>Ga0209398_1000663_pt1 | contig 20504 bp, 10 predicted proteins | sample AshMeaBigSpring_FD_184125 | JGI IMG/M metagenome (GOLD analysis project Ga0209398, IMG submission 184125) | Groundwater microbial communities from Big Spring, Nevada to study Microbial Dark Matter (Phase II) - Ash Meadows Big Spring (SPAdes)... | ecosystem: Environmental > Aquatic > Deep... | reverse complement strand
ATAGGAGGGGAAAAAAGGACTCCAGTAGGCGTAGTATGGGGCATTCGCTGTGTAACTATTAATCACCGCCGCCATCTGGTCTTCTTCGATCACCACGTCGTGCGTATATCTGACGAAGGTGCTTTGGTAGGTATCCGTGAACCGCCGGCTGCCCTGAAGGTTCAGGAGCGCGGGTTCGGCGGCATCCGGAACATCGGCGGGGGTGCCGAGGCCGGTAATGCCGTTGAGAATACAGAAGCGGGTTTCGGTCCCGCCATAGTAGCCGGCACCCGCGCTCGTCTCAAGGTCCTGGGTGTAGGCCAGGATGGCCATGCCGGTCTCCACGCAACCACGGCTGAAGTCCATCCTGCCGCTATAGGCACGGTAGTAGGGACCGGAAAGATTCCGCATCGAGGCGTTGTAGTGGAGGGCGATGTCATTCCAAAGAACATCTTTCATAGTCGCCGCCATGGCGCGGAAATCCGCATCGCGCCCCACCTTTGCCGCCACGGCGAGCACGGTCATCGCGACGCCTTCATAGGTGGTGCTGTTGTGTTCGGGATCGCAGTTGTCCCGCAGAACCGCGGCCTGGATATTTGCCATGCGCTCGGCACCCGCACTAGACCAGGTGCTGTTATTGAAAATCGACCCGCAGTAGTGAAGCAGCAGGGCGTTCATGAGGGCGTAGTTGGTCCAGTCCGGGTTGCGGCCGGTGTCGCGACCGGGATTGTATTGCCCGCCCGCAATGAAGTACAGGGCATGGTCCACCGCAGTTGCCGTGGCCTCGTCAAAGAGGTTGCCGAAGAAGGCCCTTGCCGCGATCAGACCGGTCCCCCCGAACTCCCCCAGAGTTTCGCTGCCTCCGGGGGTCATTGTGGCATCCATCCTCTGGAGCAGCTTGAGCGCATTGGCCCGGTCGGCGCCCTGGTTGCGCTGGAGCATGCCGCAAGCCTGGAACGAGGCACGATCCCCCCATTTGTACATGTAGTAATCGGTCGTTCCATCCGACCAGGTCGTGGTATCTCCGGGCAGGTAAAGCGATGAGAGATAGCGCTGGACATCGGTCATGCTGCTCCACTCGGGGGGAACCACATCCTGGCTGCGGGCAAAAGGTGCCAGCAGCATGAATGTGAGAATGAGGCAGCAGTGGCTGATTTTTTTTGAGAAAAAGGCTGGCATGACAATCTTCACTGCGGGTTGGGGCAGGTGTTCCACTGGTCCTGCGGCGCAGAATGGACGTCGACAGCTGCGGTCTGCGCGTTCCTTTTCACCTTCATCACCGGGGAACCCCACGGGTTCGATGTGCCCGCCTGCCTGAGGATGAAGCGGTCGTCGGTCGTCGCGTTCCCGTCTTTGAAGGCCTCCGGCCTCTGGACGCTCCATTGGGTGTTGTGGGTCGTCAGCGTTGTATTGGTGAAGTCGTAGGGGATGGTTTGCGCACGGAGGTCGCCCGGGTGGACGAAGAATGCAGCGGCTGCCAAAAGCGGAACGCAGAAGGTACGGAAGTTCATGGGGACTTAGAAATCTAGCAAGTCCGCGCTGCGGTGCATGCAAAAATCCATGCCAACTTGTCCCCCACTTGGGGGACGCGCTCGTTAGGGAGACGTAATCTTCAATCGCAGGAACCGCCTGCCGTCGGGAGGGGCGTTCGGAGCGATCGCCCGGACGGTCTGGACCGGCCCGTCGGAGACAACCTCGCCCGCGCCGAGCGATGTCCAGGAAGCCTGCAGAAGGGCGTCGCTGAACTCCACGGCAAAGCGGAGGCCATCCTCGAGCGCGGCCCTGCTGCGGGTGTAGGTGAACTCGAGGCCGGAGGCGGTGGTCCGGACCGCAGATCTGGCGGCTCTACCGTCGCGGGCACCCTGGCCGGTTGCGAACTCGATCCAATTCGTTTCCCCGTCACCGTCGGGATCGGCGGAGTCGGCCGCGCTGCCCGCGTTGGCGGCCGTCCCGAAGTTCGCGAACCTCCAGTCCTCCAGGCGAGTGGGAAAGTTCACAGCGACCGAGACCGCGCTGTTGGTGGTGAGTCCGCCAAAGCGCGTGGCGGACATCGTGGACAGGCGGGCGATCTCCGTGCTGCCGAGGGCCTCCGTAAAAATGACCGCATCGTCCAGGCGGCCGTTGAACCACCGGGAGACGGCCGCAGTCGTCTGGGAATGTCCGCCGAGGATGGCCGGGTAGCTCTGGTTAAAACGGAAAGGCACGTTGGAGGCGGATCCAACCGGCGCGCCATTCAGATACAGGGAGACAGTACCGGTATTCGCGGCGGTGCGTGTGTAGGTCACGGCCACATGGTTCCAGGTGCCGGGCGCGGCGGTCGCGCTGGAGACGATCGAGAGGTCGGCAGCGGTGCCGTTCCAATGGTTGAGCGCGACCCGGTTGCTGCCGGCCTGGCAGGCGAGCTGGAGTTCCTCCTCGCTGCCGAACCCGTTTCCGCTGCCGAGGTGGAAAAGGAAATCGTCGTTCGTCGTATTCGCCCGCTTGAACCAGCACGCGAACGTCCAGCTGTGATCGTTCATGTCGAGGTCGTGGGCATTGATCAGCCTGCGGACCTGCGCGCCATTGAAATCGCCGTTTTCAACCAGCTCGATGGCCTGGGCGCCGCTTCCCGCCAGCGCTGCCGGGGCATCCGCGACGAGCTGGGCCGTCCCGTTTCCGGTGGTGAGAATGTCGCCGGCACGGCTTTTTGCAGAAAAATCAACGATCTTTCCGGTGGCCGCATCGTCCGGCGGCTCGAAAGCATAGTGGCAATACGTGCGCGGGTCCTCGCCGAGATCGGCGACGCTGAATTGGAAGTTCGCAGGCCCGATAAAGCCTGCTGCCGGCGTGAAGCGCGCGGTATGTCCATCCGGCAGGAGCGTGACCGTCCCGTTACCCGGATTTCCGACTGCGAAGCGAAGGCTGGCGGACGGGGTTTCCGCATCGCTGCCGAGCGTGCGCAGATCGATGTCCACCGACGTGTCGGGAAGGGTCGTCACGTTTCCGGCCGCCGCAGCCGGTGCCGAGCCGGGCGGGTAGGCGGCTGTGATCTCAAATGAGGAAGACGCGGTCGACCCATCCGGATCGAGCGCGCTCACGACGACGGTTGCCGTGCCGGTCTGGTTCGGAGCGAGCGCGGCCGTGAGCGTGCGGTTCGAGCCCGAGCCGCCGAGCGTGAGGTTGGCGTCGGGCACGAGCGCCTGGTTGAGAGATCGGACGCTGATCGCCACGCCGCTGACCGGCGAGTTGTCTGTGACGGTGAACGGCACCGGACCGACTAACGCTCCCGGCGAGACGGATGCGTTGGATAAACCCGAGATGACCGGTGGCTGGTTGCCGGCACCAGCGTAGCGACCGGTCGCGCCGCCGGGAAGGACTTCGGTCAACTTGAGCCCGCGCGAGGGATCGGGATCGGCCGCAACGAGAAGGCGACGGCCGTCGGCGAGAACGATCTCCGCCGACGTGGTGCCGGTGGCGGTCACCGAGACGACCGGGTTCACCTGTCCGGGCTTGAGCGGGAGGAAGACGGTGAGGAAATGCTTTGTGCCGGTGCCCGACAGCGTGTGGGTTGCGGTCGTGGCAGGGTTCCGTGTAGTGCTCAGATCCGGCTGATCCCACCCGAGCATCTCGGAGAGCACGGCCGTTCCGTTGCCGCTGATCGAGGTCCGGGCGCTGATGTTTTCGACGGCCAGTCCGGCGCTGAGGCAGGGGACCACGGCGAGGTTGGCGACGCCGGCATCGGTGGTGGTGACGACCTTGGTGGCCGGATCGAATGCCGTGTTGGGCGTGAGCAGGTGCCAGCGGGCCTGGTAGGTGTGGGAGGAAGCGTTCGCCGGCACCAGCGTGTCGGCAACGACATAGATGTCGGGCTTGACGAAGAGGACGCGGCGGGTCTGCGCGGCCGGGCGGTTATTGTAGTTGCCGCCATATCCGCGGTTGTAAACCCCGGCGGCGAAATCATGGTCCGGGCCCGACTCCCAGCGCATGTCAATCGGCCCCTGTGCCTGATAGTCGGCGTCGGTTGTGGCATAGCCCCCGTCGCCCCCCTCCTGGTCAAGGCCGTCGACGGTGATGCAGTTGTGCGAGTAGCTGCTGGTCCCCCACGTCCGCCAGATGCCCGATTCATACGACCCGCCGCCGCTGTCGAAAAGGATCTCGCGGCCGAACGCCCAGAGCACGACGTTCAGCTTGTCCTCGTGACGGTGTCCGCTAGAGCCGAGCGGACCCGCATCGAAGCAGAGGAAGTTGGCTGTCGTATCCCAGCTTGAGCGCATGACCGCATATCCGGCCCACGGGAAATTCCACGAGACTTTTGCCGGAGGGGTCCCGCCCCCGCTCGTCCAAAGGAAATCCGTCCGGTACGGGAAATACGAATAGCCGTCGTCAAGCCATGCCATGGTATTCTCGTTGGCCGACCCACAGTCGTTGAACGGCGGCATCAGCCGGTTCGGTGCCGAATTGCCGAGCAGGAACTCAAACGGCTTCTCGAGTCCGGCCAGGTAGCCGTCCGGGAGCTCGGCCACGCGGCTGTTGAGTGCCGCAAGATCGTGAACGTCCAGAATCGAGCCAAGCGTTCCGATATGGTACCGGGGGGAAAGCTCGATATGGACGCCGTCCGGGTAGAACTGGGCGGTTTCCTGGGCGAACATATCCTGCGCCGAGTAGCTCCTCCACTCGGCCGCCTCGTTGAGTTCCGGAAAAACGGTGGCGACCGTGTAGAGCCCGCAGAGCTCCCACGCGTGGATGTTCATGTTCATCGCGGTCGTCGTCGACCACTGCCGGAGATAGCGGCCGTGCTCGATGCTCGACTTGAGGAAGATCACCAGGTCGTCGTCGGAAACCGAGGGCGAGAGAATGTATCGGAAAAAGCTGTCCGGCCAGGTGTTCGCCATGCGCTCGGCGGCCTGGATCGTCGCCCACGGCGCGAGGATGCTCTGCGTGCCGGCCGGCAGCGGGCACTGGGTGACCCAGCTGCGGAACTGGCGGACCCATGCCTGCGCGTAGGACTCGTCGCCGGTCCCCCAATACGTCGCGCCGACATTGTTCCAGAAGTTCATGCGGTTCATGAGGCTCGTCCACTGCGAGGCCGCGTTCGGCGTGTAGTTCCAGTCGATCGCTCCGCCGGGAAACGTGTGGGTGTAGCCGCCAAAGGAAAACGTTCCCGCCACGGCTGAATCGGCGGAGGCCTTGTTATACGAGACCGAGGTGGTCGGATGCCGCCAGTCAAAATACCAGTTCACATTCGTGCGGGTGCGCAGATAGGTGGCGAGGGCCGCCTTCGCGGCCGGATAGTCGCCGGCCTGTGCGAGAGATTTCACGGACTCCAAGCCCGGATGGTTCAAGTCAAGGGCACTGAATAGCTGGGAATCTGAAAGCGTCGGAGTGTAATCGTCGATAACGAGGTAGAGCGTGTTGCCGGCGACTTCGAGGTGAGCGGCCGTGGGGTTCGAGGTGGCGATGGTGAAGGTGGTCGGAAGCGTTCCCGTCGCGCTTCCCCACGTGATGAGCGGAAACTTGGCGCCGACCGGTCCGAGGTTCGAATCGGCCTTGATCACAAGGACAGGTGCAGTGAGGAAGCTGGCAGCGCCGGTGATTTTCAGCGGGGCCAGGGTCGTACCGGGCGTGATCGTTCCGAAATCGAACAAGAGATCCGAAGCAGTTCCGGCATTGTTTACAGTGAGGCTGGCGCACGTCCATTGCTTGGTGTTGTTCGGGACGGAGATCCCGAGAACAGCAGTGCTGTTGGCGGTTGCAGCGAGGATAACCGGGCTGGAGGCGCACGATCCGCCAGCCACGCCAATCAGCTTGCCGGAGGTGATCGTCGTGTTGCCGGTGTACGTGTTGGCTCCGCTCAGCACCCATGTGCCTGTCCCCTGCTTGGTGAGCGGCAGCGCGCCGCCCCCGATGATCCCGCTGATCGCATTGGCACCGGTGGAGTTTCCTCCCAGATGCAGCGGGCGCGCGGATGTCACCAGCGTGATATTTCCGGTGATCGTCAGCGTGCTGCCGGCCGCGCTCGAGATATTGAGAGCGGGATTTCCCGTACTGATGCGGATCGGCCCCCGAATTTGGTTGATCCCGTCCACGCTCGAAATCCCGCCGCCGTCAAACGAGTTCGACGACACGTTGAGCGTAATGCCGGATCCCAGGCTGATGCTGTTGGAAAGCTGCAAAACGAGCCCGCTGCCCTGCATCGAAAACGTCTTCGCTCCCGCTCCCAGGGCGCCGGAGTGCGCAAGCCTCAGCGTGCCGGCGCCCACCGTGACGTTCCCCGCGAACGTATTGTTCCCGGACAGGACCAGGGTTCCCGGCAAAGCCTTCGTCAGCCCCGACGAACCGGCAATGACCGAGGCGATCTCGGCCACGGAACCCGAGGCCGCGCCAATCCCCGGCGCGCCCGCACCCGCGAGGGTGAGCGGTCCCCCGGAGATCACATAGCCGCCCGCGGTAAACGCGATATCGTTCACCTCCACCCCGCCGGCGGTCACTGCCACCGTACCACCGGAACCGGCAAAGACGGCATCGTCGTCCGTGCCACCCGGGGCCGGCCACTTCACCGCGGCCTCGCCGTCAAACCAGTTTGCGGTCACGTTGGAATCCCATGTCCCGTTTCCGCCCGCTCCCGTCGACCCCCATGTCAGCACCGCGGCCCCGGCCGCGGCCGGCGATAGCAGCACCACGACCAACCCAAGCAGCCACAGCCCGAGGTGTCGAATGGTCCGACCCGGGCGCAGCATCGGAAGCATCTCCCGCTCCCCGGCGCCCGCCATTCCCCGCGCGCCCACACAGGCGCGGAAGCGGCAGGCCGTTCGAAGCGGGGGAGGTCTCATGCGATGATAGGCAGGGAAGAAGGAGCCCCGAGTAAAAAGGGTTCCCCAAATCTCATGATCGCGCAATCGGCAGGAACACGAAATGTGTTTTTTGTCCCCCGTTCGGGGGACGCAAGGACTTTCGACCAGGCGGATGCCGCAGCCCTCCAGTTCCAGCATTGCCACAGTGTCAGCATGGAGACGCAAGGACTTTCGACCAGGCGGATGCCGCAGCCTATTCGGGGCGGAACAATTGGAACTCGGAGGCTGTGGGCGGTGAGGACGGCCCCGGGAAAAGCAGACGGAACCTGCTTGCCGTGACAGACGGAAACGAGCCCCGTGCGCCCTGGCCGCCGGACGTCCCCACATAAGCAGGAACCCATCGGCCATCCCGCTGGAACTCGATGCGGAATTTCTGTGAGGGCGTGCCGAAATCCCCGCTGAACCCATACCAGAGCCGGTTGTTGACGATGAGGTCCGGATGCGCTTCGAGCAGCTTGAGAAACGGCTCCGCCCGCTTCGGGTTCATCGTGTCGGGAACGTCGAACCAGAGCACGTCGAGACCGGGGTAATTCTCGAGCAACTCGCCGACCTGCCGGGCGGAGAACTCACTTAAAAACTTGTCATGATCGCCCGTTTGCGCCGGGTCGTAGGCCCCCCCGAGGCTGGCCGGCACATGCCCGCCGGGCTGCGACCAATCCCAGCACTGCGAATAATACACGCCGAAGCGCAAACCCTGCTTGCGGCAGGCCGCCTGCAGCTCGCCAACGACGTCCCGCTTGAAGGGAGTGAGCCCCCGGAAGCTGAAATCCGTCCACTTTGTCGGCCAGAGGCAGAACCCGTCCACATGCTTGGCGGTGAGCACGACATAGCGCAGGCCGGAATTCTTCGCGACGGATACCCAGGCGTCGGCATCAAAGTCCACCGGGTTGAACGTCCCCACGGTCTCGCGGTATTCCTTGAGCGGGATTTTTTCGATGAGCTGGACAAAGTCGCCAATCCGGCTGCGCTTGCCTTTGTAATACCCGCCGTAAACCGCCGGCGGCCCCCAGTGGATGAACATCCCAACCCGCGCGTCGCGCCACCACGCCATGCGAGCGTCGTGCCGTTCCTTCGTGTCCTTCCGCCAATCCGGGACGCCCGGACTCCCGGTACCCCGCGCAGTTGATGCCGCCGAAAGAAAGATGAGGAGAATGCATGGCGCCAACAGGATTTTAAGATTACTCATATACAAAACTTTGACTCTTCGGTTTCATTCGCCTCCGAGGTCAGGAACCGGTGGCGGGGTGGCACCGCTGAGGTCGATCACATCCGCCTTTCGGGAGGCGGGGGTAACGGTGAGCTGCTCGATTTTCCCCTTCCGGAATTTCCCTTCGACCGTGGTCTGGAACGGCGCATGGAGTTTGAAGTCCACGTCCCAATCCTTCGGCCAGGCCGGAAAGAGCCGGATTTTCCGGCCCTCGGTCTGCATGAGCATTTCCTGGAGCCCGACCATCGCGCTGCCGCCGTGGTCCATGTCGGGGATTTCGCAGAACCGCTCGGGCGTGTCCCAGAAGACCGGGAAGCGCGTGCGCGGCGGCGCAATCGGGGATTTCCAGGGGTTGTAGGAGACGCCGTGGTCGGCCGGAAAAAGGAACTTCGAGAGCGCGTATTTCCGGGCCTCTTCGGTGAGGCCGAGCGACGCGGTGAAGATGTTGCCCTGGAACCAGCAGTAGGCCGACTTCTGCGTGGGATCGCGGTGGCCGTACCACCACGTGTTCCGCGCCAATTCGAGGTCCGGCTTGCCCACGCCGTAAATGCCGAACGGGAACACCGAGTAGAGCTGGGGCAGCTCGGCATTCGGCTGCCGGCCTTCCTTGTTCCACGACTTCGCGGGCGCAAGGACCGTGTGGCCGCGGAGCGGGCGCGTCGGAAGCGGGGGCAGGGATTTCCGGAACTTCGCGACATAGGCGCGCTGGTCGGGAGAAAGCGTGCCGGCAGGCAGCGCGATGAGCGCGTCGCTGATGGCGGTGAGCCCGGAGAGCGCGTCGGCTGCGTTTGTTGTGTTGTCGTAGAGTTCGAGCGCGTTTCCGGGGAAGATGACCAGCTCGCCCTTGTCGTTGAGTTCGCTGCCGGTGCGGGTCTTGTTCTGCACCCGGTAGAAGTTGTCGAAAAACTCCAGCGATCCGAGGATGGCCGGCAGGCTGGGCTGGAGGTCGCTTCCGAAATACCGGTGCGCCTCGATCATCATCAGGACAAACTCCAGGCCGGAAGCAAAGTGGTAGCGGAGGTGGCCCAGCTTGTTGAACCCGTCTGCCCCCGGAAAAACCCCGAGCCCGAGCGTCCCGATGCTCTCGTCATAAACCACACCGTCGATTCCGAGTTTCAGCTTCACCCGCGCGCGCTGGAGGTCCGCCGTGCGCCGGTAAAATTCCGTCCCGACGCGCAGCAGGTCGGCGTCGCCCGAGCGGAGGAGCGGCCAGTAGAGATGCCGCTGGTTCTGCGCCATGAATTTCGTGTTGGCCCACGCGCGCTTGTCGGGGTTGGGGCCGCACGTGAAGGGGCCGCCATTGAAGAACGAGGGAAACCGTCCGCTCGCATCCGCCGCGAGCATCGCTCGGAAGAGCTGGTAATTCCGGCCGACCTGCCACGCGCTGTCCTCCGGGCTTTGGGCATCGGGATTGATCACGATCCGGCTTCGGTCCCAGAACGCCTGCCACCAGGCATCGGACTTCCGCCGGTCGGCATCCCCGGATTTTGCCGACGCCTCCGCCAGCTTTTTCACCTGTCCGTCCCAGGCTTCCTGGCTGGGGTCCTGCGCGATCCGGATTGCGGCCCGGATGGAAAACTTCCCGAGCGGGCGCACGGACCGCAGCGCGGCCGACTGGAATTTCCGGCCCTCGTGTTCGCCCGTTCCCGGGCTTCCGGGAGCGAACCCATCGCCAGCGAGCAGCCCGCCGCAGGTGAGGTTTCCGAGCGTGTCGGGGACTTTGTCCGCGATCTGCTCGAGCCCCCAGCTCTTGATCATCTTGTCGCGGTGGGCGGAGGGGGAAGGAACCCGCCGGCTCCAGACAATCCCGCCGGCGTCGCTCCTCGCCGCCATGCTCCAGGCGTCGTCGAGCTCCAGTGTGGCGGTCACCGAGACCGGCTTAGTGGAAGCTCCCTCGACATGCACGACCGGCTGGTGCGCGTCGGCGCGAATCCGCAGGCTCACGTCCGCGCCGTCGGCCGTCCGCCCGCTGACAAGGATCGTGTTTGTTTTGAGGTCGAGCTCCTGCCGGAGCCTGTCGGCAAACGGGTTCGGGGAGATCGCGATCCGCACGCGCGCCAGCTTGGTGAGCCCCTCATCCGCGTTGAAGCTATCCGTCGAACCGATGTAAAAAAGGACCGCGTCACTCTGCGACCAGACGTTGAGCGAGAGGTTGCCTGCGCCGGCCGGCATGGAGTCGTAGCCCCTCGTCCCCGGCTGGGTCCAAACAATGTTGTAGGGCTTGGTCCAATGATCGTTTGCCTCCGCGGATCGGACGTTGGCCGAAATGACCGCCGCGCAAGCGAGGAAAAGAAAGAAGGTTTTCATTATGAGCACACGATCAAACCAGCGTCCGGCCACATAGGCTCATTGGCTGGCGGAAGTTGGGGACGTCGGCTTCCATTCGGTAATATTTCCCCTGGTGCCGGATCACGGCCGGGTTGTGGGTCGTCGTGCCATCCCAGAATTGGCTACCCCGGGGCGGCAGGACGACCTTGACGTGCTTGTAGGGACCTTCGGGTTTGTCGGCAACCGCCAGGGCAATTTCCGAGCTGGTCACCCAGCCATAATGACCGTCCGCCTTCGGCCACCGGCTGTAAAACATGGAGAACTTTCCGTTCTTCCCCTCCGTCACAGACCCGCACCAGATGTGGTAGCCGGGATCGGAAAAAATATTCTGCGCGGGAACGGGACGGACCATCGTGCCGAGATCCACGTCGTCCATCGAAGCCAGGCTGCCGTCCTGGTAGAGCTTCGGCTGCTGCGCGGCCGCGAGGGCCGCCAGCGCCGCCGCAGCGGCAATTGGCATTAGATGCCGCACGATCGTTCGGGGGAGAGTTATCATACACCTTTTATTGTTCTCATTCCTGGACGGCAGCAGATCAAGAAGCGAAGCGCCGGGCGAGCGCATGAAACCCATCCGCTTCAAATGTCGTGAACTCCACCGCGCACGCTCCTCTTGCCGGGGTTTCGATGAGTAATTCATGCGTTTGCCATCAACCGAAGCGCCGGATGTTACGGCCCATCCCCCGCCTTCCCTAAGGCGCGGCCGGCGCCTTGAGCGGGTCTCCGGAAATTTTCAGCACATACGCAAACCGGCAGGGCTTCTCCCCGGGAAGTGTGACTTCCAACCCGGCACCGGTCTGCTGCCATTTCAGGTTCCCGGCGCTGCCCAGCATCGAAACGGCGGTGACCTTTCCGGCAGAGTCCGGCAGGGATTTCACGGTCACCTTCCCGCTTTCCGGCCAGGCGAGGAGGATCGCGTAGAGCGTCTTGCCCTTGGTGGTAAACCGGATGTCCTCGGCCTTAAAAACCGGATCCTTGTTCTCGCTGAATCCGCCGCCGGCGCTGCGGGTCGGGCCTTCGCCGAAAACCGTCCACGGACGCGTCCCGTAGATCGCCTCTCCGTTCACCTCCAGCCAGCCGCCGAGTTCGAGCAGCATCTTTTTGGCGCGGTCCGGGATCGATCCGTCGGCCTTCGGCCCGACATTCAGGAGCATGCAGCCGTTCTTGGAAACGATGTCGGCGAACACCTGGACCAGGTTTTCCGTGGTGCGGTAGCGGTCGAGGTTGCGGTTGTACCATGGCCCGAGCGAGGTGTCGGTGAGCCACGGATACGGCACGAGCTTGTCCTCGCGGCCGCGCTCGAAATCGAGGATGCCGGTGTATTGGTGGATGTTCCGGAACTTGTGCGCCACGGCGGATTCCTTCCCTTTCGATGCCGCCCAGTTGTAGTAGTCGGCGAACATCCGGCGCTGGAACTCCGGCTGGATAACCTGGTTGAGCTCGAAGTCGAACCAGATCATGTCGGGCTCGTACTTCTCCACCGCCTCCATGACCATCGCGAGCCACTGCTCCTGGAAGCGCTTCGATGGCGGAGCCTTCGGCGCGTGGGGCTCGGTGTAGAGCAGGAAGTCGCTGCCGTCCGCCGCGTCGAACGCAAATGCCGGCTCAAAGTAGCGCCAGGCAAACCCGTGGTGGAATGTCGGCGTGAACTTCAGTCCCCGCGCCTTGTAGGCATTGGCCAGCTCGCCGGTGATGTCGCGCTTCGGCCCCATCTTCACCGAATTCCACGGCGTGACCGCCGAGTCCCAGAGCGCGAAGTTGTCGTGGTGCACGGCGACCGGGCCGGCGAATTTCGCCCCTGCCTTGACGAAAAGATCCGCCCACTCGTCGGGGTTGAACTTTTCGGCGGTGAACAGCGGGATGACCTTCTTGTATCCAAAATCCTTCTGGTCGCCGAACTTCTTCCGGTGCCACTCGAAGATCGGGTTTTTCCGCTCATACATCTGCATGCCGTACCACTCGCCGCCCTTCGGGGCGTCCTCGCAGCCCACGGTGACCGGCCCCCAGTGAGTGTAGATCCCGAGCTTCGCATCGCGGAACCATTCGGGGTTCTGGTGCGCTTTGAGGGATTCCCACTCGGGCTTGAAGGGACCCGGGACATCGACGGGTGGAGCTTCGGCGTGAGCGAGCGCGACCGAGGAAAGCGCCAGCCCGATGACAATCGGCTTCAAAGGGAATGCGGGATGTTTCATTATTTTACAGGGTTCATGATACTGACGCCCATCAGTCCGATGACGACTTCAGGAGAAAGGGTTTCCAGCGTGATCGAATCAAGTTTCACGCCGGGGCGGAGCTTCCACCCGGCGAGGACCGCCCGACAGTCGGTTCCGAGCTGGACCAGCGGAGGAGGGTCCTTCGGCAGCACGAAGCCGTCGCGCGTGTAGTCATAATCGACCCGACCGAAGCGGGCGAGCGACCAGAAGTTGCGCGGAGGGACAAGGTCGAGCGTCTCCTCACTGCCGTCCGCATAGCGGAAGCGCAGGACGGCGTTCGCGATCTGAAGCTGCATCGGATTCGTGGTTCCGCACAGCAGCAGCCAAACCGCATCGCCTGAGGAGTTCACCGGCACGGTGACTTTCGCCGGCCAGTTGTCCCAGAGCGAGGTGAACGCGATATTCCTGCCGTCGGCGGGACGGAGGAACTCCACGTTTTGCGGGGTCCGGATCCGGTCCCCGGATGCGGCCAACTTGTCAAGGCCGTCGAGTTCGGGCACGGGGGCCGCCACGTTCCAATGCTTGAACGTCCAGGCGCCCCAGCCGTCGCGGGCGATGCGCATCGAGACAGTGTCGGGCCTCGGCGATGCATAATCCTGCTTGTAGATCGTGCGGATGTCGCCGTTGAACACGGCGGAGAGGTCGACCGGCTGCCAGCGGGCGTCGGCAGGGGCTTGGCGCGGCGACTGCACGGCGCGGGCGGCCTCAGCGGCCGGGTCGGAGAGGTTCAACTTCACCGGCAGATACCACGGCACGGCACCATCCATTTTCAGGAAAACGAGATGATGGCCGGGGGCCCCCGTGGCCCGCGCTTCAACCGATGGGCCTTTGATGCGAACATCGGCAAGAGCCTTCTGGGGATCAACCACCTCCAGCACCTTGCCGCCGGACTGCAAGGATACGGGGGCGTTCACCACGGCATCGACGGCGAGCGGCTTGGCGGGAGTAGTCCGCCCGGCCAGCGCGATGCGGAAGTCCGCCTCGCGCCCGGCAGGAGCGTTTACAAAAAGCATCCCGAAACCGGCCCATGGCCGCAGCTCGAACTTCGCTGGTTTGCCGTTGACCGTCACCGCCTTCACCTCCCGGGCGAACACCGGAACGCGGAGCTGATAGGCGGCCGGTCGCAGAAGCTTGATCTTGTAGGCGTCGGCAGCCACCTCGCGGCGGTAAGCAAATGAAAAGTCGGGGGTGCGGATCGAGGCGTGGTCCCAGGCCGGCGGGAACGCAGGCTGGATCCGGACAAGCCTGTCCGGGTAGTCCGGCTGATAGCCGAAAACACCCTCGACGACCGCCCGGCCGAACATGCTCGTGATGTCGTTGAAATCGATGCCGCAGTTCGGATGGCTGAGTCCGCCGGGGGAGACGATGTTCGGCCGACCATAGTTGCCCATCTCGTTGCCGTATCCCCGCATCGGCTTGGGATCCCCATACATCGCGTGAAGGAACGTGCCATTCAGGAGCGACCAGCTGTCTTCGGGAAGCCCGGCCATCGCATAGCCGAGCGCCATGCCGAAGTTGTCGCCCGGATAGGTCTCTCGGATCGACCACTGGCCGGGCACCCAATTCGATGTCTGGCGCATCTCGCCGCCAAACGCGAACGGGAACCGCTCCATAGCCCACTCGGTGTAATACATCGCCTGCCAGGCCCGCATCGGATCGCTCAGCCCGGCTTCGATCGGCACGTGCTGGCTGTAGATCCACGGATCGGTGTGCACGCGCTGGTGTCCGCCCTGCTCGATGTAGGATGCGTAATGTCCGGCACCGGGAAGCCAGAGAACCTTGTCGAGCGCGGCCTTGATGTGGTCGGCAACGGCATCGTGCGCGGAGGCACCCTTCAGATCGCCGAGCCGGCGGCGCATGTCGGCGGCGGCCCTCCGGCCGTAGTAAACGTAGGCACTCTGCTCAACCGTCCCCCCGCCGCTGAACCAGACCGAGTCGTTCGGCCACGTGTTGTTGTAGCTTTCGTAGAGCCCGTCGCCGTCGGGGTCGAAGCACTCGAGGCAACGCTTGAGATGCAGTTCGAGCATCGGCAGCAGCATCTTCTCCAGCGCAGGGTCGGCGGTCGCCCGCCAGGCGCGCACCGCCTCGTCGAAAAACTGGGTCTGAAACTCGTAGTGCGGCGGTTGCTTGTAGTCGATGAATCCCTCACCAAAGAACCGCGAGTCCCCGGCCTGCTGCGCGCCATTCGCAGAGTAAACCCCACGCGGGGAGCCTTTCGGTTTCTTTACCTGAAGCGAGTCCCAGAAGGCGATGCTGCGCTTCACCGGCTCGTGGAAGCCGTAGTTGTAGGCCGCCCCCATCGTGCGCCAGCCGGGCTGCTGATTGCGCCAGGAGCTGCCGCCGTGGACGAAAACCGGATCGACGAAGAGCCCGATCGCGGCGGCGACCGACGCGCTCACCGCCGCGTCGAAGTAGGGGTCGGGCGTTTCTACGACGACCTGCTCGCCATAGGCCTTCACCCGCGCGAGGCCGTCAGCAAAGGCTTTCGCCGGATCGGCGATCGCCGCGGGATCGAGCGGCTTCTCGCGCCGGACAAGCGACGCATAGAATTTCGGATCGTTCTCGTCGGACGCAATGGCGGCATATTGGGGGACCTTGTCGGCGACCGGCACCCAGGCGATGAGCGAGGCATCCTTGAGCGGGTCCCCGCCCAGCGGAGCCAGGCCGGAGAGGATGTCGTGGTTTTTCCACTTCCCCCGGTCCCAGCGCGTCACCGGCGACGAGAAGCGTCCGGCGACCTGCGAGAGTTTGGCGGCGGGCACGCGTTCGAGCGTGAAACCGCTGGCCGCGGTTTGAACCTGGAATTGCGAGCCCTTGTCCACGCCGGGCGGGACGAGCGCCCAGCCGGCAAGATCCCCCGGCCTGGCCCCCTCGACAATCAGCCGGGCGGTGCAGCCGTCGGCGTTTGCAAGCGTTGTGATGGTCAGGCGAACGACCATGCCGGACAGCCGGTCGTCGCTCAGTTCCCATTCCATCCGGCCGGCCCGGTAGCGGGCGGTTCGCCGCGCAAACTGGTGGAGTGCCAGGCGGGTGTCACCCCTCGCGATGCCAGCGTAGAGACGGCCCATCGGACCCGCGACCCCGGGCTGCTCGCCGGTGCGCAGAATGGCAAACCGCTCGTGCCCGTAGAGTGGACGGTTGTCCCAGCGCGCCCCGTTTTCGATGACGATGGCGTCCCCTTCGGGATGGTATTCAAGGCCGGGAATTCGGACGGGTTCGGCACCGCCCGCGAGCACCGTTTCAATGAGGCTGGCAACCAGACAACAGGCAATGCGGCTGAAAGAATTTTTCATCCGTTACGCTCCGGGCACGAAGGTTTTGCTGGCACCGGCCGGGATGTCCAGATCCACGGTTTGGTCGCGGTAGCGGATGCGGAGCGGGTTCCTGTGAAGCGAGGTGATCCTTGCGGAGACAAGCTTCCCATCCTTCCATTCCTGATCGACAGTGAATCCCCCGCGGGCGCGCAGGCCGTTCGCCGAACCGCTGGCCCATGCGCTGGGAAGCGCCGGAAGCAGCTCGATTTCGCCGGCCTGCGATTGCAGGAGCATCTCGGCGATGGCGGCGGCGAGGCCGAGGTTCCCGTCGATCTGAAACTCGGCGTGACCGGGAAATTTGGCGAGCAGGCTCGGGTTCAGGCTGGCCTTCAGGTGGGCATCGAGAACCCGCAGGGCGGCATCGCCGTCGTGGAGCCGCGCATACGCGCAGGCTTGAAATGCGCCCTGCCAGCTCCCGACCCGGCCTTTCTTCCACCACGACCCGCCATCAAAAATTTTTCGCAGACCGGCCGCGAGCTCCGGGGTTTTGCGCGGGGTGATCTGCCCGCTGCAAACCGCCCCCCAACTCGAGAGCACCTGGCATTCCGATGTCCGCTTCCAATCCTCCAGCCATTCCTGCAACTCGCCGGTGGTCGGGCTGACACGCATCGGCGGCAGGCGGGGGAGCGCCTTTTCGATTTCCCTCCGCAAGTCCTCATCCACGCCCAGGACGGTGCTGGCGGCGATGCAGTTGTTGAACAGCTCGCGGACCATCTGCATGCTTGCGGTCGGCCCGGCACACACCGCCCCACGCCCGCCGTCGGGCTTCAAATAGAGGTTTTCAAAATTGACATCCGGCGCAGTGACAAGCCACCCGTGGCCCGGTTCGATGACCAGCGAATCGAGGTAAAACCGCGCCGCGCCCTTGATGGTCGGCCAGGCGTCGCGCAGGTATGCCGGGTCGCCCCCGAAGGCATAATGCTCCCAGAGATGCTGGGCCAGCCAGGCCGACCCCGCCTGAAAAATCGTGTATCGCGCGCTGCCGCCGACCGGCCCGGCCTGCCGCCAGATGTCTGTGTTGTGGTGGGCCACCCATCCCCGAGCGCCATAGAGGTTCTTTGCGATGTTCGCCCCGTCCACGCTCAGTTCCTTCGTCATTTCGACGAGCGGGAGGTGGCACTCCGCAAGGTTGGCCGGTTCGACCGCCCAGTAATTGATCTGGGCGTTGCAGTTAAGCGTCCAGTTTGCCGACCATGCCGGGCGCGTGTCATGGCTCCAGATGCCCTGCAGGTTTGCGGGCTGGGATCCGGGCCGCGACGAGGAGATCAGCAGGTAGCGCCCGAACTGGAAATAAAGCGCAGCCAGTCCCGGATCCTTTCCGGCGTCGTATTCCCTGATCCGCCGGTCGGTCGGCAGCTGGTCGGCCGCCGAATGTCCGAGATCCAGCGAGACGCGCGCGAAGAGCGACTGGTAATCGGCCACATGCCCCGCGCGAAGCTGCCCGTAGGCTGCTTTGCCGATTCGCGCGAGATCTTCGCCGCACTCCTTCGCGGGGTCTTTTCCATCCGCGCTCGGGCTTTTGTGCGGGCCGTTGTAGCTGGTGGCGGCCACGAGCAGGAGGGTGACGCTGTCACAGTTTTCGGCGGTGATCCCGTCGGACGTGATTTTCAGCGTTCCCCCCTCCACCCGCGGAACCAGCCGGGTCTCGAATCGCATCCCCTTCCCGTCCGGCGCGTCATCAAAAACCACCGTCCCGTTCTTTACATAATGCGGGTCCGCATGGGCCGGAGCCCGGCCGCGCAGCGCTAGAAAACCGTCCCCGGAAATGCACGTTCCGTGCATCTGCGATCCGAGCCGGGCCGTGAAGGAAATGCTCCCGGGTCTGTCGGCGGTGAGCCGCACGACAATCGCGCGAGCCGGATACGATGCGAAGACCTCGCGGGTGTGACGCACGCCCGCATGTGAAAATTCCACTTTGGCCACGGCCGTCTCCAGATCCAAACTCCGCCTGTAACCGGTGATTCCGCCGCCGAACGGAAACCGGATCTGCAAATCACCCAGCGGCTGGTAGCACTGGTTGATCCGGCCGTTCATCCGGCTTTCAATGAGTGCCTGCGCCGCCTTGTCATCGCCCGCCAGCAACAGCCGCCGGATTTCCGGCAACGCCGCCAACCCCGCTTTGTTCAGGTTGTCGTAGGGCTCGCCGGACCAAAGCGTGTCCTCATTCAGATCCATACGCTCGTCGGTCGCGTTCCCCCAAAACATTCCGCCCAGCCGCCCGTTGCCCAGCGGCAGCGCCTCGGCCCACCGGGCAGCCGGCTGTTCATACCACAACTCGAGCCGGCTGCCCGATGCTTGGCCGCCGGCGGCGCAGAGACCGACCGCCAGCAGAAAAAATGCTGCGATGAGTGGCTGGGGGGATTTGATCATCCGTTTGACCTGCCTGGCTGCCGGAGCGATGGGTTGTCTGACATTTGAATCAGGCAATCCTCCCACCACACGAACTGGTCCGACAATCTCTTTCTGCATGGGCAATGCTATCCACCCGGGCCTTTCCCCAAAGGCACGCAGAGACGAACCATCGCGCCCGCACCCCGGAAGAATCGCCGCACTATGCGGTTTTCTTTCCGCGCCCCCGCACCCGCGGGAAGCACCAGCCCAGCCAGCGCGACAAGCACCCATGTGCCAGGCTCGGGAATGGCGGCTAAAAGTTATGTCGTTCGCCGACGACGGAGGATGAGAACTGCTGCCAGGCTCAGTGCAAGAAGGATCCAGACCTTTGGCTCGGGAACCGCGGTGATCTGAAGAGACCCCGTCCCGCTGAACACGCTCCCACCGAAGAAGGTGTTGAGCTCGGTGGCCGTATAGGTGCCAAGGCCAATGTAGGTGAGCGTGCTCGTGTTGCCGAGAGCGCCAATCGTGTCGGTGCCTGTGAATGCGAGGCTGATGTTGGCCAAGTTGGCAAAGAGGAGAGACGCACTGTCGTTGATGGTCGCATTATTGGCCAGACTGAGACCCGCGCCGCCAGCCACCGAGATATCACCCGTGCCCAGCTTGCCCGAACCAGTGACCAAGAGCGTACCTGCCGTAACGGTTGTGGCTCCGTAGAGGTTTCCGGCATTCGAGAGCGTCATGTTCGAGGTCGCACTGTTTTGGATAACTCCGGTCACGTTGCTGCCGATCGCGCCGGAGACGGTGACAAGACTGGTTCCGTTCGAACTGATGTTGGAAAAGGACCCAGTCATGTTCAGCCCGCCGGTGGTAAAGTTGACGGCACCAGTGGCGGCCAAAGACGTGTTGACTGTTACGTTTCCGGTCCCGGTAATCGCTCCTGTGACGGCCAGGGTTTGCGCGTTGGCCGACCCTTGCCGAAAAATCACGTCCCGGCTCATTGAGATATTTCCGGAGACGGTTCCACCTCCGCTCCCGCCGCCGCGCTCGAAATAAACATTTGTTGCGGCAGAGCCAGCCACCGTGATCGCGTTGCTCACGTTGACGCTTGAACCCAGGTTGACCCGCAGGTCTCCGGCAACTGTGCTGCCGTCACCAACAACGAAGGCCCCTGTGCCAATCGAAGCAGCGCTGCTGCGTCCGATCACGACCTGCCCTTGGCGAAGCAACAGGCCGCCGGCCATTCCCTGAGCACCGGTGGACAACCCGTTAAGCTGCCAGGTTCCCGTCCCCTCCTTAACAAGGCGAAGGGTTGTTCCCGAAGCCTGATTGAGCCGCATCGCCATCAGGCTCGAAGCGGTGCTGGTGCCGCCAAGGGTCAGGTCAATATTTCCGAGCGAGGCTGCCGTCGTGACAGTGTTAGCCGACGTTCCCGCACTGTTTCCAAAATTATAAACGGTGTTAAGGTAATTATTCGTGATCGAGGCGTTGCCGCCGAGAACCATGTTAGCGTCCAGTCCGTTATTAACCGACGTGGACCCCAGCGATCCCGTGATGAGGATTTGCGCATTGGGCGAGAGGGTCAGAGTTCCTGTCGTCGCTCCACCGAATGTCGCTCCGCCAATCTGGTAGCTAAAGGCATTATTTGTGCTGTTGTCGAACGTGATGCCACCCAGGTTATAATTGGCATCGAAATTGACCAGGCGACTGGCTGTGAGGATTGACTTTGGGAAAGTGGCAATGTCCGTGCTCGTGGCGCCAGTTCCCGCCGCGCCGGGGACGCCCGCCGACCAGTTGCCAGAGTCGGTGAAGTTTCCGGCGGCATCAACGTTCCACGAGGAATCGGATGCCAAGGCCGGAGCGACAAGGCAGGCGGCCAAGAGCAAACCTGCTGATGTGTTTCTGATCCGCTGAAGTGGTTTTGTTTTCATGATGGGGTGAATGAAAGAAGGGAATTGCCTGAACAAACCTAGTGCAGCACCATGCAACAGGTAAGAAAATTCTTGTCCCCCATTTGGCGGACAAGATGATTCACATGGCAGCTCCAGAGTTGCAAACCAGCGACGGGTCAACCAGCCGCTTTAGCTTGTTAAGCACCCAGCGCAGTCCGATCCCCTTTCTCAAACGCATGAGGCGGACCTTCAGAGCCATTATTTTAAAGGTACCATTATTGAGAGTTCCCCGGTGCCCCCGGATCCGGCCCCTTCTTCAAAACCAGATCCACCACCGGGGAACATCAAATTTGGTAGAGCGGGCAGGCGATCAGTCGATCCGGCCGCTCATCCGACGAAGATGCCGGGCGCGC
>Ga0209398_1000660_pt1 | contig 20537 bp, 15 predicted proteins | sample AshMeaBigSpring_FD_184125 | JGI IMG/M metagenome (GOLD analysis project Ga0209398, IMG submission 184125) | Groundwater microbial communities from Big Spring, Nevada to study Microbial Dark Matter (Phase II) - Ash Meadows Big Spring (SPAdes)... | ecosystem: Environmental > Aquatic > Deep... | reverse complement strand
ATTGGTGTAGACAACCAGCGTCTTGTCCTCTACGCCGGCCTTTTTCAGCGCCGACAGAATCTTGCCGACGTTGTCATCCAGAGCCACGATCAGTCCGGCATAATCGTGGCGCTTGACGGACGCGATGTGGGCGATTCGGCCGCGGTCACTTCTGCGTGGTTCTCGCGGGCCGTGCGGCGCGGTAAACGATACAAACAAGAAGAACGGTTTTTCCTTGTGCTTTTCAATAAACCGGCAGGCCGCGTCGCCAAACCGGTCAGTGACATAACCGGCTTCCGGCGTCGGCTTGCCGGTCTCCTGGATCACCCTGTCCCGCGAAGGGTCCTTGTAAGGATAGTACGATCGCGAGCCCTGCAGCAGCCCGTAGAACCAGTCAAAGCCGCGCTGATTTGGCTGGAACTCCTCGGGATATCCCAAGTGCCACTTGCCAACGAGGCCCGTCTTGTACCCCGCATCTTGAAGACGTTTCGCGCCAAACGTCTCGGCGAGCGAAAGGCCATTCTGTTCTCCGGGCGGGACATTGTTTTCGTGGCCAAATCGCTGTTGGTAGCGGCCTGTCATCAGACCTGCCCGGGACGGGGAGCAAACGCAACCCGACATGTAGGCGTTCGTAAACCGGACGCCGTCCCGGGCAATCGTGTCAATATTCGGCGTGAGGTTTCTCATCTCCTTCCGCACGTCGGGCTGGAAGCCGAAATCGGCGTAGCCTGCGTCGTCGGAAAAGATGACGACGAAGTTCGGTTGTTCCGCCGCCACAGTTGATGCGGCCAGCAGCAAGAAGAAACAGACAAAACTGCCAGGATTCTTAGGCGTCATCTTGCAACCCGGGTTGAGGTGAACACGGTTGCCTGGAAACCGATTCCGTACGATACTCCAGCATAGTCAGGCCGGGGGGGGATCGCTTACTGCCCGTTTGGAGAATCGCCTGGTTCATGCAACCTATGAATCGCTCTGTCCAGGTCTTTTTCGGTCTGGACCAGCATTGTTTTCACGATCGGATCCGCCTGGCGTTCCAGCCGCTTGTTTATGATTGCGCGCCGTCTTTCGAGTAAAGCAATTCCACCTTTCACACTCCCCGTCTCGCGCAGCACCGTCAGGTACGAATCCAGAAAGCCCGGCGACCAGATTTCTATGATTGCCCTTTCTCGCTCGCCCCCCTCGTGTCTGCTACTGTCCCAAATCAGTAAGCGGTCGATGGTCGCCCGGACGCCGGCCAAGCGTTCCCGGTACTTTTCCCCAGAAACATCCAGATCGTTGATCACCTTGGCGGTGTATTGGACGAGCAGGAGACCGTCCGCCATGATGTAGTCCTGAAGCTCGGGCACGTCCATGTTCCCACGGCAGTAGCTGGACATGTTCTCCAGCGTCTGGATGGCCTGGCCCGTGTTCTTTTCCTTGAGGAACGCCTTCAGGTGCAACGCCTGCGCGGGACAATCGACCGAACCGCCAAAGTGGGGCAGGTACCAGTGCAGGTTATTCGTGTCCGCGAACACTTCAGCCATCTTGTCCGCCAGCTCATGAGCTGCCGCCCAACTCTTCCGCCGTAGCGCGCGTTGGTATTTCTTTTCCAGGCTCTCGTAGCGCTTCTCCGCTTCAGCGTACCGTTGCTGTTCCTCGCGGGCGGCCGCATGGGCTTTCCTGGCGGCGGCGACGTCGAAACTGCCGTCGAGCATGGCGCTGAGCAATTCCGGAGTCAGTTCCTGGGGGTGGCCAATCCAGAGGACCGTCCCCTGTTTTCCCACCACGAACGTGGTGGGGATGCCGTCGGCGCCGGCGGTCTTAAGCCAGGCGGCATAGACGCCCCCCGCTTCGGTGTCCACGGCAACCCGCATCGTTCCCTGCGGGTGTTCGTTCAGAAAAGCGACGACCTCGTCTCTTTTCTCCCCAACATTCTGCGCAATGACAACAACGTTCTTGCCTTGAAAGTCGTTGTGAAGCTGCTCGAGATGGGGCATGCTTTCTAGGCAGGGAATGCACCAGGTAGCCCAGAAGTCAAGGATGTACAGGTTGCCTTCCTGGAAGGTCACGACTGGTTCGCCCTGCAAAACTTCGGCCGGCGCGTACTTCGGCGCGGGGTCGCCAATGTTCAGGGATTGGGCGTTGGACATAGCGCCCGCCAACGCCAGGCAAAGCGCCAGGAGCACCGCGCTGGTCTTCATCGTGACGAACCGGACGTTTCGCTTGTCAATCATTCATGACCTCTCGCTGCATGCTGACGGCGACCCGGCGCCGGCTCGTTTCTCGAAAGCCACCCGGGCGGCGGGCAATGTGGCATGGCTTCGACACGCGATTCCGCGGTGATGTTCAGTGATGAACCTGCGTATCTCCGGCGCCGGCGACTTCGTCGCCGTCGTCCGTCTCCTCGCCCTTGGCGCCGCTGCGCCGCCAGAGCGGGCCGGGAAAATCTTTTTGCCATGCCTCCCCCTTGGCTCGCATGGCGCGGACGCGATCCGGATATTGGGCCGCCAGGTTCCTGGTTTCACCAACGTCGGCCTCGATGTCGTACAGGGCGGGCGCCTGTCTGGCGGGATCTTTCCCATAAACCAGCCGCCACCGCCCTTCGCGAATCACGGTCACCGGCGATCCACCGTTCCAGCGACGCCAGTACAATGTGCGTTCCGGCAGGCGATCCTGCTGGACGGTGATCGCGGGAACCAGATTCACGCCGTCCAGATTCCACTCCGGCTGGACCACCCCGCCGGCCGCCGCGATGAACGTGGGGAGCAAATCGAGTGAAATGACCGGATCGGCAAGGACCGAGCCGGGCGGGATTTTACCGGGCCAGCGCATGGCCATCGGCACCCGGAACCCGCCTTCCCACCACGAGCCTTTTCCACCCCGGAGGGGAGAATTGTTCGCCCCGTTCTTCAGGCTGCCCCCGTTGTCGTTGGTGAATACGACCAGTGTCTTGTCATCAAGTCCTGCTTCCTTCAGGGCTGCCAGAATCTTGCCGACATTGTCGTCCAGCGCGACGACCAGCCCGGCATAGTCCCGCCGCTGGCCTTCCTTGATATGCGCAATCCGCGCAGCATCACTCTTCCGCGGCTGGAGCGGGCCGTGCGGTGCCGTGAACGAAACGAACAGAAAAAACGGGTCGTTCTGGTGTTCCTTGATGAACCTGCAGGCCGCGTCGCCAAGCCGGTCTGTCACGTAGCCGGTTTCCGGAGTCCGTCGGCCGTTCACTTGGATGGCGCGGTCCGCGCTGATTTTGTCCTGGGGATAATACGGGCGCGACCCCTGCAGCAGTCCATAAAACCAGTCGAACCCACGCGGGTTGGGTTGGTACGCCTTCGGATAGCCCAGGTGCCATTTCCCTACCAGGGCCGTCTCATAGCCCAGGGCGTGCAGGCGATCGGCCCCGAACGTTTCAGTCCGCGGCAGGCCCTTTGGGCAGCCGGGGGGCAGATTGTGATCGTGGCCGAACCGCTGCTGATACCGCCCGGTCATAATGCCCGCACGGGAAGGCGAGCACGTGTCGGCGGTCATGTAGAACTGTGAAAACCGCGCGCCGTCGCGGGCCAGCGAGTCGATGTTGGGCGTCAGGTGCTTCATCTCCTCGCGCACGCTGGGCTGGAAGCCGAAATCGGCGTAGCCTGCGTCGTCCGCATAGAGAACCACAAAGTTGGGGGGCTCCGCGCCGGCGGTTGATGCGGCCAACACGAAGAACCAGATGGAGGCGCTAAGCGTCTTGAGGGTCATTCTGCAACCTGTGCTGCGTGATTCCAGGGGGTCAGGTCCCTGTTTTCGGCCCACGCCTATGGACATGGTAAAGTTGATCGGCCGAAAAATGGACCCGACCCCGGCCCGTGAACGGTTACCCCAGGCTGAAGTAAGACTGTTCTCCTGCCGTACGTCTCATTTCAATCGGCCCACCCGCGCTGCGATACCCTCTTTCCACCGTTGCAGTGCACTTTTTGCGTTGGGGCCGTATATCTGGTAGGATGACTGCTCCCCCCTTGGAAAGACGTAGGCTCGACGTAGTCGCTTTCCTTGCCCCAAGGCTGCATTCCGTGAAATCCGATTTGACACGCCGTATCTCGCTGGCCATCCCGCGGGACTGGGAGTATTCCCATCGGTTGATCGAGGGAATCCTGAAGTTTCAGGATGAACACGGCGGCTACAGCTTGCGTGATTTGCGCTTTAGCGACCCCCACTTCGAGCGACCCGAAGGTCCTCCCAACTGGCAGGGCTGGCAGCCGGACGGCATTCTGTGCTGCATTGGGACGGAACCAGGACTGGCCGAGTGGTTGCTGTCCAGTGGTCTGCCCATCGTCAACATGACCGCTGACGCGCCCCACGAATTGATTCCTTGCGTCTATGCCACCGGCGCCGCCGAACTGGCCGTCAACCACTTTACGGCGCTGGGCTACAGGCACATTGCTCATGTGGGACTGAAGAACACGCTCGGTTCCCGCCTGCGGTTCCAAAATCTGGAAAAGGGTGATTCACGCATCCGGTCGCCAGCCGCTGTGCTACGAATTGACGTGCGATCCGGTGGGCAGCGACCACGCCAGGATGCAAGAGGCGGCGTCGGAGGCCGGCCTGCGGAAGTTTCTCTCTACCGCGCCGAAACCGCTGGGCGTATTGGGACTCAACGACGATTTCGCCCGCTGCGTGTGCGTGGCCTGTCAGGCGTTGGGACTCGCTATCCCCGATGAGGTCGCCGTGCTGGGCGTCGATGATACCAGCGTGGCCCGGCTGAACGTCCCTCCCCTCTCGTCCATCCGCCCCCCCGGCGAACGCGTGGGTTACGAGGCGATGAAGCTGCTGGACCGCATCATGTGCCGCGGGGCCATTCCGGCGGCTCCCATCCTCATTCCCTGCGATGCCATCGGTGTCCGTGAATCGACGCAGCGCATCGCTGATGCGTCCATCGAACGCGCCCTCAGGCTGATCCAGGTCGAGGCCTGCCAGGGACTTACCGTGGGCAGCCTGGTGCGGTTCCTCGGTGTTGGACGATCCAGTTTCGAAAAGCGGTTCACGCAACAGATTGGACGAACGCCCGGACAGGAACTCCAGCGCGTAAAACTGCACCAGGCCCGGAAGCTCTTGGCCGAGACGGAATTGAGCGTTACCCGGATCGCGGGCATGGTTGGTTTTGCCCGGAGTTCCATTTTCGGAGCCTTCTTCAAGAAGTATGCGGGCATGACGCCCACCGAATATCGCAGACAGCGCGGTTCGGGTATGCCCGCGGGTGACGAAGCAGACCAAAGTTTTCTTTGCTCCGGGCTGGCAGCCCCTGATCCTGGCCTGCGCACCTAGTTGCGCCTCACGGCAACATAAAACGCCCCACAGAGCGCGGCACCATCCTTATCCAGCAGCACGGCCTCCATGTCGGCTGGGCCGGCCACGGCTTTGACCAGGAAGACGGCCACTTTGTCGCCGTCTGCCAATTCTGCTTCCTGCATGTTCTGACCGATCCTCAGTCGCACGCGCGCCACTTGCAGGGCTCGCGGTGCCCCGCGGTAGAGGAGGCCTCGCACGGAACTGCCGTCGAGAAAGGCGTCTGCCGCGGGCCAGGCAGCGGGGACGCCGGCGATGGGCACGTCCGCCTCGTGCGGCCAGCGCCGCACTTCCACGCGATAATCACCCGCTGCGGCAAAACGGACCGTCCAGTAGCCGAAGTGACGTTCTCCCTTGGCCACCCGGCCCTGATTCCACGGGCACGCCTCTCGGGTCGGATACCAGTCTTCCGCGCACAGTTCCGTGACCAGCTCCCGCGAGGAACCGATGATGGGGCGTCCTCGCATACTCGGGTCCCGGGCGCTGACACTGTTCCAATACTGCTGGTACGCGCCGCGCAATTTTTCGACGACCTCCGGGTGTTCTCCGGCCAGATCTTGCCGCTGGCCCGCATCCTTCGCCATGTCGTAAAGCTCGCGGTTCTCCACCAGCCGCCAGCGATCGGTCATGACGGCGCAACTCTGGCCGAAAGGCGGCCGTCCTGGTTTGACCTGGCGCCCGCAATTGGGCACCGTGCCCAGGACAATCGTTCTGTCCGGCCAGGGCGCGCGTGGATTGATCAGCAACGGCTTGAGGCTGGCGCCGTCGAAGGTGACCGGCCGCGGGAGTTTCAGGCCGCAGAGGTCAACCAGGGTTGGCAGCAGGTCGAGATGCGCGGCGAGACGGTCCACCGTCGCCGGCTTGTTCAGTCCTCCGGCCGGCCAGTGAATGAAGCAGGGCACGCGGTGCCCGCCGTCGTAAGGCGAGCCCTTTTTTCCGCGCATCCCGGCATTGAACACGCCTTCGCCTTCGGCCGTGCCGTTGTCGGTGAGGAAGATCACGATGGTGTTGTCTTCCAACCCTTCCTCCTTGAGCAGCTTCCGCAGCCGGCCAAGGTTTTCGTCCACACGGGCAATACTGGCATAGAAGTACGCCGGTCGCCTGCCATTGTAGGGTTGGGCCCATTGCCTGTCGGGGATGCTGCACGGGCCATGCGGATTGTAGGTGGCTAAATACGCGAAGAACGGCCTCCGCTTGTGGTCGCGGATAAATTGCATCGCGGCGTCGAACAACACGTCCGCCTCGTAGCCTTCGCGTGGTTCTGCCTCCCAGGCGCCGTTGTGGAGGTAGTGGTCGTTCACGCGGTCGTTGCCCCAGTAGTCGGTCGTGCAGCCGGTGCCGCCGTCGCCGTGGCCGAGCCACTCGTCGAAGCCGCGGTCGATCGGCCGGTAGGGATAGTTCGTCCCGAGATGCCATTTGCCGAAGTGGCCCGTGCGGTAACCGTTGTGGCGGAAGACGTCGGCCATCGTAAGCTCGTCCTCTTGGAGCATGTTGCGCCCGCAGACCGTTCCCCAAACGCCGACCCGGTGGCTGTAGCGGCCGGTCAAAAGCGCGGCCCGCGTCGGCGAGCAATAGGTGTCCACGTGGAAATTGGTGAACCGCACGGACTCGTCGTGAAGGCGGTCCAGTCGGGGCGTCTTGAGCACCGGATTGCCGGTGCAGGAAAAGTCACCGTACCCCTGGTCGTCGGTCAGCAGGACGATGACATTGGGTTTGTCCGCTGGGTGCGCGAAGCCGACCACGGCAAAGAGCAAAGACACACATGTCATTTTCCGTCTCCGCGCTTTCGCTGCTTGTTAGGAAGATCATTGCGGTCCTTCTCGCCCAGTTCGCGGTCATAAATCTGGCCACGCGGTTGGGGCCGGTGGGTTTCGGCGGCATGGGCCTTCGTTTTCGCTAGCACCTCGGGAAGCTGCCCGGCAACATTATTGGTTTCGCTGATGTCCTTCGAGAGATCGTAGATTTGCCGGGTCCCCTTTTTCGCCTCCCCGGCGCACCGCTTTCCAATCGCTCACGCGGACGGCGGCGCCGTAGCGGTCCTCCCAGTAGAGGCACCGGTGTTGCGGCTGCTTGCGGCCGGCACTTGTCTCGCCCAACAGATCCCGCACCAGCGAAATGCCGTCGATATCCTTGGGACTTCGGCGCCAGCCGGCTCCGCGAACGTGCGTAGCAGGTCTGGGAAAGAACCTAGGTGGTTACTGACGCCCGCCGAAATGCGTCCCGGCCAGTGCGCGATGGCCGGCACGCGCAAGCCTCCTTCGAAGAAACGGCCCTGGCCCGCCCGGCAAGCGACACCCGCCTTCAGACTGGCGTTCGGGCCCATGAATCCGCGTGGGTGCTGCTGGTCGGCAAGATACGCGTTGCCCCCCTTGTCGCCGGTAAACATGATGGGCGTCTTGTGGGCGATGCCCGGTTCCGTCAGCAGGTCGCGAATCTCGCCCAGCGGCCGGTCCACACGATGCACCATGGCGGCGTAAACTTTCAAGTCGTGCGGCCACGGCTTGTTTTTGTAGAGCAAGAACGACGGGCCGTCCTCGGGCAAACCGAACCGGCCGTGGGAAGGCGTCCAAGCCAGGCAGGCCAAAAACGGCCGGTCCTTGTTGTCGCGGAGGAACTGCTGGCTCTCTTCACGGATGCGGTACTGGCGGCAGGTTTTCCCATGGAGCAGGTTACCCGTATTTCCCTCCAGCGGCACCTCTTGGCTGTTGCGGATGAGGCAACGTGGAAAGCAGGTGTGCGCGGGGTCCGGGTCGTAACATCCGAAAAGCAGATCGAAGCCGCCATTGTGGTGGATCGTGGCGTGTCCGGTGTGTTTGCCGGTACGCACGGCACCCTGCGTGGGCACGCACACATTTCCACCGGCCAGGCGTTGCGTGCAGCGCGGTCCCTGGGCGGCTAGCCGGTCGCCGTCTCGCGTCTGTAAGGCAGGATGCCGCATGTGCGAGGACTCGTAGTATCCAAGCTCGTCAATGGTGAAGTAAAGCACACTGGGATTGGTGGGCCTCAGCCGGTTATGGCGCTGCCGCCGGCTGCCACGAAGAAAGGCCGAGCAGGAGAAACATTCCGAGGATGATTCGTTTCGCTTGCTACTCCCTTCCCCTATCGTCTTTCAGCGACCACGCCCGCCCCGAGCAGCTTCGGGAACGCGGCCTTGGTCGTCGGTTTCCTCGATCCATTTTTCCAGCACGCCGCGGAACCGTTCCAGCGTGGCCTGGTGATCGGGCTGCCCGGCCAGGTTGTGAATTTCCCACGGATCGGTCTGGAGATCATACAGCTCCTCGACCGGCTGCTTCGGCTGACAGAGAAACTCCTGGGCGGGCGTAAGCTCGCCGGCGGCGTGCAGTTGTTTGAGCAAGCTCCAGACCGGGTACTGCCGTTCCTTGTACGCGTTGGGGGCCAAGAACGGCACGTCGGGGGTGAAGTTGCGAATATACCGGTAGCGGCCGTCGCGCACGGCGCGGATGCGCATCACCGTGTCGTCGCACCGGTCGCGCGCAGCGAACACATAGTGCCGCGGTTCCCCACAAATCAGCCGGCCCTGCATCTTTTCCGGCGCCGCCGCGCCGGCCAGCGCCAGCGTGGTGGCCGCCAGGTCGATCCCTTCCACCAACCGCTCGTCCACCGTGCCGGGTTTATACCAGGCGGGCGCCGGCAGATTCCTGGGCCAGCGGATCAGCAGCGGCACGAGGGCTCCTTCCTCGTAGCAGAACTGCTTGCCGCGGACGTGCGCCTGGCCGTTGTCGCCAAAAAACATCACGACGGTGTCGTCGGCCAGCCCGTCCTCCGCCAATTGCCGCAGCACGCGGCCGACTTTGGCATCCAGCGCACTGACGGCATCGAGATACCTGGCCCAATCGGCGCGCGTCACCGGGTGGTCGGGATAGTACGGCGGTATTTCGACCTGGGCCGGATCTGTTTTCCTGGGGCCGTGGAAATCTCGGTGGGTTTCCTGGAAGTTGATCTGCGCATAGAACGGCTGGTGCGACTTCAAATCCTTCCAGTGGGCCGAATCGAAGGGCTGACCGTCGTAGGCAAAATTCCAATCCGTCTTGCCGCTCCCCTGGAACCCGCACGGCTTTGGCAGGCTGACCACGTTCGCGGTGAAATAGCCAGCTGGGCGCAGCCAGTCGGTCAATACGTGCACGCCCGCAGGGAGCCGGAAGCCGTCGCCGCGGTGGGAGCGGTGGTTGTGCGCGCCAATGCTGGTGGCATACATGCCGGTCATGAACGCCGACCGGCTCGCCGAACAGACGACCCCGTTGTAACAATGCGTGTAGCGCACTCCTTCGGCGGCGAGCCGGTCAAGGTGCGGCGTCCACACCTGCTTGGCGCCGTAACACCCGATCAGCGGTCCCATGTCCTCGGCAATCAGCCAGAGGATATTGGGCCTCTTGTCCGACGCACTCGCCAACTGGGGCAGCGAGAGGCACGCAAGGGCAACCGACAATGCGAAACGGTGCATGGGATTCTCCAAATGATTCGAATCCAGGGGGTCAGGTCCATATTTTCGGCCAGCGCGGATGCGCGAGGTCGAGGTTATCGGCCGACAAATGGACCAGACCCCGACCCGTGCATGACGGCGCGACCCTTGGTCGCGGTAGTCGCCGTTCGAACCCCGACGTACAGTCGCGGCGTTGTGCTCGGTGATAGAGAATTGCTGGATTGCTTTTGGAGTCGCGGGTCCGTCCTGGTGTACGCCCAGGTTTGCCGCTACTCGGCGCCGCCGTCAACGGTTGCGACGCTGCGTTTCGACTTGCGAATCTCGCCGTACCGCTTCTGCATTTGGCGGATGCGGGAGGCTTGTTCAGGACTGGCAATCAGGTCGTGCTTTTCAGCCAGATCCTCGGCGAGGTTATAAGGCGAGACGCCCTTGCCATCATCGTTGAGCACCAGTTTCCAGTCACCGACGTACAGCGCGTGCGCGATGCCGCGTCGGCCATTCTTCGTGCCGTCTTTGCGCGCCGCGCCCGGGCCGGCTTCTCTCTCGGTCGCCTGGGACTGGGCCCCATTCGCCTCGCCCGGCTCGACGGCGCGTGTACCGCCGTCATCATGTGGGCCTCGTCCTGGGCACGATTGCACCTGCAAACTGTCGCGGATCGGCTGCGAGTCGTCGCGTTGGCCCAGCAATACCGGTACGAGGCTCGCCGAATCGAGAGCCTGATCTGCCGGCACTCTCACCCCGGCGAGCTCGAGCGCCGTGGCGACAATGTCGTGCGTGCCAATCGGCTGGCGGCGGACCGTGCCGGCGGGGACTTTTCCGGGCCACCGCACAACAAAGGGGACACGTGTTCCGCCTTCAAAGATAAACGCTTTGCGGCCCCGCAACCCGGCCACAGCGTCGTGTCCCATCGGCCGTTCCATGGGAAGCCCGCCATTGTCGCTGGTGTACACCATCAGTGTGTTTTCCAGCAGCCCGCGCTGTTCCAACGCTTCGATCAACTTTCCGGTGAGGATGTCCGTTTCATGGATCATGTCCGTGTGGTCCGTCATCTTGGTCGCGCCCTTTAGCGGTTGGCCAGAGAGCGACGCGGCCGGGACAAACGGGCTGTGCGCGCCGTCGGTGCAGAAGTAAAGGTAAAACGGTTGCGGCTGACCGGAATTGTGGATGTCGTCGAGAAACTTGACCGCTTTATCCAGAAGGCGGTGGCCGACCTGGCTTACATCCCAGTCAAGTTTGACGCGGACACCGTTCTCGAAAAACGCCTTCGGGGGCGCCTGATGCCCGCGTGGGATGAGGAACGAATAGTCGAAGCCCCACTCCATGGGCGCGAGCCGGCGCCCTGGTTTTTCGTCGGGAGCGTCGGCCCAGAATCCTCCCGTGCCCGCCTTGCCAAACATGGCCGTCCGGTAGCCGGCCGTTTTCAACATGCCGGCCACGGTCTTTTGACCGGGCTTCAACTGTGAGGGGACGTTGAAACCCCACGTACCGCCGGGATTGCGCCCGCGCCACGGGTAATTGCCGGTGAGCATGGCGTAGCGGGTCGGTGCGCATAGAGCCGCTGGCGTGTGGGCGTGGGTAAACATCATCCCTTCCCTTGCCAGCCGGTCCACGTTCGGAGTGGGTATTTTGCCGTGGGGGTTGTAGCAGTGGATGTCGCCCCACCCAACGTCGTCGGTGAAAATGACGAGAAAGCTGGGACGCGGTGCGGCAGCGGAACCACAAACGGCATATGCCAAGACCCCAAGAACAACCACAAACCTCGGAGCGCAAACAGAAAGGAAACGAAGATTTGGGATTTTCAATCGTCGGCTGACGGAGACTTGGTGAAACATTTTTAGTTCTCCCTTGCGTGTATCCACTCGCAAGTTGTCCTCTCGTCTTGGAGCGAATCGATCTGCTACCTGCCCGGTTCAGGAAGGTCAGCCTATTTGGCATCTTCCATCACTACTTTGATCCGCCGGACGGGCAAATTCTCATTCTTGACGTCGTTTGGCTGGGGGGCGCCCGGCGTACTGCGTCCATCGGAAATAATCCTGTCCGTCATTGCCGTCAATGCGGCGACGATTTCCGGGCGTTCGCGGTAGAGGTTCTTCGTTTCGCCAAGATCCTCGGCCAGTTCGGTACATCGGGGCCGAAGTAGCTGTCGAACCCGCGCGTCGTTGGGCCGCCCGCAATCGGCTGATCAAACGCAATCTTGGCGCCGGACTTAGGCCCCTTCCAGCCCAGATGCCGTTTGCCGATGGCGGCGGTGCGGCAGCCATGTTGTTTGAGATATGCCGGCACCGTCAACCGGTCGGCAACGATCATCGGGGGCCCATACACACTGACGATTCCCTTCTTGCCGGTACGCCAATGGTAGCGCCCGGTCAGCCGCGTATAGCGCGAAGGAGAGCAGACGCCGGTGCTGGCATGACCATCGGTGAACCGCATCCCCTCCCCCGCCAGCCGGTCGATCTGCGGCGTCGGAATCCTGCCGCGCGCGGGGTTGCAGCACTGGACGTCGCCATAGCCCAGATCATCGGCGTAGATGACAACGATGTTGGGCTTCGCTGAAACCTCCGCGGCTGGCGCCGCGAGCGCGCCTCCGCAAATCACGGGCGGAAGTGCAGTGGTCATGTGATACGTCACGTGCCTTGTTGCCAACTCAGCTTCTGCCTGCCTTCTTTCGCGTGTTCACGTCGGGAGCGACGCCACTTGCGGGCGGGACGGATGTCTTCATCAACTCGTTGAGTTTTGCATGCAACCGTTTAACGACGTCGGGATTCTGCGCGGCGACATTGTTCTTTTCACCCAGGTCACTGGCCAGGTCGTATAAAGCGATCTTGCCATTGGCCGCGGTTGTGTTCCGCGCTTCCCTGGCTCCCTTGTCGCTGGCATCAACGATCAATTTCCAGTTGCCCATGCGAATGGCTCTCTGCTCGGGCGACCTGCCACACAACAACAGCGATTCGCGGGTCGACCGGGCCCCTTGCGTGAGCACCGGCCAGATGTCCTGGCCGTCCAGCGGCAATTTCTGTTCCGGTGTTCCGCCGGCAAGTCTTACCAGCGTCGGATACCAATCGACCGTGTGCAACGGCTCGGAGATGGTGATTCCTGCCTTGATGCGGTCGGGCCAGGTGGCGAACCCACAGGTACGGATGCCTCCTTCGTAAAGGGTGCCTTTGCCGGCGGGCAGCGGGCCGTTGTCGGTGGTCCGGCCCGGATCCGCCCCGCCATTATCGCTGGAGAACAGGATCAGGGTGTTGTCGAGGATTCCCTTTTTCCCAAGCGCATCGAAGACCTGTCCGACGGCCTCGTCCATGGCTGCCACCATGCCGGCATACGCGCGGCGCTTGCTCGGCAGTTTGGCGTACGGTTGGAGATACTTGGGCGGGACTTGGAGCGGGGCGTGGACGGCATTGAACGGGAGATAAAGGAACAGCGGCTTCTCCGCCTGGGACTGAGCGATCCATCGACATGCCTCCGCGGCCAGCAGGTGTGTGGCGTAGCCCTTGGCATGGCATGGCTGGTCGTTCCGGTGCCAGTCATGTTGGCCATCGCGCTGGTGCGTGAAGTAGTCGATTGAGCCGAACCAGGGGCCATACTGGTGGCCGAAGCCGCGGCGGGTGGGTTGGTACGCCGGTTGAAACTCCCCCAGGTGCCACTTGCCGCAGATGGACGTTTGATAGCCGGCTTCGCCGAGCGCGTGTGCGAGCGTGCGCTCTTTCAGCGGCAGGCCCCAGGGGGCATTGGGGCGAACGACGTCATACACGCCGGTGTGTGACACGTACCGGCCTGTCATCAGGCATGCGCGCGTCGGCGAGCAAACCGGCTGCACGTAGAGTGAGGTCAAAATCGCTCCGCCGCGCGCCAGCTTGTCAAGGTTGGGCGTCTGGATGTCCTTGCCCCCCATGTACCCCGCGTCGGCATATCCCATGTCGTCCGCCAGGAACACGATGATATTTGGCTGGCGTCCCGGTTTCGCCAGCGCCTCGGGCTCGGATCCGGAAACGCGCGCGCCGATCCCCGTGGCCATGAGACAAGCCGTCAGCGCGATCCGCACGACGGTGTTCGGTTGGTGGACGGGAGTGGTCATTTTCTGCATGACGGCCTGCCAAAGCATGACTGCGGTGTATCGCCGTGCAACTGTGCGAGCAACCGGGCCACGACCTCCGGCTTCTCCTCCGCGATGTTTGCTGTTTCCAGCGGATCGCTCTGGTGATCGTAAAGTTCCACCAGCATCTGATTCTTCGTGTTATGTTTCGACCCCTCCACCACGCGGTAGCGGTCGGTGCGCAGCGTGCTGCTCAGTATTGTCCCGCGCAGGACGGCGCTCCTTGCGCCCGGCTTGCCGGGATGGCTGGGATTCGCCACCAGCGGCGCCAGGCTCGTCCCCGGCAGGTCGTCCGGCGCCCCCTCCAGCCCGCACAGATCGGCGAGCGTGGGATAGACGTCGATGGTTTCAGCGATACCGGGGGCAGCTTCGCCCGGCCGCGGCATGCCCGGCACGCGTATCATGAGCGGACTGCGCAGCGCCCACTCGTAGTTTGTGTTCTTCCCCCATATGCCGTCGTCGCCGGGGTGCCAGCCGTGATCGGCCCACAGGACCACAATGGTGTTCTTTTCCAAACCCAGCCGGCGGTACTCGTCCAGAAGCTTGCCGATCTGCGCGTCCACGTAACTGACCGCCGCCCAGTAGCCGCGCTTGAGCGCGCGCCCCTGCTGCTCGCTGATATGGCCCTTGTCGTCGGGCCAATCGTAATGGCGAGTCGGCTCGTAGCTGTCATGCAGCGGCAGCCTCGTCGCCAGGTTCCTGGGGAGCTTCGGCCAGGGGGCGGCGGGAATCGTGCCGCGCTCGTAAAGACCCCAGTATTTCTTGGGAGCATTGAACGGGAGGTGGGGCTTGAAGAAGCCCACGGCGAGCAAAAACGGCTGCTCGCGCTTCGCCAGCGCGCGCAACTGCTCGATCGCCAGGCCGGCGGTGAGGCCGTCGGGGTAACCGTCGTCATCCACGTCGGCCAATTCATAGGGCAAGCGTGGCGGCTCGTTCTTGGTATCCGCCGAGACGCGGTTGTACGCCTTGCCCCCGGCATACGCGAAAAACGCCCGGCTGGGATTCCGCCACGATCCCGGCGGCCCAGTGGCCACGTCCCAACTGAATGGAACCTGGTGGACCGTGAATGGAGGCGGCAGCGTCCCGCCCGGCTGGTGCGACACTTTGCCGATGCTCACGGTGCGGCAGCCATTTCGCCGGAACAGGTCGGGAAACGAGACCGGCTTCGAGGGCGGCGCCGCCAGCGTGCGATCCTTGGTTCAGACGTCCCACGATCTGTTTTCGCGATAGCCCGTCAACAAAGTGCATCGCGACGGCCCGCAGGCGGCGACCTGCACGTAATGACGCTCAACGCGGCGACCCTCCCTTGCGAGGAGGTCGAGATGGGGCGTCTGGATCTCTTTAACGCCGTAACAACCCAACTCGCACCGCAGCTCGTCCACGCAGATCAAAAGGACGTTGGGACGAGAGGGTGAGGGGCTCCCCTTGTCCGCTGCCGAACTTATTCCGGCAAGGAGCCCTACCAAGCCGACCACAATGAGCGGACGGCAGCCCATCGATGGTTTCAGCCAAGCGAGAATTCGATCTGTCTTCTGCCGCATCCGTCGGGCCTCGTCCAATTCACCTACCATACTAACGAACCGGGGCCGGGGGCGTTAGTTTGGTCCGCCCGGCGGTCCTCGCCAGGCGTTGTCCCACGAGAGTGCTCGCGCCTCCTTGAGCATGGCCGGAAACCAGGGCAGGTTCGCGGAAAGGGGCAGGCGAAACTCGGCGGTCTCCCCCGGCCACGGCCCCAGACGAAGACTCTTCGGCGCCAACAGCAGAAGGAACTGGATCATGCGGCTGATTTCCACGAATTCACCCGTCACGCAAAATGTGCAGTCCCGGCTCGCGCACGGAAAAAGTGCCTGAAATTGGGAAAACCGTGGCGGTCACTCAGCAGAATTTGTGGGTGATTTCGAGGACGACGGGGTGCGTTTTCAAGGCATGGCAGTGCAGAACGAATGCCGCCTTTATGGGGGAGCCGACGGGAGTGGCGTGGGCGGAATTCGCCGCGGACACCGCATTTTGCCTGCTGAAACGGAGTCAGGCTCAGCTGGCGAGCGGGCACCGCCCGAAGGGTGGTCCGGCAAGGGATAGCCAGTCCAGGGCGGAAAGCATGTCCCGCTGGCCCCGGCGGGTCGCTCCGTCGGGGTCGATTCTTGGCCATCCAATCTTCTTGCCCTGAAATGCCTGAACAACGCCTATCAAGGCCTTCCCGAACGCCTCCCAGATCCCACGAAATCTGCCGAGAAGGCCTCCTTTCAAACGCAACCGTTCACGAGTCAGGGTCTGCTCCATTTTTTAGCCGATAGATTTCGCCATCCGAACACGCGCGGGCCGAAAACATGGACCTGACCCCCTGGAATCACGCTACGACCAGGGTGTGAACGTTGAGGCGCTGCACGACAATTACCTACCGGTTTTGTGGATCAGCCGCGGGGCGCTCGCCCGCGGTCTTTCGCGGATGAACCGCGGGCTAGCGCCCGGCGGCTGATGAGTGATTTCGGCAACTTATTGTTGAACAGCGCCTTACTTTCAAACTGATTGTGAAACAGCGGTGAAGGACAACATACCACCGATTGCTTCTCTGGATGCAGTTTTTCCGTGGCCTAACGCATCAGCGTGTTTGGCGGACGGGGGCACAGGCAATCCTTCCTCCTCCAGGCGAGTCGTGGGAAAACTCTAGCGGAGCGCCTCCAGGGGTTTACGCCCCTGGCTCCCCAGCGCGTGTCACCGCGTGTCGTGCTTTGGCGCGCTGAACCGGATGCGAGCCCGGTCTACTCATGACGTGCATCGTGATCGTCGCAAGTCGTTATGGCAGGTCCATCCAATTCTTGCGTGCGCGCCGCCCTAACCCGGATTATTCATGAGCCGCAAGCGCACTAGCGTCCGGTTTTGGTGGAATTGGGGAGAACCGGACGCTAGCGCGTGCCGGCTGATGTGCGCGGCGATTTTGGGAAGATAGCCACAACCTGCTTCTCTGCTTCACCTTGCAACTTGACTCGTTAGGTTGATGAATAATCCGGGCTATCGGGGTGGACGAAGTGCCACGGAAGCGGGCGCACAAGTACCAGACGGTGGTGTACCCACTGGACGAAGACTGCAAGCGGCTGCTGTGGATCGGCCCGGATCGCAGGGCCAAGACGCTGCTGCGGTTCTTCCGCTTCCTGGGGCGCGAGCGCTCGGCGTCCCTGGAGTTCGTATGCAGCGACATGGGGCGAGCCTACCTGAAGGTGATCGCCAAGAAGGCCGGCCAGGCCATTCACGTGCTGGACCGTTTTCACATCAGGCAGCGGATCGGCAAGGCCATCGACCCGGTGCGGGCCGCGGAAGTCAAGCAACTGAGGGACGACGGCTATGAGCCGATCTTGAGCGGTTCGCGCTGGGTGTTGCTGAAGCGGCCGGAGAACCTGACCGAGAAGCAGGCGGTGAAGCTGGCGGAACTGCTGCAGTACAATCTCAAATCCATGCGCGCTCATCTGATGAAGGAGGACTTCCAGCGCTTCTGGGAGTATTGGAGCCCGAGTTGGGCAGGCAAGTTCCTCGACCCATGGTGCAACCGAGCCATGCGGAGCCGGATCGAGCCGATGAAGAAGGTCGCCAAGATGCTTCGCGACAAACGAGATCTGGTTCTTAACTGGTTTCGGGCCGAAGGCAAGCTATCGGCGGGAATCGTCGAGGATTTCAGCAACAAATTGAAACGGACCACCAGAAAAGCCTGCGGCCTCCGCACTCAAGAAGCCTATGAAATCGGACTCAATCACAATCTCGGCGCACTACTGGAAGCAAAACTCACGCACGAATTCTGCTGACGAGGCTCTTTTTCGTCTTCCAACGTCCCTGGCAGTGCGGGCAGCAGGCGGCCCGATGCGTTTTTTGCTCGTCGATCCGCTCCGGCGGCGCGCGGCGCGCCCCGGGATGCCCGGCCTTGCGGCCCGGTTTTTTTGGCTCGTTTCTTCACGGCCGGCTTGTGGTGCACGGGCGTCATGCCCGACGGCGTGGCCGGCGAACTGACGGTGGCGCAATGGCCTTCGGCTTGCTTCAACTGCCGGGCCGGTTCCAACAGGGCAAAGACCACGGCCTCTTCGCCCTGGGCAAAGATCGCCGCCGCTTCGTCGTCCGTCAACAGCGGTCCCAGCGGCACTTCGAGTTCCGGAACGGCCATGACCCTGCTCACTCGCCATCGTGCGAACGCGCATTGTCATAAACCGCGCCCCCCAAAATCACCAACACCAACTTCAGACGGCCAAACGGTTACGTCACTACGGTTTTTGGGAATCGGCCCTTTCAGCCGTTGGAAACCAACCGTTTACGACGACGCACCCGTCGACTCCTGTGAAACATGGGCTAGCCCCCGGTTTGGCCGGAGATCGCTAGCCCCCGGTTTTTCCCGGTTGAACCGCGGGCTAGCGCCCGGCGGCTGATCCGAAAATTCAACTTGGACGATGCACACCAGCCCGACGCGCAAGCGAGTCAATGCGTTGCGTCCCTCGCTCGCGTGTCGGGCTGGTGTCAACATCGGCCGGGCGGAGTACAAACCAGGGTGCTCAAGCCGCCAAGACCTTCACGGTTGGCCAGGGAACATCAGCCATCCGAAGCCCGCCGGCCAGACCTCCGGCGAGGCGGGACGCGTCCAGCTGTGAAAATCCGCGCCGGGAATCACGCGCTGCAGCCCCAGGGCCCAGACATCCCCGCTGCGCGGCGGCCGCTCGGCCAACTCCTCCCAGGCAATCGCCGCCTCGACCGTCCAGTCCGCGGCCGAGGACACCGAAGCCACGTACCAGGTGGGATCCCACGAACGATCCTCCCCGCAGGCATCGCCCGTCCAGCCGCGGTGGTCCAGCGTCAACCGCCACCAGGTGGCATAATCGCGGTCCGTGTCCAGCAGCACTTCGACGCGATCCTGCCGCGACAAGTCAGCGTCGCGCTGGCGCGGACCGTTACCCGGCCCGTAACGGACCCCGCTAACCTTGGCCGAGCGCACCGCGATGTACAGGAACTGTTCGTCGTGCGCCAGCCGGACCTGCCCGGCCGCGGACGGCTGCTGACCGTCGACACTCGTCACCGCCACCGGCTCGGCCATGGTCCAGACGTCGTCGTCCAGCCGCCCGTCGAGGTAGGGACGCTGGGCCACGCGCGGGCAGCGCGCCACCGGTCGAGGCGGAGGACCCTGTGGTTCGGCCAGCCAGATCTCGCCGCGGGCGCAGGCGCGCCAAGCGGCTGCCGGATGCGCCGCCGCGATGTTCTGGTAAATGCTCTGCGCCACACGCGGTTGCTGGCGAGAGCGATGCGCGGCAGCCCACGGAAAGCGGATTTCGGGCTCGGCAAACAGCCCCGGCCACTGCGTCTGGATCCGCTTGCCCAGTGCCAGCGGGTCCGAACCGGGCAGACCCGCGGCCGCGGCGTCCGATCCTGCGGTTGCCGGTCCGGCCGGCGGATCGACTGCGGCGGCCTGGCCGATCGGCGTCAGCGGCTCCTGGTAGATCGCCTGCACGTCGACGGCGGGAGCCGCCGCCCCCGCGGCGGGAGCAGCTGACGAAAGTCGGCCAGCCACGACCCGCTGGCGGCGCTGACGCCACCAGCCCATTTCGGCGCTTGCCCGATACTGCAGCTGCCAGACGAGCGCCGGCCCGGTCAGCCAGTGGCCCGCCTGCTCACGCACCAGGAGGCGCAACGTCTCGTCCGCCAACTCGGCCTGGCCGCTGTCCTGGAACTGACGGGCCAGCTGGTAGATGACGTCACCGGCGCTGGTATCGTCCAATCCCTGGGTCAATTGGCTCACGTGCGCCAGCCACGCGGCGCTGCCCTGGGCCGCCTCGCCGGCACGGGCCAGCAGTGCCTCGGCATTGCGCCGCTGCTGGGCTCGCTGCCGGAATTGCTGGAGGTTCGCCTCCGCCGCCGCGACCAACTCGCGGCGCGATCCGGCCGACTCCGGCCGCGGGATGTCTCCGAAGATCCTCCGGCTGTCACCGTGGCCCGGCTGGCCGCCGAGCAGGTGCAGACCGATCACGGGCGGCGATGTACGGTACCGCGATTCGATCAATCCCCGCGAGGCGGTTGTCAGCTCGGCCAGCGAGCGGCCCAGCGGCAGCGCCAGCTGGGCCGTCGCCAGGTGCGACGCGGCGCCCGCCACCGCGCCGACGCCGACGACCTTCTTCACGCGCCACGGTTCCAGCCCCACCGCTCGCCAGCGATCTTCCAGCGGACCCGCCTCAGCGGCCAGTTGGACCGCATCCAGCACCACCCGCTGCACCGCGCTTGGCACCGCGTCGTGCGGGGTACTGGCGGCATGGTGTGTCAGCACGACGTCAGGGCGCCAGGTGCGCAGGCAGCAGGCTACCCGCTCCACGGCTTGGCGCAGACCCTGCCCGTCGTGACCGCGATTCCACTGGGCGAGCAGCGCCTCGGCCGGGAAGTGCAGTTCCGCCGCAGGCAGCGGCAACATGTTCTCCAGCTGCACCCCGCCGGCGCCCACGTCGACCAGCGCCTGACGCACACGGCGTTCCGCCGATGCCCGGTGCGGCCACATGTCGTCGGTGGGTGTGGAGTCGCCCAGCACCAGCGCACGTCCCAGCAACCCCTCACCGCCACATGCTGAGGCGAAGACCTCCAGCGGCAACTCCGCCGCATCGCCCACGACACCCAGCAGCCCCAGGCGTTCACCCCCCGCGCGGCACAACGTCCAGGTCCGGCCGCCGTCGTTCGTGGCCAGAATCGTTCCCAAGGCGCCGACGGCCC
>Ga0209398_1000659_pt1 | contig 20542 bp, 15 predicted proteins | sample AshMeaBigSpring_FD_184125 | JGI IMG/M metagenome (GOLD analysis project Ga0209398, IMG submission 184125) | Groundwater microbial communities from Big Spring, Nevada to study Microbial Dark Matter (Phase II) - Ash Meadows Big Spring (SPAdes)... | ecosystem: Environmental > Aquatic > Deep... | reverse complement strand
GGATCGCGTCCTCGGGGATGTTCTGCGTTCCGAACTGCGAGCCGGCCCCGGCGCCCCCCTCACCTTGCGACGCCATCTGGAACTGCAAGATCGCCTGCTCGACCGGGCCACCGGGCACAAAATGCATGATCACGAAGATGATCAGCGAGATGCCCAGCAGCGTGGGAACCATCAGCAACCCGCGGCGGGTGAAATAGGCCAGCATGCCGCGTTCTCGCGCCCAGCTCCGCCCGCAATGCGTGCCGCACGCGGGAACAGCTCCGGATTTTCCCCTCAGCCCGCGGGCGGGGCCGCCGCCTGCCGCGGAGTGGCGGCTGGCTCCCGCTGCCGCCAATACTCCACCCGCTCGGGTCCGCGGGGCAGACGGACCGATGCGTCCCGGCGCGCCTCCTTCAGCTGCGCGTCGGCCTGCGGATCGACCCACCACAGGCTGAGCACCGCGTCTTCGCTGCCCGTACGCGGCAGGTACCAGGCGGGGTGGCCAAACTTGTTCCAGTACAAGAGCCGCTTGTTGTCGGCGCCCCAACCGAGCACGTAGTGGTGCTCCCGGTAAACGATGCCGTCCATTTCGCGCAGGGCGGGAACCCGTTCGCGGATGTCGAACATCCGGTCGTAGGCCCGGATCAACTCGTCCACGCGGGAGTTCTGGAAACCGGTGATGTTGTTGTTGTCCTTCAAGTCGGCCAGCTCCGACAGCCAGCTGGTTTCCGGGTTCGGGTCGACCAGCCCCGTGAGCGCCTGCAGGTACAGCTGGAAATTGCGGTCCCCGTGCACCGCCTTGTAGCTGGTCGCCCAGTTGATCAGCTCCAGGTTCAATTGCACGCCGACCTTCCGGCAATCTTCCTGGTAGACGGTCAGGAATCGCTCCGCCACCGAGTTGCTGTAGGTCAGCTCCAGCTCCAGCCGCCTTCCGTCCTTGACCAGCACTCCATCCCGCCCCCGCTCGGTCCAGCCGGCCTCGCCCAGCAACTGCTGGGCCGTTTCCAGGTCGAACTCGATGACCTCGTTGCCCGGATTTGCGTAATCGGTCCCCGCGAAATAGGAGTTCAACGGTGTGTACTCGTTGTAGAACAGCTTTTCGATCATCACCTTGCGATGAAACAAGTGACCGAGGGCCTTGCGGACGCGGACGTCGTCCAGCGGCGGGATGCGCGTGTTGCAGGCCAGCCCGTAGATGCCCATCGGCTCGTCGTTGAAGATCCGCCGCGCCTGCAGCAGGCCCCGGCGCACCGCCTCCAACTGGGGGACGTCCTCGACCCAGTCCTGGGCCTTGCCGACCAGAAAGATATCCAGCTCGCCTTTCTTCAGCTGCTCGTAAGCCAGGGCGTAGTTGGCCTCGGCCCCCGCCATCAGCCGGATCACGTCAAAGTTATAAAGCCCGGTCGTGAACCGCTCGTTCCACCCCCAGTAGGCCGGGCGGCGGCGGAGCGTGACCGACTCGTTCTTCTTGACGTCGGCATCCCGGATCTCGTAAGGCCCGGTCCCCATCGGCATGCGGAACTGGTAGGTCTCCAGGAACTCGCTTCCGCCCAGCGTGCCGATCTCGTGCGCCGCGAAGATCGGCAGGGCCGCGGAAAAGTAGAGAAAGTTTCTCCAGTTCAGGTCCTGGCATTGGACCTCTACCAGATACTGGGACAGGGCCCGCGGCGGCCGGAACTTGCCATACACCACCTGCAGCGCCGGCTGCAGGGTCGATTCGTCCATCATCAGTTTCCAGGACGCCACGACGTCCTCGGCCACCACCGGCCGGCCGTCCGGCCAGTGCGCCCGCGGGTTGATCCGATAGCGAAAGGTCCGCTTGTCTTCGGAAATCTGCCAGTGCGAGGCCAGCCGAGGTGTGAACTGCATGGTGTCGGAGTGCCGGCCGAGCAGCGTCTCGTAGCACATCCCTTCCAGCAGCGAGTTGGTGGTGGTGGTGCTGTCCTTGCCGATGATCCGCAGCGTGGCGGGAAACGTGCCGACCCAGTAGCGGACGGCCCCTCCCCTAACAGCGTCCGGCGACCCCTCGAGGGGGACTTCCTCCGTCGGCTCCCACCCCTCGCCGGTGAAGCCGGGACCACCCAGCCCGGCGGGAACCGAAGGGTCTCCCTCCGGGAACTCCACCGGGTCGACCGCCGTCCGAGGCGGGGTGGTCGGCGGATGACCGCTATCCGACTGGCGGGAACCGCAACCACCGGTCAGGCCCAGAAGGCAGGCGACTGTGGCGGACCATCTGGCGACAGGGGTGATCGTCGCGTGGCGCATGTTCATGTCTCTTGACGTCTCGGGTCACGGGTCGGACTGGCCAAGCGGGCTCGCCAGGGCTGCTTCAATCCGGGAGGCCGAAGCTCCGGCCGAGCCGAAAACCCGTCCCACACGCCGGGTCCACCCCGAGCCTCGCCCTCCCAAAAAATCGTGCAACTCTACCTATTTGCTCGTCCTTTGTTCCCAGGATCACGTCAGGCTATCAAACCCGGATTATTCATGAGCCGCAGCGCGCTAGCGTCCGGTCTTGGTGGTATTGGGGAGAACCGAACGCTGGCGCGTGCCGGCTGATGTGCGCGGTGTTCTTGGGAAGATAGCCACAACCTGTTTCTCTGCTTCACCTTGCAACTTTACTCGTTAGGTTGATGAATAATCCGGGCTAAGGCTTGAAGACTCGGCCCACTCCCGTGAGGAGTGCCGAGAGTATAAGGGCGCTCGGCGGAAGCTCAACCCCGCGTTGAAGGTGGCCGATGCCCGGGCCAACGTGCGACCTCCAAGGAGAGTTGCACGACCTTGGGAAGGCAGGACTCCACGTGGGAAGACAAAGGTCACGCGGGAAGGGTTACGCCCGACGTGGGAAGGCGAATTGTAACCGTTCACGGGCCGGGGTCTGGTCCATTTTTCGGCTGTAAAGCTCTGCCAGACCCAAACGCGCTGGCCGAAAACATGGACCTGACCCCCTGGAATCGCCCGGGGTGTGAACGGTTACGTTACGCCCCACGTGGGAGGGCGAACTGTAACCGTTCACGGCCCGGGGTCTGGTACATTTCTCGGCCAACCCGCCCGACCTGGCGAAGACGCGCAGGCCGAAAACATGTGCCTGACCCCCTCGAATCCGGCTAACCTGAATTATTCATGAGCCGGCTAGCCCGGATTATTCACCAGTCGCTTCGCACTCGGCAAAACGCGTTCATGCATGGGGACTTACAGCCATCCTGCCCCAAACACCACGCAAATCAGCCGCGGGGCGCTCAGGCCACGATTCACGAACCACGTCCCCAAAAACACCACGCAGATCAGCCGCGGGGCGCTAGCCCCCGGTTCTTGCGGCAACCGGGGGCTAGCGCCCCGCGGCTGTTGAATCATCCGCTCTGGCGTCCGGTTTTGGTGGAATTGGGGAGAACCGGACGCTAGCGCGTGCCGGCTGATGTGCGCGGTGTTTTTTGGAAGATAGCCACAACCTGTTTCTCTGCTTCACCTTGCAGCTTTACTCGTCAGGTTGATGAATAGTCCGGGCTAAATGCTCAGCCGGGGTGTGAACGGTTACGGGCGAAGCTCCTGGTGAGCCAGCGACCTGGCGGCTCCGTGGGAGCCTCGCCGTCCCGGCATCACGCAACCCTGGTCCGGCGGCCGGGTCCGCGTTTCTCGGCCAGCGCTGCTGGGCGACGTGGAGCTTATCGTTCGAAAGTTGGGCCGGGCGACGGCCCGGGGATAGGCTGTGGGCCAGACACCCGCTGAACCTCCAGCCCACCCGGCCGCTCCGCTCGGGTGCCCCCGGTCTGCCGATGAGCGTGCCGGAAGGCACAAAAATCGAAAATTGGCAGCCGGCTCTCCTAGACACGGGCTGCGAGATCTGTATGATGAACAGGGTTGATCGGGCCAAGAAACGGAAGGGGTAGCCGGTCGGTGCGCTGGGTCCGCACCGAAGCGGTGAAGGTGCATCAGCGGCCGAGGCACGCGGCGGATCGCGACCGCGCTGGCCCCCGCTTAGTGGAATGGAGGAATTGGCAATGCGTACGGTTTCTGTCCCACGACGAGGGTTCACCCTGGTCGAGTTGCTGGTGGTGATCGCCATCATCGGTATCCTGGTGGCCCTGCTCCTGCCGGCGGTCCAAGCGGCGCGTGACGCCGCGCGGCGGATGGAGAACTCGAACAACCTCAAGCAGATCGGGATCGCGGTGGCCAACTATGAGGAGTCGTTCGAGGCCTACCCGCCGATGCGCTACGCCGCGGTCAGCCCGGCGAACTGGGCCTCGGACAACAAGACCGTTTCCTGGGCCTTCCGGTTGCTCCCCTTCATGGAACAGCAGGTGGTCTACGACAAGTGGGACAACGTCCAGGTTTGTTCCCACGCCAACAACACCAGCGCGATGCGCACCCCGCTGAAGGTGTACACCAATCCGCGGCGGCGCAAGCCGCTGGCGGAATGCACCTTCGTGGACGCCTCCACCACGAAGGGGACCTGCATCGACTACGCAGCGTCCCGCGGATTCTTTGATGCGGCCGCACCCTACAGCCATACGGGGAACAAGTACCAGCAGGCGTTCAACGGCGATCGCTGCGGACCGTTCGGCCACGATTTCGCCGTCCCCCACGCGGCCGTCCGCGATGGGACCAGCAATACCATTTCGGTGGGCGATCGCTGGATCCCCACGACCAGCCCGGCCGACAATTGCGGTCTGTCTGGCAACTCGGAGGTGACGATCCAGCGCGGGGCCGAGGTCGGCTTTCCCACCGGCCCGACCGATACGAACAATGACAAATTCGGCAGCCCTTCGGGCAGCACGGCAGCCTTCGTGTTCCTGGACGGGCACGTGCAATGGATCAGCTATTCGATCGCCAACGATACGTTTCGCTGGCTGTGCACGGTGGCCGATGGCAAGGTGATTCCAGGCGACGCCTTTTAGGCGAGCCCGGCGGCCAGCTATCCGCGCGATTTCCTCACGTGGTGCCGGATGTCCCGGCACCACGTTTTTTTGTTTGTGCGTCAGGCATGACGCGCAGCAGCATGACCTGCCGCCAGGTAACCCACGGGCCGGGGTCTGGTCCATTTTTCGGCCAATCCGCCCGACCTGGCGCAGACGCGCAGGCCGGGAGGGTGCGTGGCGGACGCCGGCGACCAGCCCACCGCGCCGCCCCTCCCCGGCCGTTCGTACCTCACGGCCGACCCTCCCAGGGGGAGGGTGAAGAGCTTGATTGGCAACCATTTCACCCTCCCTCCGGGAGGGTCGAAGGCGAGGCACGAGCCTTCGGGGAGGGAGACCACGGAGACCAGGAGACCACGGGGGAGACCCATCCTCGCTCAGGTTTGCAACCATTTCACCCTCCCTCCCGGAGGGTCGAAGGCGAGGCACGAGCCTTCGGGGAGGGAGACCACGGAGACCAGGAGACCACGGGGGAGACCCATCCTCGCTCGGGTTTGCAACCATTTCACCCTCCCTCCGGGAGGGTCGAAGGCGAGGCACGAGGCTTCGGGGAGGGTTCGTGGCGGACGGCTGCGGTCATCGCAGCCGCCCTCCCCGGCCGTCCGCTTCTCGCGGCGGCTGGGCCAACCGGGGGGCTATACCCCGCGGCTGACGAGTATCCGTTCACGGAATCTTCACAAATCGCATCCCCGCTCCCACAATCCGAAGGGCGATGCGCACATTTCGCGGCCGCAGTCGATGCCTGGCACCGGCTGACCGCTGCTGGAAACCGTGGTGCGGGCGTGCTAGCATCCTTCGTTCGACCAGCAGCGGGAGGAACCGCGGATGAGGCAGGCGGGGGTCCAGCGATCGGCCTGGTTATCGACCGCGCGGTCGACGGGCCTGGGGCGCCTCGAGCTGGGCACGCGCCTGATCTCCGCGCCATCCGTGATCTGTTCCGAGGATTGCTCGCTGGCCCGGTCTGGTCCGCCGTCGACAAAGGTTCCCATGGCCGCGCCTCGCGTTGACAAATGGCTGGCTGGCGTCCGGCCGGACGAAACGGTGTGCGTGGCGGCCGTACATACGCTGCGCACGCGATTGGCCGCGGTTTGGCATTTCCTGCGGCTGGCGGCCAGGAAATCCGAGGAGGATGTCGAGTACGTGCACGCTTTGCGCGTCTGGACGCGGCGAGCCACGGCTGCCATGCGTTTGTACCGGGACGTCCTGCCCCGCCGCCGGGCCGCCCGGCTGAAGAAGCAGTTGCGGCGGATTCGCGAAGCGGCCGCCGCGGCCCGCGATCTGGATGTGTTGATCGCCCGTCACGACGCATCGCCGGCCAGTGCGGGAAGGGACTGGTTGTTGGGCCAACTGCGGCAGCGCCGCCGGCAAGCGCAGCCGTCGATCGTCGCGGTCTACCGGAGATGTACCGCGCGGCGCGTGCTCCGGCGCAACGCCCGGGGACTGCTCGCGCGGGTTCGACCGCGCGGTAAACACGGCCGCCTGCTGGAAAAGGTTTGCTTCGGTGACTGGGCACCCTCGCAACTTGCGCCGCTCGTGCAGGAGTTTTTCGATTCCGTGCCGCCGGATTTGACCGACATCGAGGCCATTCACCGGTTTCGCATCTGCGGCAAGAAGCTGCGCTACGCCATGGAACTGCTCGCGGCCGCTTTTCCCAGGGAGTTTCGGGAACAGCTGTATCCCCGCATGACGGCAGTTCAGGACCGCTTGGGCGAGGTCAACGACCACGACGTCGCCCAGGTTCGACTGCGGGAGTGGATCGGCCTGGCAGAGAACGTGGAAGAGGTGGCCTATCTGGAACAATCGCTGGCCGACGAATCCGCAAGACTGAGCCAGGCCCTGGCGACCCTGCAGGGATGGTGGTCGAGCGAGCAGGCCGAGTCGCTGCGTGCCGCGTTCGACACGTACCTGGCCAAGTCCGGCTGCGCGCCGAAGCCCCGCTGAGCCGCGCCGCGTTAGTGGCCGCCGCCCGACGTGGGGCAGCCATGCCGGGTTGCATCCGGTCCCTTCCGCGGGAGCTGGATACGGGGTCAGGAATCGTTTCCCGCCGCGGTCCAGAGGGTGCTTCGCAGAAACGACTCCGGACCCCTCGTCCACCCCCCTGATCCCCTTTTCTACACCGGACCCCTCCCCCACACCCCGGTGGCTCGCGTCCGTAGCCGCGCGCCCCGGAAAGACATTCGTTGTGGTTCAGGGCAGGACACGGCCTGTTGTCCGCGCGGCTGTCCGCCTCGGCTGTCTCCCGCCATTTTCCACAAGGGAGCCACAGGTGATCACGGCTGGGCAAGGATGGAACGCGTTTCTCCCAGGTCTCTGTGTCACCGTTCACTTGTCGGGTCAGGTCGATGTTTTCGGCCGGCGCGTCAGGGCCGGGGTGAGGGTTGGTTTGCCGAAAAATGGACCAGACCCCGGCCCGTGGTGGTTCCTCGGCGGTTCCAGGGGGTCAGGTCCATGTTTTCGGCCAGCGCGTCAGGGCCGGGGTGAGGGTTGGTTTGCCGAAAAATGGACCAGACCCCGACCGCGGTGGTTCCTCGGCGGTCGTAATGCGGGGGCGTGAGTCCGGGAGGTCACCGTTCACAGCCCGGTGGAGGATTTTGCCTGATTCGGCTCCGCCGCAGCGGTCCCGTCGTAACGCAGAGCGGTTCGTGTGCGGCAGTTGAGCGCGAGATGGGCCGCTCCGCCTCGCCAAGGCCCTGGATTGAGGCATCAATAATCTTTGATGCAGCCAAAGGGGGGTGTGCACAAAACGTAACTATTTTGCACAAAATGTTCGTTGTGCAAGCCGTAGTTCGCGAATATTCTGGTAACACGTAACACGTCTGGGGCGTCCCCGCAGCCGCCTTGTCGATCAGTCAGCCTCAGTGTTGGAGAGTCTTTATGTTGCGGCGCATGTTTCTCGTGGCGACCCTGGTGACCGTCTCCTTTGCTTCGGCGCTCGATGGCGCGGAAGTCTCCTACTGGAACTTCGACAATACCTTTAATGACTCAACGGGCACACGCAACCTCACCGGCGCGGGCGCCACCTCGTTTAGCACGATTGCCGCACCGGGTGTGGGCGGCTCCGCTTCGCTTGACGTCAGCGGTGGCGGGAATGGCGCAACCTATGACGTCCTCGGCACCGATGCCGTTAGCGGCCCCTGGTCGGTGGCTCTCTGGGCGCGGGGAAACACCGGTGGCAACGTGGGCTCCTTTTTTGGCACGCGCGGCCCCAGCGATATGTCATTCGACGCCAAGTGGGATACCGGCGCGAGAATTCATGGGGATATTGGCTCGGGAGGAGTCTGGCTCACCACGGCGGCCGACGTGGCATTCGATAACCAGGCCAATAACTGGCATCACGTGGCGTATTCGGTCACCCCGACCGGTTATACGATCTACGGGAACGGCCAGTTTCTCGCGAGCGGCTCGTACGGCGCCAGCACCCCGCTGTTGTTCAATTCCACGCACGATATTGCAGTCGGCGCCAATTCCACTGCACTGGGGGAGAACTTCGACGGGCGTGTGGATGAAGTCCACGTCTACAATCATGCCATTAGCCAGGCCGAAGTGTGGGCGTTGTTGCAGCCGGCGAATACCACGCAGATTTCCAGCCTGTACAACACCGGCGTGAATAACGCAGGCGTGCCGCTGGCGAACGGCGCCGCCGACCCGCATTACGCGCTTATCGCGCAGCCCGCCCCGGGCGGTCTGAGCGATCAGGTACTCACCAGCGCCGGCGGTTTTCCCATCGGCCCCTGGCTGGGTGATAACTCCACTTCGGCCTGGATTGCCGCCAACGGCAATGCCGACGGCGAAGGTCCAGCCGGCAACTACACCTGGCGCACGACCTTTGACCTGATTGGAGATCCGGCCACCAGCATCATCGAGGGCGTGTGGGCCACCGATAACGGGGCGGTGGATATTCTGATTAACGGCATGAGCGTGGGCACCGGGCAGCTCTCCAGCTCGCACAATATCTGGACGCCGTTCCTCATCGATAGCGGCTTCGTCTATGGCATCAACACGCTGGACTTTGTGGTGAATAACCTTGTTGTCGGTAGCCCAAACCCTACCGGCCTGCGCGTGCAAATGACCGGTTTCGCCGGCAACCTGCCGCCCCCGAGCGTCGCCGTGCCCGAGCCCACGAGCATCGCCCTCTGGCTGCTGGTCAGCGGCTTTGTGATGGTTTACGTGCTGCGTGGGAAACAACGCCCCGGCGGGTGTCCGTGAGGCCGGTATGACTTGGTCACAATTCCAGCCGCGGGAATCGCTCTGGCCCGTCAATGCAGGGGGCCATGGGAAAGCCGTTCATGCTCGACCATCACGACACGGTTTTACTTTGGTGGAACTACTAGTGGTGATTGCCATTATCGGGATTTTGGTCTCGCTGCTGCTGCCGGCTGTCCAGGCGGCGCGTGAAGCCGCGCGGCGAATACAGTGCACCAACAACCTGAAGCAATGGTGCCTGTCGCTGCACAACTACCACACCATGAATAGTGTCTTTCCGCACGGAACAATCTCCGATGGAGGGACGGCGACCGTGCCGGTGGAGAGGCGCGAAACCTTTGTTACGGCGATGTGGCCCTACCTGGAACAAGGGGTCATCGACGACATCTACGACGAGTCAAAGCCGTTCTGGCATGCCGTCAATCGTCCCGCCGTCATCACGCAGGTGCCGCTTTACTTCTGTCCGTCGGACCGCCGCGGTTACTGGAAGGCAGACGTCTACCATCGCTCGCGTGGCAATTACGTGGTCAATTACGGCAATGCCAACTTCCGCCAGAACGAGCCACAGTATCTGGACGCCCCGTTTGGTGACATCAAGAACGGCGCGGGGCAGGGCAGGGCACGCCGCATCGACGATTTCCGAGACGGGACCAGCAATACGATCATCATGTCCGAGGTCGTGCAGTCGCTTAGCGATACCGACTGGGACGGCCGGGGCGACTTTTTTAACAATCATCCTGGCGGGGCCCAGTTCATGACGGTCAACACGCCCAACGCCGGCGTCGACCTGCTGTATTGTTCGGGTCCTACGTCGGCGACTTATCCCGGTCCCTGCACCAACAACGGTGGGAGTGATGCGAAAGTCAGCGCCCGCAGCCACCATCCCGGCGGCGTCGTTTCCGCGCTGGGAGATGGCTCGGTTCGATTCGTTGCCGACAGTATCGACTTGTCCACCTGGCAAGCCTACGGCACGATCCGGGCTGGCGAGGCGACAGCGCCACTGTGACGAACGATGGTAACGGTTCACGAGGTGGTGACGTTTCCTCGCTGATCGGAAGGGGTCAGGCACATTTTTCGGCGGCCACGTTTCTCGGGAGGCAAGCGTTTGCGGGCCGAAAAATGAGCCAGACCCCGACCCGTGAACAGTTACCGAACGATGAAGCATCCCGTGGCCTTGTTACCGCGTGCGCCGCACTGGGTCTGGGAGTGCTGCTGCTGAGCGTGGGCTGCGGAGGCGACCCGCGGATCAGCATCCAGGGCACGGTGACTGTTGACGGACAACCCGTCGAAACGGGTGCCATCACGTTTCTGCCGGCCGACGGCGTCGGGCAGTCCGCCGGTGCCGTAATCGAAATGGGTGACTATTCGTTACCCCTGCCGCCTGGCAAGAAGATTGTTCGAATTGAGGGATTTCGGGTAGTTGGTCAGCAGCACGCCCTGCCCGGCGATACTTCCAGTCAGCTTGTCCCCACGCTGGAGGCCATCGTGCCGGCGAAATACAACTCGCAATCAACGCTGTCGATCGACGTCCCTGACCGCGTGTCCCGTACACCTCATGGAGGGACTTTCGACTTTGCCCTGCAGCCCTGACGCAAGGGGATTGGCTGGTGGTTGGGGGGCGCTGGTGAGGCAAGCCCGCCAGCTGCCTGGCGAACGGATGTGAGGGGCGCGTGCCGCGTGCCCGCGTTACGGCTCTTCGTCCGGCGGGGCGGGTGACGTGGTGTCGGCGGCCGGGGGCAGTTGGCGGAGCCGGATGTTGCGCAGGGCCGCCCGGGTCTCCCAGGTGGCGATCCCCAGCGGCTTGGACAGTTCGACCTCCGGCCGCGTGCCGATCTGGTGGCCCTCGATCGCCTTGTCGACGATCACCTTTCCATCCAGCCAGGCCTCGATCCGGGCGGGCGTGACCCGCACGCGGACCTGGTACCAGCGGCCGCTCTCCAGCGGCAGGTAGTTGGTGGTGTCGTTCTCGGAGGCGTCGAACCCGTCGATGCTGGAGAGGCCCACGACGCTGCCGCCCCAGCCGCCGAGGATCAGGCTGCAGTACGAATCGGCCACGGGAAAGGTCAGGCCGCAGAAGAAGTCATTTCCTTCGACCCGCATCGCCTCGAGTTCGATTTCAAAATTCTGCCGCGGCGGATCGCGCTGGTAAGTGATGCCCGTCATCGAGGCGCCGTAGCCCAGCACCAGTTGGCCGTCCTCTACGGCGACCTCGCCCTCGCCGCCGAACAGCGTGCTGGCCCAGCCGTCGAGCGACTTGCCGTCGAACAGTGGTTGCCACTCGGACCGCGGCGGCTCGGCCGACGACGCGGCCTCCGCCTCGGGTTCGGCGGGGGCTTCGGCCTGATCCGCCACGACCGCCGTGTCGCCGGGGGGCGTGTCCGGCTGGGCGACGGGACGGCTGGTCCGGTTCGGTGCCGGCGGCGGTGACTTCCCGCAGCCGGCGGCCACCAGCCCCAGCAGCCATAGGGTGACGGTCAGCGTCCCGCGCTGCCCCGGCCCGCGGGGGCGCCGCGCGGTGGAACCTGGTTGGCGGATCCGAAATTGCATGGGGCAACTCCTCTCACGTACCTTAAGGCGATGTTAAACAACAGGTTACCGAAATTACTCATCAGCCGCCGGGCGCTAGCCCACGGTGGGAGCACGAAAACCGCGGGCTAGCGCCCGGCGGCTGATCCACAAAACCGGTAGGAAATTGTCTTGCAGCACCTTAATGCGGGCGACGGGTCAGCGGCAGGGCGCCGGGTCTCTGAGCGTTCCACGACGGCCCGCGCCGCGTGGCGCCAGCGTCTGCCGGCTTCAAGGAATCTTGTGCCAGTGCCGGAACCAGTCGGCGTACTCGCGCACGCCTTCCTCGATCGGGATGCGGGGGCGGTAGCCCAAGAGGCGTTCGGCCTTCCGCAGATCGGCGAAGGTGACCGGCAGGTCCTCGGGGCGATCCGGTTGCTGGTCGATGATGGCCCGCGCGCCCAGGGAGTCCTCGAGCAGGCCGATCAGCCGCCGCACCTCGATCGGTTCACTGTGCCCGAGGTTGAGCGCCTGGCCCGCGACTGCGTCGGCCGAGAGGGCGGCGACCAGCCCCGCGCAGATGTCGCTGACGTGCGTGTAATCGCGGCGGATCGAACCGTCGCCGTAGAGCGGCAGGGGCATTCCGCGGCAGATGGCGTCCGCGAAGATGCTCATCGCCAGGTCGGGGCGCAGGCGAGGCCCGTAGACGCTGAAGGGCCGCAGGCAGACGACGGGCACCTGGTGCAGCTGGTGGTACGTCAGCCCCAGCAGTTCTGCGGCCCGCTTGGTCGCGCCGTAGGGACTGGCGGGGATACCCGCCGGCGCGTCCTCGCGGAAAGGGATTTCGGCCCCGTTGCCGTAGACGGTGGAGGAGGAGGCCAACAGGAAGCGTTCCACCGGGTGCTGCCGGGCGGCCTCCAGCAGGCTGAGCGTCCCGCCCACGTTGACCTGCTGGTAGATCAGCGGCCGCTCGACGCTGGCCCGCACTCCGGCGTACGCCCCGAGGTGGATGACGTGGCGGAAGCGGTGCTGGGCGAACAGTCGGCGCATCGCCGGGGCGTCGCAGAAATCCGCCTCGACCAGCCGCACGCGGGGCTGGTGCTGAAACGCCGCCACATTGGCTCGCTTCCGTTGCGGATCGTAGTAGTCGTTGAAGTTGTCCAGGCAGACGATCGACGCCTGGCTGTCGCGCAGCAGCAGCTCGATCAGGTGGCTGCCGATGAACCCGGCACCGCCGGTGATCAGGATATCCATCGTTCGTTCCCGCCGTGGGACGGGCCTCCGGCCCGCCTTGCACGTAACCGTTCACAGGGCGGGGTCTGGTCCATTTTTCGGCTGTAAAGCTCTGCCAGACCCGAACGCGCTGGCCGAAAACATGGACCTGACCCCCTGGAATCGCCCGGATCTGTCGGGCATGCTATGCTGCAGCATCGACGCCGCGGGGGACGCGTTCCGCCCAGGCCTCCTGCCCTTTCCCGGCCTGCTGTCTGCTGCAGCGAGATCGGATGAGCCCATCCAGCGATCGCACCCGGCGCCTGGCAGTTGGCCTGCTGCTGGTTTACTGGCTGACCATCTTGGTCGGCACGCATCTGCCGAAATCGCACCCTGCCGGATCGCTGGTCGGGGGCGGCGACAAGCTGGTCCATTTGCTGGCCTTTGCGGGCCTGGGCTGGTTGCTGGCATGGTGTGCCGCGGGTTGGGGCCGGCTGACGGCGGCCCGCGGGGCGGGCCTGTGGCTGGTGGTTGTGCTGTACGGGGCGATCGACGAGCTGTCGCAATCGCTGGTGACCGGGCGCGATACGAGTCTGCATGATTGGATCGCCGACGGCTTGGGCGGGCTGGCCGGCCTCCTCGCGTTTTTCATCGTTCAACGCTGGCGCGCGGCCAGATTGTGCCCGCCGGCTCTGTCCGGTGCGGGGCCTGCGCCCGCCGACCCGTCCCCTTCCGCGCTGGAGACGACGCGCGGGCGCGGCCGCTGAGCGCGCCCTCACCCTGCCCTCTCCCCCGGGGAGAGGGAGACCGGTGAGGCGGTCAGTAGTTCGGCGTGGGCGGCCGATACTGCTCGGGGTCGATCGAGCGAAACCATTCGATCGTCTGCTTCAGGCCCTCGCGCAGCGGCACCGTGGGCTGCCATTGCAGGTGCTTGATGGCCAGCGTGATGTCGGGCCGGCGGCGCGTCGGGTCGTCTTCGGGCAACGGCTGGTGGACCACTTTCGATTTCGATCCGGTCTGGCGGAGCACCTCCTCCGCCAGTTCGGCGATCGTGAACTCCTGGGGGTTCCCCAGGTTCACGGGCCCGATGAAATCGTCGGGGCCGTTCATCATCCGCAACATGCCTTCGACCAGGTCATCGCGGTAACAAAACGAGCGGGTCTGCGAGCCGTCGCCGAACACGGTGAGGTTTTTTCCCTGGAGCGCCTGCCGGACGAAATTGGATACGACGCGGCCGTCGAACGGGTGCATCCGCGGGCCGTAGGTGTTGAAGATCCGCACGATGCGGATGTTGACGCGGTTCATGCGGTGATAGTCCATGAACAGCGTTTCCGCGGCCCGTTTCCCCTCGTCGTAGCAGGCCCGGGGCCCGATCGGATTGACGTTGCCCCGGTACGACTCCGGCTGGGGATGGACCTCCGGGTCGCCGTAGACCTCGCTGGTCGAAGCCTGCAGCACCTTGGCCCGGCAGCGCTTGGCCATCCCCAGCACGTTGATGGCCCCCATGACGGAGGTCTTTACGGTCTTGATCGCGTTGAACTGGTAGTGGCCCGGGGCGGCGGGGCAGGCCAGGTTGTAGACTTCGTCCACTTCCAGCCAGATCGGCATGGTGATGTCGTGCCGGATCAATTCGAAGTTGGGCCGGCTCAGGAGGTGGGCCACGTTGGACTTCTGGCTGGTGAAAAAGTTATCCAGGCAGATGACGTCGTGTCCCTGCTCGACCAGCCGTTCGCACAGGTGCGAGCCGAGAAAGCCCGCGCCGCCGGTAACGAGGATCCGCTTGGTCTTCAGCACGTGGGGCTGGTCCTTGTCGCGCGTTTCAGGGGTCGGCTCCCGGCCCTCTCCCCGGTGCGGGCAGGCTGGAGGCGCACAGGTCGGGGGCTGGTTCATCTTTCGGCGGCCATCATCCGCCGAGCCCAGGCATGCGGGCCGAAAACGTGGACCCGCCCCCTGGGCCGTCGTGGATGCCGCACGCCGCAGGCGTTCCGATGAAGCGTCTCACCCCTGGCCTTGGGAGGTATAGACTAGTCTCTGGGGGGCCGGTTCGTCCACGGGACACGGGTGGCTGTTGGGGGTCGCGTGGAGGTCAGCGGAATGGGCACCGCGCTGCCCGGCGGCGATGGTGGTGGCTCGATCATCACGGCGTGCGTTCGCCGATCCGCCTTGATTCTGGTTTGCGGGGAGGCGGCGGTCTGATGAGCGACATCCCCCGCCTGCCGGAGCCGCTGCCGGACCTGGAAGGCGAGCTGTTGCGACTCGTGCAGCAGATTCCTCCCGGTCGCGTGACGACCTACGGCACGCTGGCCGAGGCACTCGGCAGCCGCGCCGCGAGCCGCTGGGTGGGCCGGCAGTTGCTGGGCCATCCGCACACGGAGACCTGCACGTGCCATCGCGTGGTGCGGGCCGGTGGCGAGCTGGGGGGATACGGTGGCGGGGGCGCGGCGAAGAAACGCAGACGCCTGCGGCGGGAGGGGATCCGGGTGGCCCAGGGCCGCGTCTCGCTGGCTCGCCATGGGTACACCGAGTTTTGCGCGTCGCGCCCGCTTGAGGCCCTGGCCGATTGGCAGAGCCAGTTGCGCCAGCGGGTCGTCACGCGAAACGAACTGGGCGCGCTGGCCAGTGTCGGCGGCGTGGACGTGTCCTATGCCGGGGACCAGCGGGCGGCCGCGGCCTACGCGCAAGTGGCGTGGTCCGGCGGCGAGCTGCTCGGGTCGAGCACCTGCCGCGGCGTGGTTCGCTTCCCGTACGTTCCGTCGTTTCTCGCCTTTCGCGAATTGCCGCTGCTGCTGGAGTTGGTGGCGGCCGTCCGCGCACAGGGCCAGTTGGCGGATGTGCTGCTGGTGGACGGGGCCGGCATCCTGCATCCCCGCCGCATGGGGATCGCCACGATGCTGGGCGTCCTGGCCGGCGTCCCCACGATCGGGGTGACCAAGAAGCGGTTATGGGGCCGCGTCGACCTTGCGCGGCTCCACCCCGATCGGCCCCAGCGGGTGATGGACGGTGAGGAGTGGCTGGGCGTGGCGCTCTTGCCCCGCCACGCGAAGTCGCGTCCGCTGTATGTTTCGCCGGGCCACCGCGTCGATGTCCAGATGGCCTGCGACCTCGCGCGGCAACTGCTGCACGATCATCGGCTGCCGGAGCCGATCTTCTGGGCCGACCGGCTGAGTCGCGCGGCGGCCCGCGCCGCCACGGCTCCGGCCGGAGCTGGATAGGCGGCGGCCCAGCACTGACCGCCGGCGGTGCCGGTGTCTTGCCGGGTAACCGTTCACGGGTCGGGGTCTGGTCCATTTTTCGGCCGACCAACTCGACCTCGCAGCTACGCGCTGGCCGAAAACATCGACCTGACCCCCTGGAATCAGGCAAGATCCTCTACCGGGCTGTGAACGGTTACCTGGCCGGCGCGCGGTGATCCCGGGGGCCGTGCCTCAGGCCTTGCGAATCTTCACGCGTCCCTCGCGGACGTCGCGCGTGGCGTTGCGCGTGTCGACCACGAGCGGGGCGTGGCGGACGATGAAGGGGTAGTCGTAGGCGGAATGGTCGGTGGCGATCAGGACGCAGTCCTGGGCGGCGAGGTATTCGGCCGTGAGCGGCTGGCTGGCCATCTCTGGCAGGCGGTAGTGGCGCATGCTGGGCAGCTGCGGGATGTGGGGATCGTTGTAGCTGAGCATCGCCCCGCGCTGCTCCAGCAGTTCCATCAGGCGAAACGACGGGCTCTCGCGGGGGTCGTCGACGTCCTTCTTGTAGGCCACGCCCAGGATGGCGACGCGGCAGCCGCGGACCGGCTTGCCGGCATCGTTCAGGGCCTCGCCAACGCACTGCACCACATAGGCGGGCATCGCCGCGTTGATCTCGCCTGCCAGTTCGATGAACCGGGTCGGCAGTCCGTGCTTCCGCGCCACCCAGCTAAGGTAAAACGGATCAATGGGGATGCAGTGCCCGCCCAAACCCGGCCCCGGGTAGAACGCCTGGAAGCCGAACGGCTTGCTCTTCGCCGCCTCGATCACCTCCCAGACATCGATGCCCATGCGGTCGAACAGCAGTTTCAGCTCGTTGACCATGGCAATGTTCACGGAGCGGTAGGTGTTTTCCAGGATCTTGCAGGCCTCGGCCACCTCGCAGCTGGACACGGGCACGATCTGGACGACCGCCTGGCTATAGAGCGACTGGGCCAGGTGCAAACTGGTCGGGTCGATCCCGCCCACCACCTTGGGAATCCGCGCCGCGCTGAAGTGGGGGTTGCCCGGATCCTCGCGTTCGGGGCTATAGGCCAGAAAGAAATCCTGCCCGACCCGCAGGCCGCCCGCCGACAAGAGAGGCAGGACCACGTCCCGCGTCGTGCCGGGGTAGGTGGTGCTCTCCAGCACCACGAGCTGGCCGGGACGCAGGACAGCGGCGATCTGCCGTGCCGTCTGTTCGACGTACGAGAGGTCGGGATCGCGGCTGTCGCTCAGCGGAGTCGGCACGCAGATCAACAGCGCGTCGGGTTCGGCCACCCGCGCCATGTCCGAGGTGGCGATGAAGCGGCCCTCGGCGCTACAGCTGGCGATCCACTCCGAGGGGATATGGGCGATGTAGCTCTGCCCGGCGCTGAGCAGCCGGACCTTGTGATCATCGACATCGAATCCCAGCACACGGAAGCCGGAGCGTACGAAGGCCTGCACCAGGGGCAATCCGACATAGCCCAGGCCGATCACGCCAACGGTGGCCTGCTTGTCCGCAATCGCCTTGCTCAGCACACGATTCATGTTCATGCTGCCTCGCGGTACCCCGGGCACATGGTCCGGGTCTTGGTCTTGTTGGTTGCGTGCCTGCCTGGAGCACCAGCCCCAACTGTCGCTGAGCGGTTCTGCCCCGCCGGGAACGCGCCGGGACCCGGGCGGTGTGCGGATCTCGCTGAATCTGTCAGTCTAACTAGGATTTCGGGATTCCGGGAGGGCGAGGCGCCCGCCGAGCCGAGACCCCGCGCCACGCGCCGGCTCGGCAGGAGCCCCGCCCTCCCAGATCGCGCAACACCCTTCGCTCGTTCCGCAGCTCCTGGGATCACGCAAGGCGATCCAGGTCGCCGTGCGGCTTGAGGTCAGTGCCCCTGGAGGGCGGGCTGTGCAGGGGTTTTTACCTGCGGTACGCATATTGCGAACCGCCCTCGAAATCCGTATGCTGGGGGCGGAAGGGGCGGCGGAACAGGTACGGCATTGCGCGGCGCTGGGGCCATCGCCGCCGCGCGGAAGAGGAGCAGTCTATCATGCAAGGTCGACCTCGGCAGGCGTCCGGCTTCACCCTGGTGGAGCTGCTGGTGGTCATCGTCGTCATCGCCATCCTGGTGGCGCTTCTCTTGCCGGCCGTGAATGCCGTGCGCGCGGCGGCTTGGCGCACCGAGTGCATCAACAACCTCAGGGAAATCGGCCTGGCCCTCCAGGTGCACCATGACGCCCACGGATCATTTCCCCCGGGCGTGCCCAACTGTGCCCAGAACCAATGGGTCAGTGGGGGCATCGCTCAGGGAGCCGTTTGCCAGGGCCCGAACTGGCTGGGTGCCATCCTGGCTCAGATCGAAGAGGTCAAAAAGTACGACGACCTGATGACCTGCCTGGAAACCGAATCGAACGCCTGCGCCCAGTGCCCGAATCGTGCCGGGTCGACGATCAAGGTCGGCACGGCCACGCCGACGGTGTTCATTTGCCCGGCGGCCGAGACGCTGCGGAGCACCGTCAACCTGAGCAGTTACGGGCTGTCCAATCTGGCCAAGGGCAATTACGCCGCCTGCTTCGGCAACGAGTACTACATCAATTCCGACACGACCAAGAATGGCATCTTCGAGGTCGTCAAGCTGGACAAGATCTACAACGCGGTGTCGGCATCCACCGCCGGCAATTGGAAGACGGGATTCGGCAAGGGTACGCCGATTGCGGCGATAAGGGACGGCACCTCCAAGACGCTGCTGATCAGCGAACTGCTGCCGGTGGCCAGTTCCGTCGACGGTCGCGGGGCGTGGCTCTGGACCGGCATGGGGGGCGCGGCCTTCACGACCAGGAACCTGCCGAATGCGATCGGCACCGACGTGATCCCCGTCTGCAACACCGCCCTGCCCACGACCGACCCGCGCAAGTGCACGGAGAACCAGTCGGATGCCAACACCCATGCCGCCGCACGCAGCGCCCACGCCGGCGGCGTGATCACCGTCTTTGCCGATATCTCCACCCACTTCATCGCCAACGACATCAATCCGGCCATCTGGCAGGCGTTTTCAACCAAGTCCGGCCCGGCCAGCGAGCCGGACCCGACGCTCGAGTAGAGGCGGGCTGGCCACCGGGTTGGGGCCTCAGGGCGCAAGCGGTAGCGGTTCACGGGGCGGGGTCGGGTCCATTTTTCGGCCGACACGCTCCACCCCGGCTGAACCCGCTGACCGAACACGTGGCTGACCCCTGAGAATTACCCGATTCCGCTGGACAGTCGCCCCGCGGGACCGTATCCTTCGCCGCGCGGAACGCCACCTTCCTCCTGGCACGCTAGCATCGCGCGGAGACCCGATCATGCTGCGGCTCGGTTGTTCGCTTGCGCTGACCCTGCTCCTGGTCGTCGACTCGCTGGTCGGAGGTGCGGCTGAACTGGGTGACTTCCGCATTGACAGCCGGGTCTATATTGAACCGCGGCCGGAGCCACTGGCCCGGAACACCACGATCTTCTCGGGTGACAAGGTCTACGATTTTGCGCTCGAGGAGCCGTTCGAGGCGGCGATCTTTCAGACCTCGTCGCAGCTGTTCGTGCTGATCGACGAATCCCGGCAGATGCAGACCCATCTGTCTGGGGACGAGCTGTTGAAGTTCACCGCCGCGCTGCAGGTCCGTGCCCAGGGAGCCAGCCCGCTGGCGCGGTTTGCGGCCCAGCCGGAACTGCCGGTTACCTGGGATGCGTCCGCGCAGCAGCTGGTGCTGTCCAGCCCGCTCTGGACCTATACGGTGCAGACGCAGCCGGCCCCGTCCGCCGCGGCCGGCGGCCGGTATCGGCTGTTTGCCGACTGGTATGCCCGCCTGAACACCACCCATCCGGGCGCCCTGCCGCCGGGGCCCCGGCTGCTGTTGAACGCCGCACTCCTGGAGCGGCATCTCCTGCCGCTGGAAATCCGCAGGTCGATCACCCTGTCCGGCCAGGCAACCACGGTAACACGCAGTCAGCACGACTATCACTGGCAGCTCACGCACGACGATCGGCAACGCCTTCAACGGGCCGACCAGCATCAGGCGCGATTCGAGCGGGTCGACCTGCCGACCTACCTGCAACCAAGGATTGCCGCTCGGCGGTCCAGTTCACGCTGAGAGACGTTTCGAGCGGCCTTTCTCCAGCAGGGTGCGGGATTGGCCCTCTTGCGTTCTTCGCGGCCTGCGGGTGGCGAAATGCCTTTGGCTCCCGACGTCGTTTGCTCCGCGACGTGCTGCCCAGCAGCCCCGCCGAAACGCTGGGCGGTCCGGACCTCTGCCCGCGTGGCGGGTCGGATCGGATTGCGGTACGATGCCCTCGAGCGCCAGAGTTGTAACCCGTTCACACCCCGGCGGAGCATTTCGCCGGATGCGAGGTGGTCAGGGACATGTTTTCGGCCCGCGCGTCTTCGCTAAGGCGCTGTTCAACAATAAGTTACCGAAATCACTCATCAGCCGCCGGGCGCTAGCCCGCGGTTCATCCGCGAAAGACCGCGGGCTAGCGCCCCGCGGCTGATCCACAAAACCGGTAGGTAATTG
>Ga0209398_1000658_pt1 | contig 20545 bp, 11 predicted proteins | sample AshMeaBigSpring_FD_184125 | JGI IMG/M metagenome (GOLD analysis project Ga0209398, IMG submission 184125) | Groundwater microbial communities from Big Spring, Nevada to study Microbial Dark Matter (Phase II) - Ash Meadows Big Spring (SPAdes)... | ecosystem: Environmental > Aquatic > Deep... | reverse complement strand
CTACGCCAGCCGAATCGCGTTGACTCAACGCGAGTTTGAAGCGGAGAACTACGACGTCGCCTCGACGGTACTTAATTCATGTCGGGAAGACTTTCGCGGTTGGGAATTCGACTACCTCAATACTCAACTGAATTCCCAGCGGATGGTACTTACTGGGTCAGGAGCGCAGCTCACGCATATTGCGTACAGCCGAGACGGGAAAAGACTTGCGGGCTCTACCGGTGGGTCTTGGGGCGTAATCATTTGGGATACAGAAACCGGTCAGCAGCTTTGGCATCTAAAGCATGCTGGGCCGGTAAAAGCACTTGCTTTCAATTCCGATGGAAGTCGTCTCGTATGTGGCGGAGAAATCGCCAATCGCTATGAAAAACCCGCCGATTTAAAGGTCTGGGACTTGGAAACTGGAAAAGTGACTCTCGACCTGGAGGGACACACCCCAGTCGTTCACTGGGTAGCCTATAGTCCGGACGGTGAAAAGATTGCGAGCCTGGCCCACCACATGCCCGACAAGGCTGTGGAACTAAAAATATGGAACGCTAAAACGGGCGCAGAGATTCTCAACATCAAGGGACCGATTGCAGAGCTTTTTGAAACCAATTGCGGCGGACTGGCGTTCCACCCTGATGGCAAGCGGATCGCCGCGCTCATGGAAGGTGAATTGAAGATTTGGGATGTCGAATCGGGAAACGTCGTTCACAGCTTTCCTGGTATTCCGCATATTCCCACAAGTCTCATCTACAGTTCCGACGGCAAGCGGATCGCTGCCACAGGTGCTTCCCCCGCGATCACGATCTGGGACGCCGAGACAGGGAAAGAACTCCAGGTGATCAAGAATACAACAGACAACTGCGGCGTCGCCGTCAGTCACGACTTGAAACGCGTCGCCTACCGAGCCAAGCAAACGGTTGAAATCTGGGACGTTGCCGCCGGAGCGAAGACTCACACGTTCAAATCGGGTTCGGCGTACGGAGTCGCGTTCAATCCCACTGATGATCGCCTTGCGACCGCTACAAATACGACGATCAAAATCTGGCAGGCGAAAGAATCTCAGGGAGATCTTACATTCAAGGCCAGCACAATTGGCGTTGGCTGCATGGTAATGAACTCCGCTGGCGATCGCATCGCCACCGCCAGTCCCCTTGTGGAAACCAAGGTAAAAGTGTGGGATGTGCGAACGGGCAAGTTGGTGTTTGATCTCCGGGGGCACAAGGACTTCGCCAGTTCACTGGCGTTTAGCGGCGACGGCAAAATCCTAGCGAGCGCTAGCCGCGACGGAACGACGCGCATTTGGGATATGAACGATGGAACGAATCGAGCGACGCTCGAGCAGAGTGAGGTCGCACCGCGTGAATCCGGCGAGGTAGCCATTAGTCCTGATGGGAATTTCTTGGCAGCCAGCGACAGTGACGAAACGGTGAGAATCTGGAACTTACGGTCCCAAGAGGCAGTGTGCTCGTTACCTGCGGCAACAGGTGGAATGGTAATGAGTCTCGCTTTCAGCCCGGACAGCAAACAATTGGCCAGCGGAAGCTGGGGAGCAGAACAGCTAATACTTTGGGATGTGCAATCGGGAAGGAAAATCGCTCACTTCCCGGGACACTCCGGCGGCGTAACCGCGATTGCCTTCGATACCGACGGCCAGCGTCTCGCCAGCGGCAGCGTTGACAGTAGCATCAAGATCTGGGATCTAAAAACGGGCCGCGAACTAGGCACACTTCTCGGCCATACGCAAGGAGTCAGCGGTGTTACGTTCAGTTCCGATGGCAAGCGCATCGCCAGCGCCGGTGGAGATGGAACAATAAGGCTTTGGGAAACCAAAAACTACTTCGAGGTGGCCAATCTGACCGGCTCTGCCGAGTCACTTGTCGCTGTCGCCTTTGGACCCAACGATCGGACCCTCGCCTTTGCGAGCATGGATGGAATGGTCAAGGTGTGTCTTACCAATACTCAGCAAGTACAGCGCGACAAGAAATGATACATCCGCGCCTTGTATGCCTTTGGACGAAACAGGCTTTTCCATTGATGAGAATCAGAACGATGACGAAAATACCAATACCAGTCAGCATGCTGCTCGCTGTTTGCCTATTAACTGGATGTCGTGACAAAGCTGCCAACAGCCCGCCTGCCAATCCTTCCTCCAACGTGACGGTGACCATCGACGGCCAGCAGTTCGCGAAGGCGATCGAAGAACACTTCACCGAACAGATGAAAGAGCGACAGGCGGCATTGGAGCAATCGAACCTGATCCTGCTGATTGACGGCCTGCGCGATCAGGAGCACCGCATCCGGATCCAATCGCGGGCCGAAGCGTTGCTCGACAAGAATTCCGGGAACTGGCAAGTCTCCACGACGGGCGGCTACGGAAGCTGCCATAAGATTCAGGTTAGCCCGGTCGCGGACGTGGAAGCGGCGGCCGCCAGGATCGACTTTGGAGCGGTACTGGGCGTCGACATTGCCAAACGCACGATCGTGGTGAATGTTGAGTCCGACGCCACGCCGCGTCCCGAAACGGGCTGGCCCGGAGCCGACGCCGTTCGTGCGTACATCGGTCGCCAATTGGGGTCGAGCTTTGCGAAGGATGCCAAGTTGAAACGCAAGACAGCCGAGATCGGAGACGCCGTCGTCATTGGTTATCCCCGGGATTCGGACAACGGCGAATGGGCCCAGGCGATCGACGTGAAGCTTCAGAAAATGGCCGCTGAACAGCAGGCGAGAGTTGTCACGGTGGACAGTTGTCAGACCCTCGACCCATATCGCGTCGCGATCATCGAGCCGATTGCCGATCCTGCCGCGATCGTCGCGGCACTGGGCGGCAATGTGCTCTGGAACGATGAGGCACAGCGCCTGATCGTTCTGCAAGCCGGCGAGCCGCTCGATTTGTTGACATTGGTCGACCTCACCAAAGACATCGTGGCCGGAGACTGGAAGTGGAAAGAAGAGGGGAAGCGGCTTGTCGGTCCCGGCACGCCCGACGCGAAGCTCGCGTTCCCGGTGCGGCCCAGCGGCGATTACCGATTCACCGTGAAATTCAAACGACCTGCGGAAGGAGGAGGCCCGATTCTGTGCTTGCCTGTGGGCGACCGGCATGTGAACTTTGCCCTCGATGCGTACAACGGAGAATTCACCGCCCTGGAAGCAGTCGACGGGGCGTACGTTAATTGTCCGAATAACCCGACACAGATCCGCGGCAAGCACGTCGTCACCAACAAGAGCCACACGCTGGATGCCACAGTCGAGATGAGAGGCGATACCGCAACGTTCCGCGTCGATCTCGACGGCAAGCGTCTCGTGGATTGGTCTGGCAACCCGAATCGATTCACGCTGCATCCAGCGTGGCGATTGAACGACGACCGTCAACTCGGCCTGCGTTCGTGGCAGGTGTTTGAATTTGAATCCGCCCAACTGCAGATGCTGACGGGGCAAGCGAACCCAGTTCGGCCCTAGTCGCACAGACCGGACCTATTCCTTCCGTTGATAGGGAACTTTCGACATGACCGACATGACGAATGAACGCAAAGACAATGCCGGGCACGACCGAGCGGCGGCTGAGTGGGGCCTCGCCTCGTTGCTGTTGGGCGGAGTGCTCGTGCTGACCGCGATGTTGATGCTGCATATCAATTTGCACATGTACCACAACCCGAGGGCGTGGTGGCCCAACGACGTTCGCCCGCTCCGATACGTCGTCGGCGTCGGCTCACTCGCGCTGGCAGGCCTGACGAGCGCGAGTCTCGCGTTTGGAATTCGCGCCATTCTGCTTGCCCATCGGCTCCGCCAACCATCGGCGCTTGCCTGGGCAGGCGCCATGATCGCGCTCTTTGCCGGGTTCCTCTGGGTTGTCACGTTGGTCAACTTCTTCTCCGTTATTGATATGCTATTGCGAATGCCGCAGATTCCGCGACTCTTGCCATGACATCTCTGAAGGTCTACTGTCAGCCATGAGCGGCGCCGCCCCCAACTCGAACGATCGCGATGCTCGACTCGAGCAAGCGATCGCCGATTACCTGCAGCGGATCGAGTCTGGGCAGGCCCTCGATCGCGAGGAGTTTGCTTCGCAGCATCCAGAAGTGGCCGACGAACTGCGGTCGTTCTTTGCCAACCGCGCGGCACTGGAACGGCTGGCAGAACCGCTACGTGGTTCGCAGTATGAGCCAACGGTCGGCTTGGCGGCAGAGCGGGCGGCGGCCGACGTGACGCGTGTTCGCTATTTTGGCGACTATGAATTGCTGGAGGAACTTGGCCGCGGCGGAATGGGCGTCGTGTACAAGGCGAAGCAGACGACGCTTAACCGGCTGGTGGCCCTCAAGATGATTCTGTCGGGCCAGCTGGCGTCAACCGACGACGTCCAGCGCTTCAAGCAGGAAGCCGAAGCGGCCGCGAATCTTGACCATCCGAACATCGCGCCGATCTATGAAACCGGGGAACACGCCGGGCAGCACTACTTCAGCATGAAGTTGATCGAGGGCCGCAGTTTGCGGGACGTGCTCCCAGAATTGCGAGACGACATGCGTGCTGGTGTGGCGTTGCTTTCGCACATCGCCCGAGCCGTTCATCACGCCCATCAGCGCGGCGTGCTGCACCGCGATCTGAAGCCGGCGAACGTGCTGCTCGACCAAGAGCGTTCACCGTACGTAACGGACTTTGGTCTTGCCAAGCGGGTCGAAGGTGGCAGCGACATGACGCGGACCGGCGCGATTGTCGGCACGCCGAGCTACATGGCTCCGGAACAGGCGATGGGAGAGAGGCACCTTTCAACGGCCGTCGATATCTACAGCTTGGGGGCGATTCTCTACGAACTGCTGACCGGCCAGCCGCCATTTCGCGCCGGCTCGCCCCTGGAGACGCTCTTGCAGGTCGCTTCCTGCGATGTGCGCCGCCCGAGTGCCGTCGTCCCCAAGGCCGATCGCGATCTGGAAACCGTCGCGCTAAAGTGCTTGGAAAGGGACGCGACCAAGCGATACGACTCAGCGGCAGCACTGGCGGACGAACTCGAACGCTGGCTGCGCGGCGAGGCAATCCTGGCTCGGCCGGCTGGTCGAGCGGAACGGACGTGGCGATGGTGTCGGCGAAACCCGGTCGTAGCCGCGCTGCTGGGGGCCGTCGCCGCGAGTCTGTTGCTAGGGACGATCGTAGCCACGCTCTTCGCAGTGCGGGCCAGCCAGAACGCGCGGCAAGCTCGAATCAATGAGCAGTCGGCGATCGGCAATGCGACTCGTGCCAGCGAACAGGAACAGCTCGCCCGAACGGAGCAACGCGCCGCGGAACAGGCGCGCACGCGGGCCGAGTGGCTGGCGTATGCGGGGCAGATCGCACTGGCTCAGCGCGAATGGCAGGACGGCGATGTCGGCCACGCGCGCGAACTGCTCGATACGTGCCAGTGGAATCTGCGCGGGTGGGAACACGACTATCTGCACACCGTGTTCAACGACCAACAGCGAACCTATCGCGGCCATACGAGCGCGGTCTTGTGCGTCGCGTTCAGCCCGGACGGCCGGCGGATCGCGTGCGGCGGCGGCAATCCATTCAGCCAGGCCCCCGGCGACTACCGGCTGCGGATTTGGGAGGTGGAATCGGGACGAGAAGTGCTGACGCTCGCCGGACACAACGCGGACGTCGGCAGCCTGTCGTTCAGCCCCGACGGTTCGCGACTGGCCAGCGGCGGCTATGACGTGAAAATCTGGGACGCACACACGGGCGACGAGCAGCGGACGCTCGCCGACGCCAGCGGCCCTGCGCTGTTCAGTCCCGATGGCACGCGGTTGCTGACCTGCGGCTCGAACGGGGCGATGAAAATCTGGGATGTCGAGACGGGCGAAGCGATCGCGACGATGGAGGGCGGCACGACGCGAACCAGCGGCCGCGGATTGGCTTGGCACCCCGCGGGCAAGCGCATCGTGGGCAGCCAGGCCGACAGGGCGCTGAAGGTTTGGGATGCGAAAACGGGCGAGCCGGTTCTGGATCTCGCGGAGTCTGCTCAGCACCATCCGACCGTGGCCTTCAGCCCCGACGGGCAACGGATCGCTGGCATCGGCTACGACCACGCGATCACGCTTTGGGACGCGGAAACCGGCAAGCGCATCCGGCGTCTGCAGGGGCATCGAGATTACGTCAGCAGCGTCGCCTTCAGTCCCGATAGCCGCCGTCTGTGCAGCGGCAGCTATGACAAACTGCTCACGGTCTGGGACGTGGCGACTGGCCGGGCGATTCGATCGTTCAAGGGCCACGCTGCCGGTCTGACGAGCGTGGCCTTCAACCGCGATGGCAACCGGATCGTCAGCGGCAGCCACGACGACGCCGTGAAGGTGTGGGACGCCGAAGTGGATCAAGGCCCGCTGACGGTTCAGTCCGCCGGGACCAGCGGAGTACGGAACGTGTCGGTCAGTCCCGACGGCGATTGCATCGCGGTTTCCACGTGGTACGAACAAGTGCGAATCATCGATTCCGGGACCGGCAAGGAGTTGCGGAAGCTCTCCGGCAGCTCGCATCCGGTCGCGCTCAGCTCCGACGGCCAGCGGCTCGTCGCGGACGGCGGGAAGAACTCGCTCAGGGTTTGGGACGCGAACACGGGCGACATTCTGCTCACCCTCAAGAGCCAGCCGGACACCATTCACTGCGTGGCGTTCAGCCCCGATGGCAGCCGCATCGTCAGCGGCAGTCGCGACCACTCGCTCATCATCTGGGACGCTCGCACCGGTGACGAATTGCACCGGCTGACCGGACACGCGAACGCCGTCAATTGCGTCGCGTTCCGCCCGGACGGGACGGAGTTCGTCAGCGGCAGCTTCGACGACACGCTCAAGATTTGGGCCGTTCGCACCGGTCAGGAACGCCTGACGCTCAACGGCCACATTCGCGGTGCAGGCGGCGTGAACAGCGTGGCTTACAGTTCCGACGGCCGGCGGATCGTCAGCGGCGGCACCGATCGGTCGATTCGCGTTTGGGATTCGGAGACCGGCCGCGAACTCCGGTCGCTCACGGGCCACACGAACTCGGTCGATGCGATCGCGATCAGTCCTGACGGCCGGCGAATTGTCAGCGGCAGCTTCGACAAGACGATCCGGGTGTGGGACGCCGAATCCGGCCAAGTGACACTGATCCTCAAAGGCCATCGCGAGGCGATCAAGGCTCTCGCGTTCACGCCCGACGGCCGGCGGCTCGTCAGCGGAGCGGAGTCGGTGAAGGTGTGGGATGCCCGCGCGAGCCAAGTCTCGCGAGGCATCCAGGCTCACTCCCACGTCGTGACCGGAATCGTCTTTAGCCCGGACGGCAGCCGGCTCGCCAGCGGCGGCTGGAACGACCGCCTGACCAAGGTTTGGGACGTGCATACCGGCCAGGAACGATTGTCGCTCGTCGGCGGCCATCACCCCGTGGCGTTCAGCCCCGACGGCCAGCGGCTGCTCTCCGACAGCGGCCACGATTCGCTGAAGCTCTGGGACACCCGCGACGGCCGGGAACTCCTGGGGGTCGACGACTGCAGCAGCCCGGCCGTGTTCAGCTCCGACGGCCAACGCGTCACTAGCGGGGGTGCGGACAAGTCGCTCAAGCTCTGGGACGCTCGGAACGGCCAACTCATCCAAACTCTGCCTGTACCGGCAGGCATCGCGTTTTTCCTCGCGATCAGCCCCGACGGGCAACGCGCCGTGAGCAGCGACGGCACACTTCAGAAGCTTCTCGACGTGCCGACCCGCCGAGAGCTGCAATCGTTCGACGCACACAATAGCGTAGCGTTCCGTTCCGACAGCCGCCAACTGGTCACCGGCCACACGTCGCTCGTGGTCTGGAACGCCGAGACGGGCAAGGAGCTTCGCACGCTGGGCACAAAAGTCGGCACCATCCACTGCCTCGCCCTCAGCCCCGACGCCCGCCGGATCGCCGTTGCCAGCGACCGATCGATTTCCGTCGTAGACGCCTCAACCGGCGACATAATTCAGACAATCGCCGACCACGCCAGCCGAGTGACCAGCCTTTCTTTCAGCCCGATCAGCCGCCAACTCGCCAGCGGCAGTTGGGACGGGATGTTGAAGATCTGGGAGTTTGAGCGATAGTGTTTGCGCATGCACATTCGACGGAGCGGCGCTCAGGAGCCCACAGGCGCGCTCCCCGAGGCGGCGAGTCCGCGGTGGCGACGACTGCTGGCTTCTTACGTCCACTTGGCCCCTACGTTCCCCACGAGGTCGCACTGCGCGGCCTCTTCTTGCGGTTGGACCGTTCGTCCGATTCGCCCATGGGCGCCTTGGGGTCGGCGCCTTGGGGCGCCTTGGGGGGCGCCCTGGGGTCAGACCCTGTTTTCAGTTTTAGCGGCCGTTTCGACAATCCTGGCTGCCAGGCTCCTGTCTCGGGGAGACTGGGCCAAATGCTCTCCGGCGCGGCGGATCAGGTTGCTCACGCTGTCCGGGTGGTTCAAGCCAAACGGAGCGGCCAGGTCACGGAGCGTGGCGGTCGTGTGTCGATGAGCCAGATAGGCGGCCAGATCGCGACCTTCCGCCGTGGAACGCCGCTGCCGGTAGGCGTCGACGTCCACACCATAATGCTCCGCAACCGCCCGGATTAAGACCTGGAACTCCATCCAGCCTGGTCGACGGGCTTGGCGAACCTGATCGGTGTGTTGGGGAGACTTGAATTTCCGCTTGATGCTTTTCAGGAACTTCTCGCTTCCCAACAGCCATCCTTCCCAAGCAGCCAAATGGGGATTGGCGGGAGGCTGGTCCACGCCCGCCTCGACGAATTTCCGATACGCCCGTACGGGACCGCTTCCGCCCGACTCGCCCTGCCAGGCGTCCCACACCGGCTGATAGGCCACATAGTCCACTTGCCGGCGTCGATCCGCGTAGCCAGGGTAGCTGCTCCATGGCCAATCCGCCGGATATTGCACCAACGGCCGTTTTCCGCGCGTCGGATGGAGGTGCAGGTAGCGACCGACGGTCCAAAAGTAGCTGGAATCTTCGATCAGTTCTCCTTTGAATCGCCCCTGAAACAGGCGCCCTGTCCGTGGATGCCGTTTCGCGTACCAGTTGGCATATCCACTCAGCAGATACTGCATGCCCTTGGAAAGGTTGGGCCTGGGGGTGCGGAAAAAGAGGTGGATATGATGGGGCATCCACACCCAGGCGAAGACCTCCCAGCCCGTCCGAGCGACCGTCTTTTCCAGACCGTCGGTTAATCGCTGGTAGTCGTCATCCCCATGAAACAACGGCTGACGACCATTGCCACGCGCCATGGCATGGTAGATCGCGCCGGCGTATTGAATGCGAAGCGGACGCGCCATGCGGCGAGTGTCACGCACCCCGCGTCCGTTGGTAACCGGAAACAGGGTCTGACCCCATGGTCCTCCGCCGCTTCATCCCTTCCCGGCCGGGGCTTGGGACGGACCGGAACTTGCCCTCCCCGGGTAGGCATCGATCCGTGTGGACGTCTTACGGGATGCGGGGGGTGATGCCCTGGGACCGGACCTGCTGTTCCGTCACGTGGCAGCGGAACTGGTGCCCGTCGATTTCCAGGAGTTGGGGCGGGGTGTGTCGGCAGATGTCGACCGCCAGCGGGCAGCGGGGATGAAAACGGCACCCCGCGGGCGGGTGCAACGGGCTGGGAACGTCCCCGGGCAACACCACCCGCGCACGCCGCTGCGCGGGGTCGATGACCGGAATCGACGACAGCAAAGCCTGGGTGTAGGGGTGCAGCGGCCGGCGGTAGAGTTCCTGGCTGGTGGCCAGTTCCACGATCTCCCCCAGGTACATCACCGCCACGCGGTCGGAGATGTACTCCACCACCGCCAGGTCGTGGGAGATGAACAGGTAGGTCAGCTTCAGCTCCGCCTTGAGCTTGTTCAGCAGGTTGATCACCTGCGACTGGATTGAGACGTCCAGGGCGGAGATCGGTTCGTCCAGCACCAGGAAGCGCGGGCTCAGGGCCAGGGCCCGCGCGATGCTGATTCGCTGCCGCTGACCGCCCGAGAATTCGTGCGGGTAGCGATCGAGGCAGCTGCCTTCCAGGCCCACCTTTTCCAGCACCTCCCGCACCCGGGCCAGCCGCTGGGCCGCGCTTCCCAGGCCATGCACCAGGAGCCCCTCCTCCACGATCCCGCGGACTGTCATCCGCGGGTTCAACGAGCTGTAGGGGTCCTGAAACACGATCTGCATCTGCTGGCGCAGCCGGCGCAGCTCGGCGGCCGGCATCCGTGTCACGTCGCGGCCATCGAAATGGATCGTGCCGCCGCTCGGCTCCAGCAGCCGCAGCAGGGTGCGCCCGATGGTCGTCTTGCCGCAGCCGCTCTCGCCGACCAGGCCCAGAGTTTCCCCCGCGCGGATCGAGAACGAGACACCGTCCACCGCCTTGAGCATCTCCTTGGCGCGGTGCAGGAAGCCTTTCCGGACGGGAAAGTGCCGGGACAGGTCGCGGATTTCCAGCAGCGGGTCACTCATAAGCGATCTGTTCGGCGAAATGGGTAACCGTTCACACCCCGGCTGAGCATTTGGCCAGATTCGAGGGGGTCAGGTCCATGTCTTCGGCCCGCGCGTCCTCGCGGGGTCGGGCGGTATGTCCGAAAAAGTACCAGACCCCGGCCCGTGAACGGTTACGCGAAATGGCAGCGCACCTCGTGCACCGGTCCGAGACTGCGCAGCTCCGGCTCCTCTCCCCGGCAGCGATCCTGGACGAACGGGCAACGCGGATGGAACTTGCACCCCGCGGGAAACTGCAGCGGGCTGGGCACCATCCCCTCGATTGTCTCCAGCTCCACATCCTTCGACAGACCGGGGCGGGGCCGCGAGGCAAACAGGCCGTGGGTGTAGGGGTGTCGCGGGTGGGCGAACAACTCCGCCGTCGGCGCCCGCTCGACCACCTTCGACGCGTACATCACGGCCACCTCGTCCGCCAGTTCCGCGATGATGCCCAGGTCGTGCGTGATGATCAGGATCGACAGCTGCTGCGATGCCTGCAGCTCGCGCAGCAGCGTCAGGATCTGCGCCTGGATGGTGACGTCCAGGGCGGTGGTCGGCTCGTCGGCGATCAGCAGTTGCGGCTGACAGGCCAGGGCCATGGCGATCATCACCCGCTGCCGCATCCCGCCGGAAAACTGGTGCGGATACTCGGTCATCCGCCGCACCGGGTCCGGGATTTTCACCTTGCCGAGCATCTCGAGCGCGACCTGCCGGGCCTCGACCTTGCCCACCCGCTGGTGCAGCCGCACGGCCTCCATGATCTGCGCGCCGATCGTGAACACGGGGTTCAGCGAGGTCATCGGCTCCTGGAAGATCATGGCCACCTTCGCCCCGCGGACGCGGCGGAGCTGGGCTTCCGGCAGTTCCGAGAGCACCAGCGGGACGCCCTTGTCGTAGAGCACAATCCGGCCGCCGGCGATCCGGCCGGGGGGAGACACCAGGCGCATGATCGACAGGGCGGTCACCGACTTTCCGCATCCCGACTCGCCGACCAGTCCCACCGTCTTGCCCCGGGGGATGGTGAGCGAGACGCCATCCACCGCCTTCACCACTCCCCGGTCGGTGTAGAACCAGGTCCGCAGGTTGTCGATCTCCAGGAGGGGCGGGGTGGCGGGGACCCCCGGCGCGTCGGCTCGAGCGGATGCGGGTGCGGCCTCATTCTGCGTCATCGTGTTACTTCCCCGCCTCCCGCAGCCGCGGGTCGGTGGCCTCCTGCAGCCCCTCGCCGATCAGGTTGTAGGCCAGTACGGTCAGGAAGATCGCCAACCCGGGAAAGAGGATCAGCCACCACATTTGCAGGTTCGAGCGGCCGGCACTGAGCAGTGTGCCCCAGCTGGGGTTCGGGGGCGGTGCCCCGAAACCGAGGAAGCTCAGGCCGCTCTCGGTGAGAATGGCCGCCGCAATCCCGAAGGTGATCGGCACCAGCACCGGCGCCAGGGCATTGGGCAGGATATGCCGGAACATGACCCGCCCCTGGCGTGCTCCCAAGGCGCGCGCAGCGACGACGAAATCGGACTGGCTGAGCTTGAGGAACTCGCCCCGGGTCAAGCGGGCCATGCCCGTCCAGCCGGTCGCGCCCAGCACCGCCATCAAATGCCAGATCGTCGGGTTCTCCAGGATCGCGATCAAGGCCAGGATCAACACCAGGGTCGGTACGCACATCACCAGCTCGATCAGCCGGCTGAGCAGGATATCGACCCAGCCTCCCAGGTAGCCGGCGACCGCTCCGACCAGGATGCCGATGACCGCGGCGATCCCGGTGGAGACGAACCCCACCAGCAGCGCGATTCGCGTCCCATGCACCATCTGGGCGAAGACGTCGACTCCCGCCTGGTTGGTGCCCAGGAAGTTGATCCGGCTCGGCCGGCCGGCAGCGCCGGTCGGATTCCCCGGCCGGTCTCGCCACTCGCCGTCCCGCACCCGCCGGTAAGGATCCTGGTAGACCAGCGGCCAGATCGCCCAGCTTTGAGGATCCTTCTCGGCCAGGTTGCGCGGATACGTGCGGCGGAACTTATCCCGGTAGAAGACGGGGTTCTCCCAGCTGGTGCGGAAATACCCCAGGGCGGGAAAGTAGAGCCGACCCTTGTAGCGGCAGACCAGCGGCTTGGTGCCGGCGATCGCCGGTGAAAAGATCGCCGCCAGTGTCAGCAGGATGACGAAGGACAACGCGGCCAGGCTGAGCTTGCGGCGGCGGAAGCGCAGCCACGACTCGCGCCAGAAGCCGAGCGCCGGCGGCAACTCCAGTCCCGTCGGCCCTTGCGTCGTCCCGGACATGATGCGCATAACCCTTGTGATTCCAGGGGGTCAGGTCCATGTTTTCGGCCAGCGCGTGTCCGCGAGGTCGAGTCTAACAGCCGAAAAATGGACCAGACCCCGACCGGTGGAAGATCTTTCCTGATTCCAGGGGGTCAGGTCCATGTTTTCGGCCAGCGCGTGTCCGCGAGGTCGAGTTTATCAGCCGAACAATGGACCAGCCCCCGACCGGTGCGCCACACGCAAACCCTGCGGGAGCCTCGAAGGACGTCGGTGGTTCCGCCCGCTCGTGGCTGGCCGCTACGCCCAAGTGGAAATCCAATCAGCTGTACGTCACCCGCGGATCCACCACCGCGTAGAGGACGTCGGCCAGCAGTTGCCCCGCCAGCGTCAGCAGCGAGAACATCAGCGTCAAACCCATGATGGTGGGATAATCCCGCTCGCTGATCGACTCGAAAAACAGCCTCCCCATCCCCGGCCAGGTGAAGATCTGCTCCAGGATGACCGAACCGCTCAACAGGGCGGGAAAGGTCAAGCCGACCAGCGTCACGAACGGGATCAGCGTATTGCGAAAGGCGTGGTGCACGATCACCCGCACCGGACCGACCCCCTTGGCCCGGGCCGTGCGGATGTAGTCCTGCCGGATCACCTCCTCCATATTCGATTTCACAAATCGGCTGAAATAGGCCAACCCGCCGTAGGTGAAGCAAGTTACCGGCAGCAGCATGTGCCGGAAGATATCGACCGCCCTATCCCAGGGGCCGAGGGTTGCGTGGTGGTCGCTGACCATGCCCAGCAGCGGCAACTCCCAGGCCGTCCCCTCCAGCCGCACCGCGAAAAGAACCAGCAGGAACAGGGCGGCCACGAACGACGGCAGCGAGTAGAGCATGTAGAGTGCGGTGCTCAGCACGCGCTCGTCCCACTGCCCGCTACGCATCGTGGACAGCAACCCCAGCGGCACCGCCAGCAGGTAGGTCAGCAGCAGGGAGGTGGCGGACAGCAGGAGCGTCGGCCCGATCCTCTCGCCGATCAACTGCGTGACCGGGTGCTTCCGCGAGAGAGAACGCCCCAGGTCCAACTGCAGAAGGTTACTGAACCAGGTCACGTAGGCGACGGGCCAGGGCTTGTCCAGGCCGTAGGCCTTCTCCAGGCGCACCAGATCTTCCGGGTTCACCCGGCGGCTGGGGTCGACCTCGGCCAGGGCGACCGTCAGGGGTGTGCCCGGCATGTTGCGAATCAGGCCGAAGACCACGAAGGTGATCAGCAACAGCGTGATGGCGCCGATGCCGATTCGTCGCACCAGGTAGGCGAGCATCGCGTCTCCCAGCTCGCGGTCCGGCCCTTACGGGACCGGGGTCCAGAGACTGCCAAAACCGGGACCGTAATTGTAGGGCCCCCGGGGGCTGAAGACGTAGCCCCGCAGCTCCTTGCTGAAGCCGTAGTACGAATTGCGGTAATAGAGCCAGGTATAAGGCTGATCCTCGTACAGGATGGTGTGGATGCGGCCGTAAATCTCGGCCCGCTTCTCTGGGTCGAACTCACGCCGCCCCTGCTGAAACAGCCGATCCACCTCGGGGTTGGAGTACTGGACGAAGTTCCGACCCTCCCCGGTAACCCACACGTTATCCGACGTGTCGGGATCCGTGCCGGTGCCCCAGCCGCCGAACATCGCCTGAAATTCGTGGTTCATCGTCTTCTCTTGCAGCACCGTGAACTCCATCGGGCGCACGTGACAGATCACGCCGATCTGGTCCAGGTTCTCCTTCAGCAGGTTACAGAGGGCGATCCGATCGGGCACGTTGGAGGTGACGATGCTGAACTCGAACCGTTGGCGGCGGCCGGCGATCATCTTGTCCCGGATGCCGTCGCCGTCGGAATCGACCCAGCCGGCCTCGTCCAGCAACTCTTCCGCCCGGTCCAGATCCTGGCGGTAGAACGGCGGCGGCGTTTTGGGGGCCCAGCGCGACGTGTGGTGAAAGATGCCGTTGCACGGTTCATCCAGCCCGTAGCGCAGCTTGCGGAGCATCTCCTCGTGATGGAAGGCCCACGACATGGCCTGCCGCACGCGGGCGTCGGAGAAGAAGGGTGTCTGGCAGTTCCAACCGAAGTAGAAGAAGACCCATTCCAGCCCGTAGGCCTTGGTGTTCTTCTGATAAAAGTCGCGATCTCCCGTCTGCGTCGTCCACTGCTCAGGCGTCAGCATCAACTCGGACAGCTCGCCCTTCTTCAGCGCCAAGAGGGCCACGCTCGGCTCCTGCACGATCCGGAAACGCACCTCCTGGAAGAAGGGCTTGTCGCGGACCTCCTGGCCCGCGTGCCGGTACCAGCTTTCCCGCCGGCGGAGCACGATCTCCTGGCCCCGCGTCCGGCGGGCAATCTCGTACGGCCCGCCCACGACGGGGCGGTTCTCGTAGCGCACATGGTACTCGCTGTCCTGCAGCGTGGGATCCTGATGGATCGAGTCCTCGTAGATGTGCCGCGGGATGACCGGGAAATTGACGTTCCAGACGTTGGTCGCGAGCGGCTCCTTGTGAAAAAAGACGACCGTCCGGTCGCCGTAGGCCTCGACCCACCGCAGCTTGTCGGTGCCGCTCCGCACCGCTGGCACCGGCACCCGCTCGGACATGATCACCTGAAACGAGAAGGCCACGTCCGCGGCGGTGATCGGCCGGCCGTCGGACCAGGTCAGGTCGTCGCGCATCACGACCTTGTCGTACATCCGGTCCGCGCTGGTCCGCCACGAAACGACCGTGTCCTTGGCCGCGAACGGATGAAAGTCCCCGTCAAAGCCAAACAGCCCGAAGTTGGTCAGGCCCGCGATGTCAAACTCGGTGGTGGAGCTGATCATCAGCGGGTTCGTGCTCTTGACATCCGCGGGGGTGTGTCGCGAGATCTCCGCGTCCCAGTTGACGTCGCCGGGCTGGGCTGGCAACCGCCCCAGGGTGCTGAGGATGCGGGCGTTGTCGGCGGGCGATTCGTTGCGCAGCTGCAGGGCCTCGGCAACCGTCGCCCCCGGCGTTTCACCGGCCAGCCGCTGGCGCAGCAGTTCCAGCGAGTCCTGCACCGGCTGATCAATCCACGTCACCTGGGCGTCCAATTCCTCCAGCGAGGGCGGCGAGAACGGCTCGACCAGGTCCCCCAGCACAAACGGCCCGTCCGCCGCCGGCGGAGAAGCCGTCGAATTGCCGCCGGGCCGGTCCGTCGAATTGGAGCCAGGCACGCAACTCCCGCAGCCACCGGCCGCGGCCAGCGGCAGCAGAATCGCCAGGAGGGGTCCTTTTCCCACGTGCATGAGCGTTCGGCCTCGGGGCGAATCAGGGCGGGTGGCAACCGGCCGCGGACGTCAGGATCAGGGGAGCCTTACCGAATCTCGCGTCGCAGGGCGATATCCAGAGAACTTTGACCGTGATCCCACACGGGCGGGAAGCCTGTGCCACAAAAATCCTGCCAGTCCCGGATCAGGCTCTCCCGCCGCGCAGATAGGCCATGCTATCGAGCAGGCTGACAAGGGTCAACCTGCGCCGACCGGCGCGCGACAGCTGGACGTCGGTCCGGCCGCCGGTTGCCGAGTGGCGGCCGCCGGCCTGCCCGCCGCCGGCCAGGACCGGCCAGCTGCGTGGAGTGGCGCGATCTTTGGGGGAGAAAGGCTCCTTCCGCGCCGGTGCGATATACGCGCTTTTCGGCTCGGCGGGAGCCTCGCCCTCCCGGAAACACGGAACCCTACGTGGCGGCGCCCGCCGCGGATCAAGACGTGAATACGTATCGCGTGTCCCCTGTGGCGCTTTCCCTGGTAGCGCTTGCTTGTATGTGGCCCCGGCATCGGTCCTGATGTGGCTGCCTGGATGCCGCGCGACTGCTCACTGGCTGCTAGCGGCCGTGCAACTGAGATTGATCTGCCGGCCGGGTTGCCAGTACCTTTCCGCCCCCAAGCAGGCCGGTCTGCTCGTCGGCTGCCCGGCCGCGCGGGGGCTCTCTTCCGTGGCGGACGCGATCATGTCGCAGCGCTCATCCGTGAACGGGCAGCGGCTGCGCGCCAGTGAGGGCTGTTTCGGCAGACATCCACGTAACGAGGTGCGTGTCCCCGTCGGGGGATAGGCTCTTCCACCCCACCTGACAGTTGTGAGGTCGTCATGCGATCGGTCACCAGATGCTGGATCGGCGGTGCTGCCGATCGTACGCCCGCGGCGGTGCTCGTGCCGCGTTTCGGAAGCACATTCTTGCTGGTCGGTCTGTTTGCTGCTGGCCCGGCGACTGCGGCCGACGGCCCATCCCAGTTGATTACCCGCACCTCGGCGGTCGCTCCCGCGAAAGCGGCGGGCGGACCCGCGGCGGCGGCCGCGCCGAGCGCCGGGCTCCGGCCCCCGTCGGCCAGTGTTAACGCGCCTGCGGCGGCTCCGAACCAGGCGTCCCGGCCGCCGGGGCGCCCGCTGCCGTCCGTGGCCCTGAAGATCGTCCCGGAGTTTCAGGTGCAGCATGTCCTGGGTCACGACCAGACCGGGTCGCTGATTGCGATGGCCTTCAATGAATTCGGACAGATTATCGCGGCGCGCGAGTCGGGTCCGCTGCTCTTGATCGATGACAGCGACGGCGATCAGGTTCCGGACCGGGTGCGGGTCTATTGCGACCTGGTGAAGAACTGCCAGGGCATCCTCCCGCTCAACGGCGATGTGTATGCCGTGGGCGAGGGCCCGGCGGGGACCGGCCTGTACCGGCTGCGGGACCTGGATCGCGACCGGAAGCTGGAGGACGTGCGGCCGTTGGTGCGGTTTGAGGTCAAGGCGGCGGAGCACGGACCGCACGGCCTGGTGCTCGGTCCGGACGGCATGATCTACGTGATGGTCGGCAATCACGCGCAGATGAAGGCTCCGGCGGACGCCTCCAGCCCCTATCGGCACAGCTACGAGGGCGACCTGCCGCAGCCCCGGTACGAGGATCCGGGCGGGCACGCCCTGGGGATTCGGGCCCCCGGCGGAACAATCATCCGCACCGATGTCGAGGGAAAGCGGGTCGAGGTGTTTGCGGGCGGTCTGCGCAATCCGTACGACATGGCCTTCCATCGCGACGGCGAGTTGTTCACGCACGACGCCGACATGGAGGCCGACGAAGGAACCAGCTGGTACCGGCCGACCCGCATCCATCACGTGGTGGCGGGTGCCGAGTTCGGCTGGCGCAGCGGCTGGGCCAAGTGGCCGGAGTATTACCTGGACAGTCTGCCGGCGATCGCCCACACCGGACGGAGTTCACCGACCGGGATGGTCATCTACCAGCACCACATGTTTCCCGCGCGTTACCACGACGCCATGTTCAGCTGCGACTGGGCCCAGGGGCGGATTTTCGCGGTCCGCCTGCGTGCGGAGGGGTCCGGGTACACGGCCGACAGCCACGTCTTTCTGGAGGGCCAGCCGCTGAGCGTGACCGACATCGACGTGGGGCCGGACGGCGGGCTGTATTTCACGACCGGCGGACGCGGGACCGCGGGGAATCTGTACCGCGCCGTCTGGCTGGGCAGCGTACCCCCGGAGGTCCGGCAGCTGGGCAGCGGGATCGAAGCGGCCCTGCGTCAGCCGCAGCTTGACAGCGCCTGGGGTCGTCAGCAGGTGGCTGCCGTCCGTCAGCGTTTGGGCCAGGATTGGACGCCCGAACTGGTGCGGGCGGCGCGCGAGCGGGCGCGGTCCGACCAACAGCGGGCCCAGGCTGTGAACCTGATGCAGCTGCTGGGGCCGCCGGCCGACAGCCAGCTGCTGCTGGAACTGTCCCGTGATCCGCAAGCGTCGATCCGAGCCCTGGCCGCCTATCACATGGGTCTCGTGGTCGACCCGCGCCTGGCCGAGCGCCTCCGCGCGCTGATCCAGGACAACGATCCGCTGGTCCGCCGCCGGGCCTGCGAAGCGCTGGCCCGCACCGGGCAGACGTTGCCGCTGGAGGAACTCCAGCCGCTGTTGACCAGCGACGACCGTTTTCTGGCTTGGGCGGCGCGCCGGCTGCTGGAGCAGTCACCGCCGGAATCCTGGCGGCACGCGGTCCTGGAGACCGGCGATCAGCGGCTGTTTGTCGAGGGTGCCACGGCCCTGCTGGTCGTCGCCCCGGACCGGATCATGGCCCAGCAGGTGATCGATCGCACGCTGCACTTCATGAGCGGCTACGTGAATGACCGCGACTTTGTCGACATGCTCCGCGTGCAACAGCTGGCCCTGCACCGGGGCCAGCTCGCCCCCGAAAACCAGTCCCGGCTGCGCGACGAGTTGGCCGAGGAATATCCGGCGGGCCATCCCGCGATCAATCGCGAGCTGGTCCGTTTGCTGACGTACCTCCAGGCGTCGGCGCTCATCGACCGATTCCTGGAGCAGTTGGAGACGGATCTCCCGGACATGGAGAAGCTGCACCTGGCTGGCCATCTCGGGTTCCTGCGCGACGGCTGGACGACGGAGCAGAAGCTGCGGATGCTGGCGTACCTGGAGCGGCCGCTGGGTGGCGGACGCGGGCGGACCGCTTATGCCCAGAACTTCGCCCGCCAGTTTGCCTCGACGCTCACCCCGGAGCAGTTCGAATCGGTGCTCGCGCGGGCGGACGAGCTGCCCGGGGCCGCGCTGGCCGCACTCTACCAACTGCCCAAGGACCCGAACGCCGAGCGGATCACGCAGTTGATCGAGCTGGATCGCCGGCTGGATTTGAACACCAGCATCACGATCCGCCGACTGAAGATCGGCATCGCGGCGGTGCTCGCCCGCAGCGGCGACTCGGCGGCCCTGGCCCACCTCCGCGAGGCGTACGATGCCGAGCCGGAGCGGCGGGTGGAGATCGCCCTCGGGCTGCTGGAGCATCCCGGTGGCGAAAACTGGCCGTACCTCGTGCGGAGCCTGCCGATTCTCGAGGGGGCGGCTGCCCGCGACGTGCTGCGCAAATTGAAATCAATCGACCGGGTCGCCGACGACCCCGAGGCGCTGCGGCAGGTGATCCTGCTGGGCTTGAAACTCAAGGACGAGGGCGGCGACGACGCGGTCGGCCTGCTGGAAAAGTGGGCCGGCTTCTCACCCTCCGAGGGGGATGTCGCCTGGGACAGCGCCCTGGCGGCGTGGCAGAAATGGTTCGTCGAGAAATATCCTGACGCACCCGAGCCACAGCTGGCGCCGACGGCCAGCCGCTGGGACCTGGCCGGCCTGATGCAGCTCTTGAATGATCCTGAAGGTCAGCCGGGCTCAGCGGAACGCGGGGGGGCCGTCTTCGAGAAGGCCCAGTGCGCCAAGTGCCATCGCCTGGGCGATCTGGGCGAGTCGCTGGGGCCCGATCTGAGCGGGATCACCGGGCGGTTCATGCGCAAGGAGATCATCGAGGCGATCCTGCAGCCGTCACTGGTCGTTTCCGAGCAGTACCGCGCCCAGCAGGTGCAGACCCGCTCCGGACGCACTTTCACCGGCATCGTCGTACACCAGGACGCGCGGGTGCTGGTGCTGTTGCAGGAGGACGGCAACAAGGTCCACCTCCCACAAAACGAAGTGGACGTGGCCACGACCAGCAAAGTGTCGATCATGCCGTCCGGCCTGCTCGACCCGCTCACCCTGGAGGAGATTAGGGATCTGCTGGCCTTCCTCACGAGCGATCCGGAGCCGCGCCTGACTGACGCGGCCCCCGCGCCCCCGCGGCGCTAAGGCGCTGTTCAACAATAAGTTACCGAAATCACTCATCAGCCGCCGGGCGCTAGCCCGCGGTTCATCCGCGAAAGACCGCGGGCTAGCGCCCCGCGGCGCTAAGGCGCTGTTCAACAATAAGTTACCGAAATCACTCATCAGCCGCCGGGCGCTAGCCCGCGGTTCATCCGCGAAAGACCGCGGGCTAGCGCCCCGCGGCTGATCCACAAAACC
>Ga0209398_1000656_pt1 | contig 20553 bp, 17 predicted proteins | sample AshMeaBigSpring_FD_184125 | JGI IMG/M metagenome (GOLD analysis project Ga0209398, IMG submission 184125) | Groundwater microbial communities from Big Spring, Nevada to study Microbial Dark Matter (Phase II) - Ash Meadows Big Spring (SPAdes)... | ecosystem: Environmental > Aquatic > Deep... | reverse complement strand
CCGCCTGCTCAACGACGGGATGCGCCTTGCCGCCGAGATCGTCTCATCCAAAGCGAGGCGTGAGGCTGGCTGTTGTTGGCGAAAAACCGCACTGCCGACGCCTTTGATTTGCTCACCAACGCACAGCAGCAGGCGCAGCTCATGCGTGCCTGGCAGCAGGCGTGACAGCGACGCTCTTGTGCATCCACGCCCATTACACCCGGGGCAAAGTGGGCGCAGCGACGCGCGCCATGTGCGTGGTGCTGGCACAGGTTGCGCCGCAGAAAGCCGCCGGGCTGCTGCTGGCGGAGCGCAGCGCGCTGGCTGTGCTGCTTCAACTGGTCATCGACGCCGGCGACGCATGGGCAGGCTTTGCCGCGCGTGTGCAGCGGCTGCTGTCACCGCAAGCAGACGCCGACAATACCGCTTCCTCGCCGTTGCCTGAACCGCTGAGCGAACGCGAAGCCGAAGTTCTACGCCTGATGTCGGAAGGTCGCACGAACAAAGCGATTGCCGAAGCACTTGTCGTGGCGCCCTCCACGGTCAAAACCCAGATCAACTACATCCCCGCCAAACTCGGCGCCGCCAATCGCACCGAAACCGTGACGCGGGCGTTCGGACTGTTGAAATAGGCGGCGCTCACTCCGCCCTCCCCGTTCACTCGATCCACCCTCTCGATCTACCCATTGGGGGGTGGCTTTCTGCACGTTTTACATCACAATCAAGGCGAACACTTAAAGGGGGTCACGATGATGCGTCCGATTACGCGACGACAGCAGGTGCGCAGAAGCCTGCTCCTGATGACGATGCTGCTCTTTCCGTTGGTCTATTATTTCCAGGACTTACGCAGGTAACTGCTCAGGCTTACCTGAAATTCATCCACAGATGACGCAGAGATGGTCACAGCTTTTCTCTGCGAAATCTGCGTCATCTGCGGATAAGGGCCTAGTAGTTACTTACGCAGATTCTGGTGTGTCACCTTCCCGGAAGCTGAGCAATCTTCCGGCGCGACCTTGACCCCGCAGAAATAGTGCGTGCGTTGACCCACTATCTGTTTCGCGCCTGCAATCGTGAATGCACCGCTCAGCGGCAGATGCTGCGACGAATTGCCGACCATCACCTGCACGGTGGCCGGCTCGACCGCAAGCTGCATCGCCGCGTCGTAGTAGGCGAGGCGCTCAACCGGCAGCGTGAAGACGACGCGCGCCCGTTCGCCCGGCTGGAGCGAGACGCGCTGGAAGCCGCGCAGTTCCTTGACCGGGCGTGTGACGCTGGCGCCCTCGGTGCGCGTGTAAAACTGCACCACCTCGTCGCCGGCGCGATCCCCGGTGTTGACCACCTCCACGTTCACCTGCACCTCGCCGTCGCCGCTAACGCTGTCCGGCGTCACGACCAGATTCTCGAAGGTAAAACTCGTGTAGCTCAACCCGAAGCCAAAGGGGAAGAGCGGCGCGTTGCTCTCGTCCACATACGGCCCGTAGAAGAAGGATTTGGCGCCCGACGGCCGGTGGGCATAGAAGATTGGCACCTGGCCGGCGTGGCGCGGGAAGGTGATCGGCAGCTTGCCACTGGGGTTCACGTCGCCGAAGAGCACTTCGGCCAGCGCGGGCGCACCCTCGGCGCCGGGCAGCCACGCTTGCACGACCACCGGCACAGCGTCCACCAACTGCGGGATGGCGTAGGGGCGTCCCGTCACCAGCACGAGCACGACCGGCGTACCCGTTGCCAATACTGCCTCGACCAGCGCCTGCTGCACGCCCGGCAGCGTCAGATGCGCGCTGTCGCGAAACTCGCCTGATGTGCATTCCGGGGTGAGGCCAGCCTTGTCGCCGACGATGACGATGGCGACTTCCGCCTTGCGTGCGGCGTCGATGGCGGCGGCAAAGCCGGCGGTCGAGTCGCTGTTCACGTCGCAGCCTTTGGCGTAATGCACCTGCGTCTGCGCCGAGACCGCACCGTGAATGGCCGTCAACATGCTGATCATGTCGGCGTAGTCGTCGACCAGCTTGATCGACGCCGGCAGCGGGTGTTCGGAGAAGCCCAGCCCGTGCAGCGTGATCAGCGTCTCGATATGCGCCGGGTAAGAGTAATCGCCCAGCAGATTGCGCGTCTCGTCGGCGTTCGGGCCGATGATCGCAACCGCGGCAAGGTTCTTGCGCAGCGGCAGCAGATTCCCCTCGTTTTTGAGCAGCACCATCGACTTGCGCGCAATCGCGCGGGCAAGTTCGCGCTGCGCTGAGGTGTCGAAGATGGCGAGGACAGCATCCGGATCGACGTAAGGGTGCTCGAAGAGGCCGAAGGCAAATTTCAGCGCCAACATGCGGCGCACGGAACAGTCGATCAACGCCAACGAAATCTCGCCCGCCTTGACCGCATCGATCAACGCCTGACCGTAGGCGTCGATGCTTGGCAACTCCAGATCCATGCCCGCTTCCAACGCCAGCCGCGCCGCATCCGCCTTGTCCTGCGCCAGCTTGTGATAGTCGCACAGTTGGTTGATCGCCATGTAGTCGGAGACGACCAGCCCGTCGAAGCCCCACTCGTCGCGCAGAATCTCGGTCATCAGCCGCCGCGAGCTGCTGCACGGCTCGCCGTCGATCTCGTGGTAGGCCGGCATGATCGTGGCGAGATGAGCGGCGCGCACGGCGGTCTCGAAGGGCGCCAGGTAGACCTCGCGCAGTTCGCGCGGGGGGATGTGCGCCGGCGCCCAGTTCAGCCCGCCCTCGGACGCGCTGTAGCCGACGAAGTGCTTGGCCGTCGCCATCACGCCCTCGGTCCAGTCCTCGCCCTGCAGGCCGCGGATGTAGGCCGCGCCCATCACCGAAGTCAGGTAGGGGTCCTCGCCGAAGGTCTCCTCGGTGCGTCCCCAGCGTGGGTCGCGGGCGATGTCGATCACCGGCGCTAGGCCGTGATGGACGCCGACAGCGCGCATCTGCTGGCGGATCACCTGCGTCATCGCCTCGACCAGCTCCGGCGCCCACGTGCTGGCGACGCCGATGATCTGTGAGAAGTTGGTGGCGCCGTTGGCGAGAAAGCCGCTGCAGCATTCGTCGTGAATCAACGCCGGGATGCCGAGCCGCGTCTCTTCGATCAGAAATTTCTGGATGTCGTTCGCCAGCCTGGCCGTCTCGACTGGGCCGAGACTGCTGCCGCCAGCCAAGCGTGTCACCTGACCCAGCCCGTGCGCCATGCGCGTCTGCGCCCAGTCGCGGTTCAAGCCCTCCTCGCCGGCGATCTCGTAAATCCATAAGCTGCCCAGTTGGGCGACCTTTTCCTCGACGGTCATGCGGTTGAGCAGATCGTCGACGCGCTGTTCAATCGGCAGGCGCGCATCGAGATAAGGGTGCGCCTCAGTGGTGATGGTTGGCATAGTTCGGTGAACCTTTGATTTGAGAGAATTTGATGAATAACCAGCAGAGAGCGTGCCGCTCGCAGCCGCGTGTCCTTTCATCGTAGACGCCGCTCGCAGCCGCGTGTCCCTCGCCCTTCAGTAGGACGTGCGGCTGCGAGCCGCACCTACTTTCAACCTGAACGCGTCTCGGCGTACAGATGACAACTGACGTGCGCCCCCTCCACCTCGAAATCGGGCGGCGGCGTGGTGCGGCAGATGTCCATTACGTGCGGGCAGCGCCCGGCAAAGCGGCAGCCCTGGCGCAGGTACTCGTCCTGCTCGGTGTCGGAGAGCTTGATCTCGCCCTGCCAGCGGTGTGCGGTGTCGGCCTCTGGGATCGACGCGCGCAGCAGTTGCGTATACGGGTGTTTGGGCGTCATCAGCACCTGCTCGACCGTACCCATCTCCACGATGTCGCCGCGGAACATGATGGCGATGCGGTCGCAGACGTAGTAGGCCGTCGCCAGGTCGTGGGTGATGTAGAGCACGCTCACGCCCAGCTCATCGCGCAACTTCTTGAAGAGGTTGACGATCGACATGCGCAGCGACGCATCGACCATCGAGACCGGCTCGTCGGCGATAATCAACTGCGGGTCGGTGAGCAGCGCGCGCGCAATCGAGATGCGCTGAAGCTGGCCACCGGAGAACTCGCTGGGGTACTTGCCGGCCAGGTCCTCGTAGGTCAGACCGACAAGCCGCAGCTTGGCGTCGATGCGTCCGACGGCTTCCTGCTTTGTCTTCGCCAGCTTGTAGTTCTCGATCGTTTCAAAGAAATAGCGTTCGACCTGGCGCAGCGGGTTGAAGGTGCCAAAGGGGTCCTGAAAGATCGCCTGGATGCCTTCCGTGAACCAAACCTTCTCGTTCTTGGCTTCCTTCTTGTCGCTGTGGATGATGGCGCCGTCAGTGGCGTGCTCGAAACCCATGATGATGCGCGCCGTCGTCGTCTTGCCGCAGCCGCTTTCGCCGGCCAGCGCAAAGATTTCTGCCGGCTTGATGAAGAACGAGACGTTGTCCACCGCGGTGATCTTAACGCGGGAAAGGACGCTGCCCAGGGCGAAGGTCTTGGTCAGATTTTCGACTTCAAGCAGCTTGTCCATGCTCGCCCTCCCCAACTAGCCAGCAGGCGACGCGGTGATTCGCTTCGACCTGTGTAAAGCCTGGCATTTCCTGTTTGCAGATGTCTTTGGCGTGCGGGCAGCGCGGATGGAAGGGACAGCCGGGCGGCAGGTTCGCCAGCGACGGCGGGCTGCCGGGCACGCTCTCGCGCGGCGTCTTGTCGCCAAACTTGGGCAGCGAATTGATCAGGTACTGCGTGTACGGGTGTTCGGGGTCGCCGAAAATCTTGTCCGTCGACCCCTCCTCCACGATTTTGCCGGCGTACATGATGCCGATGCGGTTGGCGATGTTGGCGTGGACACCCATATCGTGCGTGACGAGGATGATCGTGTTTTGCAGCTTGCGCTGGACATCCTTGAGCAACTGCACGACCCCGCGCTGCACCACCACGTCGAGCGCGGTGGTCGGCTCATCGCCGATGATGATGCGCGGCTTGAGCAGCGTCGCCAGCGCAATCGTCACGCGCTGGCGCATCCCGCCCGAAAGTTGATGTGGATAGGCGTCCAGGATTTTTAGCGGCAGCCCCAGTTCGGTAAGGTGCTCCTTCGCCAGATCATAGGCTTCCGCTTTATGGTGTGCGCCGATGTGGCTCTCGATGAAGTCGCGATAGGTGTCGCGGATGCGGGCGACGGGGTTGAGTACGCTCATCGAGCCTTGCGGCACATAGGCGATGTACTCCAGGCGCAGCTTGCGCTTTTCTTCCGGCGTGAGCGCGGCCACGTCCACGTCCTCGCCGGCGATGCGGTAGGTGACGCGTCCCGACATCACGCGCAACGGCGGCTCGACCGCGGCGGCCAGCGCCTTCAGCAGCGTGGTTTTGCCACAGCCGCTCTCGCCGGCGATGCCGTAGATTTCGTCCTCCTGGATCGCCAGATCGACTTCGTTGACGGCTTTAAGAATTTTCTGCTTCCCGTAGACATCGAGCACGTAATAAGCGTGGAGCGCCTCGGTTCTAAGAATCGTGTTATCCATGGTGCTCACGCTGCCCCCACACGCTGCACGCGTCTGCGCGGATCGAGATATTCGCTGATGCTGACCGACAGCCAGTACAAGGCGATGAAAAGCAAGACCGACAACGTGATCGGCGTCAGCACCCACCACCAGCGCCCCAGCAGCACCGCCTGGTAGTTGATCGCCCAGTAGAGCATCGTGCCCAGGGTGGGGATGGAGATATCGAGCAAGCCAAGAATGGCAAGCGTGATCTCCAACCCGATGGCCCAGGCCATGTTATTGATCAACGTAGAAAAGATCAAGGGGGTAGAATAGGGCATGTACTCGTTTAACACTAGACGGAAGGTGCCAGTGCCGGAGAGTACGGCGGTCTTGGTGAACTCGCGCTCGCGCAGGCTCAGAATCTGGGAGCGGATCAAGCGAGCATCCCAGGCCCAACCAAAGATCGCCAATAATAAGCCCAGGCTGATCACACTCAAGCTGTCGCGGATCAACATGGCGAGCATGACAATCATCAAAAAGAGCGGAATGACCAGCAGGCTATCGCTGACAAACATCAGCGCCCGATCCGACTTGCCGCCGAGATAGCCGGCCACCATGCCGACGGTGACGGCGATCACGCGTGAGACCAAACCCGCGATGAGCGCAATGGTCAGCGAGTTGCGCACCGCAAAGGTAGCAATCCAGAAAATGTCCTGGCCGTTGGAGTCGGTGCCCAGCCAGTACTCAGCCGAGGGACGCATATCGCGCGGCACCTCACCCCAGACCGTTGGGTCATAGGGTGAGAAAAAGGAAAGGCTGGCAAAAACGAGCATCAACCCCAGAATCCAAAACCCCCAAAAAAATCGGTAATCTCTCAGTAAATCTCTAAAAACTTTCACGCTTTCCGCACTCCTTGTCGAGCGAATACCCGTTTACTGATCTCTAGATTCCTCTTGTTGCGTGTTGCGTTGGAAGTTTTTTCCCAAAGCATGTAACACAGGTCACGAATACCTGATGCGCGGATCAAAGAGCGGGTAGAGCAAGTCCACAATCAACACCGTCGTCGTGATGGCAAAGATCGAAAAGACCGTGATGCCCATGATCAAATTGTAGTCACCGTTGATGATGGCGCGATAAAGCAGTGTTCCTAACCCTGGATAAGAGAAGACGATCTCGGTGATCAGGGCGCCGCTGAAAATCAACCCCAGCGAGAGCGCCAGCCCAGTGATCTGTGGCAGCAGGGCGTTGCGAAATACATAGCGCGTGACGATCTTGCGTTCGGTGACACCGCTCAAGCGGGCGTATTGCACATAGCTCTCGCCGACGACGCTCTGCACCACCAGCTTCATGGTCTGGAACCAGACTGCCATGCCGAGGATGGCGATGGAAAGTGCGGGCAGAAACGAGTGCCAGAGGACACTTTGGATGAACGGCCAGCTCATGCTAGGCTGCATCCCCAGCTTTGCCCCGCCCGACACCGGGAACCAGCGCACCGCATAGGCAAAGAGCAAGAGCAAGGCAAAGGCAAAGATGTAGTAGGGCATTGGACGGATCACCATCGCCACGGCGTCCATGCTTTGCGACCAACGACTGCTGGAATAGTAGCCGGCGAAGGCGCCCAGTACATTGCCGATGATCCAAGCCAAGATTGTCGTCGTTAGCAGCAAGCCGACTGTCCACGGTAGCGCAATGACGATTAAGGTATTCACTGGGGTGGGAAACTGGAAGAACGAGACGCCCAAATCCCCACGCGCCAAACGCTGCCAGAACGCGCCATATTGATCGAGCCAGGAGCCCTCCAGACCATACATCTGGGTCATATCGGCAATGATCTTATCCATTGCGCCGGGTTCCAGCGACGCACCGCGCGCACGAAGTTCAGAAATCGTCCGCATGACTGGATCGTTAGGCAGCAAGCGCGGGATGATAAAGACCGCCGTGACCCCGAAGAAGATGACCAGGACATATTGGATCAGTCGCGGAATAAGATAGCGTCGAAAGAACATGCGGCGGTTTCCTCCTTGAATCGGGAGATTGGGGGATTAGAGAGCAGAGATTGGCTTACCATGTCAACACCAATCTCCCAGTCTCTCAATCCCCAATCTCCCGATCTTCAATCTCTAGACTTCTACTCTGCGCCCGTCGATTCCAGGAACGGTGTCATGTACTTGAACGGCCCCCAGTGGGTATACGGCTGGGTGTAGGGATTCTCAGCGCCCGGCCAGTTTGTCCAGTACTGTTCGTCCCAGGTCACGAAGCCGATATAGCCGTAGGTCGGAATACCAGGCATTTCGGTGACAGCAATCTTGAGACCTTCGATACCAACGTCGACAGTCGCCTGATAGTCTGCAGGGTCAGTGTTGCGCAGTTTCTCAATCACAGCGTCCATCTCCGGCGAGGACCAGCGCGACGGATGGCCGTTGGTGGTGTCGCCGAGCGGTTTCACATACTCAGAGTTGTAGTGATTCAGCACGCGATAGAGGTCCGGCCCTGCACCCCAGGGTTCCTGTGCCGGCCAGTTGCTGGAGACGTCGAAGTCGCCAGTCGAGTTCAGCGCGGAGTTTGCTTCACTGGAGTAGACTTCGGCGTCAATGCCGAATTTCTTCCACTGCTGCACGGCCGCCACACAGTTCCGTTCGCCCATGCCGGTCGCCAGTGAGGTGCCGGTCAGACACTTGATCGACCACGGCGTGCCGTCAGGCAGCAGCCATTTGCCGTCGGCATTCTTACTGAAGCCATTCTTGACCAGCAGCTTCTCGGCGATATCCGGCGCATATTTGTACCAACCATAGCCGAACAACTTACCCTGCTCGGCCGGATCATCGGGCACTTCGTAACCGCGACCCTTGGCGTACTCGATGATGCGCTGTGAGGCGTTCGGGTCGAAGGGCTGGAAGGTCTCACCGTTGCCGATATCGAGGGTAAACTCTGTCAGCCAGGGCAGCATCGGCTGGATGAAGTCCGTCGGATAGTTGGAGAGCGACGGGATATGCACCGCGCTCAGGGCGCCTGTGCCATCCACCGCTTGCCCCATGTAGTCGGCAATGTCGATTGCCAGTAGCAGCGCCCAGCGCACATCCTTATTGTCGTAAGGCGCTTTGGCGGTGTTGAAGGTAATGCCAGTCTGCGCCGGGTCGTTGTTGACGACATTCGGCCAATTGAGCATGTAGGCGCGGCAGGTGTCGCACTGCTGCAGCACGGCCTTGAGACCGTCCGAAGAGACGCCGAGCACGTCGACCTGATGCGTCAGTTGTGCCAGAATCTTGGTGCCTTCATCGGCAAAAGCCTGGAAGACAATATACTTGGGCTTCGGTTCGCCAAACATCATGCCGGTCGGGCTTTTATCCCAATCCGCACGCTTCTCCCAGATCGTCCAAAAACCGGATGGATCGAAACTGTGCAGCTTATAGGGACCGGTGCCGACGAAAGGATTGAACTTGAAAGTTACTGGATCCTCGACCGATTCCCAGATGTGCTTGGGCATGATCCAGACGGAACCCCAACGATCCAGGAAAGTGGTGTGGAAGCGGGAATTGGGCATGTTCAGCTCGAAAGCAACCGTGTAGTCGTCAGGAGCAGAAACCGTCTTCACATTTTCGACGAAGAAGCTATTGTCGTTGAAGCCGTCATGCTTCATGAGCGTCTCGACGGTGAAGACGACATCGGCCGAAGTGAACGGTTCGCCGTCCGACCAGGTGACGCCTTCACGCAGCGGAATGGAGACCTGAGTGAAGTCCTCATTGTAGACCGGGTCGCCTGCCGCCAAACCAGGGATGATCTCGCCGGTGGCAAAGTCGACCGACCAGAGCGGCTCGTTGGCCAGGTTTTGCATGCCGCGGTCGCGCCACTTCCAGCCCACCCAGTTATTGAAGTCATCCGGCGAGCCGACGCGCCCGGTGAGGATGTCGGCAATCAACGTCTCGTTGCGCGGGAGATCGCCCAGGCCGGCGCTTGGCTGCTCGGCGACAGGGGCATCGGCGGCAGGGGCATCGGCGGCAGGGGCATCGGCGGCAGGGGCGCCCGCACATGCTGATAGCATCAGGCTTGCCAAGATCAGCAACCCTAACAATACAATCCACTTGCGTCTCATTCTGTTCTCCTTTATTACTTGGACTGAATTGAACACAACTACGAACCAGGATCGACGGCGCGGCACGACTGGCGCACGACCAGCCGCGTCGCGACTTTATGGAGCTGACTCTCACAGGGTTGCCCCTGAATGAGTTTGAGCACAATCTCGGCCGCCAACATCCCCATTTTTTCAATGGATTGATCGATCGTCGTTAGTGGCGGACTGACGGAGATGCTTTCCAGGGTGTTGTCGAAGCCGATGACGGACAGGTCGTCTGGGATACGCACGCCGCGCACCGCCGCAGTATCGTAGACGCCGAATGCCGTTTCGTCGCTCGACGCCATGATCGCCGTCGGCGGTGCTGCCAATGCTAGCAACTGTTCCGCACATTCGGCGCCCAACGTACGCGTGTAGTCGCCAGTGACGATCAACGCTGGATCGACCACAATACCAGCCTGCGCCAACCCGGCGTAGTAGCCTTCCAGCCGGCGCTTGGCGCTTTCTAACTCAGGGCGCCCGGCAATAAAGCCGATGCGCCGATGCCCCAGGCTGACCAGGTACGCCATCGCCTCCAGCACGCCCTGATAGTTGGTGGCAATCACTGCTGGAAATTTCGTAGTTGCCTGATATGGATCAATCGCCACCAGCGGTGAGGTCGTGCGATAGGTGGCAGCGTTGGGCGTCACCACAATGATCCCGTCGGTGACGGTGCCGTTGAGTTGCGCAACTAATTGCACCTCCCAGTCCGCCATCGAAAATGGATTGCGGCGTGCGCTGGCGTACGCCAGCAGGTCGTATCCTTGCGCCGACGTTGCCTGATTGACGCCACGAATGACGAGCGAAGTGAACGGGTGCCAAAGATCAGGCACGATCAACCCGACGACGTTGGTGGTGTGGCTGCGCAAGCTGCGGGCGGCAATGCTGGAGGCGTAGCCCAGCTCCTCGATCACGCGCCGCACTGTGACCGCCGTTTCCGGCGCCACGTCGTCTTTGTCGTTGAGGACGCGCGAGACCGTGGAAACGGACACCCCGGCTTCACGCGCCACATCGCGGATGGTGACACCGCTCGACAGGCGTTGCATAGGCAAATTGGCAGAATGTTGCTTGGAAAATGCTGATAGCTGTGTATGCAACGATTTTCGGTAACGATACCGGTATCGTTACCAGATATTGTAACGAAAATTGAGACGTTGTCAACCCCCCAATTTTTGTCTGCGGGTGCATACAACTGCGAAGTAGGACGCGCCGCGACTCACCTACGCCGCTGGAGAACGCAGCGCCACCCACCGCAGTATAACCCAGGCGCTCACGCCGCACAGTGCGATCACGCCAACCATCGGCAGCGCGGTGCCGTTGGCGAGTAGCCCCACGAACGCGCCGGCCAATGCGCCCGCCGCAAACTGTGTGGCGCCAAGCAACGCCGAGGCACTGCCAGCGCGCCGCCCGTAGGGCGCCATTGCCAGCGCCGTCGCGTTGGGTCCGACCATGCCGGTGCTGGCGATCGTCAGAAAGAGCAGCGCCAGCAACAGCGGGAAGCCGCCCACGCCGGCCAGCGTTGCGCCAAAAAGCAGCAGCGCCGCCCCTGCGGTGACGCTCAACGCAGCGACCAGCAACTGCGTGCTCGTGTAGCGCGCCAGCAGCCAGCGATTCAGTTGTGACGCCGCAATCAGGCCGAAGGCGTTGACGCCAAAAAAGAGACCGAACTGCTCAGGCGCAACGCCGTTCAGCTCGATAAAGACAAAGGGCGAGCCAGAGATATAGGCAAACATCGCCGCCGACGCCAACCCGCCAGCCAGCGCAAAGCCCATGTAGCGCCCATCCGCCAGCAGACTGCCATAGCCGCGCACCACGCTGCCCAGGCCGGTCATCATGCGCCGCTCGTGTGGCAGCGATTCCTTCAGACCAAACCAGACCATCAACAGACAGAGCAGCCCAAAGCCCGCCAGCGCTAGGAAGATCGAACGCCAGCCAAACGCCACCAGCATCTGCCCACCGATCAGCGGCGCCGTGATCGGCGCAATGCCCATCACCAACACCAGGAACGAGTACATCCGCGCCGACTCGCGCTCGTCGAAGAGATCGCGCACCACCGAACGCCCGATCACCACGCCTGCGGAGCTGCCCAGCGCCTGGAAGAAACGCAGCCCCATCAGCCAGCCCACCGATGGCGCAAAGACAATGCCAAGACTGACCACTGTGTACATCGCGCAGCCAAAGAGCAGCGGCGCACGCCGCCCCATGCGGTCGGAGACTGGACCGTAAAAGAGCTGCCCCAGCGCCAGCCCGATAAAGAAGGCGGAGAGCGTCTGCTGAATCGCCGCCGTCGTCGTGCCGAATTCCTCGGCGATCGTCGGCAGCGCTGGCAGGTACATGTCAATGGAGAGCGGGCCAAACGCCGCCAGTGTGCCGAGAATCAGGGCAAGTTTGGCATAGGATGAGTGAGGCTGTGCAATTGTTGTCATATTCGACCGATCTGGGAATTGTGGCGAGTGTGCGCAGGTATCACAACGCCAATGTCTGGGCATAGACATCCAACTGGCGCAGTTCGGCGTGATAGATGCGTCGCATGAATGCTGGCAGCGTCACACCTTGCAGCCACCCAGCCAGACCCGGCGCTGCCTGCCAGATTGTGGTGATCGTCACTGTACAGCGGTTGGCGTCGGCGGACGTTACCGCAAACGTGGTGAGCAGCCCTGTCGCCAAGTCTGTCTCGCTCAGCACGCGTCCTGGCTTCGGCTCAGCCACGCGCATCCGAAAGGCGCGCTTGCTGCCGTATACGTTCATCTCCGCCCGAAAGACCGTACCGGCGCCGACGCCGCCCTCCTCCACTACCAGCGCGGTGAAGTACGCCGCCGGCAAAACGTGCGGATGATGCTGCCGATAGTCAGCCAGGATTGCATAAACTTTTTCTGCCGGCGCCTGAATCTCGCCTGTCGCTTCCGCCATGAGTTGCTTTGTCATGCTCTGCCTCTCATGCGATTGCCTTATTGCAATCGCCAGCCTGGTTGTCAGATGGCGCCAGCGGCGTGTGCTGGCAGCACTAGACAGTTATGGCGCATCAGCTTGCGAACACTTTACACGCCACTCACGCTGCAAGATGGCGTAATGATACTCGCTGGTCCACGCCCCCTTCAGCCAGAAATTCTCGATAAAGTGCGCCTCGCGGCGCATCCCAACCCGTTCCAACAAACGCGCCGAACGCACGTTCTCCACGTCGCAGACGCCGATCACGCGGTGATAGTCGCGGTCGTCGAAGAGGTAGCGCAAGATGCGCGTCACCGCTTCGGCGCCGTAGCCATGCCGCTGCGCCGCTCGATCCAGCGTAAAACCGATCTCGACCTGGCGCGGTTGGTTGTCGAGAAAATGCAGCGCACAGTCGCCGATCAACCGGCCATCCGCCTTGCGCTCGATGGCAACCTGATACCAACTGCCCGGCTCGCCCAATTCCTGGCGCATCATCTCGTCGATAAAGCGGACGCCCGCGTGCATTGGGAAAGGTGCAGTCCAGCCCTGGTAACGCGCATTCTCCGGGTCAGAGCGATAGGCGACAAAGGCGTCAAGATCGTCCGGCTTGAAAGGACGCAACACCAATCGTGGCGTTTCGAGTCTCAGCATCACCCCTCCCAGGAATCTCTACTGTTTCCGCAGACAACGTCCTCGGCACGCCGCACGACGAATCTGTCCAACGTACTGGCTTGCGGCGTGCCGGGGACGTTACCTGATTCTGCACTAAGCGCCGATTACACGATCTATCATACCAGCATTGCCCTGGATGCTTTCTACGCGAAGGCGGCATGAAATCAGCCATTAGCGGCGATCCATGCGTTGCGCTGGCGCAGTGTACAGCAGCCGTCAGTTGAAAGGATGGACACGCATCCTGCGCGGCTTGCCTTTGCGCACCCCTTGTGCGAACATTTCCACCATGAATCACGCTGAACGCCTCACCAAACCGGAAATCATGAGCCCCGCCGGCTACTGGCCGCAACTCCACGCCGCCATCGAAGCGGGCGCTGACGCCGTCTACTTCGGCCTCAAGCATTTCACGGCGCGCGCCAAGGTCGGCTTCACGCTCGACGAGTTGCCGGAGGTGATGCGCACGCTGCATCGTCGCGGGGTGAAGGGCTACGTCACCTTTAACACGCTGGTCTTCGACCACGAATTGGAAACCGCCGTGCAGTCGATTGCCGCCATCGCCGCGGCGGACGCCGACGCCTTCATCGTGCAGGATGTTGGGATTGCGCAGCTTGTGCAGCGCATCGCCCCCAGCGCTGAGGTACACGGCAGCACACAGATGAGCATCACCAGCGCCGAGGGGATTGCGCTGGCGCAGCAATTTGGCGTGACGCGCGTGGTGTTGGCGCGAGAGCTGTCGCTCGACGACGTGCGCGCTATCCGCGCCGCCACCGCTTGCGAACTGGAGATGTTCGTGCATGGTGCGCTCTGCGTCTCCTATTCGGGACAGTGCTTTTCCTCCGAGGCATGGGGCGGGCGCAGCGCCAATCGTGGGCAGTGTGCGCAGGCGTGCCGGCTCCCCTACGACCTGATCGTGGACGACGTGCGCCAGCCGTTAGGCGACGCCCGCTACTTGCTCTCGCCTGGCGACCTCTACGCACTGCGCCAGATGCCGGAGATCGTGCGCATCGGCATCCACGCGCTCAAGATCGAGGGGCGCTACAAGGACGCCGACTATGTGGCGCTGACAACGGCGGCCTATCGCCAGGCCGTAGATGAAGCGTGGGCTGGGCTGCCGCTCAGCATCACGCCGCAGGCCGAACTACAACTGGAGCAAGTCTATTCACGTGGGTTGGGGGCGCACTTTGTCACAGGGACAAACCATCAAACCGTGGTTCTCGGGCGTTCGCCCCGTCATCGCGGCGTGTTGATCGGACGCGTTGCCCAGGTGCTGGCCGACCGCGTCTGGATCACGCCGGAGGCCGCCGCCGCTATTGCGCCGCTCAAGCCGGGCGATGGCGTGGTCTTCGATGCAGCGGATTGGCGTAGCCCGGAGGATCGTGAGGAAGGCGGGCGCGTCTATCACGTCACGGCGGCGCGCGGCGGCGCGTTCGAGGTGACCTTTGGCAATGGCGCCATCAACTTCGGCCGCATCCGCCCCGGCGACCTGCTCTGGCGCTCGCACGACCCCGATCTGGACAAGACAGTGCGTCCGTATCTCGCTGCCGCTGCGCCCGTGCATCGTCAGCCGGTCAACGTGCATGTCACCGCTGTCGAGGGCGCGCCGCTGGTGACAGCGTGGGCGCTGGCCACTGCGCCTGACGTGCAAGTCACACTCTGGTCGAAGGAATCACTGGGCGCGGCGACACAGCGCGCCGCCGATGTCACCTATCTGCGCCAGCAACTGGGACGGCTGGGCGACACGCCCTACACGCTGGGCGAACTCACCGCCGAGGTGAGTGGACGCCCCTTTGCGCCTACCTCACTGCTCAACCAACTCCGCCGCCGGGCTGTGGCGCAGCTTCAGGCGCAGCAGGAGGCGCGCACACGCGTTGTCAATGAGCCGCTGGCGGTGTTGCGGGAGGTGATGGAGAGGGGGAGAGAGGGGGAGAGAGGGAGCGCCAATCTCCAATCTCTCAATCCCTCAATCCCTCAATCCCTCAATCTCCATCTCCTCGTCCGCACGCCCGAACAGCTCGACGCGGCACTTGCTGTGCGCCCAGCCAGCATCACACTTGACTATCTGGAACTATATGGGCTGCGGTCATCGGTAGAGCGGGTGCAAGCGGCGGGCATCGCCGTGCGCGTCGCCAGCCCGCGCGTGCTGAAGCCAAACGAGCAGCGCATTGTCAACTTTCTGCTGCGGCTGGGCTGTCCGATTCTGGTGCGGTCGGGCGGGTTGCTGCACGCGCTGCGCGAGGCGCCCGACGCACCAGAACTCATTGGCGACTTCAGCCTCAACGCCGCCAACGCGCTCACGGCGCGCACCTTCCTGGCGTTGGGGCTAACGCGCCTGACGCCGACGCACGATCTCAACGCTGTGCAGATCACCGACCTGGCGCAGCATCTTGACCCAGACGCGCTGGAGGTGATCGCCTACCAGCACCTGCCGGTCTTCCACACCGAGCACTGCGTCTTCTGCCGTTTTCTTTCCACAGGGACAAGTTACAAGGATTGCGGTCATCCCTGCGAGAAGCACAAGGTTGCCCTGCGCGACAGCGCCGGACATGCACACCCCGTCATGGCCGACGTGGGTTGTCGCAACACGGTCTTTGGCGCTGCGGCGCAGGAGGCGAGCGCCCATCTTGCCGCGTGGCGCGCCGCTGGCATCCGTCACTACCGGCTGGAATTTGTCCACGAAAGCAGTGCGCAGGTGCATCAGGTGGCAGCAACCTTCCGCGCCGCGCTCGACGGCGACCTGGCTGCGACGGAGCTAAAGCGACAGCTACAACGCATCACCCCGCAAGGCGTCACTGAGGCAGCCTCTTTGTGCCGTCGAATTTCATGGAGATTCCGCTGCTGGTGTAGGACGTTTGGGCAAAGCACCCGGCGCGACATTAGTTGCTGCCGGGCGATGAACTGGTTCATCTTGAAGCGAAAAGGTAGGGCGAGAGGCGAGACACCCTGTCCGCTCTACCGCCTTGTCTCCTACTCTCCCGCCACCCCCAACTCCGCCGCGATCCCCTGCATCGCGGTGAGGACGCGTTGGACGTGCTCGTCGAAGGGGACGCCCAATTCCTCGATGAAGATCATGTTTTCGTGGCGGTCGATGGCGGCGGTGAAGGCTTTGTCCTTCCACTTCTTCTTGATCGACTTGAGTTCGACATTGCGCAGGTCGCGATCCGGGCGCACGTAGGCGGCGGCCTGGATCAAGCCGGTCAACTCGTCGCAGGCCAGCAGCGTCTTATCGAGCAATGAGACACGCGGGACGCCGAGAAAGGTGGCGTGCGCCTCGACGGCGTGGATCAATTCCGCCGGGTAGCCGCGCTCCTGAAAGAGACGTAACTCCGAGCGCGGGTGGCCGTTGACCTGGTCGTCCATGTCGGCAAACCGTTCGTAGTCCAGGTCGTGCAGCAACCCCGTGATGCCCCACAGTTCCTCATCCTCGCCAAAATGGCGCGCATAGGCGCGCAGCGACGCCTCGACTGCCAGCATGTGTCGGCGCAGGCTTTCGGATTGCACCCATGCGCACAGTAGGGCGTAGGCTTCGTCGCGGGTTGGTAAAGACATGGTAAACCCTCTCTTGTCGAAAAAATTGGGGCAAGCAACTAGATTCGGCTTGCCGCTTTTCAACCATAGCATATCAATAGTAGGTACATTCGGAAACTTCTACAGTGAGATCGCGGATCATGGTGACGCAGTTGGAAGTGGATACATCAGCGTTGACAATCCTCACTGCCTGGTTATACTCATGATTGATTGCCCGTCCCGATATTGGTTTGGGCCATGTCGAGCCTTGGAGCCTATTATGAAGACGACGCGCTATTTCGAGGAGCAAGTTCTCCGCAAGCGTCCTTATCTTAAGCGCGAATGGTGCCTGCAGGCACTCAAGGAACCCGTGTACTATGAGTTACAATCTGAAGATGAACGCATCCGGTTTTGGATCTTTGTGGCAGAACTCGGCTGTTATCTGCGGGTTGTTACATTGGAAGATGGGGAGACGATACATAACGCATTCCCAGATCGAGCTTTTGAGCCATAGGCGCAAATCCCATGAAATTTCACTATTATCCTGAAACAGATTCTCTCTACATCGAGCTTTCGGAACGCGCCGGTATGGAGGCAAAGGTGGTTGCCCCTGGCGTTGTGCTCGACTTTGATGAGAATCATTATCTTGTCGGCATTGACATTGACCATGCCAGCACCCTCGTAAATCTTTCGACGTTGGAAGCCACTTCCCTGCCAGTGCGAACGCTTGCGGTGGCATGACGTGTCTATATCGCCCATGCGAATCGTTACTTATAACATTCACGGCTGGCGCACCGCCGACGGCAAGCCGAACCTGGATGGCGTCACAGCCGTGCTGCGGGGGATCGACGCCGACATCATTGGGCTGAACGAAGTCTTTTACCCGCGCGTGGTGGAAGGTGACGACCGGCCCGCGCTGGAGGCGTTGGCGGCACGTCTGGGGATGCACTTCGTTTTCGGCCCATGCCTGCGCTGGCCGGCGGAGCAGGATATGCCCGCGCGCGCCTACGGCAACGCGCTGCTCAGCCGCTGGCCGATTGTCGCCAGTTCGGCACATCACCTGACGCCGAAGGAAGAGGACAAAGATGGCCTGCTTGCCGGTAAGGAGCAGCGCGGTTTGCTCGAAGCGCGCATCCTCCTGCCCACCGGACGCACCTTCACCGCCTACGTCACGCATCTCGATCACACCGACGAAGCTGCGCGTGCCCTCCAGGTGCGTGTGGCGCGCACCTGGCTTGGACGCGACCGCAACCGCCCCCACCTGTTGATGGGCGACTTCAACGCCGTCAGCCGCTGGGATTGGCCGGAAGATCGGTTGGCGGCGCTGCGCGACCAGCCCACGCGCCAGCGCGGCAACGTAGCTGGCGATGGCAAAGGGCCGCAGGTGGTCGAGGCGATGGAGAAGGCCGGCTACGTCGATCTCTACCGGCGCTTTGGCGACCCAGGCGCTGTGACCTTCCCCACCGAAGACTGGCCGATCCGCATCGACTACCTCTTTGCCAGTCCTGCGCTGGCGCCGCGCGTCACTGCCTGCGCCATCTGGACGCAGGCGGACGGCGTCTCCGACCACCGGCCTGTGCTGGCTGACATCACGCTGGAGCCGGAGGGCGCCGATGCCACTGCCTGAAACGCTGCCCGCCGAAAAGCGGCGCACCGTGTGCGAACTTGTCAACGCGCTGGCGGCAATGCCCGGTGTGGCGGCCGTGGTGTTGGGTGGATCGCACGCCCGTAACGTAGCGCGCCCCGATTCCGACGTTGACCTGGGTCTCTACTACGATCCGGCAGCGCCCTTCCGCATCGACGACATCGAGCGCATTGCGCAGAGTGTGGCGGTCAGACCGCCGACTGTGACCAACTTCTACGGTTGGGGTGCGTGGGTCAATGGCGGCGCGTGGATTCATACGGCCACGGGCAAGGTTGATCTACTCTATCGCAACCTGGCGCAGGTCGAGCGCACGATCAGCGAGGCCGAACAGGGCATCGTCCAGCATGACTACCCACAGCAGCCGCCCTACGGCTTCTACAGCGTCACCTATCTGGCAGAGACGCACGTTTGTCTGCCGATCTTCGACCCTGCCGGCGCGATCCGGGCGCTCAAGGCGCGCGTCCAGCATTACCCGGCAGCGTTGCACCGCCGCGTCGTCAACGATGGGCTGTGGAGCGCGGAGTTCACCTTGCTCCACGCGCGCACCTTTGCCGCGCAGGGTGACATCTACAACACCGCCGGCTGTCTGACGCGCACGGCGACGACGCTGACACAGGTGCTCTTTGCGCTGAATCGCTGCTACTTCATGACCGACAAGGGCGCGCTGCACGTGATCGAGGACTTTGCGCTCAAGCCGGATGGCTACGTCCAGGCGCTCACCCCCATCCTGGCGGCGCCTGGGCAGAACGCCGCCGCGCTGACGCAGAGCGTGCAGGCGCTGGAGGCGCTGTGGCGGTGCGTCGTTGATCTCACCGGTGGCGCGTATCAACCCAAATCTGTGTTGAGCTGACGATGGATCTATTCGAGCAGGCGCATCAGGATCGCATAGCGCGCAGCGCGCCGCTGGCCGCGCGGATGCGCCCGCGCACCCTTGACGAGTATGTCGGCCAGGCGCACATCGTCGGGCCGGGGCGGCTGCTGCGCCGCGCCATCGAGGCCGACCAACTTTCCAGCGTGATCTTCTACGGGCCGCCCGGCACCGGCAAGACGACGCTGGCACGCGTCATCGCCAACACAACGCGCGCCCACTTTATCGCCATCAACGCGGTGCTGGCCGGTGTCAAGGACATCCGCGAGGCGATTGATGAAGCACAAAACCGCGCACGACTCTACAACCAGCGCACGATTCTCTTTGTCGACGAAGTGCATCGCTTCAATAAATCGCAGCAAGACGCGCTGTTACCCTGGGTCGAGAACGGTACGGTGATCTTCATTGGCGCCACGACCGAGAATCCCTACTTTGAGGTCAACAAGGCATTGGTCAGCCGCAGCCGCATTTTTCAGCTGATCCCACTCACTAAGGACGACCTGCGCGCCATCGTGCAGCAGACGCTGACCGACCCGGAACGCGGCTACGGCGGGCTGAGTATCACCCTCGACGACGACGCGCGCGAACACCTAGTGGAAGTCGCCAACGGCGATGCGCGCGCCGTGCTCAACGCGCTGGAATTGGCGGTCGAGACAACGGGGACGGGGAAAGCAGAGATTGAAGATGTAGAGATTTGGGGATTGGAGATTAAAGAAACTGCGGATACATCCGGCTTCCAATCTCCAATCTCTAATCGCCAATCGCCTAATCCCTCAATCTCCCAATCGCCCAATCTCCACATCACCCTCGCTATCGCCGAAGAGTCGATCCAGCGCCGCGCCGTGCTTTATGATAAAGAAGGCGACTATCACTTCGACACGATCAGCGCGTTCATCAAGAGCCTGCGCGGCAGCGACCCCGACGCCGCGCTATATTGGATGGCGAAGATGGTCTATGCCGGCGAGGCGCCGCGTTTCATCTTCCGGCGGATGTTGATCTTTGCGGGCGAAGATGTGGGCATGGCCGACCCCCACGCAATCCAGGTGGTGACCGCGTGCGCCCAGGCTTTCGAGCAGGTGGGGATGCCGGAAGGTCGCTTTCACCTGGCGACCGCCGCACTCTACCTGGCGACCACAAAAAAATCGAACACCGCCTTTGCCTTCTTCGACGCACTGGAGCAGGTGGGCAGAGAGGCCGACAGTGGCGTGCCCAACCATCTGAAGGATGGCAACCGCGACAAGGAAGGCTTTGGGCACGGCGAGGGCTATCTCTACCCGCACGCCTACCGCGACCACTGGGTGGCGCAGCAATATCTGCCGACTTCGCTGCAAGGGAAGGTTTTCTACCAGCCGTCGGATCAAGGCTACGAGGCGGCGATCCGCGTCGAGGTGGCGCGGCGGCGCGAGGCG
>Ga0209398_1000654_pt1 | contig 20583 bp, 5 predicted proteins | sample AshMeaBigSpring_FD_184125 | JGI IMG/M metagenome (GOLD analysis project Ga0209398, IMG submission 184125) | Groundwater microbial communities from Big Spring, Nevada to study Microbial Dark Matter (Phase II) - Ash Meadows Big Spring (SPAdes)... | ecosystem: Environmental > Aquatic > Deep... | reverse complement strand
ATATATCATTTTTTTTGCTTATGCCTAAGAAAACCCACTCGGCTTAGCGTATAGGTATAAATCACCTAAAAAAAGCCAAGGCAATCCATTTAAAAAAAGTCCAGTTTTTATCAGGTTGGTACAATTGGATGAAATTATTATAGAATAAATACATCAAACATCACAGGCTGGAGTTGCGTGAAGACACGCAACTCAACACGGCGGCAAAAAACCCCGTAGGGGTGGTATTATTATAGGGGTGAAATTATTATTGGATGAAATTATTATAGAATAAATACATTAAACATCACAGGCAGGAATCGCGTGATGACACGCAATTCAACACAGCGGCAAAAAACCCCGTAGGGGTGGTATTATTATAGGGGTGAAATTATTATTGGATGAAATTATTATAGAATAAATACATCAAACATCACAGGCAGGAATCGCGTAAAGACACGCAACTGAACACAGCGGCAAAAAACCCCGTAGGGGTGGTATTATTATAGAAATTATAAAAAAATAAAAAATTGCCCATCAATTAAAACCCCGTAGGGGTGGTATTATTATAGAAATTATAAAAAAATAAAAAATTGCCCATCAATTAAAATCCCGTAGGGGTGGTATTATTATAGAATAAATGCATTAAACATCACAGGCTGGAGTTGCGTGAAGACACGCAATTCAACACAGCGGCAAAAAAACCCCGAAGGGGTGGTATTATTCTAACGAAATTATAATAAGATGAATAAATTGCGCATCAATTAAAACCCCGTAGGGGTGGTATTATTCTAGCGAAATTATAATAAGATGAATAAATTGCGCATCAATTAAAACCCCGTAGGGGTGACATTATTATAGGGGTGACATTATTATAGGGGTGACATTATTATAGGGGTGACATTATTATAGGGGTGGTATTATTATAGGGGTGGTATTATTATAGGGGTGGTATTATTATAGGGGTGACATTATTATTGGATGAAATTATTATAGAATAAATACAGTAAACATCACAGGCAAGAGTTGCGTGAATACACGCAACTCAACACATCGGCAGGAGACACTGATTTTGTATCGTTGCGTGTTATAGCACAAACCCTAGGTATCCTTACCTGATAAGGGTGACATTTCCCTTAAAAAGGTAAGGAGATCCATCCGCAAATACTAATCTCACCACATAGGCATATACCCCTATTTCTGCCTCCTGGGCGGCTAATATTCGGCCATCCCATCCCTGCATAGCATCGGGGATAAAGGCTATCTTTCTGCCCCATCTATCATAGATGCTCATATCCGATGAACTGATATAACTGCCTAAAATGCGAAACACATCATTTACTCCATCGGCATTAGGAGAGAAGGCATTGGGGATATTTACCAGGCTTTCATTTATTTCTACTAAGGTTATTTCTAATTCATCTTCATCCGTACAGCCGGTTATTAAGTCCGTGAGGCGGATAATATAGATACCGGGCACCGTAGCTAAGGCAGCAGTATTCGCACCGGTGCTTACTATATCTCCATCCGGTCCTATCCATTCTACTAAATAGAGGTCCCCTACCCCGTTTATGGTCCCCGATAACGGTACTATATCTGTTTCTTCAAAGATTACCAAATCTTCTCCCGCTTCTACCTGGGGTGCAGATAACTGCTCCATTACTTCTATCTGGTCTTCTGCCTGGCAATGGGTTTGCGGATCTATCACCTGCACGGTATAGATTCCGGGCAACTGAGCTTCCAGACTGTTGGTATTAGCACCGGATAATGGCAGATCATTATACAGCCACAGAACCTGCAATAGGGCCGATGAGGCATCGGCGTATAATACCACTTCCTCCTTTATACAAGAAAGAACCCCATCTGCCGTGAGATTTACAGATGGGCCGGGTATCTCGCCTACTCGTATTTCCATCTCATCTAAGCATCCATTTTCATCTATAATGCGCAATATGTAGCTGCCTGCTCCTATATTTTCCAGCCCCATATCCAGGGCAATAAGCTCCCCGCCCACATACCACTGATAGACTATTTGCCCTGTGCCTCCCGCATAGGTAATATTGCTAATGCTGCCATTATTCCCCCCACAAAAAGCCTCCTGAATAGTAGCATCGGTTATCTCCGGACCACTTAAATGGGGTATCTCAAAATTCATTTCATCTATACACCCATTCTCATCGGTAATGCTGAGTGTGTAGCTGCCACTCAGTTGATTATATAGGGCAGGATTCATAGTTATTAAATTGCCATCGGCGTCCTCCCAGCTATAGGCTATCACTGGCGTATTTCCAGATAATACGACATCTGTGATGCTGCCTATGCCCTGTGAACAAGCATCGGGGGTGATAGTGGCATCCTGTATGATGGTGGCGGGGAGTGCTTCTACGGTATAGAATGCTGAGCTGCTGCAATTGTTTTGGTCAGTTATGGTAAGGGTATAGATTCCCGCAGGTAGGTTTTGTAATTGATCCTCATTTCCTATGATTACACCACTGCTATTCGTCCACTCGTAGGTGATTACAGCGTTGGGAGGAGATATTTGCGGTTGGATGATAGCTCCGTTTTGGGCAGAGCAGGATTCGGTCTGTATGGTAGCCAGTCCGAGTGCCGGACCATCGGTATTGTTTATGGCAAATATCTCTTCATCTGTGCAGCCGTTTGCATCGGTTATGAGGAGACGATAACTGCCACTTTCTATATCCTGGATACTCTCGTTTGTACTGACTAAAACATTATTAACGTTATACCATTCCCATTCTAAGACATCACCAGAAATGATGAGATCGGTGATCTCTCCATTGGCTTGATTGCAGGTGGCATCTATCAGTAGGGCTGAGATAATCTGTGGAGCCGTACTCTCTTCTATATGAAATACCTGGGAATCTGCACAGCCTCCATCATTGCTTATTTGGAGGGTATAATCTCCGGCCGGCAAATCCGTTATTTCCGTATCAACAGAAAACAGTAAACCAACCTCGTTATACCAGGCTATGGCATTTACCTCCCCATCATAAAGGAGATTAGAAATAGAACCATTGGGCTCCCCACAGCTGGAAGGGGTCACCTGTGCTCCGGTTATTTCCGGTCCGCCCAATTCAGGTACATCATAATTATTTTCGATTATACAGTTGTTTTCATCGGTGATGGTAAGGGTATAGGTTCCCTGGCCCACATTAAGCAAGTAGGGTGTATTACCTATGACCGTTTCAGAGGAGTTTTGCCATTCATAGAGGATGATGTTTCCACTAGTAATTATATCTGTTATAGCACCATCCTCATTTCCACAACTGGCGGGCAAAACTGTAGCTCCGGAAAGAGCGGGGCCTTCGGCCTGGGGTATGTTGAAAATATGTGTAGCCACACATCCATTTATATCTTCTACGCTAAGGGCATACGCTCCCGGGGGTACATTGAGTAAATCCGGAGTAGAGGACAATAGCACATTATCTCCGGACGCTGTCCAGCTAAAAGAAACAGGCGGCTCAGGGCTAGTTATTTCTGGTGAAGTAATATTTCCTCCCGTGCCATCGCAGTGGGCAGCTTCTATGGTGGCATCGCCTATTATAGGTCCGGATGAGCTATTGATAATCATATCCACAGACGCCTCACATCCATTATTATCTACTACCTGTATGTGATAATTGCCTGCAGCCAGATTATTGAGCGAGTATATATCTGTAGCCAAAACATTGTTTTGCGCATCGTACCAATAAATAAACATGGGGTCTTCGCCTCCCGATATTTGTAAATTTTCTATGCTTCCATTCATAAAGCCACAGGTAGCTGGTGATGCATTGGCACCTATGATTTGAGGTCCGCTCGAATTAGTTACATTATACGTAGCTGTAGCTATACAATTATTTATATCTGTAACCGTAAGGGTATAAAGTCCGGCAGCCAGATTGGTTAGATCTAGGTCCTCGCTTATTATTTGCCCCTCTATATCTGTCCATTGTATGACGGAAGCACCCGAGCCGGGAATTAAGTTTATGCCCCCTATAGCCCCATTAGATTCACCACAGGACGCTGGTACAGTAATGCCTCCGGAGAGCTGTGGGCCGGGTGTATTGGATATTTCAAAACTATATTCATCTGTACATAATAAACTAGCCTGTACAGAAAGGGTATAACTACCAGGAGCAAGTTCGACTATATTTTGCAAGTCGGTTTCTACGACTTCCCCATTCACATCCAGCCAGGTGTAACTAAGATTAGAATCATTGAGAATGATGACATTCCCGGCACTTCCATTGGATAGGCCACAAGTGGCATTTGTGATATCTAAATTCTGAATTTCTGGACCAGGCAGATTGAGTATAGTAAAATCCCGGCTCACATAGCAGCCATCTACATTTACTGTGAGCGTATATATCCCAGCACTTAAGCCATTTATTTCTGTGGTGTTTTGGCCAAGGGGATTGCCCGCTTCATCCATCCACTCTATACTATAATTATTGCCGGTATTTATAAGTGTTATATTATTAATAGCGCCATCAGCGGCTCCACAAGATTCATTGGTAAGTTCCCCACCCATAATTTGAGGCAAGGGTAGGGCTTCTAAAACAAAGGCGGCGGTAGCTATGCATCCGTCTATGGATTCTAGCCTAAGCGTATAGGCACCCGGAGAAATGCCCAGAAGATCGAGGGTGCTTCCCACCACCTCATTATTTTGATTCAGCCACTGCAGTGAAAAATCCGTCCCATATATCACAGAAATTCCCGTAATAGACCCATTATTGAGATTGCAAGAGGCAGGCTGCAGCTCCCCCCCTATAAGCTGAGGACCATCCGTATTGTTAATCACAAAAATTAATTCATTTTTACATTCCGCAGCATCCGTTAATTCCACATAATAAGTGCCCGCCAAAACATTGATTAAATCACCATTTATATGAGGTAGTATTGCGTCATTCTCATCGGTCCAAACAACTTGGGTTAGAGGAGAACTAGCAGAAGTTATCACATTAGAAATACTGCCATCGGCCTGTGTGCAGGTAGTACCTTCTATGGTAGGCGATATAGTGGGTAGCGGTAATATAGATAGGGTGTAAGGAACAGGATCTCCTATACATCCATTCGCATCTAAAGGTTCGACATATAGAACTAAATCCTGTCCTGCTGGTATAGATGCAATAGAAGGAGAATAAGAATTACCGATAGAAAGCAAATTTCCTCCGGCGGCGGCATCATACCAACTTAAATCATAAGGAGAAAGAATTTCCAGCATAGCCCCTTCCGATCCCTCGCAAAATGCAGAAGTAAAAGGGGTGAGTATAGGTAAATCAAATACTTCTAGCTGAACAGACACGCGGGTGCTCTCACAGTTTCCATCCGATGCTTCAGCAAAATAGGTATAAACTCCGGGGTCAGATGCATTAGTGGGTAAAAAAGATAGGCTATTAGCCAGAAGGATATTTCCTCCGGTAGGGCTATCATACCAATTTATGGTGGCCGCTCCCATAGCCAAAAGGGGTATAAGATCATCTCCGCTGCAGATCCCTATATTCTCTACTAAGGGCGGCTCTACAGCAGTAAAACTTAAGGTAAAAGCGGTTTTTTCACTTTCACAGGTGCCATTATTTATACTTGCGTAAAAGGTATAGGGCGAATCTATTACCGATGGATTAGCTATAGGGGGAGTGAAACTATTAGAAGTAGCTAATATGGGTCCATTTATACTCCCATACCAATGGACGGTAAGCGGACTATTTATATGAAAACTCGGTATTTCGTCACCTATACATAAAGACATATTCTCTACTAAAGGGGCCGTAGGTGGTGATGTTACATTGATCACTACAGGAACTCTGGTGCTAGCGCAGCCACCCGCCGCACTGGACTGTACATAGTAGGTAAAACTGGTAGCAGAAGAGAGATTTATACCGGAAGGAGTAAAACTTCCACCGGTTCCCAGGATAGTACCCCCAGCGGGTTCAGAAGACCATTGTAAGTTATTTCCAGTGGCCGATAGCGTAGGGATGCTGCCATTACTACATACAGATACAGCATTCAGTGCTAGCGGAGGAGGCGGTTCTGTATTTATAGTATAAAAGACATCCGTTACAGGACCGGCACAGCCATTGCTATTAGCGGCCACCTGATAAAGATAGGTAGTAGCAAGGTTTGGATTTACCGGAGGAACGAAACTAGTTCCCTGAAAAACAAGATTTCCATACTGGTAAAAATTGAGTTCTATATCATTAGGTGCAGTAATAGGGGGAAGCTGCTGACCTGCACATCCAGAAATCGGATTTATAGAAACCGGCCCGGGGGTAGAGCCTATTTCAAAACTTAATGAATCTATATCTGCACATCCGGTATTAGCATCATAAAATTGGACAATAAAAGTATGTGTATAAGAAGTAATGGGTCCCTGTCCATCGGGAATAAAAAGATTAGAAGTATAGGTAGAGGTGATAAGACCGGTAGGGTCCACTACTTGCGAAGAAGTACCAGGAGACGTAACACCTGTAGTATTATTTATTATATACCATTCTATCTGGCCATAGCCGGAAACAGAAATCTGAGGAACGGGATCCCCTATACACATTTCATAATCTGGTGCTGAAACGATCAAAGAAGGATTGTTAATTATGAAATCTTCTTCATAGTAGCAGCCATTTCCATTTAATATGGTAAGATGATAAGTACCGGATGACAGACCGGTCCGGGATCCGGTATTAAGCCCTGGCATGTCTTGCCATATATAAGATAATCCAGGATAGCTGCCTCCTAATATTGTTACAGATATGGAACCAGTAGGGATATTACAATCAGAAAGTGAAGAAGAAATAGAATAGGATAGCGTATTGTAGCTATGGCAGAGGGCATTACAAGCTCCCGGAGTTTGAAAACCAATAGGAGTAATAGCCCAGGTACCTCCTGCATCTACAGTTCGTTTTATAGAATTACCGATACTGGGATAAGCTCCGGCAAAAGAAACCTGGTCCGGATTAGCTAAATAAACATCATATAGTGATGGGAGCCCAGAAATTCCAAATGCAGGTGAAATCTGTGGATTTTGATAAATGCCATTACTATAAATAAGACTTTCTATGAACAATGGATCATTTATATCGTGTGTATAATATACGTGATCTACCGGAAGGCCAAAATTATCGAACAAGAAGAGATTACCTTCCCAGGCTGTAAGAAACCAACTCACATCACCATTAGCGTGGCAAAGATGCCCAGGATCGTCATAATAATCATTTAAATTAATATCTATAAACCCACTATTAGCAGGATCGCCACCTCCTATCACTAAAAAATCCAAAGGCTCTATAACAGTACCCTCAGGGAACATAAAAGTTCCATAATTACTGCCTGTACCTGCCGCTCCAAAAAAAAAGCCACTTATATCTATGGCGTCGCAGGGATGACTATTATATAACTCTACCCACTCTCGACCACACTCGTTAGATTCATAATTAAACATAGCCTGCAAACAAAAAATAATGGTATCGCCCAGATAACCAGGAGGATCGGGAATATCATCATTAGGTTCCACCATAAACTCATTTATCCAGATATAATCTGAAACTGAATAGGGTGTGTCTGCCTGGAGATCAAAGAGAAAACTTGTGGCCAGTAGTAAGATCAACCTAAGCATACAACTCCTAATATGAGGTAACAAATCTGACCAAATATTAAAATAATAAATATAACTATTTCCCGATAGAAACATCCATATCACTATTATATGACAAAATTACAGAAAAAACTTAATAAAGAAAACTTAATAGCTCTAATGAAATATTTTACTACTAAACATAGAGGAATTTTATTAATGATTAGAGCATATATCAAAAAAAAAGCCCCGCAGGATATGCGGGGCTTCACCATTAAAACGCTTAAACCTTAATCTTTAATGATCTTAGTATTGATAGTTACTTCACCATCAGATAAAGTGAGGAAGTAAGAACCGGTAGCCAGACCGCGGATATCGAGGCTAAACTGGTTAGAACCTACTTTTGTCTTAATATCTTTAGTAACGATAAGTTTACCGGTGAGATCATAAAGCTTAGCTTGTAAGCTCGTTTCTTTCACGCTAGAGAAGATTACATTTACTAAATGACTGGAAGGAACAGGGAATACATTATTGAAAGAATAAGACTGCACACCACGGGTAAGCATAATCACATTAGAAGCTACGCGGGTTACACCAGAGAAGTCAGTCTCTTTCAAGCGATAGTATGTGCTGCCATTAGGAGCATTTTTATCTAACTTAGCATAATCGCGAGCCACAGTGCTGCTACCGGCACCATCTACCGTAGCTACCGTAAACCATCCGGTAATTCCATCTTTAGAACGCTCTAAAGTGAAATAATCATTTTCATTTTCTGAGCTAGTAGTCCAAGATAACAAGTTACCTTCAGACAATACTTCACCATCAAATGTCAATAATTCGATCGCCGTTTTAATACACTCTACAGGATCCTGAGAAGAAGACTGGCTACAATCTCCGGTAAGGCTAGAAACCTGAAGGTTATAACCATTATCACCATCAGATTCGAAAGGACCTAATATGAGTGCTAATAAACCTGTTCCATCAGCGTGGTATTGTAAAGGATCACCCGATTCAAAATCAAACTCATAAACAGCATTAGGAGCACCTACTATGTTGATAACAAGATCAAAAAACGCATTATCATCGCTACAATCAACAGTTACAGAGAGTGTAAAGTTACAATCTACTATATCTACATAGCTTATGATCACATAGGTATCGTCCTGCTGGCCATACTGATCTTCGATCGTATAGCATACGGTATCGTTTCCTGTAAATGTCTCGGTAGGGGGAGTATAAGTCCAAGATCCATTTCCATTATCGGTAATCGTACCTTGGGTAGTATAACTAACCCCATCACACTCATATACATCTACTACATAGAAATTAACACCAGAATCATTAGGTGTAATATTTCCACTATTAAAGATTACGATATCACCGGCGGTATGTTCACCGAGGTCATCTGGATCAGCTTCGATAGGAGGTAAAGCACACTCTACAGTAAGCGGAACAGAAACGCCATCACAACCGGCTATTTCAGCAGCAGCGGTATTGAAGGATATAGAATAAGTTCCATTCACAACTACTTGTGTGTAAGTATTTCCATTAAATACCCCTGTACCATTCGTAGTGTAAGGACCACCACCCGCTAACATTACCGTTACAAGAGCCGTATTCGTATTAGGGATACAAGAAACACTAGACGACACGATGTCTACCGGCATCACTGGAGATACTACTACGGGGACAAGCTGAGATTGACAGGTACCCACGGTAGCATTTACATAATAAGTTACAGAAGACTGGATATTAGGGATGGTAATAAATGAATTAGTACCTACCACCTGACCGCCATTTAAGAACCAAGTAAAGGTAGCAGTCGCATTAGGATGAGTGGCCTGTAATAATACCGATTCGCCTACACATACAGAACCTACTACTACGCTTGGATTAGGAGTTACCGGAGCTACAGTAATATCAAAACAATCTTCACAGCCACTTACTGTATTGCGTACACAGATGGTATTAAGACCTGCGGCTACACCACTTATTACCGGTGAGGTGAGATCGGCAAATGCGCCACCGTTTACGGAATAGTCATAAGCACCACTGGCAATAGAACCAGCACCACCATTTACAATCAGATTTAAGCTACCACCTACAAGACCATCTGTACATCCTATCTGCACAGCAGAAAGAGCAACAGCAGGATAAAGCGTAACTACCTCATCTACATGACATCCGTCGAAGTCGTAAGTAACCGTTACATCAGTAGTAACGGCAGGAGCATCTACAGTGATAGTAGGACCAGGACCATAGTTTACACCATCTACCCACACACCGGTAAGATTAGCACCTGGAGCGATACCACTTACAGAAATGTCATAAGAATCGTCATTGCAATCAGCTATAACTGTTAAACCGCCTAAGACGTGGATCACGATATCATCTTCTGTATAGCACTCAGTACCGATATTGGTAGCATAGTGTAAAGTGAACGCACCAGGACCAGAGGCAGAAGGATCGAAGAAGAAATTACTTGGCAATGAGCCAGGAGGACAACCTATACAGGTAAATTCTCCATTAGCAGGAGTACCAGGAGCTAATAGCGTAACAAGGATAATTTCATCTGTAGAACATACCGTGATATCATCTATAAGATCAGCAGGATAGCTAAAGTTTACAGGAACTAACTGAGTAGAAGGATTAGAACAATCTACATCATCCGTAGCCTCGTCCGTATCAAGATCATTGAAGTTAGATGCATTGTAGGTAATTTCTAATGGAGATTCATCACTCAATCCGGTAGGATCTAATTGCCAGAAAGGATCATCCATATTATCCATATTTACAGTTACACCCGGACCGAAGAAGTCTCCGATAGGGAAGCACTGCCGATAGTCCATTCTTACTTTAATAGTAACCGTATAAGTTTGTGGTGTGCGATCTAGTATATAGCAAGTGTCCATTGGTTCAGGATTATCTGCAGGAATTCTACGATTTCCACTAAACATATAAGCACACAGGTCATTTACCCAGTAATTAGTTTGCGCGAGGCTGGTACAATATCCTTCATAGCATCCGCCATCATTGAGGTTATTAGCAGCACCGGCTGCAGGGTAAACCTGATATCCGTTATCATAACCAAATACGAGACTATGAGGGGGATAAAAAGTAGGATTAGAGAAATTAGGATTACCAGCTCCCCAGAATTCACCATTCAAGCAGTGATTACCATAATTTTGGGTAATGAATTCGTTATTTTCTTCACAGGCCACATTATCATAAGGGGCATCTGCTGTGGTACCTATATAACCTTGATTTATAGTAGATATATAGTAATCTAATGGATTATATTCAAACGTAGGAGGCGTTTGATAGCTACCTTGAAGCCAAGGATTTAATTCAGTATAATCCATTGGCTCTACATCATCTTCCCAGAATTCATTGATATCATTGGTATTGAACCAGGTATCGAATTCAGTAGGACGCCCGGTGATAGAACACAAATCTGAACCTACAGTATAACGAATTACCTTATGCCCAGCGGCTCCTTGAATTATAACTTCTATTTCGTGATCCGTGACGATATAGTTATTCGGTATTGTGCCGGTATTAGCAGGCAAATCCATATCTAATTCAGTAATGTTATAGGTACCACCATCTTCTACTAACTGTGCCAGGTCACCCAATGGGAGGTTTAGCATATCCGGAGCGACACATTTAACCGCATCTGGAGAAAGCGTACAATTATAAGAACCGAGCGTATTAGAGAATTCTGTATTACCTTGAAACTGTGCAACTTCGATGTCACAACCTGGTATAGTAGCATGACCGCCATCCCATACCATTACCCAGATACCGCCATCATTTGCACATTTATCAGCAACGCAGGATTGAGAAGCGATACCTTGTGGCAATACAGAGCAAGACCATAGCTGCAAAGTGCGCAGATCATCGGTGGAGAAAGAACTCTGCGTAGTATCAATAGGAGTAGAAATCAATTGCTCAAATGGTCCACCATAAGAATCATCTTCATAAGCTACATTACATAATGCAATCTCAGATCCCCAGCTAATGAAATCTAGCAATTCGCCGGTACAAGTATTCATAATGCCTACTCCACCTATTTCAGAAGGAGAACCTCCCGGCACATCAGCGATAGGGAACCAACGGGATCCCACACCGCACTGATTAGAACACTCAGATTGACGCTCCCAAGGAAAGTCTAAGGCATCTGCTCGAACATCAAAATAATCATACGCATGATTATTATTAATATCCCAGAATAAACCACCCACGGCCGGCATATTAGCATTTACTCCTCCAAAATTATTACCATAGTTATTGGTATTTCCAGTAGGGGTAGCACCATAGTACCAAGGAGTACCAAAGAATGCACTCATATTCAAGTCCGCAAATGACTGAGCATTAGGAATAACCTGGGTAACTCCCTCATCGGTGAAGGTAGTAGTACCCCAGTCTAACTGACCCGGTACAGTAAATAGATGTCTATCTGGATCATCATTACAATCGGTATCTACAGTACCATATAATTGCATATAAATGCCTTCATTTATATTCGTAGCGTGGAGTAAACCATCGGCACCTAAGTAAATCACATCTATTCCAGCACCATTAGCTGGACCCTCATTACCATAAACTGTAGAGTTATGGTAGAATATAAGTGCATAGCAAGAAAGCTCCGTACCATACTCAGCAGAGATCTCTATACCTTCACAGATATATCTGGCTTCATAATCATTGGTATTATCTGGCTGGCCTACTGTGCTTGGTACATAGTTATAGGTAATACAGTGATTATCAGTAGTAACATCACCCCCACCTAAATCGTCTTCGATATCATGATATATATAGTTGATCTCAGTAATCATCGGTGCTTTCATGTTTTCTGTAAATGTTTCAGTAATTTCAGCTTCTACCGAACCATAAAGTAAATGAGGACCTACAAACTGGATACTATCCATTAATAAAGTGTTCAGATTTACCGGAGTACTCATTCCTTCACATAAGAAACGCGGGCCTTCCCAGTAATTCTGTTCTTTAGACATAATATAGATGCAAAGCTCATTATCTACCCCTTCAGAGGCACAAGCTGATGCTTCAGGAGATCCGGGGAAAGTGTAGTTAAAGCATACCGGATATACTTGATTTTTTGTAAAATCAAATAATATATCAGTCTCAAGGTCGCTATCCATATCACCTCCACTACCAGGACCGTAGGTAAATAACTCATCTTCCTGTACTACTAAGCCGCCTACAAATAATGAAGGACAGAGATTACACATATTGAGGATATCACCATTAGGAGCGATATAATCATAGTAGAATTCTTCGGCGGAAGATCCATCACATCCACTATATCCGGTATCTTCGTTATCTAACTGACCCCAGTTTAACCATCCTGGAGTAGAGTACTCGGAGGTAGCGCTTGGACAAACAGGATAGTTTATTTCCGCATCAGTTACATTAGGAATAACCCAACAATCATTCGTAAACTGAACAGTGCTGGTAGAAGACACATCACAAACATTTATATCAGTAGTGATTAATCCACGAGCAGGACCATTACAAGCCGAGAATATACCTTTATTAGTATATAATCCGCCGTGATCAGACGCATTGCCATTAAAATCATCTCCAAACCACGGCTCATCGGCAGGGTCATTGATATTATAATCATTGCCAGGCGTATTTACATCATTGGCTCCAAAATATGGATTGCTATCACCATTTGCAATAGGATTAGCTGGATCGTGAGGCTGGGTAGCTGAAAAGCAAGTACCATAGCCTATGAACTGAATAACCTGATAATCAAATTCACAAGCCGAAGGTCCGTTTGCCTCTGTCGGAACTAGGCTGGTTCCAGTGGATTGGAAGCCATCATAATCGCCATATAATGGAAGCATAAATTCTTCTTGTGGAGTAGATTCATCAAATCCACCGCCCATTAAGCCATCCGTTCCAATATAAACCAATGCGATACCGGCAGGTCCGGCTTGGATATCTCCTCCGTGTGTATTCGGACCTGTGGTACAAAGATTGCGACCGGCACCTAATACGATAGCTAAGGCACCATAATCTACTCCATTAGCTGCATCTAATTGGGCAGGAATGATAGTAGAGGCGGTAGTAATTCCATCATTGAGGAAAGATAACGGGAATACATCAGAATCCCAACGACCAGGAAGATCGCACTCATCACAATCATCATCTAATGGACGGAGGATATCCGGTGAGGTACACCATTGATTAGGACTTACGTCATATCTCAACGGATTGCCACATCCGTGCTCAAGATCTGGGATCATACAGTTATCACAGTACTCATTGGTATCTGGCATCATAGGAATAGGTCTTCCTGTTTCATCATTATAGTCCACATACCATCCGTAACCTAATTCTGGGCTTAATACGGCATATACACGGCCATTACCTTCGCCGATATTATCGGTCACGTGTTGTTTTGCTTCATACAATACGATTAAATAATCAGAAAGATCGGTGCCAGCCATACCAGCTATCTCGATCCAGTCGCGATTAGTATTAACATCTGTAGGTGAAGTAACATTTGAATATTCTACCTCATTAATCATAGGGCGATTCCACTCTAACTGGAAAGTACCGCCATTTAAGGAAGGACCCGGATTTAGGTATAGCGTAAGATCTGCTAAGCAGCTATTCGTACCTTGGCATACTACATTATCCGGTAAAAATCCTGTTCCACCTATCGCAGAACCATCTACTACATTTATCGTAACGGCACACTGGGTCTGGCAGAGATCTACGCCTACGGTATGCTCTAAGGTAAATGCACCGGCTACGGTAGGAGTGAAAGTATAAACATTATCCCAATCTACCTCGACACCATTTAATGTCCAAACATGTGTAGAACCATCCGTAGGACCATCATTAGCGGTAGCCACGTAGGTATCGCCCGTACCCAAGCATATTAATGCGGGAGGTGCATTAAAACAAGCATCATAAGAACCGTGGATAGTGAAAGAATCAGATATATTTACCGGAGCACAACCAGAACCGGCTACCACAGGGGCAGTATAGGTAATGGTATAAACGCCGAGATAATCATTTTGAGCAGTAGTGGGAGATACGGTAAGGGTACCATCTCCATTATCCATAATTACGCCGGTAACACTTGGATCTTCTGCACCGGGACCCTCTAACACGAAACCTCCACCGGGTACTACCTCAGATAATGAGATAACATAATTTGGATCAGAGGCACAAACTGCATTCTGTACATTCATAAATTCAGGATCTGGGCAGATAGCACAAGCAGGAACGGCAACACTTACTATAGCTGAGCAAGAATTTCCTGACTGAGATACAGTTACATCTACCATAGAGGCCGCATCTCCCGGATCTTTAGAAATAGCATAAGTACTTAAAGTAACCGATCCACAGCTAGGCGTAAGGGTAGTTACACAATTAAAAGTGGAAAGGGTTATCGTGACATCAGTAAGATCTGGCCATACGGTTATATTCGTTTGGGCTACGATGATACAATCGGGAGGAATAGGTAATCCTACCGGATACGTAGCTGGGTCTATAGCGGCAACTAATACGTAGGCTACCGGATCACATCCCGCAATATCCTGGGCTAAATCTACATCAGCTAAAAATGCCTGTGCTGCTCCGGCTACATCTTCTATGGTAGCGGTTCCTAATAAAGTTCCTGCTCCAAACAGAGTACCCGCAGAAAAATTAGCAATAAAATCAGCCTCCGTAAATAGATATAGACCTATATCTGCTCCTATTAAATTATTTGTAGCGGTAATTTCTACATTAGAGATTAAATCATTTTCACATATTTCGGTGACCGCAGGAGTGAAATCAGTGATGCTAAAATCTGCACAGCAGTTATAGAAATACACAGACTGATAGGCATAAGCGTCACATCCACCGGGATTTGTATAGATATACTCTAATAATATAAAATCGCCGGGAAGATAAGCAGTAGGATCTAAGATCGTAGCCCCTGCCTCTATAAGGGTTAAGGTAGCATCATAAATATTAAATACTCCACCAAAAGGCGTGCCTTCTAATGCATAGATATCTAAAGGAGTGGTACAGAGATTTTGTGGAATACCCACGATAGAGGCTTCGGGATAATTACAGGTATTAGAGATCCCTAGTTGCTGTAGAGAACCCGTATTCTGCACCACTAATGAATAGCCGATGGCATCATCATGGAATCCGGCGATGCTATAAGTACCATCTCCATTGTCCACTATATCTAGATCGGTCACTAAGAGACCGCCTAAGTCTTGTGTAGCATAAAGACCAGATACACTTACGATGGTCCATATCTCACCAGCGGCGGCACTGAAGATAGTAATTCCTTCGGAAAACTGGCCCACACCACCATTAGTGGCCGCGTTATTAATACAACTACAAGGGTCGGTAATGGCGATAGTGCTGCCTCCCGCAGGGGGTGGGCAAGTAGCTGTATATTCCAGAATAAGACAACCCCCATTAATGGATAATGTACCCGTTCCTTCTATAAAATCTGCACCGGTAAAGGTAGAAGTCGAAAATGCATCATCAACACCAAGACAAAAGGCACCACCATTATATTCGCAGTCTGTATCTGTAATACAATCATTTTCCCAAGAATCAACGACGATAGAAAAAAGGGCTGGATCAGCTACGGTAAAGGTAGCACCTACTGGTATTGATACCCCTCCACCTATAGATAAATCCAAATCATAACAAACCCCGTCAATAACTAATCCCACTTCAATTCCAGGATCTAATAGGCCGTCGTCAATAAAATCATTATTGCCACAGGCACCTACAGGAATGAATAGATTATCTATGGTAATGGTAGCACCGGCGCAAGCGATAGGTGTGGGAAGAACACATACACCAGGACAGCCCGGTGCCGCAGCCCAGACTGCCATATCCGTATCAGGCCCCGACCAGCAACCTGGATACAGGGTAGGTGCCATTATAGCCGTCCAAGTAACATTTCCATCTGTGCCAGCTATAGGAGCTGTAGGTGGGCATCCATCCACACCATTAGTTGGAGCTGTAGGTGCGGTGGGGGTGGTAGTAAACATAATAGGACAAGTGCCAGTACTCGTAAGTACCGGAGCGGTACCCGCAGCATCACAAGTACCTGCACCACCTGGTGTGATCGTATAGGCAAATGTACCGGTAGGTGGAAATAACCAGGCCATCACATCTACGTTTGGCAAAACAGGACTCCCGGTCCAGCCCAAACATCCCGCTAAAGAATTTGGATCTATGATAGTAGTAACGGTAACGGTACCACAAGCAAAATCACAGGCTATTTGGCCATCGGAAACAAATAAGTTGTTAAAAGGATATCCTAAATTAGCAGGATATCCAAAACCACTCTGCCCGGTTATCGAAGTGGCCACACATTCTGTGCATCCATCGGATGTCCACGCACCATTAGGACCCGTAATCAAATTATTATCTATGGCACCAGGCTGGCAATCTGAACCAGCACAAGTTCCATCGGCTGAGTCATAGCTAAAGAAGGCACAAGTCAAATCCATACCAAATGCGCCATCATCACAGAAGGTATCGCCTATCCAACTCATAGCAGTGACTAGATCAACACAATTGCCTGCACAGTCCACTATTTCTGTAGCCAGGCACGGACCCGTATAAATAGAAAAATCGGTTCCTACAAAATCATTGAGGGTAAATGAACCAGGAAAATACGGATCCGTACTGGGAACAATCTGACTGCGCAAATTAGCTATACCGCTCCCCAATAGCAAACAAAAGAAAAAAAGAATTAATATATTTTTCATCATTATATTTTTTTACTGATTATTTAATTCTAATAATTTTATTGGTGCTATTCACAAATCTTCGCTGTCCTTCATTTAGTTGATTATACAATTCATCTGTCATTGTATAACGACCATCGGCAGAAATACCCATCTTGCTGCGCAGATATTCCGGATTATGGATATTTTCTTTAGCCTGTGGTTTCTGCTGAAATTGATGATCGCGCTTTCTGGCATTAATCAAATTCTTCTTTACAGCTACACTTGTTTCTGGCGTAAAACCTACATTAGTCACCTGAGATGACTTTTTTTCTGTAGTCTTTACGGTAACACCCGGTTTTTTTGAATACTCCCGGTAGGTGCTTTCATTAGGTCTGGCCATTGGTTCTGAAGGCCCACTCATTTGGGTTGCAGTTGTCTTCGCCTCTCTACCCTTGCCTATTTGCTGCACTACTTGTGCGATAACAGCCAAAGTAAAGAGTCCCATCAACAATACTGAACACAAGAACAATTTCATTGATTTTAAATTCATTAAAAAAAGGTTTATGGTTAACAAAATATGTTTTAAAAAATAATTTATGATAAAAAGCTATGAAATTCTTTTCTCTCATTTATAACCTTCAAAAAAAAAGACCCTGAGAATTAGGAACTCATAACTGATAAATGTTTAAAAAAATGGTTTATATAATTGATAATCAATACTTTACATAATTTTTCACCATCTAATTTCCATATTTGGGGCATAGATTATGACAAAAAACACAAAAACCGGCGTAAAATTACAAAACTAGAATGAATTACCAAAACGAATCTGATAAAATATTTTATTTCTATCGCAATTCCGGCCTTTTTTCTTGCAAAAGTAAAACCAATTGCCGGCAATAAAAATCAAATTTTCTCGTTTTCTTACAGGTTCAAAATTGCTTTTTTTGGTTTATTTCCATTGTTCCATTCCCTAGTTTCAGATATAAATTAGGATTTCGGAGGGGATAGCCGGTGGTTTTTATATAGTTTTATGGTCTCCGTCTTCATTTTATTCGATCATTTGCCTCCTCTTTCATGCAGAATATGACAGTTTTTGTCTTTTTTTTTAAGACCCCCCGAGATAAAAAAAAACAATGATATTCTGAGATGAAGGACACTAAAAAAAGATAACGAATGAATTAGGTTTTTAATAAACCCCCTGCTTACACCAGTATTCTATTTCCCACCCAGATATATCGGCGATTTATAAAGGAGGCATCGGTAAAGGAGGCATTGCCGGCGGGATTGCCACCCGTCACGTGAAAATCGCTAAAAGCGGCGTGTTGATTTATAAAGGCCATACCGGTAAAATTAATGGATACCGGTGCAAATACCTTATTCATTTCATTTTTTACGGTGCTTATAAAAGCCTCATCGGTACTATATAGGCTACAAGTAATGGCTCCCTTATCCTTAGCCAATTTTACCGCTAGTTCCAGGCTCTGGGCTGCATCGCGGGTTTTTACCACCACTATCACCGGGCCAAACCATTCCTGGCTGTAGATATCTGCTTGGGTGCTATTCGTTTCTATAATGGAAGGTGCACAGATACGCGCATTTTCAAATTCCGGATTTTTTACTTCCGGGCTTGGGAGTACTATTTTGGCATCAGCGGCTAAGGCGGCCTTAGTGCGATCCAGGGTGCGTTTATTTTGTATAGCTCCCAGGGTACCGGCACCCATACGCGGATCTAGGGCCAGGGAGGCCACTTCATTGCGCAAGAGCTCTACGGCAGTCTCATAGGTTATGGTATCATCGCCATCCTTAAGGCCGCCGGCGGGAATAAAAATATTTTGGGGAGCGGTGCACATCTGTCCGGAATAGAGACTCAGGCTGAAGGCGATATTTCGCATTACTTCGCGCAGATCGTGGGCAGACTCTAGGATCACACTATTTACCCCGGCTTTTTCTGTAAATACGGTTTTGCCTTTAAGGTTTTCTATGAATGTACCGAAAGCCGAGCCGCCGGTATAATCTATGAGCGAAATGGCGGGGCTTTTGGCGAGATTTTTTGCGAGGGGGTTTTCGGCAGTGTCTATGGCCAGCTGTACGGCGAGGGGATTTTGTTTATTTTCCCTGAGCACCTTCTGCATTTCCTCCACTACGATAGCAATGGGGAGTACGGCTCCGGGATGGGGTTTTACGATGGCCACATTGCCGGTGATGAGGGCGGCAAAGAGTCCAGGTACCGTATTCCAGGTGGGGAAAGTGCTGCATCCTATCACCAGATTTATGCCTTTAGGAACAGGGATAAATTGCTTAGAGAGGCGCAATGTAGCTTTGCCCATCGGTTTTTCCCAATCTACCAGTTTATCATAGCGGGTAAGTTCGCGATAGCCCATAGCGATAGCCTCCATAGCCCGGTCATTAGCGTGAGGTCCGGAAGCTTGAAAAGACATCATAAAGGACTGTCCGGTGGTGTGCTGGGTGGCATAGGCTATTTCGAAGAAACGCAGGCTCACCCGATCTAATGCTTCACAGAGTATCGCCGCACGGGTAGGGATATCGGTATTTCTCCAGGATTCCAGTGCTTTTTCTGCATGGCTTATGAGCTTGCGGGTAGAAAATAGCGGATAGGTGATGTCTAATTTTTTTTGCCAGTAGGGAGATTCTTCCTCGCCTACCCATCCGGTGGGTCCTTTCTGCAGTAGCGAGGTATAGGGCTTACCCAGGCGGGATTGAAAAGCCTCCAGCCCTTTGGCCGGGGCTTCTTCGCCATAGGCTTTAGGATGCTCGGGATAGGCGGCCCAAAATTTGCGTTCGTCTAAGGCCTGTATGGCACGCGCTATTTTTTCTTTATGTTTTTCAAATAATTTCATTCTCTTTTTATTTTAGCCCGCAAAGATAGGGAATATAGGAAAGAGGCCAGAATTAAGATGCCACCTACTAGACCCAAAATGGCTTAGATAAGGAAGGATAGCTCATACCCTTCATTTTTTGCTAAGGGCTAGGTGGAGAACTATGATTCGCCACCTGAGGAGCGGGGATTGCTAAATAATTGCAAAATCTTTTCTATATTTGGGTTACCGAAAAATATGTGCAGATCTTATGCAGGGAAAAACACACAAAATCGCCCCAAAAGCTTGCATCATAAATAGGAGATGTCGTCTCTTACCTAGTGCCCTTTCAAGTTGTATTCGCGATAGGGATCGCAGCGACACCCCACAGCGGTTCCCTGATGAGGGCTGAGCGCAGTCGAAGCCATCGAAGGGGGAGCGAGGAGTATAGCGAAGAGCCCGGGCCTGTAAGGCATCGCCA
>Ga0209398_1000653_pt1 | contig 20612 bp, 19 predicted proteins | sample AshMeaBigSpring_FD_184125 | JGI IMG/M metagenome (GOLD analysis project Ga0209398, IMG submission 184125) | Groundwater microbial communities from Big Spring, Nevada to study Microbial Dark Matter (Phase II) - Ash Meadows Big Spring (SPAdes)... | ecosystem: Environmental > Aquatic > Deep... | reverse complement strand
GCCTTTTGACTATACGCATTGCGAAGACCGACATAACGTGGCACTTGCCAACGTGCAAAAGTATGGTATACCGTTAGTGTACTGTAATGCAGTTGGCAGTCAAACCGAAATTGTGTTTGATGGGGGTTCTTTAATATTCGACAAATATGGACGTTTACACAAAGCCCTTCCCATGTTTCAAGAAGCATTAGAAGGTTTTGAAGTGCACAGCAACGGTACTATTGGCGATAATACCAATAGTATGCCACCGCCTTCTGCTGTAGCCCCTTTGCACAATTGGCCTGTACTCAACGAATACTTGAACATAGCCCAAATACACGCCGCATTAATATTGGGTATTAAAGATTATTTCACCAAAATGGGATTCACAAAAGCAATTATTGGTTCCTCCGGTGGTATAGACAGTGCTGTAGTACTAGCATTGGCATGCGAAGCATTGGGTGCAGAAAATGTGCGTGCCATCCTGATGCCATCACCCTACTCAACCGAGCATTCTGTGCAAGATGCCGTTGCATTAAGTACCAATTTGGGTAATCCTTACGATATAGTACGGATAGATACCGTATACCACAGCTTTTTACAAACACTAGACCCTATTTTCAACAACTTGCCTTTTGGATTGGCCGAAGAAAACATGCAAAGCCGTACAAGGGGAAATTTGTTAATGGCTATTGCCAATAAATTTGGTTACATTCTACTGAATACGAGTAATAAAAGCGAATTGTCGACCGGGTACGGAACCCTGTATGGCGATATGGCCGGCGGATTGGGCGTTTTGGGCGACTGTTATAAATTACAGGTATACGCATTAGCTCAACACATCAACAGAGAAAAAACAATTATTCCGGAAAACATTTTAACCAAAGCACCTAGTGCCGAACTAAGACCTAATCAAAAAGACAGCGATAGCTTGCCTGATTATGCAGTATTGGATAAAATTTTGTATCAATATATTGAGAAAAGGCTGAGTCCAAATGCCATCAAAGCACAAGGTTTTGATGCGGCATTGGTGGACAGAACCCTAAAAATGGTGAACAACAACGAGTACAAACGGAATCAATTTTGCCCAATTATTCGTGTGTCGCCTAAAGCATTTGGCGTTGGTCGCAGGGTGCCTATTGTTGGTAAATACCTAAGTTAATTTTTTCAATGCTATTGTGCTACCCATATGATTGCTGAAGTAAGAAATGCGTTTAACAAACAGTTCACCGATGCCGCCTATCAGCAGTACTGCGCTTATTTTCAACAACAATACCCGAATGCCATTCATTTCAGATTGGCCGAAACACCCGTTTTTATTAGTAATACGTTCGTTAATACGGCATTAGCTACTTGCGAACATATTATTGACATGCTTGTACATCCCAATTTTAATCAGCTATCTCAACCGGCGTTGCCTGCCCAATTTGTCGTACCCAATCAAAGCGACCATCCTGAATTTTTGTGCTTCGATTTTGGTATTTGTTATTCACCAACAGGCGAAACAACGCCGCAGTTGGTAGAAATGCAAGGATTTCCTTCGTTATTTGCTTTTCAAGTATTGATGGATGAAGCGATGCGGCATAGCTACCAACTTCCCCAAGTACTGAGTCCATATTTAAACCATTTTAACAAGGATACTTATTTACAAACCTTCAGAAAATTGATCTTGGGAGATGAACAACCCGAATCGGTGGTACTATTAGAGCTGTTTCCAAACAAACAAAAAACAAAGATTGACTTTTATTGTACGCAGCAATATGTAGGCATTTCAATTGTGTGTATTACTGAGTTACTAGAAGAAAATCATCAGCTTTTTTATTTTAAAAACGGCAAAAAAATACGTATTAAACGAATATACAACAGGATTGTTTTTGATGAATTAGCGCAACAAGCTCCTGATATTCAATCGCTTGCACGTATTTTATTCAAACCGCTAGAAGTATCGTGGGTGGTTCACCCCAATTGGTTTTATCGAATCAGCAAATATTTACTTCCATACATCAAGCACAACAATGTGCCGGAGGCTTTTTTTGTAAATGAACTTACAGAAATACCCGAAAATTTGGAAAATTTTGTTTTAAAACCACTTTTTTCATTTGGAGGACAAGGCGTTGTAATGCACGTAACGCCACAACACCTAACCCAAATTAATCATCCCGAACATTGGATTTTGCAAAAGAAGGTAACCTATGCCCCTTGCATTCCATCGCCCGACGGAGTACCGTCAAAAGCAGAAGTGCGATTATTTTATTTTTGGCCCCCGGACTCGCCAAGGCCTATTGCAGCAGGTAACCTTGCGCGCCTCACAAAAGGAGAAATGATTGGTGTAGGATTCAATCAAGATAGTCATTGGGTTGGTGGTAGTATTGCCTATTTTTCACAATAATGCTGCATCTGCTTAGTATAGAAATTGCTTTTTGTGACATTTTGATGACAAATCTTCTTAAGCAAAGCAGCATTAATGTACATTGCCGTATCCAATATGTTACTAAATGCTCAAAACAAACATTTCAAAAAGCTCATGCGGTTACCAATAGTTTCATTAATCATAATAGCTGCGGCATTTACCGCCTGCAAACACGAAATGGTAGAGCCTGGCACTTCTAGCGAAGTGGTAATATTAAGCAGTACCGATTCTGTATCGTTTCAAACTCAAATATTGCCACTGTATCAATCCTACTGCGGCAGTTCGGGCTGCCACAGTGCAGCAAGTGCCAAAGAAGGGGTGGTAACCACCGACTACTTTAATATACGAAAAGGTATACGCAGTAAAAATTTAAACGAAAGCGAATACTACACAATTATTACCTCCGGAGAAATGCCTCCAAAGCGTAGTGCAAAATTATCGTCGGCACAAATTGCCTTAATTGCCAAATGGATTAATGAAGGTGCAAAAAACACATTATACACAACCAACAACTGCAATACGAACAACAATACCTACTCGTTGGGCGTTGCTAACATTTTTGCGGCTAATTGTGTAGGTTGTCACAATGCCAATTTGGCTTCGGGGGGAATACAATTACACAATTACAACACTGCTTTTGCCTTGGCATCGGGTAGCCAAACCGTACTTTTAAATGCCATTAACTATACAGCAGGTGGTAGTAAAAACATGCCGCCCGCCGGCAAGTTGAGTAATTGTGATTTACAACTCATCAACCAATGGATTGCCAATGGAATGCCCCAATAAACTTTTTTATGTGCAACAGCAACCCACTATCCATTTTTTGCGTAACTATACAATGGAAAATTGGAACGAAGCTTTTGGTTTACTTTGAACAACTATTGGCCGCTTGCCTTACGCAATAACCTATTTATACAGACACTTTAATCAATTACATTTCAATGAAAAAAGTTATATTCTCTTGTTTGATAGCTTCTGTACTAACAAGTTGCTATTACGACAAAAAAGAATTGGTGTATCCAACCAATAACTGCGATACGCTAACCACCACTTACACAAAAGATATAGCACCGTTGATGGCTACCAATTGTACCTCGTGCCATAGTGCCAATAATCCTAGCGGGGGCATTATACTAGACACCTACGCTGAAACCAAAAATGCTAACTTTAACAACAAACTCTTGAATTCGGTATTACAAAATGGTTTGGCATCCAATATGCCGCAAGGAGCTCCAAAACTATCCGATTGCAGTTTGAACAAAATACAATCTTGGATCAATAAAGGTATGCCCGAATAAATAATCCCTTCTTAATGCACTATTATGAAAAATACCATACTTAGTATAGCCGCTTGGTTAATTGGCTGTACCACTTTACAAGCTCAAAAAGTATATGCCACTAAGTCGGCTCAGATAAAGTTTGATGCTGCCGGCGGTTTAGAAGCAATTGCGGCCAAAAACAATCAAGTAAACAGCAAAATGGTGGATAAAACCGGACAGGTAGTGTTTAGCATGCTGATAAAAAGTTTCAAGTTTGCCAATCAATTGATGGAAGACCACTTTAACGAAAACTATATGGAAAGTACCAAGTTTCCAAAAGCCGATTTCAAGGGTTATATTAAAGAGGCAGCCGCCATTAACTTTTCCAAAGATGGAACACACAATGTAACTGCCGAGGGTGAATTAAACATTCATGGAGTTACCAAAAAAGTAACCATTCCGGGAACACTAACCGTGGCCGATGGAAAAGTAATTCTTAATGCCAACTTTAAAGTGAAACTGAAAGAGTACGGCATTGCCGGTTTATATATTGGCGATAAAATAGCCGCCGATGCCGCTGTAACTCTCACTTGTAAATACGATTAATTCAACCAAAATTTTCCTTTGCACATGCAAACTACTTTTATTCAAAAAGCATTCATCGTTTTAGCATTCGCTACCGCTTGTACGGCTCCGCTAGCTGCCCAAGAAATAGATTTGTTTAAACAGCAGGACGAACAAGATAAAAAAGCCCTTCAAGAAACCACCGATATTACGACTGCTACGTTCAAAACCACTCGTCTTGTTAATGGACACTCTATCGAAAATGTAGGTAGTGGCATTTTGGATTTAAAAATCAATCACCGCTTCGGCTACCTGAATTCGGGTGCTTACAATTTGTTTGGGCTTGATAATGCCACTATGCGCATGGGGCTCGATTACGGCGTTAATAGCAGACTCATGGTGGGTATTGGACGCAGTACCTTTGAAAAACAATACGATGCTTTTGTCAAATACCGCATTTTACGTCAAAGTACCGGTAAGGTAAACATGCCCGTTTCGCTATCGTACGTGGCTTCGGGTATGCTAAAAACCTTGAAAAACGAAGATCCTACCCTAAAAACCAATTTTTCCGATAGGCTCTTTTATGCCCATCAATTAATTGTGGCGCGCAAATTCAACGATTATTTTTCGCTGCAATTAATGCCTACAATGGTGCACTACAATATTGTACCACTAGCAAAAGATCCAAACGATTTATGGTCGTTAGGCATTGGTATGCGTCAGCGATTGAGTAAGCGCGTAAACTTGACCTTGGAATATTACAACCAATTTACCAAACTAAGTGGTTACTACAATTCCTTGGCAGTAGGCTTTGATATAGAAACCGGCGGACACGTATTTCAACTGCATTTTACCAACAGTACCGGTATGACAGAACGTACCTTTATTACCGAAACAACTGGTCAGTGGGGCAAGGGCGATATTCATTTTGGCTTTAACATATCTAGAGTGTTTACTATTGTAAAGCCCAAAGCATTGAAATAAAAGGCTTACTACAAACTAAATCACCAATAACAAAAACTAGCACGAGAGGTTACATGGTAACCTCTTTTTTTATGATGGGCCATAGGCTAGTACTACTATGAAGCAACTGCGGCGTTGGCACCGTTCAAGGCAAGTACTACTATGTAGCAGTCAATGCCAATATAACTACTTATCAATCATAACAATAAGTGCTGCACAAAGCTGCATAACGCTCGGTCAATTACGCCCGATTGACGCGGATACCCCACAGCCGACAACCTGAAAGGTGGCGGCGAGGAGTAGCAGCAAAAAGCGGGACCGATGCCCCAACAATGAACCAAAGCTTGCGTTCCATTCCCTCTTTTTTTGCCCGTCGTCCTTGTTGCGACGCACAATTCACCTCCCAAAAGCACTACAAACGTGTTCAAATAGCTAGTTGCGAAAACAAATTGCCCCCAAATAAGCATATTCCGCAACTTTCAAATATATTGCCGTATAAAATACTCACTATGGCACTTAGCAGGTTTTGGCTAACCATTATATTACTATCGGTAGCGTACATATTGGCCTTGTTGGCATTGGGCAGCAACTATACCATCGATTATGTGGTGAATGGCAAAAAAGACGATCCAATCATTAAAAAAGAGATGTATTTACAACAACTGCCGTTGTATTTGCAAGATACTTTGCAAAAAGCCAAAGACCATCGTTATGCCACAAGCAGTAAAGACACATTGTATATTTTGGATAACCAGGTAGTGAAAATAGCGGTGGGCAAGCAAGCTACCGATGGCATTTTGCCCACTTGTAAAAACACCATTTTCGATTTGGTGCTGCCTTTGGTAGCATACCTATCATTTTTTTGCGGCATACTACAATTGCTAATTGATTCCGGGGCATCGGAAAAAATAGCCCGCTTTTTGAGTCCCGTGTTTGTTAAGGTATTTCCCGAAGTGCCTGCCAACCATCCCTCTATCTCGTACATGATGCTCAATTTTGCGGCTAATTTTTTGGGGCTCGATTCGGCGGCCACTCCTTTTGGGCTTAAAGCAATGGAAAGTTTACAAGAATTGAATAAGGAAAAAGATTCGGCTAGTAATTCGCAAATTATGTTTATGTGTTTGCATGCTGCCGGGCTTACCCTCATTCCCACCTCCATTATTGGTTACAGAGCAGCACAAAATGCGCAAAACCCCGCCGATGTAATGCTTCCCTGCATCATTACTTCCTTTATTGGTACAATAGCAGCTTTGGTCATTGTGGGCATACGCCAACGCATTAATTTTAAAAGCACCGCTTTATTACTCAGTATTGGTGTAGTGGTTGGTACTATTACCGGGCTGTTGCTTTATATTACCCGATTGGATTTGATTCAAAAAAACCATTTTACCAATAATATTTCCAATGTATTGTTGCTCGTTATTATCTTTTCTATATTGGCTTACGCTTTTTCGAAGGAGAAAATGTTTGATGCCGCAGGGAAAAATGTGTTTACTTCTTTTATTGAAGGAGCCGCTTCGGGACTAAAAACGGGTCAAACGGTTTTTCCTTATATCTTGGGGATGTTGGTTGCCATTTCCTTGTTTAGAAACAGTGGTGTATTTGAAATTATTTCGGGCGTTTTGGCCAAAGGTTTTTTAATGCTCGGTATTGATAAGCAAATTGTAGATGCATTGCCCATTGCCATTTTACGGCCTTTTAATGCATCCGGTTCAAGAGGTTTTATGATAGACTCTATGAAAACCTATGGGGTAGATTCGTTAACGGGGCGTTTGGCCTGCGTGTTTCAGTGTGCTGCCGAAACCACTTTTTATGTTATTGCGGTATATTTTGGTAGTATTAAAGTAAAAAATACCCGTTATACACTATCTACCATGTTGTTGGTTGATTTGATATGTGTAATTGCGGCTATATTTTTATGCTTGTTGTTTTTTTAGTACGGATTCCTCAGCCATAGTGTGCCCACCGCGTCTATTATGCCAAACGGAATTGTAAGTGATTCAATGTTGTTTGTTGGGTTGCCTACATCGTGTTTGAACTTCAAGACACTTGTATGTTGGGTATATCAGTTTTTGCCAACTATTAATAAGGTGTACAAAACAGCCAGCGGAGTTAGCTGACGCTAAAAAGGAACAAAAAAGGTTCAGCGGAGTTAGCGGAAGCAAAATGATACTACAAAAACGTTCAGCCGAGTTGGCTGATGCTAAAAAGGGACAAAAAACGGCTAGCGGAGTTAGCGGAAGCAAAACGATGCCCCAAAAACGTTCAGCCGAGTTAGCTGACGCTAAAAAGGAGCAAAATACAGCTAGCCGAGTTGGCTGACGCTAAAAAAGGTTGACCACAGGGTCTTTCTTATTGATTTGCGCATACAAAAACGGCTTACCCATTTTAGCGAGGTAAGCCGTTTTTGTAAAAAAAGATTGTAAAAGGTGGTATTAGAAGCCCCATTTAATAATAGTGGCACCCCAAGTAAAGCCGCCGCCAAAAGCCGCTAGCACTATGTTATCGCCTTTTTTAATTTTGTCTTGCCATTCCCACAAACACAATGGAATGGTTGCCGCAGTAGTATTGCCATATCTTTCAATGTTAATCATTACCTTTTCTTTAGCTATACCAATTCTATTGGCTGTGGCATCAATGATGCGTAAGTTGGCTTGGTGTGGCACAAGCCATGCAATATCGTCGCCGGTTAGTTGATTACGTTCCAACAGTTCGGCACTTACATCGGCCATCCCCTTAACGGCAAATTTAAAAACGGTTTTTCCTTCCTGATAAGCAAAATGTTCGCGTGCAAGTACGGTTTCTACACTAGCCGGTTTTAAAGAACCACCTGCTTTCATGTGTAAAAAATCTTTACCGCTACCATCGCTTTTTAAAATACTGTCTAGTATGCCATAACCTTCTTCATTTGCCTCTAAAAGTGCAGCACCGGCGCCATCGCCAAACAAAATGCAGGTGTTGCGGTCGGTATAATCCACAATAGAGCTCATTTTATCGGCACCCACTACAATAATTCTTTTGTAGCGGCCACTTTCAATAAACGCAGCAGCGGTGGTAAGTCCATATAAAAAACCACTACAAGCAGCACTTAAATCAAATCCAAAAGCATTTACAGCACCTACCTTATCGGCAATGATATTGGCAGTGGCAGGAAATACCATATCGGGAGTAATAGTAGCGCAAATAATACAGTCGATAGTTGTAGGATCAATATTTTTTTTGGTCAATATTTCTTGTATTGCGGGCACAGCAAGATCGCTTGTGGCTTTACCGGGCTCTTTTAAAATGCGTCGTTCGCTAATACCGGTACGGGTTTTAATCCATTCATCGTTGGTGTCAACCATCTTCTCTAAATCGGCATTGGTAATTTTGGTTTCTGGGGCATAACCACCTATCGCAGTAATTGCAGCAGTTCTTTTTATCATAATGTATTAATCAGAATGAGGTAATGAATGGCTGCAAATATCTGTAAAAGATTTTTGTAACAAGTATTTTTAATTACTTGTAGTGGGTAATAAGTTGCAAATACTAACTTGCAGGGTCAATAGACCTATTGTGGTTTCGTTGGCCTTTTCACCAAATTGTTTTTTGCAATGCTTCAAAAGCTACACATACAGAACTACGCCATTATTGATGAAATAGACATCGACTTTTCGGCCAAACTCAATATTATTACCGGCGAAACAGGAGCCGGAAAAAGTATTTTGATGGGTGCGCTCAACCTCATTTTGGGCGAACGTGCCGATACCAATGTTTTGCGCAAGCAAGACAAAAAGTGTTGCATAGAAGGCTATTTTGATGTGGCACACAAAACCTTGGTACAACAATTTTTACACCAACATGAACTTGATAACGACGGCCTTTTGGTGGTGAGACGCGAAATAGCCACAAGTGGCAAAAGCCGATCATTTATCAATGATACTCCCGTTACTTTACAACAGCTAAAAGCATTGGCTAGCTTATTAGTGGATTTGCACCAACAATTTGATACACTAGAAATTGGTGAAGCACGCTTTCAGCGCGAAGTAATAGACGCTTTGGCACAAAATGAAACTGTATTAACGGAGTACCTGCACAGCTACAAGCAGTGGATAACAGCTAAACATACCTTGCAGCAGTTGACCCAACAAAAAGCCGATTTTGCAAAAGAATTGGATTATCATCAGTTTTTGTATAACGAGCTAGCCGACTTGCATTTACAACCCAACGAATTGGAAGATGCGGAAAACGAAATCAAGTTGCTCAGCAATAGCGAGGGCATTAAAACGGCTCTAGCAAAAGTGTATTACGATATCAAAGAAAGCGATATGCCGGTAACGGTATTACTGAAGCAGCTTAGCCAACAGTTGCAACATTTTGCCACGTTACACCCTGAAATTCCCTCACTTGTACAGCGATTGCAATCTGTTCAAATAGAACTACAAGATATTGCCTACGAAGCCGAGCGCATGAGCGATGATATTCAGTACGATGCCAAGCGCATCGATTTGCTCAACGAAAAACTGGCATTGGGTTACAAATTGCTAAAAAAACATGGCGTCAATACCACAGCGGAATTGTTGGCCTTACAAGCACAGTTGGAAGAAAAATTACAGGCGGTGTTGCATATAGACGATACAATAGCCGCACAAACCCAATTGGTGAATAGCCATCAAGCTACGGCTGTTGGGCTAGCCAAGCAACTGTCGGCATTGCGTAGCAAACAAGCAGCGCCTTTAGAAAAGCAGGTGAATGCCTTGCTTGCCAAAGTGGGAATGCCCAATGCACGACTACAAGTGTCTATTGCTGCTGCCGAATTAAACGAATGGGGAGCCGACCATATTGAATTGTTGTTTGATGCCAATAAAAGCAATCGCTTTGAACCAATAAGAAAAGTGGCAAGCGGCGGCGAATTAAGTAGATTGATGTTGTGTATCAAATCGTTGGTAGCTGCTTATATAGATATGCCCACACTTATTTTCGACGAAATAGATACCGGCATTAGTGGCGAAGCTGCCAAACAAGTGGGCTCCATTATGAAGCAGTTAGCTACCAATAGGCAAATTATTTGCATTACCCACCAACCACAAATGGCAGGTAAGGCCGATGCCCACTACTTTGTGTATAAAACCGACAAAAACAACACGGTACAAACCAATATTAAATTGCTACAACCTGCCGAACGCATACGAGCAATTGCCCAAATGCTTGGTGGCGAGCAACCAAGTGCAGCGGCATTGGCCAATGCAAAAGAAATGCTCGAGCATTAAACGGGGATTGGGTAATTGGGTAGCTAATTCCTCGCTAACTGCTTATTGTGATGGCTAACGGCCGAAACCTATTTGGCCTCGTTTGCGCAAGATTCTCTATTTTTACCGCCTAAAATTTTACTACCAAACAATATTTGCTATGGCATACAACCTATTGAAAGGAAAAAGAGGCATAATTTCGGGTGCTTTAGACGAAAATTCAATTGCCTGGAAAGTGGCCGAAAAAGCCCACGAAGAAGGTGCAACTTTTGTATTAACCAACGCACCAATTGCTATGCGCATGGGCGAAATAAATAAATTGGCCGAAGCTACCGGTTCTAGCATCATTCCCGCCGATGCCACAAGTGTAGAAGACTTAACCAATTTGTTTACCCAATCGCAAGAAATATTAGGTGGTAAAATTGATTTTGTTTTGCACTCTATTGGTATGAGTATTAATATCCGTAAAAAAGTGCCTTACACCGAGTTAAACTACGAATATTATCAAAAAGGAATTGATGTGTCTGCGCTTTCATTTCATAAAATGCTAGCTGTAGCACATAAATTAGATGCTATCAACGATTGGGGAAGTGTTGTAGCCCTTACTTATATGGCGGCACAACGTACGTATCCGTTTTATACCGATATGGCCGATATTAAAGCGATGCTTGAAAGCATTGCCCGTAGTTTTGGCTATCATTATGGTGTGCAGAAAAAAGTGCGTATCAATACTGTATCGCAATCGCCAACCAAAACCACTGCCGGAAATGGCATTAAAGGTTTTGGCGACTTTTTTGATTATGCAGATACCATTGCCCCATTAGGTAATGCTAGCGCCGAAGACTGTGCCAATTATTGTATCACCCTGTTTTCAGATTTGACCCGAATGGTGACCATGCAAAATTTGTTCCACGATGGAGGTTATAGCACTACGGGTGTAAGCACTTCTGTATTGCAAAAGTTTGGCATAGAAGGGTAAATTATCTTATGACTAAAAATAAAAAAGAGGCTGTCTCAAAAGTCGAGTCAGCCTCTTTTTTTGTTTGTATAGTACTTAGTTCGGATATTACGTATAATGAGCTTAGTTCCCTTTTACGTAAAACAGTTTTCCCGATTATTACCTATTTTAAATTCTTCTTTAAGGAAGTTTGCAAAAAATAAATACGGTATGTGTAAATTTAAATCATGGTATTTTGATGATAACGGCTATGTTTTACAATGCCAAACTTGTAGCCGCTATCAGGTAAGTTATGGCACAACAATGCTTACGTTGAATAATAATGATTTCCACAATTTCACTAGTATTGTTTTTAAAACCAAAGAAAATAATCCACCTGTAAATAATGCTACTATAAAGTGTGTGGTATTGCCTACGCCATCTAGTTGCGTAAGCAGCATTCTTACCCAATATGAGCTAGATAATTTGTACTATATGCTGCAAGAAGTAGATACGGAAATGAAAGTAGAGCATTTACTAGGATTGTTTAATCCATCTTGAAACAAATCAACATACTAAGTCCTGGTTACAACTTTGGTTCAATAAATTCATAGGCAGTTAGTAGCTGGAGAATATAATTGATGAGTATAATCAGGCACGAATTTTTAGATTAATTGCACAGCATAGCAAGATGAAACTTTCATTCAAGTGTCTACTATTCTTGCATTGCTGTGTTTTTCATTTTTATGCTTTTTCTCGCTTTGTCATGGCAATGTCTGTTTCCCATTTGCGTAAAATGCTTTTCCCGATTGCTACACTTGCAGCCATTATTGGCAGATAGTTTTGCCCTTTCATTAACAATTTAACAAAATGCGTCCACAGCTACTAATCATCATTTTTTTACTAGTCACTATTACTACTAACGCACAAGAAAACAAGAGCAAAGATACAACTGGTAAAGTGTTAGATGAAGTGGTGGTTACTGGTCAGTACGAACCGCAGCCACTTAAAAATTCTGTGTACAAAGTAAAAACCATCACCGCCGAACGTATAAAATTACGCGCAGCTACAGATATTGTAGGTGTGCTTAACAGCGAGTTAGGTATGCGTTTTTCTACCGATAATACCCTAGGAGAAAGTGATACCAAAATATTAGGTATGGGTGGTAGCAGGGTTAAAGTTTTGATAGATGGTGTACCAATGGTAGACAGAGATGCCACCAAACAGAGCATCACACAAATAGACATTTACACCATTGAAAAAATAGAAATTGTTGAAGGCCCAATGAGTGTAGTTTACGGTACAGATGCCTTGGCTGGCGTAATTAATATCATCACTAAAAAAAGGTTTAAAAGCGGTAATAATTTATCTGTTTTGGTGAGGGTGCAAGAAGAAACAATAGCTGATTCGTATAGCCCTTTTGCAGACGATGGAATCCACAACGAGAACCTTACCGTTAACTGGAATAACAACCATTGGCGAGCTACGGGTTATGTTACAAGAAACAATTTCGGTGGCTTTGCTGATACGGCTTCCTTTCCTGCTAAAGTGTTCAAGCCAAAGGGTCAATGGATTGGTGGCGGCACATTTGGGTATAGAAGTAACAAGGTAAACGCTTGGTATCGCTTGGATTATTTACACGAAAACCTGTTTGCTGCAAGCCCAATGAATACCAACAATTATATCAGTTTTCAGCAGTTTTACATTGCCAACAGATATACGCATCAAGCACAAACAGATTGGACAATTAATAGCAAATTGAAATTAAATAATACGGCCTGTTTTCAAGATTATACACGCTACACAGAATCGTATAAAAAGAACTATCTGTTCAATACTAACACGCCTGACATTTCTGGTGTAGGCTTTTATGATGTATCAAAATTTCAAAGCTGGTTTTTCCGTAGCACCGCAGCATTAATGGTTTCAACAAAAGTGTCTTTGCAATCAGGCATTGATATAAAGTACGATAAATCAAGCGGGCAACGCATTGCAGGTAAACCATCCATTACCGATTATTCATTATTTGTATCTTCTGAAATAAAAGCATTTACAGGTATTAATATAAGACCAGGTTTTAGAATCAGTAAAAACTCAGTGTACGATGCACCACCAATTATCCCATCTATAAATGCCAAAATAGCGTTGAACAAACAATTAGACCTACGCTTGTCTTACGCAAAAGGGTTTAGAGCGCCCATTTTACGTGAACTCTATTTCAATTTTTTTGATGCCAATCATAGCATACAAGGTAATCCTAATTTAAAAGCTGAAACAAGCAACAGTTTTATGGCATCCATTACACACAGCACATTATCTAAAAAAGATTTCAGTATTAGTTCTAGTATGTCTACTTTCTATAATGATTATAGTAATTTTATTGACCTGTATGCTTTTAAAGATGCGAGTGGTAACGATATATTTTCATATTTCAATCGTGATACCTACAAAACCATTGGTGGAACATTTGAAAATACGATTATTTACAAAAATCTAACGGCAGCAATTGGTGCATCCTATATTGGCTATTATAACCAATACCAAGAAGACAATACACTAAAAGGTGATCGCACAAAATTTGCTTTCTCACCAGAAATTAATGCCAACCTTACCTATAAGCTTACCAAGCTAAACGCTAACATTGGGCTTTTTTATAAATATACTGGTAAAGTGCCAACATACATACAAAATTCAAGCAACGATATTGTGCTATCTCAACGTAACGCTTTCCATTGGGCAGACCTTACCGCATCTAAACAAATCTTTAAACTGTTTACGGTTCAAACAGGTATAAAAAACCTATTCAATGTAACAAACCTAACCAGTACAGCAGCTTCTGGTGGTACTCATAGCGGCGGCTCAACTACCAATTATACATACGGTCGTTCCTACTTTTTAGGTATCAATTTCCAATGGTCAAAAAAATAGTGGCAGCCATTGGTTCTAATAAAAAATCTAAAAGATTTTTTGCGTTGTGTCGTAAAAATGAAGGCAAGGCTTTAGAGATTTCACGAAGGCAAAAAAATAAAATCGTTGTGTCCGTTGTGAGAAAATCAGCAACAGTTATTAATCACTCATCATAAAATATAAAACAAAATACAATGAAAGTTCAGTTATCACATCTTCTATTAGCCGCAGGGTTTGCAACCTCAATGTTTGCCTGCAAAAAAGACAATAACACAATCGTAGTGCCACCATCAGAAGGCACAACCGTAACATTTAATGGCGGTGCTGGTGGCGCCAATGCTGCAAATGCAGCGTACGTAGATTTAAGTACCGATAAGGCAGATACAGCCAAACGTTCCAGTTGGGATTTAGGTTTTTACTGCGGTACAGATTTTAGGGTTATCCTTAACAATACCACCAGTGCGGGGGCAAAAGTATTAACCGTAGCAGATTTAGCCGCAGTTGGTGCAGCAGATACTGTTGGTCTTACATTAGCAACAAGCCAAACCGCACCTGAGCCATCTCAATTCGCTTATTTTGATGCAATTAATGGTTCTATTTCTGGTGCTGTTATACCTGCTATTTCCGCAACTGCTACGGATAACAAAGTAGTTGTTATTAATCGTGGTACTGGTGGAGCAACCGCTGCAAGGCAATGGATTAAAGCAAAAATTACACGTAATGCGAGTGGTGGTTATACAGTACAATACGGTAGCATTACACAAACTTCAGGCTTTACAAGCGTAGATGTGCCTAAAGATATTGAGTATAATTTTAAATTCGTAAGTTTTGATGGTGGTGCTATTGTAAAGGTAGAACCTAAAAAAGCCGAGTGGGATTTTACCTGGGGCTATTCTCTTTTTCAAACCAATTTTGGTGCAGGATTAGTACCGTACAATTTCTCAGACCTTATTGCAGTAAACCATTTAGCTGGTGTGCAAGTAGCCACTAAAATATATACTAGTGATGTTGTTCGTAATGCTGCTTACACTGCATTTAGTAAAGACAGTGTAACGGTTGCTACAACTGTTTTTAGTACCGACAGATGGGCTATTGGTAGCAGTTGGAGAAGCACACAACCAGCAACTGGCGTTAGAGTAGATCGTTTTTATGTGGTAAAAGACCCAGCAGGTAATTACTACAAATTAAAGTTCATCTCAATGGGCGTAAACGATGGTGGAGAAAGAGGCAAGCCAGTGTTTGAGTATAAGCTGATAAAGTAAAACTATATAGTTAACGAACATATATCAATCTTTAAGAAATTATGGCTTAATCTTTTTGTACCCAACCGCATCCATTTTTCAAACTAATATTAAAACAATGAAAACTAAGATAATTTTATTATGCCTTATGGTATTGGTTATTTATAATCAATCATTTGCCCACGCACTTTGGATTGAAACAAGCCATACAGGCAAGCAAGGCAAGCAACAAGAAGTAAAAATCTTTTTTGGGGAGTATGCCAGTAACGAACGTGATTCTACCGCAACTTGGTTTAGCAATTTAAAAGATGTTAAACTTTGGCTTACACTACCTAATGGCGAAAAACAAGCATTAACTATCAATGCAACTGCCTTGTATTTTTCAGCCTATTTTATACCTACACAATCTGGGGTTTATAATCTGTCTATTACACACGAAGTAAAAGACCTTCATGCCAACTCTAAAATAGAATACTACTGTGGTGCAAGTGTAAAAGTAGGTGTTTTGTCAGATGGTAGTGACAATATAGTACATGGTACAGATTTAGCCATACAAGCACTGCCCAATACTACTTTTAAATTAAAAGAACCAATTAGCGTAGCTGTATTCTTAAAAAAAGTACCATTACCTATGGCAAAAGTTACCATAGCTTCACCAGATGGGTGGGTAAAAACTATTAAAACAGATACCAATGGCAGCACACAGTTTAAGCCTACAGAAAAAGGCCGCTACATGGTAGAAGCCCTGTATACTGATAAAACACCAGGTGCCCACTATGGTAAAGACTACAAAGCAGTATGGCATTGTGCTACTTATTGTATAGAAGTAAAGTAGAAATTTAATTTTATAAAACAAACAATACGCAAATAAAAACGTCCGAAGCCTTTAAACCTTCAGACGTTTTTGTTATTTACCATTTACACCCGTTAGTTATCGGAATCACTTTTTACCTCTTGCCCCCCTTTTGCCTAGTCATCATAATATCTCTGTCAAACAAATACAAACCACTTTTGTCCTCTCCAATCATTTCCAGTTTATCGTTTAGTACACGGGCGCTTTTTTCTTCCTCAATTTGTTCGCTCACATACCATTGTAAAAAATTGTGGGTGGCATAATCTTTCTCGGTTAATGCCAAATCTACAAGATCGTTAATGCTATTACTTACAGCTATTTCATGTTTTAGAAATTCCTCAAACATGCTTTTAATACCCTTGTAAGTTACAATGGGTTGCTCTAAAATTGGTACTAATGCAAAGCCACCACGTTCGTTTATAAACCGCATCAACTTTAGCATATGTATCCTTTCTTCTTCGCTTTGTTGAAAGAAATATTCGGCTACATTATCAAGTCCTGGTTGAATATCGGCCCAGCTTGCCATGGCCAAATAAGCATACGATGATGATGCTTCTAGTTTCACTTGGTTGTTAAGTGCTTCTTGCATTGATTTTGATAGCATAAGTTTATTTTTTTGTGAAATTAATTAAATGAAGTTATGGAATTAGCATCTTAAAACCATTTCCCTTTTGCGTAACAGCATTTTCCTGATGCGGCAGCTTTACCTGTTTTTTTTACGTCAGTTTCGTGTCATAAAATTGTAAAACATGAAAAAAATAGTTTGTTTGGTAGTTCTAGGTTTTTGTGCTATTGCTGCGTTTGCGCAGCCAAAGGTTGAACAGCAAGCGGTAAAAAGTTTATGTGGATGTTACGAGGTAGATTTTAAGTATGCTGAAACCTTTGCGTTAGATACGGCTTACAAGTTTCGCCCACGTTACCATACAAATGGTTTAGAATGGGTGGTAGCAGAAGAAGCTACTGATAAAAAAATAGTGTTACAGCATTTATTAGTGGCTTACGATACCATGATTATTAAGCATTGGAGAGAAGATTGGGAATTTGAAAAAACCGATTGGTGGCAGTTTAATCACGATGCTACATGGCGGCACAACTTTGGAACTAAACAGAAAACCAAAGGACAATGGACACAAACCGTGTGGGAAGTAGATGATGCGCCTCGCTATCAAGGCAGTAGCAATTGGGTAACTACCAATGGCAAATATTATTGGGAAAACACCACCGATGCACCTTTACCACGTAGAGAATATACCAAACGTAACGATTATAATGTGATGCAGCGTACCAACAAAATTATTATTACAGATACTGGTTGGGTACACGAGCAAGACAATAAAAAAGTAGTAAGAAAAGAGGGTGTTGCAGATATAACCATAGCAGAAGAAAAAGGCTACAATATTTACAAAAAAACAGATGACAGTAAGTGTAAGCAAGCTGCCATTTGGTGGGAGAAGCACAAACAATTTTGGAACACTGTACGCCAAAGTTGGGAAGAAACGATGAAGGACAAAAAGACGATTCATCTACTATCAAAAGTGGATGATAAATTGCTATACCAACAATTTGATGCAATTGAAAATCAAAACCTTAAAGATGTACTATTGAAAGAAAATATAAAATCTATATTGACTAAGTACATTGCTAATAAAAATAAACAATAGTCTTATGTTATTATATTAATTAAATTATTAACAAAGCCTTTATTCAGCATAAGCGTTTTTACTTCGACAGAACGCTTTTGCTGAATAAAACTGAGAGTATCCGCCTCTTTTCATCCATACAATAATGCCATTGGTCATTTATGATTTAAATATGTTATTTTAAGCTTCGTAAGCCGGAAAAAATGACCGTAAAACAGGCGGCTACATGGTAGCCTTAATTGGGGTATGAGCCAGGGGCTAGTACTACGTATTGGGCGGCATTGGCGTTGGCACCGTTCAACAGATACCAGTCTGTTCGGCATAGCGTATGCTTAGCCGGTTGTTAGGTACAATAAAAAAGCCACCCAAAAGGTGGCTATTCAAAAAAGTTATCTGGGGTAAGTACTCGGCTTAATACTCATCTTCATTAAACATAAAATCTTCCTGACTAGGATAATCCGGCCAAATATCCTCGATGCTTTCGTACACTTCCCCTTCGTCGTCAAGTTCTTGCAAGTTTTCTACCACTTCAATGGGCGCACCACTACGAATTGAGTAATCAATCAACTCGTCTTTAGTTGCAGGCCATGGAGCTTCTTCCAGGTAGCTTGCTAATTCTAATGTCCAAAACATACCTATAAAATTTTTGCAAAAGTAACCGTATATCCCAAATTACCAAATTTGGTTTAAGTATATTGTTAAAATAAGCAGCTTTTTAACAATAACGTTTGCCGTGGCCTATTTTGAGGCTTAACAAATACCTTACTTTTGCCCATAAACCGTAGTGCCAACATGATATTAAGTGCCGAAAAAATATATAAACAATATGCACAATTGCCGGTATTGAAAGGCGTGGATGTACACATCAATAAGGGCGAAATTGTATCAATTGTTGGTTCGTCGGGGGCCGGTAAAAGCACGTTGTTGCATATTTTGGGCTCGCTAGACAATGCCGATAGCGGCACTATTACGCTCAACAATCAACCAATGCATTTACTCAAAGGCAAACAATTGGCTCATTTCAGGAACCAACATATTGGCTTTGTATTTCAATTTCATCACTTGTTGCCCGAGTTTACTGCCTTAGAAAATGTTTGTATGCCCGGTTGGATAGCCAAACGCAACAAACAACAGGTTGCGCAGGAAGCAACACTTTTATTGCAACAACTTGGTTTAAGCAACAGAGTGCACCACAAACCACAGGCACTTAGTGGGGGCGAACAACAACGGGTAGCGGTAGCAAGGGCTTTAATTAACAAACCCGCAATTGTGTTTGCCGACGAACCTACCGGCAATCTAGATAGTACAAACGCCAAAGAACTGCACCAACTTTTTGTAGAACTCAAAAACCGCTTGCAACAAACCTTTTTAATTGTAACCCACAATGATGAATTGGCGGCAATGAGCGATAGAATTATTCATATGAAAGATGGAAAAATTGTGCAATAATGGTACGTATATTCACAAACAAATTTTACCGCTTTTCAACTAGTTAATAGCTGACTATGGCTGATTTTGTTTGTGTTGACAGAATCAATAGGTGTGATTGTATATGAACCGAAAACAATTTTTTCTACAATGTATTACCGGTATTATGAGTAACCATCTTTTTGCCTTTAATCAATTTACAAGTCAGCTACCCATACTCAGCTACACCATGCCGGTTTTGTTTATTGGTCATGGCTCGCCCATGAATGGTATAGAACACAACAGTTTTAGCATACAATGGGCCAATATGGCCACCACAATACCCCAACCCACTGCAGTTTTGGTGGTGTCGGCACATTGGCTAACAAAAGGTACACATATTACGGCTATGCAAGAGCCGCGTACCATTCACGATTTTGGAGGGTTTCCGCCACAATTGTATCAGGTACAATACCCCGCTCCGGGAAGTCCAACGGTTGCTGCTGAAACGGCCAATCTTGTTCGGAGCACTTCAGTTCAGTTGAATCACGATTGGGGACTCGATCATGGTACTTGGACGGTGGTACGGCACATGTATCCCAAGGCCAACATACCGGTTTTGCAATTGAGTATTGATGCAAGCAAAAGTCCGCAATACCATTATCAATTGGCTACCGAGTTAGCTTTGCTGCGCAAAAAAGGCGTGTTGATCATTGGTAGTGGCAATATGGTGCACAACTTAGGAATGGTTGCTTGGCACAAACTACAAGAGCCTGAATTTGGATACGATTGGGCACTAGAAATAAACCAAGTATTCAAACAGTTGATTATCAATAAGCAACACAATACCTTAATCAATTATCATCAGTTGGGCAAATTGGCCGACATGGCCATTCCCACCAATTAACACTATTTGCCATTATTGTATACACTTGCCTTGCAAACCGCTGCGGATGGGGTACAGTTTTTTAACGATAAAGCAGTAGGTGGTTCATTAACAATGACATCGGTAAAAATTGGTTAACCACTATTGGGTATATTTGTGTCTATATCAATCACACAATTGAGCCATTCCGCATCAAATCGGGCGCCCCATTTTTGATAGAAGTTGATGCCCGGTTGGTTCCAATCCAGCACTTGCCAACAAATGGCATTCAAGTTTTTTTGCTTCGCTTCTACCATGAGTTGCTGAAAAAGTAATGTGCCTATACCTCTGCCTCGAGC
>Ga0209398_1000650_pt1 | contig 20661 bp, 12 predicted proteins | sample AshMeaBigSpring_FD_184125 | JGI IMG/M metagenome (GOLD analysis project Ga0209398, IMG submission 184125) | Groundwater microbial communities from Big Spring, Nevada to study Microbial Dark Matter (Phase II) - Ash Meadows Big Spring (SPAdes)... | ecosystem: Environmental > Aquatic > Deep... | reverse complement strand
ATACCATTATGCGACCCCGTAGGGGTTGTATGTTTATAACAAAATAAACAAACATACATTCGACCCCTACGGGGTCGTACCACATTTTAATAAATTTATCCATAAACATCAAATCCCTTCGGGATTATATAAATCGTCAAAAAAATGAATACCGCTTTGAATGGCTCGATGCCCAGAACCCGAAGGGTTCTTATGTTTATAACAAATAATATAAACCAACATACATTCGACCCCGTAGGGGTCGTACCATATTTCAATAAATTTTTTATAAACATCAAAACCTTTGGGATTATATAAATCGTCAAAAATATGAATACCATTATGCGACCCCTACGGGGTCGCACTGCATTTAATAACCATATTTCTAAAAACATTTAATACCTTCGGGATTAAATAAATTTTTAACAAAATAAATATGAACAACACCGACAAAAACCGCATCATAGACCTCATAAAAGCAGGCGAAAAACTGCCCAAAGAAGACATCTATAAACTTTGTGCCGACGAAGAAGATGTATTTCTTTTTTGGTATGGCCGCAAAGAAGATACTACCAATATTGCTTTGCCTTTTCACAGCATAGAACATATAGATGAGCCACGAAAAGAAGCTAAGGCACAGACAAGCCTATTTGAGACCGACCTCCGAGGCCGACAGCTCAAAGGCTGGACAAATAAACTAATATGGGGAGATAATAAACTCATTCTCTCATCATTAGCTAATGGACCTATAAGAGAAGAAATAGAAAAAGAAGGCGGACTTAAACTCATTTACATAGACCCACCTTTTGCTGTGGGTGCTGACTTTGGATTTGAAATTCAAATTGCTGATGAGACAGTAGAAAAGAAACAGAGTATTATTGAAGAAATTGCCTACCGAGATACTTGGGGCAAAGGTATTTCGTCTTACTTGACTATGATGTATGAAAGATTGAAATTGATGCACCATCTCTTGGCGGAGGATGGGAGTATTTATGTGCATGTGGATTGGAGGGTTTCTCCAATTATGAGAATGATTTGTGATGACGTTTTTGGACAAATAAATTTTCAAAGAGAAATTATCTGGTCATTTGATACAAAGTCTGGTTATAAAAGTGCTGTAGATAATTTTATTAGAAGTCACGATACAATTTTGTTTTACTCAAAGTCAAATAGTCGAATATTTAACAAACAATATTTGCCATATTCCGAGGAATATAAGGAAAGATTTAAAAAGTTTGACAAGGATGGAAGAGCTTATAGAGATGATAGAGGAAGTGGTGTTAAACAATATCTTGACGAATTGAAAGGAATATCTGTTCCTGATGTTTGGTCGGACATAAAATCATTTCAACAAGATGCAACATCTTTGGAATATTTGAATTATCCGACACAAAAACCAGAAGCATTATTAGAACGTATCATCAAAGCAAGCAGTAATGAAGGCGATCTCATCGCCGACTTCTTTTGTGGCAGTGGCACCACAGCAGCAGTAGCCGAAAAGCTGGGGCGCAAATGGATAAGCACAGACTTAGGCAGATTCTCCATTCACACAGCACGCAAGCGATTAATAGGTGTTCAAAGAGAATTACAAGCCAGCGGAAAAGATTTCAGGGCTTTTGAAATATTGAACCTCGGCAAATATGAACGCCAGTTTTTTATGGATGATTTAACCGCCAAGGACACAAAGAATCTGCAAAGCACACAAAGTAATTTTGGCGAACTTAGCGAAACCTCAGCGAACTTTGCGGTAATAAACTTATTTACTCCCAAAGAAGATTTATTTATAAACCTTATACTAGAAGCCTACAAAGCAAAACGAATAGAAGGGCACGCTACACTGCACGGCAGCAAAGCAGGACGTTTTGTAAATGTGGGTCCGCTCGATGTGCCGGTTACACAAAGCCGCCTGATGGATATTTTTGAAGAATGCCGTCAGAAATTATACACACAAGTAGATGTGCTGGGATTTGAATTTGAAATGGGTCTCTCACCACAATTCATTCAAGAACTCAAGGAAAAAGGTGTAGCTGTAACACTGAAATACATACCCAAAGATGTATTTGATAAAAGAGCCGTAGAAAAGGGTCAGGTAAAATTTTTTGATGTAGCCTATCTTAATTGTCAATTATCAATTGTCAATTATCAATTAACCATTACGCTCACCGACTTTGTTACACATTACACCCAAGACGACATAGAAGAGCTGCAACAAACCATGAGAGCAGGCAGCAGGGTGGTAATAGAAGACGGACAAATAATCAAAATACAAAAAGACAAAAACGGAATCATCTCCCGAGCCCTTCTAACAAAAAACTGGTCGGACTGGATTGATTATTGGGCTATAGATTTTAATTACGAAGACAAAAAAGAAATCATAAAAACATCATCTGGATCAGGATTTAAAGGATTAAAAGATGGGCAGGATTTAAGGACGAAAAACAATCCTGAAAATCCTAATATCTTGGTCAATCCTGATACAGACAAAGAGTATTGGACAGGCAATTATATTTTTGAAAACGAATGGCAAAGTTTCCGCACGAAGAAAACGCCGTCACTGGAATATACCAGCATAGCCCACGAATACAAGAAGGCAGGCAAATACAAAGTGATGGTGAAGGTGGTGGATATTTTAGGAATTGATACAAGTAAGGTGATAGATGTGGTGATAAAATAAGTGAAACTTATAAAATAAAAATTTTTCGTAATATCATCCAAAGCATGAAGGATCAACATAAGTTTATATAGTTTAGTTAAGTATATAACTAGGGCAAGTTAAATAAAAGAAAATATCAATATTAAGGAAACAACAAACTGTCCTTATTGTGCGGAGTAAATAAGAATTGATGCTATCACATACAAACACTGTGAAGCGTTTATCGTAACCGAAACTCATACCGAAAGGAATAATGAAGGAGTTTGGAATTGTATAATATGAAAAGAGGAAGGTGAAGAAAACCATAATATTTGTTGGAAATGCGTTGCAAACAAAGAGGGTGATAAAAAACCAAAAAATCTGATTTTATAGAACAAAAGAAAAAAATTGGCACCCCTAATTTGTAAAACAACAAATTCTATGGCAGATTATTCTCATAAAGGAATAATGATTAATGAGAAAAATAAAATATAAATTAATTTGTATTAACTTTGAGTAAGCATATCTGTTTCGATCTGGAGCATTCTTACTAATTAAGTCCATTGATGCAATATGTTTTCTAAAAACAAATGGACTTGTGATAGTTAATTAAAAGAAAAACAGCATATAACATAGAGTAGCATCCAGAAGGCTTTCAATGGTATATCAACATGTAATGGACAATAAAAATATTTTAAAATGGATATATTAATTTCTGATCAGCGAAGTGCCATTCTTCTTAGAAAAGAAAATTTCGATCGATCGCTAATATCTATCAAAAAATTCATTATCGAACACTATAATCCAAAGGATCAGGTGATAGACCCGGAGTTGATCTTAGAAGCAGAAACACTTCAAGCGGCTCTCGATATTGCTATGTTCAAATATGGATACAATGAAGCTGGGGATATGATCAGCATTGAATATGTTGTAGATAAGCGCCCGCCCGCAGATGATGCCCCATTTGCATTCATGCAGGCGTTTTTCAAATTCATGAAACCTTAATCATGCTATATACTGACTGAAGGTAAGACAAGATTTATACTTACCACCTACAACCGAAAAGGTAAATTAACTAAGATGTTAGTATCTAAATATAAAAAATAATGCCTGCTGAATGACATGAAAGATAACAGCAATGGCATAACAGCACATCTGCCATCAGCGGGGCAATGCCTATTATCCCAGATTAAGCAATATGGTAATCCCAAAGCGAATCGAATTATTTTTATCTTTTATTCGTGGCTAATTATATTTTTTTTACCACTAATGCATGGATGTTTTTGGCTGCCACTAATGCACGAATTAATTTTGTCTTTTATTCGTGTATTCGTGGCTAATTATATTTTTTTTTGCCAATAATACATGGATGTTTTTGGCTGCTACTAATGCACGAATGAATTTTGTCTTTTATACGTGTATTCGTGGCTAATTATATTTTTTTTACCACTAATGCATGGATGTTTTTGGTTGCCACTAATGCACGAATGAATTTTGTCTTTTATTCGTGTATTCGGGGTTAATTATATTTTTTTTTGCCACTAATGCATGGATGTTTTTGGCTGCCACTAATGCACGAATGAATTTTGTCTTTTATTCGTGTATGCGTGGCTAATTTTATTTTTTTTTGCCACTAATACATGAATGTTTTTGGCTGCCACTAATGCACGAATGAATTTTGTCTTTTATTCGTGTATGCGTGGCTAATTATATTTTTTTTTGCCAATAATACATGGATGTTTTTGGCTGCTACTAATGCACGAATGAATTTTGTCTTTTATTCGTGTATTCGTGGCTAATTATATTTTTTTTTGCCACTAATGCATGGATGTTTTTGGCTGCCACTAATGCACGAATGAATTTTGTCTTTTATTCGTGTATTCGTGGCTAATTATATTTTTTTTTGCCAATAATACATGGATGTTTTTGGTTGCCACTAATGCACGAATGAATTTTGTCTTTTATTCGTGTATTCGTGGCTAATTATATTTTTTTTTGCCACTAATGCATGATTTTTTTACTGCAAAAGACGCTAAGAAATGAAACACTGCTAAGTATGCTAAGAAATTTCAACTTTGCGTACATTGCGAAAAACTTTGTGCTCTTTGCTGTTAGACCCAAATTCCTATTGCGTAATTTGGGATTATGCTAGGTGGTCAATTACGCACAGGACCTTATTGCTATGCGGCAATGAGTGAGCCAGCACTCTATTCGTCCCGATGTATTTTTTTTTATTGATAGAAAATAGTAAACCTACTGTAAGATAAGTCAGTTTGTGTAACTAAAGAAGATTATTGCTAAAAATCCTCGTCTTCGTATAGCGGCGAAACAAAAAAATATAAACTATAAATTGTAAAGGGTATATTTTTTTAAAAAAAAGAATTATTTAGCATACTTGCGTGTACGTATATAATTAAAAATAGCACCGAGTAGTAATAAAAACAATAAAGGTACTCCAAGTGTAATCACACGATATTTGGTGTTATATTTTTTTACACGCCCCTTGTCGAGCATACGTAGTTTTACATCTTTAGCACGGCTGGCTATTAGACCATTTTTGTCCACGAGATATTCAATACAATTGATGATAAAGTCTTTATTAGCAAAGGTCTGCTGAGTAAAGCTATAATATCCCAAAGGCACTATCTGATCTCCTTTTGTATCATTACGTATCAAGTCTACATCACTTAATACGATCATTTTATTATCATCACTTTGTTCACGACGAGGGTATGCTCCGAGTGTATCCATCATGCGAGCCGTAGCATCACTTAATTGATTACGAAAAGTACTATGGAATTTACCTTCAATCAATACAGCAATGGGCAAATGCTTTTTATTGAATTGCGATTGTGTTGGTGGATTGCGTAATAGCTCTGTAGTCACCTCTACAGGGGACAATAAGCTGCGACTATATTGTGAGCTGGACAATAATATTTTTTTATGTATTGATGCACTTGTTTTGATAGTATCAATAGAACTAGCAAATTTAGTCATTATTAAATCAAGATTTTTTACCACTGGATGACTAGCCTCTGGAGTGATGACAGGGAAATATACCCAAGTAAAATTTTTCATTTGTGGCGTATTATTTTGCATCCCTACTACAATAGGAATATAATTACACTGCATATCTTGTATCAAATCAGTATTTATGCGTACGCCATAATCAAAAAGTATTTTTTCTAATCCTAAAGGGTAATCCATTGTAATAAATTGTTCTGGTGCTTTGCCCATAGATTTCATGCTATCCATACTAGCAGCTATTGTCTCTATAACCCATAAGATTTTGCCTCCATGCATCACATATTGATCAAGCTTATATATATCTTGAGGGCGGAAATTTTGTCGAGGTCCAGCTATTATTATAGCATCATAGATTGAGTCTATCAATATACCTTTGGTCAAATCTATACGATGTAGTTCATAGAACTCGCTTAGTGCGTCTGCTATATCTTTTACTTGTAGCTCATTTAGCTCACCATGTCCTTCGGTAAATGCAATCTTAGGTTTATCTTCACGCTGCAATTTATTGATCACATTGGCTATTTTATATTCCAGCATAGCTACACTATTATTAAGAGCTACATGAGGATCCACACCCAGCTGATTATTGAGAAAGCTCACGGGCATACTATGTCCTTTATAGGTAATTATAGCTCCTGGAAAAATAATTTGTTCTTTATATTCATCTACGCCTTGCACTTGCAAATTGGTGGGTGTGAGTCCTTGTTTTATTAATTCTTGATATGCTTCATTTTTCTCTTTATCCGTGCCTTGTTTAGATGGATCAATAAATTCATAATTTAATTGATCTCCGGCATAAATTTTAAACTCATCCAGCATCTCCTCTATACTGTTACGCAAACGTTTAAATCCTGCAGGAAATTCTCCTTCGAGATACACTCTAATAAATACCTCATTATTTAGATTTTTCAATAGAAGGCGCGTAGGCGCTGTAAGGCTGTATCTATTTTCTGTAGTAAGATCTAATCGGGCGAAAAAAAAAGAGCTTAATATATTGATACAAAAAAGTATGGCTATGATCATTACAACTTGCCCTATTGCTTGGTTGCGATTATTGTTTTTCACATTACAAAAATAATATGAATATCATTGTTTTTGATTTATAATTAATCTTAAGGTTTTGTGTAATTAGATAATACAGAAAGATATACTCTGTTGTGGTCTTCATAAGAAAACAGTGTTCTTTGTATTATGATTTTTTGACATAATACATATCTAAATTATTTGAAAATAAACCATAAAAAATATCAGAATCATAAATCTATAGAAATTACATAAACTATATTTACTCACATATTATATTAATTTTGCTCTAAAAGTAATTTTTTTACATGCGTATAACATTAGCTCAACTCAATTATCAAATAGGAAATTTTGAAGAAAACCAACAAAAAATGTTGGATGCTATCAATAAAGCTCTTGAACAAAAGAGTGATCTTATCATATTCTCAGAGTTGGCGGTATGTGGCTATCCACCTCGTGATTTTCTAGAATTTAATGATTTTATAGAGCAGTGTATGGCAGTAGTGAATACATTAGCATTGGCTAGCACCAATATAGGTATATTAGTAGGCGCACCAACTCGAAATCCTAATATAGAAGGCAAAGATTTATATAATTCTGCGTATTATCTATACGAAGGCAAGATCCAAAAAATACTACACAAAGCCCTATTGCCTACTTATGATGTATTTGACGAGTATCGTTATTTTGAGCCAGCTAAGGATTTTGATATTATACACCACAAAGGATATAAAATAGCTATAACTATATGCGAGGACATGTGGAATGTAGGCAATAATAATCCTATGTACACTATATGCCCTACAGATGAAGTGATGGTACAACATCCTCAACTACTTATCAATCTCTCGGCATCACCATTTCATTATAAGCATGCTGCAGAGCGCATTGAAGTAGCTAAAGCAAATGTAGCAAGGTATAAAATACCTTTGTTTTATTGCAATCAGACAGGCGCTCAGACAGAGTTGATATTTGATGGTGGATCACTCGTTTTGAATGCACTAGGAGCGGTATATGATGAAATGCCCTTTTTTGTAGAATGTGTACGCACCTATCAACTTACAGATATACTTGCAGGGCTATATACCGAACATGCTCTCGGAGAGGAGTATAAAGAGCCGGCTGCTATGATATATGAAGCATTACTATGTGGCATAAAAGATTATTTTAATAAATCTGGTCTAAGTAAAGCTACCTTGGGCCTTAGTGGCGGGATAGACTCGGTACTCACAACTGTATTGGCGACTCATGCACTTGGAGCCGATAATGTACATCCGATATTAATGCCTTCGCAGTATAGCAGTGAGCACTCTATCAGCGACTCTGAGTTACTATGTCATAATCTTGGATTACAATATTCAATTATCCCAATAAAAGAGATATATGACAAATATATCACTACATTACTCCCTACTTTTGGAGAAAAAGCAGAAGACCTAACTGAAGAAAACTTACAAGCTCGTATCCGTGCTAATATATTGATGGCTTATTGTAATAAGATGAGATATATACTGCTCAATACCACAAATAAAAGTGAAGCGGCAGTAGGCTATGGCACACTATATGGTGATATGTGCGGCGGTCTTGGTATATTAGGCGATGTATATAAAACTCAAATTTATGATATAGCAAGATATATTAATAGAACTAATGAAATCATTCCTATTAATTGTATTCATAAAGCTCCATCAGCAGAGCTGCGTCCAGGACAGAAAGATAGTGACTCCTTGCCAGAATATAGTGTGCTAGATAAAGTGCTGTATCAATATATAGAGATGCGCCAAGGTCCCAAAGAAATAATAGCTATGGGATTTGATGATAAACTTGTACATAGAGTATTGAAAATGGTCAATAGTGCCGAGCATAAAAGACATCAGACACCTCCTATCCTCAGAGTATCTCCCAAGGCCTTCGGTAGCGGTCGTCGTATGCCTATAGTAGCGAAGTATTTGATGACATAATGCTTTTTTTTATAATAAAGATTAGCTGCTGTGAATAGATTTTTTTTATAAGCATTAAGGCAGCATTGCATATAAGGAGATAAATACCACTATATTAATATAAAAAAACACAAATACCTAAAGAATATTATTAAGCAACTCTTTTATTTTTTCAATTTCATCTTTGCACTCTACTACAAACCGCTGTAAATCTGCATCATTGGCTTTACTACCGATGGTATTCACTTCTCTGAGCATTTCTTGTGCCACAAAGGATAGTTTCTTGCCTTTCATATTTGGTTTTTTATCTAGACTTATATCCATAAAATAACCTAAGTGTGCATCCATCCGCACCAATTCTTCATTGATATCAAGCTTTTCGATATAATATATGAGCTCTTGCTCGATACGATTATTATCGGCTAATATATCTTGTTGTAAAGCATTTATTTTTTGTAATATTCTATCTTTTATAGCAGGTATGCGTTGTGTTTCTATGGTTTTGATATATTGGATATGATTGCGGATTTTATCTATGCTGTGTACTATGTCTTCCATCATTTTATTTCCTTCATGTAATCTAAAGGTATCTAAGTCCTCAAATGCCCGCCCCAATGTCTGCATCACTAATTGCATGAGTGATTCGTCTGCTGTAGGTTGTTGATTGGTGCGCACTTCGGGTAGTGTAAGTATTGCAGCTAGGAGTTGACTTTTACTTAATTGCTCTTGAGTTATTATTTCATCCAACTCGTATAGCAATGATTTGATCAAGGGCTTGTTGAGGAAATTGGTATTGATCTCTGCTTGACTTTCTATACTTATATTTATTTCTGCTTTACCTCTATTTAGTTTTTCGTTGGCGAGTACTCTTATTTCATTTTCTTTTTCTCGTATGATCAAGGGCAAGCGTAGATATAAATCATTGTTTTTGCTATTTACAGATTTTACATCTATACGTATAGCGGTATGGGTGTCTTTGTATGTGGCTGTACCATAACCAGTCATGGAGTACACGTGCATAGTATTATTTATATATTGTTGCAATAAAATTTGTAATTTACAAAAGTATAATAATTCAAAATAATACTCACATATAATAAGTGTATAAGAGTAGTACTTTCAAAGGGGATATGTATATGTACTAAGCACATACTCCTGCACAAGCCTATATTTATAAGTATGTTTATAGCTATTAGTTATGGTGTAATACATACTAGTAGCTATCTTGTTTATGTCAATTTCGGATTCAATGGAATGTATGTGTAATTGACCTTTTACATCATATATCGTATATGCAGCATTTTGTATACCAGCACTAATAGTAATAAGATTAAAGCAAGATTAGAGGGATATAGCCAGCGTCCATAAAAATATAAGGGACAGATCGTGAAAAAGCCACCACAGAATCATACTTAAATAAAAAAATAACTGCCTCCACTAATATACCATACTTATTTTTATCTATAAATCTAAAGTCAATAACCGGTCCTGTTCAACAGGGTTATATTTCATTTAGTTTTTTTTATTTTGTCCGAGTATAGGATGACTTTCTGTTCATGGCTAAATGTTGCAAGCCGCACACAATAAGTAACTCGATCTCGATCAATCTTTGAGCCAAACCACAGAGTACAATACTTACTCTGAAGACTTTCTCCTATAATGTATAATATTGAGCTGATTCCAAAAGGTATAAGCTGTATCTATATCAAAATGAGTAAGGGTCATAGACTCGCTACCCACGCCCATATTCATATCGATATAATAAAACTCCCGGAGTGATTCTATCGCTATTGTATTATTTTTTTGTAAAAAAATATTTTTAGTGCGTAAATATTTTTCAATATCAGCATCATAATTATCAATTGTATTTAGCGTATTATTGACTTTACTAAACTCACTTTTATCAAAGTGATACAAAAATGCTAACTGATAATAACCAGGATTGATTATAGTGAATGTACTGTCTATATTGATTTGTTTAAATTTTTCTACTAGCTTGTCAAAATCTCTCCCTTTGGATATTTTAATATTAAAGTGTAAATACATAAGCACGATACAAATAAAATATAAACCGTAAATCCACTTGGTATATTTACACTCAAAAGCGAAGAGCAATTGAGCCAAACCTAATACAAACAAAGGGTACAACAAAAACGTATATCTCTCACCATTTACTGGATATACGAAAGACACTACATAATTAAATGTATAGGCTGCTAAAAATAATAGTATTAAATTTATTTTTTTAAGCGCCTCTTTGAGATTAATTCTACCAAAATAAAACGACACAATAATCAATGCAGCAATCAAACAAAGTATAAAGACATTGCGATTACTAAAAATAAAAAGGGTGTCATAATAAGAAACTATCCCATTAGGCGCTGTCATCCATGCCGCTGTGGCATGATAATTATTCATTAGTTTTAAAAAATTAATGACTATTGGCATAAAACTGATACCCGTGAGCACCAATATAATAATCCAAGTCCAGGCATATCTTGTCTGCCTCCAATAATATACTATAAATAAAGCTTGTATGCTTATATAAAAAAAGCTGACATAGTGCATATAGCATAGTGATATATTGATAAGGATAATAAGTAACGCTTTGTACCAGCTATATCGTGTATGCAATGAATAGATCATATAGATACTACTAACAACTAAAAAACTTAATGGTGTATAGGCTCTTACTTCATTGCATATATAGATGGATATATTGGATAGTGCAAAAAAAATAAGAGCAAAGTAAGTAGCAGGTTTCGACAAATACTTGTACCCAAAAGCAGCTATAACTATAGCTGTAGCTGCACTGAATAGCAGCATCAATGATCGCAATGCCCAGATACTAATACCGAATACCCTAATCCAATAATGGAGTATAGTCTCAAAAAGCGGAGGATTATTGCCTTGCAATAAAAATCGCCATATATAGACAATATCATGTTGTGCTACCCATACCGAGAACGGCTCATCTCCAGTGATACCAGCATAAGGTATAGCCACTAATCGTAATAAACATCCTAATGCGACAAGTAAAGCACTTATTGTTAAAAAATTATTATTTAATACCTCATTGAGTTTTGGCCAATTTATATATTTTGAAATTATCATTACTAATTCTTAGTCTAATTATATAAATTCCAGCAGTTAGATTACTGTAGATCACTCCCAAATCATCAATATCAATCAATTCCATTAATTTTTCACCATTTACTGAATATATTTCACAACTTGCAAAGTTAATATTTTGTAAACAATCATATAGTTCGGGACTATTTACAAAAGTATATTAATTGAGTATAATACTCATATATAAATTGTAATAAAGTTTTTGTATCAAGGGTTAAAAAGAAAAGGTTCTTTTACTTATCTTTTTACAAACTTTGTGCTATAAGTACGCTTATTATCAGTAGCTGTAACGAAATACATACCCTGAGGTAAATGATGTATATCAATGTTTTTTGCGGTGGACTGTATAAGCAATTGCCCTTTTACATCATAAATAGTATATGTAGCATGCTGTATATCGGAAGTAATAGTAATCATATCATAGCATGGATTGGGGGATACTATCATGCTATTATCTGCCGCATCATATTCACTTATAGCTACTGGATTTATCATATATTGCTTGAGGGTATAGTTGCTGGCAAGCCTATTTGTTACTATATATAGATAAGCGCTATCCACAGCATATAAACCTATATAATGCATGAAATCATGTGTAAAATATTCTGTACTAGGGCTGAGGAGATGACAATGATCTAAACCAAGGAGTAAAAATTTGTCTTGAAATATAGTTGCATTTACATAATAAGATTGTATATCAGTGTATAGATTGTCATATTCTAATTGATTGATATAATCAAGGGTGTCTAATAAGCTCGTGTTTTGCAGTGCAAAATCCAAATCCATACTCTCCATTTTCATATCAAAGAAGTGTTTTTTAAAATAAATAATACTATCGCCTCTCACTATACTACTAAATATACCATCAGCGATAAGGGTATCTCCTAAGAAAACACCATTGCTATCTATGCGGTAAAAATAATGAGCATTACTCCCTACTTCGTAATGTGCCAATATGCTTTTGTCACTATTGCAGTATATGTTGCGCAATATATAATTGTAGTAAATGTTTGGATAATAATGAACCCATAATGCCTGCCCAGTAGTGTCAATACAGTAGGTAATAGGGCTTTTGCCAGAGAACCCTATATTATCAATTTGACCTTGTATGACAAATTTGTTTTCACTTATTTTTAGTATTCTGCTATTGTACTCATATACTGATGTAGTATCTATAGTATCTGTAAAGTATCGAGTCCATATAGTATCCATAGTACTATCGAGTAATAGGTAATAGGGCTTTTCCATATTCTTACCTACCGCTAGTATATTGCCATTTTGTAGCAATGCAAAGTCAGCGATAATAGGAGATTGCGGTGATAATATATACGGAGGTACAAATTCATTTACAAAATTAAGGTCAGCATCAAATTTTGCAATAAAGGAAATAATGTCATCATCACTAAATCCTGATACTATAAGATTATTATCTTCATCTATAGCTGCCTTATAGGTATGATAATAGACCTCACCCAATACAAATGAGGTGTCACATAGGTTCATACTATCTGTTTTGACTCCAGCAGCGTTAAATTTATCTATACTGATACAATAATCATAAGGCAATGTTATTTTTCTTTTAATAATATAGATATCATGATTGTTATCAATAAGTATATATTGTGGACTTACATATTGAAAAGTATCTACCACAGGATGCGACCAATTTTGTAATAATTGAGCTTCTGCATTAGTTATAATACATAAGCTTAATAGGAGGAGTTTATAGACTTTCATATATATTGATATTATAGTGTGAAACCTTGCCGTGTAGTTCTAAGTTTAGTTCACGGTATTGTAATACAGTCCCTAGATCACTTAATGGTAAAGTATGTACAAAGGCATGATCTATCACTGCACCATCATCAAACTGCATATATACATCTATAATGATATTGTCACCGCTATTTTTCCAATCCGTAAAGGTGGCTTGTATCTGGAATTTACCATCTGTAGTCACAGTAGCTGAGCATAATAGGTCTCCATAGGAGCTATCTGCTATTGAATTATTATCACTAGTATGCAATTGAAAAGTATTGGCAGGGCGACATTGAAAGCTTGGATGAGCTATACACAAGTCAAGGGTATTAGCATTCCAATAGCTAGAGATAATTGATGGGTCAAATGTGCAGAAATAATTATCATTACCATAGCCAAAGCTAAGAGGCATAGTGCCACAAAAATTACATAGTGCTAATTTAATACATGGGGCTACGCTATGCTTACCATTAGTACATATAGCCCCATCATCATAAGAGTGATAATTGATAATCATATCTGGACCATCATAGAAGTATAGCTTACCCTTCACAGGGATATAAAAATATACGGGAGGGTTCATACTGTTTTCTAGCATATATACTCCACCAAATGCTATACCATAATGAGCACCGGGTTCATCTGTAGTATTCATTTTAATAATAGGGTCACATAAAGTAAGGGATTTGCCTTGAATACCACTCGTATATCCAAGGTCATTAAGGATAGGTATAGTGGCTCTAGCATGCAAAGGGGTAGCGGTTTTTTTTACAGTTCTATAGCCGGGATCTTCGCTTCCCCAATAGGTCCTATCATAATAACGGAATACATCTGGGTAAGAATGTAATGTTGCCAACTTATAAAAACCTTCTAATTCATTACAATTGCTATTTAAAAAAGCAGTATTATTAAAAGTTAATATTATCTCATATGTTGTAATAGTAGAAGAAGGCTCGGGGCAAATATCACCTGATGCAAAATCCATAGGATAAGTATTACAATTATCACATTCAGAAAATTGACCATGACAGAGATTGATATGGTCTAGACAAAATGTACCATCTATTATGCATTCGGACACTGTAGTATAAGCAAAAATATTAGCGTATTCGCTACTTGCTAGGGGCTTAGTAATATCATATTCGCTATTTAGTGTCCCATTAGATACATTGCTAAAACCCCTAATAGGATACTGATCATTCAGTATATTATAACCTACTAGGGGGATATTGTTTTTTATAGCATTAATATCAGATGACGAAAATAAAATTTGTCCATTTGACTGCGGGCTTACGTTTAATATTTCATCTAAATACGGCACAACTATATGAAATTTGGCAGGAGTATGCAATCCATAATTTGTATTGAGTAATGAGGATAAGGTTAGCGAAGGGTTATTAGTAAGGCTAGCTAGATTACTATTCATTATAGAGTCAAATGGAATATCAAAGGAATCACACAGATATTGTAATTTATCAATATTGATAAAAAAATATCCATCTTTACCTTTTGATGCTTCTTTTATAATTATTTCATTGATTTCATCCAAATAGCTACCAGAAGTGGCTCGAGCATTGCCCATACTTCTAAATTCATTGATGGACAAATTGTAAGCTTTAGCTAATAATTGTAAGTTTTTATCAATAGTTTTGATGCCTTTATGCATATTGTCTGATTTCTCTTGATATACTTGTTGCTTCATACATGCAAACGAAAAGGTGCTAATAATCAAAATAAATAAAATATGTTTCTTACTTTTTCTTTTTTAGTTATACCAAAGATAATAATTATTCTTTAATTATTTATTGATTGAAAAGCAAATTATAGTTATCTGGGTTTTTTAGAAACTAACCATTTAAGTCAAAAATTATTTTTTTTATCCTGACATAACTCTACCAATATACCATAGGTGCTACGAGGGTGCAGAAAACATATCAACTTATTATCTGCTCCATCCTTAGGTATAGTGTTTATAAATTCAAAACCGAGTTGCTGTAAGCGCTCTATTCCCATGCAATTATCATCCACCCCCAAAGCGATATGATGAATCCCTTCGCTATGCTTGGCTAGGTATTTGTATATGCTTAAAATAATCTCGTATTTTTGCTGATTCATTGATAATAAAATCATTTTATGTATAAAAAAATAGTAACCCTTATATTTACCCTTATAATATGTGTAGGAATATATACCACGCTGCACTCAACGCAAGATGATACCGCACGCAGAGCTAATAATACACCTGCATTCCTACGAGTAGATCCTACATGGGCAGATAGCATCATGGCTTCGCTAACAGCAGAGCATCGTATAGCTCAATTATTTATGGTAGCAGCATATACAGAGGGCGAAAGCGATAATCAGACCCAAGTAAATAATCTTATACGCAACTATAATATAGGAGGTCTAATTTATTTTAAAGGCAATCCTAGTCACACCGCTCAATGTATTAATACTAATCAATCAAATGCACGCACACCATTGATGATAGGTATAGATGGTGAGTGGGGATTGAGTATGCGACTGGATAGTACAACTATATTTCCTCGTCAGATGACGCTAGGAGCAATACAAGACAATGCATATATATATAATATGGGATCAGAAATCGCTCGGCAATGTCGATTGATGGGTATACATGTAAATTTTGCTCCCGTTGTAGATGTTAATAATAATCCAAAAAATCCGGTAATCAATGATAGATCGTTTGGCGATGATAAGTATAATGTCGCTCGACTAGGACTAGCCTATATGAGAGGTATGCAAGATGGTGGCATACTCGCTTGTGCCAAGCATTTTCCAGGACATGGCGATACTGATACTGACTCACATACAGGATTGCCTCTAGTGACACATAGCCGAGAGCGATTAGATACACTGGAGTTGATGCCATTCCGTACACTACAATATGGTGGCGTAGCTAGTGTAATGGTAGCACACATGAGTATCCCTAGTATAGAACCTAGTCCCAATCTAGCTAGTACGCTCAGTCCCAAGATAGTCAATGGATTGCTCAAAGGAGAACTAGGATTCCAAGGATTGATATTTACCGATGCGCTAAACATGAAAGGCGTAAGCACATATTTTGCTCCTGGAGAAGTAGAACTCAAAGCCTTATTGGCCGGCAATGATGTATTACTATTTGCTGAAGATGTGCCCAAGGCTATCTCATTGATAAAAAAAGCAATAGCCAATGGCGAAATCTCACAAGAAGAAATAGACCGTAGAGTACGCAAAATACTAATGGCAAAATACTGGGTCGGCTTGAATAAATATAAACCTACGGTAATAAAAGACTTAAGCATATATATCAATACAGCTGATAGCAAGCGTATACGCAAAGAGTGTTATGAACAAAGCATAACGCTAGCCAAAACAGACCATATTACTTTACCCATTCGCAATCTCGAATCACAATCTATAGCTACTGTAGTCATTGGCAAACTTACGAAAAATGATTTTCAAACTGCCTGCGGTAGATATGCTCCTACCATACATTATAATCTCAATAAGGATATAACAAGTGCAAATCAAAAATCATTACTAAGTAAGCTAAATAAACACAGTGTCATACTCGTGAGCCTACATGATATGAAACGTAAAAGCAGTGATAATTGGGGAATCAATACTAATATCGTCAAGCTCATAAATGCCATACAAGCACAAAATCCCAATACTGTATTAGTAGTCAATGGTAATCCATATAGCTTAAAATATTTTAGCGAAATCAATAACATATTATGTACATATGAAGATAATAGCACCACACAAACTATAGCGGCTGAGGTAATATTTGGTGCTCGGCAACCCCTAGGACGATTGCCACTCACAGCCTCTGACGATTTTAGATATGGGCAGGGGTTTTTTTTGACTAGTACCCAACTAAGGCTGCGATATGACCTAGCAAATCAAGCAGGATTTGTAGCAGACTCATTAGATTCACATATAGATCGTATAGCATTACAAGCTATTGCAATGGGTGCAACACCAGGCTGCCAAGTACTAGTTGCTCGGCATGGCAAGGTAGTATTCCATAAATCGTATGGTTTCCATACCTATGAGAATACGTTGCCTGTAACGGAGGAAAGCATCTATGATATAGCATCTCTATCTAAGATATGTGGAACGATGCTAGAAGTGATGAAAGGATACGAAGAGGGTAAAATTAATCTCTACAATAGATTGCATAATTATATCCCTGATCTAGATACTACCAATAAATCAAATTTACTTATTAAAGATGTCTTGACACATACAGCAGGTCTTAAAGCATGGATACCCTTTTATAAACAAGGACTCAATGAGAACAATGAATTGAATGGACATATGTTTAGCTTTTATCAAAATGATACTTATAATATAAAAGTAGCTGATTACTTGTATTTGAATAAAAGCTATCTCGATACAATGTGGCATCAAATAAAATCATCGCCATTGAATCCTAATATCAATTATGTATATAGTGATCTAGGGTTAATGTTTATGAAGCGTATAGTCGAGAATATATACCAAGATAAACTAGAAACCCTAGTAAATAAAGATTTTTATGAATGTCTCGGAACACAGTTTATGACGTATCGTCCCCTTGAGAAATATGAAAAAACACAAATCGTAGCTACTGAATCTGATTATATCTGGCGCAAACAAACAGTACATGGCTATGTACATGATCCTGCTGCAGCTATGATGGGTGGAGTAGATGGACATGCTGGCTTATTTGCCAATGCGCATGATATAGCTATAGTGATGCAGATGCTACTGAACGGCGGCACTTATGGTGGCAGAACTTATTTTAAACCAGAAACTATATCTTTATTTACGAGTAAACAATGCGATGACTGTCGACGAGGATTAGGATTTGACAAGCCCGAGCTTGACCAAAGTAAAACAAGCAATATGACTGATCTAGCTTCTCCATTTACTTATGGTCATACTGGGTTTACGGGCACATGTGCATGGGTGGATCCTCAATATGATCTTATATATATATTTCTAAGCAATAGAATACACCCATCGGCAGACAACAAAAAACTCAACAGTATGGATATACGAGGCCTCATACATGAAGCAATATATAAGAGTATAGAAAAATAGCATTTTGGATTATATGTGATAAATATAAAGGATTATAACCATGCTGATAAATCTATTCCTCATATATAATATATGAATATTTAGTATAAGGCCATGAGCCCTTATATTGTCATAAAATCAAATTTATAAGCATACAAAATAAATTAATTACAAAAAATAAGAGCCGCAAAATAGGCGACTCTTATTATTGATTCTAGTATTTAATTATTAGTGTATTACTTGTAATGCTTTAGTTGTGGTCTGTCCGACAGCACTAATAAAAGTATAGAAATACATCCCTTCAGCAAGCATTGCTGTATTGATTGGCATCACTTCGCCAGCAGCTTTTGCTTGTTCTGTGATAATGACACGTCCTGTAGCATCTATGATTTGAAGGTGCCATGTAGCATCAACATTCTCATTTACCTGTATAAAAGCATATTGATCACATGGGTTAGGATACATATCATTGATTGCTGAGAGCGCAGTTTCTTCAATACCTACAGTACATGACAAGTCTATACCCGCTGCCAGATAATTGCGAGAAGCAAGCATTAAAGCATTGGCATCGGCAGTAGATAACATTTCAAACCCTATTCCGAATAATAATGTCTTATAAGTACCTGCATCATTTTTTACGCCTGCTACTTTAGTAGTAGAATTGTAATTGGCAAAAGATGTAGCAGGAGCTACGGCAACCAATTCATCAGGGAAGAAATTAGTGCCACCATAATAATTATTTATAGTCATATTAGCCACAGCACCAAAATCCGTATCGGTATCGATACAATTAAATATTGAATTTGCAGTGCTTCCATCAGATACAAAGCCTACATTAAAATATGTTTCTAAAAAAGCTTTGGTAGTAGGGGTGCCATTAGCCAGACCTGAAGCAGTATCAAAATTATCCCAAACCACATCTTGTCCTGCTATGAGCATACGCTTATTGCCACTATCCAAATATGCACTCATTTGTGTTGCAAATTCATCAGTGAGTGCTGGGAAGGTCCACCCAACATTATAATAAATAATATCCACTTCGGTAAGTGCATCAGAAGCGCTTAATTTGCTCGCTATGATCGAATTGGTCTTGGCATGACAGGTGGAACTAGCTGCGACCAATGCATCTATATAGCTTGCTTCCCAGTCAGCAGCAGAACCACCAGTACCATCGCCTCTGCCAGCAGTATTGTTTACTACTAATTCCCTTACATTGGCTATTGCATAATATGTAACTCGTGCTGGAGAAAATGCCGGTGCATCAAGAGACTCCATTGATAATACTGCCTCGCCTACATAAGGGGTAGTGCCGGGTGTGATAGTCACTATAGCGGCTATTGTACTGCCAGCATTGATAACTAGGTCATGACTAGTAGTATATGAAGTACCTGCTATAGTAAATGTTGCATTCCAGTCAGCGGGCATATCTTTACTTAAAGATATACGATAGTTTTCATTGGCAGTACCGTAGTTTTCTAGATTTACATTGAAGGAACTAGATGATCCTGCAGCACCCGCTACGGCATTTGTAGGACTAGTATTTAATGCTTCCCAAAGGCTAGTATGTGTACTTGCTGCCTGTATTACTTCTTTAGTAGCATCATTTTGCAACCAAGCTATGACATATATACTGTCAGCATCCCATGTAGGATCAAGGGTATAGTTTAAATCTACTGTCCATGAACTTCCTATAGCTGCTGCAGTATAAGGATCGCCAGCAGTGCTTGTCAGAAAAGTGCGGAATACATTAGGGAAGCTTTTTTCGCCATTTGATCCCGGAGCAGTGGCATAAGTTACACTTTGTTCTACTGCTACTGCACGCAGCTCCCATGTGCCGGAGGGTAAAGTGCCTAGTGTTTTGATATCAATATGTGCAGTGCGTATAGACCCTGCTGTAGATTCGGTTACTACCATACGCACAGGACTGCCTTCTTGAGCAAAGTTGTCAATGATAGCTTGTGTTACCCCTCCTGGTTGTGAATTATATCTAGATCCTAGTGTATATACATCTGGCACACCACTTACAGCATAATAACTGACTCTGTCGCTTACAGGCACTGGGTTGGCAGCATTCATAGGATCAGTGCCGGGCCAGTC
>Ga0209398_1000649_pt1 | contig 20674 bp, 12 predicted proteins | sample AshMeaBigSpring_FD_184125 | JGI IMG/M metagenome (GOLD analysis project Ga0209398, IMG submission 184125) | Groundwater microbial communities from Big Spring, Nevada to study Microbial Dark Matter (Phase II) - Ash Meadows Big Spring (SPAdes)... | ecosystem: Environmental > Aquatic > Deep... | reverse complement strand
ATCAACGCTCACGAGAAGAAAGAAGGTGAGCGGCCGCGTACTCGAGTACAAGAAGTGAAGTGTGACCGCGAGGCAGTGCGTGTCTTTGTCGTCGATAGCGATGAGCGTCGTGAATATGAGCAGCGGATGCGGCAGAAGGCCATGGACCGGGTTCGTGCCGGTCTGGAGAAAGTCCAGAAGCGAATCGCGAAGGGGCAACTCAAACAGCCCGAAAAAATTGGCGCTGCAGTTCAGCGCGCGCTGACTCGCAACCATGGCTATCGCTATTACGATTGGACACTGACCGACGGCCAACTGGAGGTTTTCGAACACCCGGTCAACCTGCCGCGGGAACAGAAGTACGAAGGCAAGTATCTGATCCAAACCGATCAGACGGAGATGACGCCGCAAGACGCCGTGGCACACTACAAGCAGTTAAACGAGGTCGAACGCGGCTTCCGATCGCTGAAGAACCCACTCGAGGTGCGCCCGGTTTGGCATCACGTGGAGCGTCGCGTTCGCGCCCACATCTTCGTCGCGGCGCTGGCGTTTCTCCTGGACCGGATGCTGGAGCGGGCACTGAAGCAGGCGAACCTCCCGATCTCCTCCGATTCGGCTTGGTCAGCACTGGGAACGATCCGACACGTTCAATTCACCATCGACGGTCAGTACCGCAGCGGAGTCACGCCCGGAAGCCCTCGTGCCCGCCAGGTCCTCCGCGCACTCAACATCACCGACCTCCGCCCACCCTCCCCACCCGAGGGGCAAGAGACGACGGTGTAGTGACTAACAAGAAATTCAGTCCTTACGCCCCAAGGACTTACGTCGACTCCTGTTAAACATGGGCTAGCGCGTGGCGGCGAATTCGCAGGCCGGGCTGGCACAGGGATCGGTCTCGGTGGCTGTGGGTTGCTTGGGGTCGGGGGCATCGTGGACGCGTCCCTGAAAAATGGGGACCCGCTTAAGGTACGAGGGCCGTTTACGGCCCTTGCCCGCGAAGCGGTCTGAGCCCCGGCATTCATGCCGGGGTGGCGCAACCAGCAACGTCCCACAAGGCCCGTTCACGGGCCTTCTCGCTGCTGGGGCTTGAGCCGACGAGTACGTTGCCGGCCCTCCTTCGTGCTCTCGCCCGTGGCCGTCCCCTTTCTCGCTCTCCAGCAGCGAGATCGCGCTCGGCGCGGGTCTTCCGACCCCGCCGATACAGGCCATCACGTGCAGGAACGCCTCCCACGCCGCTGCGCCTCGGATGACGGACGAAGAGCACGGGCAAGCCCGTGTGCGTTCCTCGTTCGCAGGCGGAGCCTGGGAAGGAGAGCGTTCCGCTCAGCCCGGATCACGCGCGGGGCGGGTGCAGCCGGGTTCGTCTTGCGCCGCGGAGGAGATCAGTCCGATCCAGCGGCCGTACTCCGCGGAACCGGTGTTGTCGCGGCAGAAGTCCCGTTCGTCCAGATCGAGGGCCGTTTCGTTGGGATAGACGAACACGCAGCCGCCGTCCGGTTCGTGCTCGCAGCAGCGGACGAACACGGCAAACGGATAGCGATCGCGGACCAGGGCCTTGGCGCTCTGAAGATTTTCCGCCGGTTGGATCGCCTGCACGTCCTCCACAGACCCTTCCCGAAAGAATCGCACGACCACGGGAATGTCTTCCAGCTTCTTCATCTTCGGCTCCGCTGCTGCGTGAGGGTAAGCGAACGGGTCGGGTCAACGTTTTCGCGGCCAACGTCGCCAGGCGGGGGACGAGGTGGAATGAAAGGCCCCATCCCCGCAGGTCCGCGGGGGCGGTGGCTTGGGTAGTTCAGTAGTCCAGCGGTTCGATCTGCCAGTTGATCTGGTTGATGACCTCCGGCTCCAGGGGCGCGGCCGGTTGGCCGGACATCTGCTCCTGGGCCCAGCGGCAGGTGGCGGCCAGGTCGGTGTAGGCGCCGGCGCCGATGGCGAACCGCTTGATGTACTCCAGCGCCGACTCGGCCCGCATCCGCGCGAGGGCCACCGCCGCCATCTGGCGCACGGTGAGGATTTCCGGGTTATCGAGCGTCACGTCCCGCAGACGTTCCAGGCAGAGCTTGACGATCTTCGGGTCGGGCTTTCCTGCATGGAAGTGCCCCAGCGCCCAATAGGCGGCGGTACGCGCCGTGGGCTGTTCGTTGACTTCGATCGAAGGCGGCTCGTTCAACCCCCGCACCCGCGGCTTGGGCAGGAACTGGTACTTCTCCAGCAAGGTCAGGCAAGGTTCGTAGCGCATCTCGCCCAGGGCCTCGATCAGGTGCCCCAGCTGCTCGTAGAGCGGGGCGTAGTACGGCAGCTGCGTGGCGGCGATTTCATCCGGCGTGAGCTTGCTCAGCTTGCGCCCCAGTTCCTGCGTCTTCTCCGTCTCGCGGCGGATCCGCTCCAGGATCGGCGCGGCGGTGGCGGGCACTGCCAGGCGGCGAAGGGCCCAGGCGGCGGAGATGTTCACGGCCGGCTGCGGGTGGTCGAGCAGCTGCAGCAGGCGGTCGGCGGCCGGTTCATGATCGAGCGCGCCGACGACCAGGGCGGCCTGCTCCAGTCCCAGGGGTCCGGCCTCGGTCAACGCCCGCATGGCCGCTGCACGCACGCTCTGGGCCAGCGGCTGCTGCGGGGCCAGCCCCACGAGGGCGTCGGCGGCGCTCCGCCGCACGTCGGGATGGACGTCGTCCAGCAGTTGCCTCAGCAGGTGCACGGCGTCCGGGGTCGCCTGGCCGCGGAGGATCGCCGTGCTCAGCCGCCGCACCTTGGGATCCGGGCTGCGCACGACGCGGTCGTTGAGCGGGGCCACCAGGTTGGGATCGAGCTGCTCCAGCCGCTCCAGGGCGAGGGCAGCGGTGGTTGGCTCCGGATCGACGGCCAGGCGCAACAGCAACTTTTCCGCGGCCGAGCCCTGGTGGTGGCTGACCAAGGTGGCGGCCACCAGGCGCGCGAGCCGGCCCGCGGACGATTCGTCGCGGGCCAATACCGTCGCGGGCGACTCCAGGTCGCGCGGCTGGATCCGCGCCAGGGCACTGGCCGACCGCAACCGCAGGTCAGGCGCCGCGCGGGGGTCGGTCGCGATCTCCAGCAATCGCGGCACCGCCTCCGCGGCCTCGAACGCCTCCAACCCGCGGATCGCCAGGACCAGCTGGTGTTGTGGCGTCGTGGCATCCTGAAGGCGGCTCAGCCAGACGGCCCGCATCGGCGGGTACCGCCAGCGGGCCAGGGCGGGTTCAATCACCAGCGCCAGATCCAGATCGCCCCCCTCGAGCAGGGCCGCCAGGGCGGGCGCCGACGGGGAGGCATCGATCGTCACCAGGGTGTGCGCCAGTTCCAGCTGCACGGTGCGGTGCTGGCCCGGGACCTGCAGCTCCGCAACCAGACGCGGTACGACGTCCTCCAGGTCACGCATGCCGCGGCGATAGGCCTCGGCCAAGGTCTGGGCGACCTGTCGCTTCAGATCGACTTCGTCGCGATCCAGCAACTTCAGCCAGAACGGTGTCAGCCGGGGCGAAAAGACGACCTCCGTGCCGGGGCGAACCAGGGGCGGGTCGTTTTCCCAGGCATACTGCCGCTCGATCCCGCTGCACGGACGGACGATCAGCAGGACCACCGCCAGGAACCAGGGCCGCGGCGTCGCCCACCAACGCGGTGCGCGTCGTAGGGCGACCGCGGGCCGCGGGCCCGGCGAATCCTCGCTGCCCACGGTGGATGTCAGCTGCCGGTGCCGCATCGCGTCAGGTCCTCCGAACGGCGCCTTACCGATGTTCGTGTCCAAGGGCGATATCCAGAACCGCTACTGGGGACGCGTCATCCGCCAGGTTTGAACGATCAACAGCAGCAGGCACCCAGCACAGGCCACCAGCACGACCCACCAGTTGGCCGGCACCAGCTGGTAACCGGCAAACCCCTCGACCTCCAGGACACTGAGCGCCGCGGCCAGCGAGTTGACGGTCAAGGCGGTCTGGACCACCCCGTGTCCAAACGGCGCGCCGCGGCCCAACCAGATCAAGAGCGTGCCGCCGAAGATCAGCAGCAGCAGGGCGTAGGCGGTGATGGTGGCGGGCGCCGTGCGGCGGTAGAGGCTGCTGATCGCCGCGCTCACCAGCAGGGCGAACAGGGCGGCCAGCACCAGGCAGGTCAGGACGTAGAGAATCTGTTGCGTCAACACCGGCTGGATGAAGATCATCACCAGGTATCCGGGCAGCGTGGCCAGCAGGATCAGCACCAGGGTCCACAGCACGCTGACCAGTTTGCCCAGCACGATCCGCCCGGCGGAAAGCGGGGTCATGCGGAGCAGGACCCAGCCGCCCGTTTCGTGCTCGGCGCTGATCAGCCCCGCCGCTAGGCTGGGGGTCAGCAGCACGATCAGGGCGACCTGCAACAGCACCATGATGCCGCCGATCGTTTCCACGCCCCAGGCAAACGTGCCCGCAGTGGCGGCGTAGGTCAGCAGCAGCGAAATGAGGGCACAGCCGGCGATCAGCCGCAGCATCCAGTGCGAGCGTCCAAAGCGGCGGGTGCGGAACTCCTTGACCATCACCGGGTTGACCCAGTTCCCGATCGCCCCCTTGCGGCGCTGGGGATCGACCAGGAACATCAGCCGCCGAGCCCGCTGCGCGGCCGCGGAGCGCTGATCGGTGATCAGCCCCTGCGGCCGCGGCCGGTCGAACATCGTCTGCCGCAAGCGGGTGGCGGTGGCGATCATGAAGGCCGCGGTGCTGAGCACGCCCAGGACGAGGAACCGCCCGGGCGCACCGCCCCCGGTGACCAGCCCCCGGCCGCTGAGGTCCCCCTGGTCGACAATCTCCATCACGGCCGGGATCGGCGACAGGCAGCGCAGCCACAGGATCGTGGTCCGCACGGCGCCGTCGGGCCAGCCCTGCAGGAACTGGTAGGGCCCCAGCACCAGCACGGCCAGCAGCAGCACCAGGGCAAACGTGGCCCGCAGCGCGCCGTCATTGGTCGTGGCGCAGCTGCTGACCAGCAGCCCCAGGGCCGCGTACTGCAAGGCGGCCAGCAGCAGCACGACGTACAGCGCGGCGACATCGTGCACGAGCGACAGGCCGCCCATCGCGTAGCAGGCCGCGGCCGCGGGCAGGCTGGCCACCAGCGGCAGCAGCGTGAACCCGGCCACGCCGGCCAGCTTGCCGAAATAGATCGACCACTGCCCGAGCGGCGAATTGAGCAATAGGGCCAGTGTCCCCTGCTGCTTCTCCCGCACCAGACTGGTCGCGGGAAAGATCGGGACCAGCAGCACGACGGTCGCCAGCAGGCCGTAGGCGAACAACCGGAAGACCTCCAGGGCCTGCACGCCGGTCAAGCCGACCGTGGCCGAGTTGGGCCAGCGCGCCAGGACCAGCACGGCCAGCACCACGGCCGGGCCAACCTGCACGGCCAGGGCGCGGGGGCTGCGCAGCAGGCCGACAAGTTCGCGCTGGACGATCGGGTTGCTGATGTTCACGCCGGCCACTTGTTCCGCCTACTTCACCCTTCCCCTGGGAGGGGCGTCCGCGATGCCCCAACCCCCTTGGCACGCACCCTCCCCGAAGGCTCGTTCCTCGCCTTCGACCCTCCCGGAGGGAGGGTGAAGTCGGTGCGAATCGACGCTTGCGGGCGTCGGATCGACAACAATTTGTGGTTACGCCAACAGCCTTGTGGTTACGCCAACAGCCTTGTGGTTACGCCAACAGCCTTGTGGTTACGCCAACAGCCTTGTGGTTACGCCAACAGCCTTGTGGTTACGCCAACAGCCTTGTGGTTACGGTCACTGCCCCACAGCGGCCGCTTGTTCCGGGCGCGGGCCCGCAAAAAGCGAAGCTCCTTAGGCGCTGCACGACAATTACCTACCGGTTGTGTGGATCAGCCGCGGGGCGCTAGCCCGCGGTCTTTCGCGGATGAACCGCGGGCTAGCGCCCGGCGGCTGATGAGTGATTTCGGCAACTTATTGTTGAACAGCGCCTTACGCGCTGACCGTCGCGCGGGTGATCGTGAGGAACGTGTCTTCCAGGTCGGTCTGCAGCTCGCGGAACTGGCTGACCCCCAGCCCCGCGGCCACCAGGCGGCCCAGCAGTTCCGCCAGCTCCGACTCCGTCTTACTGGTCTGGAACCGGACCATTGCCTCTTCGTCCGCGGCCGTGACCTGCGCATCCGGCTCGACCTGCTCCCGGATCATCGCGGTGGCCCGGGCGACGCCGTCGGCCGATACCAGCTGGACCTCGACCGTCCGCCGCTGGCTGACGCGGCGCATGATCTCCTGCTGGGTCCCGGACGCCAGCAACCTGCCCTGCGAAAGGATCGCCAACTCGTGGCAGATGCGGGACAGCTCGGGCAGGATGTGGCTGGTGACGATCAACGACTTGCCCAGGTGGGCCAGGCGGAGCAGGATCTCGCGCATCTCGATGCGCGCCTGGGGATCCAGGCCGTTGGCCGGCTCGTCCAGGATCAACACCTCCGGATCGTGCAGCAGCGTGCGGGCGATCCCCACGCGCTGCTTCATGCCGTGACTGAGGCTCTCGACATACCGGTCCTGCATATAGGTCGCGCCGGTCATCTCCAGGACGTCGGCGATCCGGCCGGCCCGCCGCTGGCGGGGAATCTGAAAGGCGGCCCCGAAGAAATCGAGGTACTCCCGCACCCGCATGTTGTCGTAGCCGCCAAACAGGTCGGGCATGTAGCCGACCAGCTGCTTGATCCGCGGCGCGTCCTGCACGCTGTCGGCCCCGGCGATCGTGGCCGAGCCGCTGGTGGGACGGGCCTGCCCGACGAGAATCTTGATCATCGTCGTCTTGCCTGCCCCGTTGGGACCGATCACGCCCAGGATGCGGCCGCGGCGCAGGGCCAACGAGACGTTGTCCAGCGCGGTCAGCTCGCCATAGGTCTTGGTCAGCTGCCGCGTCTCGACGACCGGGGCTTCGTGGTCCATGGACCTTAGGCGCTGCACGACAATTACCTACCGGTTTTGTGGATCAGCCGCGGGGCGCTAGCCCGCGGTCTTTCGCGGATGAACCGCGGGCTAGCGCCCCGCGGCTGATGAGTGATTTCGGTAACTTATTGTTGAACAGCGCCTTACTCCTCACGAGCCGGAAGGTCCGGCGGCGGGCGGCCGGGTTTCACCGGTGATCTCCAGTTGCACCTCGTCGATCTGCCAGCCCGCGACGGCGATGCTGTCACTGCCGCCCTTGGCGGGCGGCCCCACGAAGATTCCCAGCCGCAGTCCGCCGCGCTCGTCCACCGCCAGGGCATCCGGGCGATCCAGCTGGAACTGGACCAGGCCGACGGGACTTTCCCTCCGCTCCAGGGTCTGCAGCCGACCGTCGACCAGTCCCTGGACTTCCAGCGGCCGCGAGGGCGCGCGGATCTTGATCGTCAGCCGGGCAGTCTGGCACCGGATCGGCTGCAGCACCGGCGGCACCTGGAACCGCAACAGCGTCCGCGACTCGACGTGGTTCGGCCCCAGCCACTTCTGCTCCAAATTGCTGTAGGTGCTGGAGATCCCGCCCAGACCGGGCAGGGGAACCGACTCGTAGGGCAGGAAGGTTGTGGGCACCAAGACCCGCGCGCCGGCGTCCGACGGCTCGAATTCGAGCGGGACCGCCAGCACGGAGTCGCCCAACTGACGCGCCTCGGGCACCAGGTCAAACTGCATCTCCAGCGGTGCGGTCCAGGCGAACAGCAGGGGGCTGCTGAAACGCACGGGACGCGCCGCGTCACCCAACAGCTGCCGGTACATCACCTGCCGCTGCCGCTGGATGTCGCTGAGCACAACGTCGGTCAGGTACTGGTTGGGCGCCAGGACCTGCGGGGAACCGGCCGTGAACGATCCGTCGGGGCGGATGTTCAAGGCCATTCGACGCTGGGCGGAGGTGGCCACCAGGGCGTCGGTCGGCGAGGCGAACGCCGGCGCTTGTAGTTGCCCCACGAGCCCGTCGGGCCCGAAGCGGGCCCGCGCCACCACCGGCTGCGCCACCACCGCGTGGTAGCGGAACGGCGCCAACCGGATGCCCGTCGGCAGCGCGAGATGATCCCAGTGCCACCGATCCAGGTCGGTCCAGATCATGCGACGGGTCGTGCCCTCCAGCCCCTCCATATCGGGCCAGAAGATGCCCCCGTCGCGGGACCCCAGCGGCTGCCGGAGCTCCCCCTGGTTATACATCGCCAGGATGCCCGAGGCCGCGACGTCGCGCGTGCCCGGCGAGATCTCCACGACCTGGATGCGCGAAACGGTCGACGGCACAGCACGCCGCGACCCGGCGCCGAGCAAGACCAGCAGTCCGGCCGCGGCCAGCGACAAGAGCGGTCCCACCCAGCCCAGGTGCGCCAGGCCGCCCCGCGGGATCAGCCAGAGTCCCGCGCCGAGCAGCGAGGCGGCAAACCCCAGCAGGATCAAGCCGACCCAGCGACGCTCCACGATCCGGTAGCCGATCGGGCCGACGGCCGACGACTCCCACAGTTCGCTGGCGGCGGGAGGCGGCGATTCGACGGGCACCAGTCGCGCCGCCAGGGTCGTCAGGGGCGGCGTCGCGATCAACGCGCCGCGATCGCGACTCGACACCGGCTGGGGATCGTCCGGCGTGCGCGGCCGGACCCAGCCGCGGGCGCCGAGCGTCGTGATCAAGACGCGGCCCTTGCCGGCGGGATGCCAGAAGGCGGCCGGCCACCCTGCCACCGTGTGCGTCACCTGCAGGTCCGGTCCGACCACCCGCACCAGGTCGACCGGCTGCTCCAACTCCTGCGGCGGCCCGTCCGCGCGGCGGGGAACATCTCGCTGATCGAGCACCTGAAAATGGGTCAGACTCAACCGGTCGACAATGTGGCAGCGAAAGGTGTCGCCCAGCAGTCGCTGCACGGCCTCCGGCGAGACGCGATCCAGCATGATCCAGATGCGGCCGCCGTCGTGCAGCCAGTGGCGCACCGCCTGGCAGGCGGCCGCGTCCTGAGCGAGCAGATCCGTGCCCAGCACCAGGTTCCCCAGGCCCTCCAGCGCGAAGGCGCTCGTGGGCAGGGAATCGGTCTGCAGCGTCGTCATCCGCCGGCTCAGCTCCACCGCCTCCCGCATCGCGCCGACCGCGGCGCGGGCCTCGAGGGCCGTGTCGCCCAGCAGGACCGCGGTCAGCGGCGGCTCGACGACCAGGGGCAGCATCCCGCGATGCGTCACGCCGCCGTCCGGCGCCGCGATCAACCGCTGCCGCGCTCCCTGCTGCTCGAACAAGAGGGCATTCACGGGGATCGTCTGCCGGCCGCGCGGCACCTCCGGAGGCGTGCGCAGCAGGTAGGATGATCGGCGGCGGGATTGCGGCGGCAGCCACAGCCGCCGCCCGAACTGCAACCCCGCATCGTTCTGGAAATAGAGCGTGGCCAGCAGCTCCACCGGCCGGTCGGTGGGGTTCACCACGCGGAAGCCCACCATCCCCCAACGGTCCGCGACCAACTGCTGGGCCCCGGCCGGCGAGTCCGCCGAGATGTACCTCGGCCCTTCCTCGACCGCGGACGCCGGGGCCGCGTGTGCCACCAGATAGAAACCCAGTGCCACCCGCCACAGGCCGATGGCCCACGGCTGCCAGAGCGGTCGCCGCCAGCTTCCCGCGCCGCCCGCCGGTCGCTTCACACGCAGCCGCACACGCGGGTTCGTCCCACGCAGCACGCGCGTCCCCGAACCAGACCCGGCACGGCCCCACCTTCCTGGCGGCCCGCCGCCGGCGGTCCGGCGGCGGAGCCCCGCTCGGGATAATCGACCCGACGCGAGGTCAACGCACGCGGTGGATGAACACGCCAACACCTGCTTTGTCGCCTCTAAATCGCCTTGCGTGAACCTGGAAGATACGCGACGCGCTAACCAGAGCTGGACAATCGTTCGAGGGCGAGGCTCCAGCCGAGCCGGCGCGTTCAGCCGGTTCTCGGCTCGGCGGGAGCCTCGCCCTCCCAGAATCACGAAGACCTATTGAGTGCCTGCGGGATACTTGCTGCTTCGGGATCCCAATCGCGGACGGCAACCGGCGGGAGTCCCGAATGGGGTCTTGCCCGGATGCCGGAATGCGCGAGCCACAACCGCCGCGCGAACCCAGGAAGAAAGGGGAACGGCCGCACTCGAGGCCCCTGATCATATCTGGGTCCGCAGCGGCTTGCTAGGCTCTGTCCCACACAAACGTCGGGATGCATCGGGGCGGGCGCAGCACCTGCTGAGGCGCTCAATGGGGTTTCGTGATTCCGGGAGGGCGAGGCTCCCGCCGAGCCGAGAACCGGCTGCACGCGCCGGCTCGGCGGGAGCCTCGCCCTCCCGGAATCACACAACTCTGGTTAGCACGTCCCGTATTTCCCAGGACCACGCAAGGCCATCTAGAACGGTTGGCCGGCAGACTCATCTCGGCTCAGCAGGCGCCGCGAGCTGCCAGGACATCCACGGTTGCATGGAGCCGTGACCATGCACGGCGCTTCGTGGGCAAAGACCGAGGCCCCTGCCGCCAACGGCCCGGAGAAACCGACACGCCCGGTTGCTCGACGGCGGCTCACAGCCGCTGGTTCCACTCGGCCCGGGCGTAGCGCGACGCGACCAGTTCCCGCGTCGCCTGGCAGGGCCAGGCCGCCAGCTGGCCCTGTGGCCGCCAGGCATCCAGGACCGCCTGGCGGAGGGCGCCCCGGTCGAGCGGCAGGTTGGCCACAAACTGGCCGTGCCCGCGGCCCCGCCGGTAGTCCGGCTGCCGCGGCGGCATCTTCAGGCAGACGCCGAGCAACTCCAACGGAAAGTCGTACAGCAGCGTGCCGTGGTAGAGGAGAAACTCGCGCTTGCAGCGGAGGCTGTTGCCCGAAAACTTGCGGTCGTCCGCCAGGGCCAGATCGCTGATGCCGCGCGGCCGGACCCCCGCCACCTGCCGCGCGAGGGCCTCGGCCAGCGTGCCGAGCACGAACTGGTGCGCGTGCTGGATCATCCGCAGCGCGGGCCGCCGTGCATACTGCAGGATGACGGCATACATCAGGCAGCCGGGAGCGGCCACGATCGCCGCCCCGCCGCTCGTGCGGCGGAGCACCGGGATGCCGCGTGCGTGGCAGGCCGCCAGGTCGACCTCCTCGGCCAGGCGGGAGGCGCGGCCCACGACGACCATCGGCTGGGCTGGCTCCCAGAGCCGCAACAGCTCGCCGCGCGCCGTCTCCAGGTCGCGCTCCTCGAGCAGGGCCTCGTCCAGCGCGAGGTTCTCCGCAGGCGTGTCGAGGGTCAAATCCAACAGCTGCATCGTGCTCCGCCGCGCCGCCATCGCGCCGCGCGACGGCCGACCCCTCCACCGAGCTTCACCCGGCCCGCGCGCTTCCTGGCCGACACGATTGGCTTGCCAGGCCCGGCACGGCCGCCCATGATACGGTGCGCGTACCGTCACCTGCCGCGTAGTGTAACCGACGCCCCGCGATGGCCAATCACCGTCCACGCAAGTTCAACCTCTATTTCCTGGCCGCCATCCAAGGGGCCGCGGTGCTGGGCATCTTGCTCGCGCCAGGAAGCATCGGCGAGCGCACGGTTTTCCTTCTCGCCCTGCCCTTCGGCCAGGCCAGCTTGCTGGTCCTCTGGGCCCTGCGCGGCGCGATGCCGTTCTACGTGCGAACACCGCTGGCCATCCTGGGGCTGGTCGGCGTGTGGCTGCTCACGTTGCGGCTGCTTCCCCAGGTCCGCATCCACGAACCCCAAGGTGCGGCGTGGGCCTCGCTGTACGTCACGCAGGCGGTGATGCTGGCGGCGGTGGTCAGCGCCGCGCGCCTGGCCCTGGCCTGGCGGGCGGACGCAAGGGCCGAGCCGCTGCCGCAGTACGGCGTGGGCTACCTGCTGCTGCTGGTCACCTCACTCTGCGGCATCCTGGCCGGTCTCCGCTGGGGGATGCAGTTCGCCGGCTGGTCGCATGCGGTCACGCGGTGGCAGTACTTTTTCTTCCTCCCCGTGATCGGCACGTACAACGCCGCCACGGCCCTGATCGCGGTGGCGCTGCTCGGTGGGCGGGGCCGCTGGCCGGTGCGGGGCGGGCTGGTGCTGGCCAGCAGCATCGCGCTCGGGATCACCGGACCGTGGCTGCTGCGCCGCCTGTTCGGAGAAACCGGCGGGATCGATGCGTGGCAGTTCTGTCAGCTCACCGGCGGCCAGGGGCTCTACCTGGTCCTTTCGCTCCTGCCGCTCGGGCGGCGCGGCCGACCTCGTGCGTTGGTAACCGCGCCCGCCAGGACTGTCGCCTTTTGCTCCGCGAAAGTACGCTCTTTCGCGGAGCGAAAGACGACGATGATGTGACAAAGTTGACCGGCGGCACCATCACGGTTCACGCTCCGGAAGAAGGGAAGTGCCGTAATCCCCAGGGGTGAGGTGCGTGCTTTCGGCCCACGCGCTGGGGTGTGCTGGAGTTTTGTCGGCCGAAAGATGGTCCCGACCGCGCCCCGTGAACAATCACGCTCCCTGACCACGGGTCGGGGCCCTGTTCGGCGGATCCTCCCCACCCTGCGGGCTCGCGGCGACCGTTGGCGCAGCGGGCGATGGAGCGATGGGTGGTCTGCGTCGCGGGTTGACGAGGGCCGGGTGCTCTCTACACTGAAACGGTCCCCTGGTCCCGGCCGATCCGCCCGTCCATGAACCTGCCCTCGAACAATCCCGCCCCGCCACCGCCCGAGGAGCTGCCCGTCGGCGGTCCCCAGCCGCTCGCGGCCGCGGACGTGCTGCCGCCTGTCCGCCCACCCTCGGCCAGCTTCCTGATGCAGCTGTTCTTCATCCCGCTGATCATCGTCTCGATCATCGTGGTGGTGTGGCTGCTGTTCAGCTGGCTGGCCCACCTGGGCACGCGCCCGCAGGAATTGGTCCGCGACCTGGAGGCCCTGAATCACGCCAGCTGGCAGCGAGCACTGACCTTGGCCAACCTGCTGCGTGATCCCCGCAACGAGGAGCTGCGCCGTGATACGCAACTGGCGCAACAGCTGGCCAGCCTGCTCCAGCGCCAGCTGGACGAAGGGCGGACCGATCAGGATCGCATCTGGCTGCGGCTGTACCTGTGCCGGGCGCTGGGTGAATTCCAGGTGACCGACGGGCTGCCGGTGCTGCGCGCGGCGGCGACCCATGAGCGCGATCCCGCCGAGATCGACGTGCGGCGGGCGGCCGTCCAGGCGATCGCCCTGCTCTGCGATCGGGTGGGACCCGAGCAGGTCCTCGCCCGGCCCGACGTCCTGCGGTGCCTGTTTCGCGCCGCCGCGCTGCACGGCGACGCCCAGGATGCGCAACCGGCCCGCGGCGAATTGCGATCCAACGCGGCCTTCGCCTTGGGTCTGATCGGCGGCCCGCAGACCGGCGACCACCTGGCGACGATGCTGGCCGACCCCTATCCCAATGCCCGCTACAACGCCGCCACCGGACTGGCACGGCTGGGCGATCCCCGGGCCGTTCCCCGCCTGGTTGAGATGCTGCAGATCGATAACCCGGACGCGATCCGGTTCGAAACCGATCGGTCCCAACAGCGTTGGAAGCAGGAGCTGGTGCTGCTCAACGCGCTGCGGGCCGTGCAGCTCCTGGCCGCGGGAAACCAGCAGGTCGACCTGGCGTCCTTGTCGCCTGCCATCGAGTCGCTGCTGCAAGCCGATCTCGGGCCCGCCGTGGAGCTGCAAGCCCGGGATGCCCTGCGCGAGCTGCGCGAGCGGCCCCCAGCCAATCCGCCGCCAGGGGAGGCCTGAAGGTTGTACGAGCCGCTGGGAGGGCGAGGCTCCTGCCGAGCCGAGGCCCTGATCACCCGCGCGTGGCGGCGCCGGCGCAGGCGGAAGTAGGAATGAAATGGAAGATGTCACACCTCAAGCAAGGGAAATACCGAAATGGCTGCTTCGCGGAATGAAGTGATCGAGATGTTGAGGGCGGCTTACAGCATGGAGCTGGAAACCGTGATGAACTACCTGGCCAACAGCATCAACCTGGACGGCGTCCGTGCCGAAGAGGTGAAGAAGTCGCTGGCGGCCGACGTGACCGGTGAAATCACGCACGCGCAGCAGCTGGGACACCGCATCAAACAGTTGGGCGGGTTGGTGCCCGGCTCTACCGGCGTGGTCCTGGGAAACCAGGTCCAGCCTTCGACGGATACCACCGACGTCGTGGCGGTGATCGAGGCCGTGATCCAGGCGGAAGAAGCGGCCTGCGCCCAATACAAGAAAGTCATCCTCGCCACCGAGGGTGACGACTACGTGACGCAGGACCTGTGCATTCGCCTGCTGGCCGACGAAGAGGAGCACCTCGTGCTGTTCCGCGGCTTTCGCAAGGAATACGCCCGGTCGTGATCGCCGGAGCGGCGAACGGCGGCGGGCAACATTTTTTTTCCAGCCCCGGCCAACCGCTGACGTCCGCCCAGGCCCCGCGGTATTTTCCGTAAGCCTCACGGGCGATTGAGCTTCGCCGTTGGCGGGCCGCGGTGGGTGAAAAATGCGCGAAGGGGTATCTGTTTTCGCAACCTCTTGAAGAGATTGGATTTGCAAAAACTTTACCCACCGTGATTGACGGGGGGTAAGAAGTTTCTAAAATCTTGCCTTCATGCCAAAATGTTGTGTCATCCAGATCGGATGATACAATATGTTGTGGCTAACCCCCCAAAAACACCCATTTTGGGGGATTCGTTTGGTTGGCATGTCGGGACGTGGCCTTTGGGTGTGGTGGTACGCGGGCCGGGTCAGGTTGCCTCGTTGGCCGAGAGGCCCCACAGGCGAACCCGAACGGCCGACCGTATCGACCCGAAATGCCGGGAATCGCTCACGTCCAAGGCCGTGGCGGGCAGATGCCAGTATAGTGTACTTGTGTACATTATCTCGCGCTCGCTCCGGCGGGCCGTTCGCCGGGGCTGGGGGCGGCCGGGGCGGGCTTCGGGCGGGGCGGCGGGCTTCGGGCGGGGCGGCGGGTAGCTGTTGGTTTGGCGGTAACCGTTCACAACCCGGTGGAAGATTGTCCCTGATTCCAGGGGGTCAGGTCCATGTTTTCGGCCAGCGCGGATCCGCAAGGTCGAGGTTACCGGCCGAAAAATGGACCAGACCCCGGGCGCGTGAACGGTTACGTTTGGCGATGCAACGTTGCCTGGCGGGGACGTGACGTACGGAAACAAAGCTGAAACCTAGGAGGGAGCACAGGATGGCCACGGTCGATATCGGACGAACCTCGCGGGAGGCTGCTGGCAGCGGGAGTGTCATGAGTGCCGCGCCGGATAATCCGCACGGGCTGGAGTTCGAGCCGGTGTTTTGTCCGCCGGAGGTCGCGGACCCGTTCGATACGGTGCGCTGGGAGTTGCGGAGCGCGGCGATCAAGGACGAGGGCGGGGCGGTGCTGTTCGAGCAGCACGATTGCGAGATTCCCGCGAGCTGGTCGCAGCTGGCGACGAATGTCGTGGTCAGCAAGTATTTCTACGGCGAACGGAGCACGGCCGAACGGGAGCGGAGCGTGCGCCAGTTGATCCACCGCGTCACGCGGACGATCGCCGACTGGGGGATCGAGGACGGCTATTTCCGCTCGCGGGCCGACGGCGAGCGGTTCTATCGCGAGCTGACCTGGCTTTGCCTGCACCAGCACGGGGCGTTCAATTCGCCGGTCTGGTTCAACGTGGGGCTGCACCACCAGTACGGCATCCGTGGGGCCCGCTGCAACTGGCACTGGAACGCGCCGACGCAATCGGCCGAGCAGCCGGACAACCCGTACGAGTATCCCCAGTCCTCGGCCTGCTTCATCCAGAGCGTCGACGACAACATGGAGGACATCATGCGCCTGGCCACGAGCGAGGCGATGTTGTTCAAGTTCGGCTCCGGGACCGGTACCGATCTCTCGACGCTGCGTTCGCACCGGGAGAAGCTGTCCGGGGGCGGCCGCCCCTCGGGTCCGCTGTCGTTCATGCGGGTGTACGACCAGATCGCCGCCGTGGTCAAGTCGGGCGGCAAGACGCGCCGCGCCGCCAAGATGCAGTCGCTCAAGGTCTGGCACCCGGACATCCTGGAATTCATCGAGTGCAAGCACAAGGAGGAGCAGAAGGCGCACGTGCTGATCGAGAAGGGCGGCTACGAAGCGAACTTCAACGGCGAGGCCTACAGCTCGATCCTCTTCCAGAACGCCAATCTCTCGGTGCGCGTGACCGACGAATACATGCAGACGGTGGAGCGGGGCGGGCGGTGGGCCACCCGCTGGGTGACCGATCCCTCGCGGGAGGGCCCGGTCTACGATGCCCGCACGCTGCTCGAGCGGATGGCTGAGTGCGCCTGGCACTGCGGCGATCCGGGTGTGCAGTACGACACGACGATCAACCGCTGGAATACCTGTCCCAATTCGGGCCGCATCAACGCCAGCAATCCTTGCTCGGAGTACATGTTCCTGGACAACACGGCCTGCAACCTGGCCAGCATCAACCTGATGCGGTTTCGCCAGCAGGACGGTTCGTTCGACGTGGCCCGGTTCCAGGCCGCGTGCCGGGTCTTCTTCGTGGCCCAGGAGATCCTCGTCGATCATGCCAGCTACCCCACGCGGCGGATCGCGGTCAACAGCCACCGTTACCGCCCGCTCGGCCTGGGGTATTCGAACCTCGGCAGCCTGATCATGGCCGGCGGACTGCCGTACGACTCGGCGGCCGCCCGCGGTGTCTGCGGGGCAGTGACCGCCCTGCTGCACGGGGCTGCGAACCTGGCCAGTTGCGAGCTGTCCCGGGCCGTGGGGCCGTTCGAGGCCTATCTCAAGAACCGGGAGCCGTTCCTGAACGTGATGCAGATGCACCGCGAGGCGGTGGAGCGGATCGACGACGAGGTGCCGGCCTACCTGAAGGACGCGGCCCGCCGCTTGTGGGACGAGGTGCTGCGGCAGGGCCGGGAACACGGGTTCCGCAATGCCCAGGCAACCGTGCTCGCCCCGACCGGAACGATCAGCTTCGCGATGGATTGTGATACCACGGGAATCGAGCCAGACATCGCCCTGGTCAAGTACAAGCAACTGGCGGGCGGCGGGATGCTGAAGATCATCAACCAGACGGTTCCCTTGGCCCTGCGGACCCTGGGCTATGACGACCCGCGGATCGCGGCCCTTGCGAGGCAGATCGAAGAGTCGGACACGATCGAGGGCGCGGCCGACTTGAAGGCCGAGCACCTGCCCGTGTTTGACTGCGCCTTCAAGCCGAAGCAGGGTACCCGCAGCATCGGTTGGCGGGCCCACGTGGCGATGATGGCCGCCGCCCAGCCGTTCTTGTCCGGAGCGATCTCCAAGACGGTGAACATGCCGTCCGACACGACCCCGGAGGAGGTCGGCGAGGCCTACCGCTGGGGCTGGAAGCTGGGGCTCAAGGCCCTGGCCATCTACCGCGACGGCTCCAAGCAGAGCCAGCCGCTGTCCACCTCGTCGGAGGGCGACAAGGCCGCCCGCAAGGAGTCCGCGCGGCCCCGCCGCGAACGGCTGCCCGACACCCGCCGCTCGGTCACCCACAAGTTCAACGTCGCCGGCCACGAGGGATATATCACCGTCGGCTGCTACGATGACGGCCGGCCGGGAGAGCTGTTCATCACCATGGCCAAGGAAGGCAGCACGATCGGCGGCCTGATGGACTGCTTCGGCACGGCCATCTCGATGAGCCTGCAGTATGGTGTGCCGCTGGAGGTGCTGGTCAACAAGTTCTCGCACACGCGATTCGAGCCGATGGGGCACACCACCAACCCCGACATCCGCATCGCCAAGAGCGTCGTGGACTACATCTTCCGCTGGCTGGGCGTGACCTTCATCCCCGGCTACCGGGAGGCCAGCCAGGGCCGGGCGATCGAGACGCAACAGGCGGCGGGCGCGATCAACGGGGTGGAGTCCGCCCTGCCGCGCAACGGGGCCGGCACGGCCGCCGCCGAGCCGCGCGGGGACCAGCCGTTGGGCCCGACCCAGACGGAACGGCTGCAACAGGCCGGCCTGGCAATCCAAGTCGATCACAATGGCGGGCCGGCCGAGGGCCGAAACGTACAGTTCGCCCGCTTCCAGAGCGACGCGCCCAGCTGCGACAACTGCGGGGCGATCACCGTCCGCAATGGCAACTGCTATCTCTGCCACAACTGTGGCAACAGCATGGGCTGCTCGTAACGGAGTGCGGGGCGGGAGGCCCCAGGGTAGCCGCTTTCTCGTGCGCGGCGGGCGCCGCCAAGCTGCGGGTGGCGGCGCCCGGCCAGCGCCTTGGAATCGCCAGAAACGCTGACCCGGCAACGACCCGGTCAGGACTCGCAGGCCCAGCTGGCCGCGGCCACGACCACGCTGACGGCGATCAACAACCCGACTGTCGATATCGCCTCGATCCACACGCCCGGCGACTCCCCCACGCGCCCGCCGCCACACTCGGTCTCAGATGTAATACGGGTTCGTGGCAGGAACCGGGCGCAACGACCAGTTCGTCGCCACGAAGGCCACACAAGCACCCAGCAGCAGCAGCAGCGTGATCGCGTTCATCTCAGTTGGTCCTCACCGCTCGGCCAGCCTGCCCATCGGCTGGTCCCGAACATGAGTCATCCAACGCAGCGATCGTGCCAGTTGATCCTTCCAGCCAGGTGCGTATCAGCGCAACCTGCTATGTGGAAATAGGTTCGATCTATGTGCTGGCAGTTGCGGTGACTTGCTTGTCACCCAGAAATGACATCAATGTGATTCAGCCGCGATGTCATCCCGATGGCGCCTGGCGGACGAGCCGCAGCGTGATTACCGGGACCCTGTGCCGTGGGCAATCGGCCGCCTGGCAATCGGCCCTTCGGCCAGACCGGCCAGCGGGGCCTGTTGAGAAATTTGCGGCACAGGCCGGGGTCTGGCTCATTTTTCGGCCGATAGACCGCTCGTCGTCGTGCGGCGCTGCCGCCGAAAAATGTGCCTGACCCCTTGGGGTGCGGCCCTTGGGGTGCGGCATGGTTGGCGAGGGCATCGTGCCGGCTGGGAGCCAGCTGGCCAAGGGCTCGGTCGCGCGCGGCCGGATCGCTTCGAATCCCGCGGACTGGCCCGCTCAGATCACCAGGGTCCGCGGACGGGATAGATGCCCAACTGGGCAGTGTCGCTGGGCCAGATCGGAACCGGCGTCCACCCGGCGCCTGGCGTGCCAGCCTCCCCCGGGTAGGGCCGCGCGAACTGGTGATAGAGCGGGGTCATGCGGGTACGCGCAACGCCCCAGCTGAAGTTGGTCTGCATGTCGGCGGTGGGGGGCACGACGAGGGCCATCGGTTGTCCCCATTGGGGATGTGCAAAGGGACCGTGCCACGGCACGTTGGCGTTGTACCACCCCGCGCCGCGGTCGGCATGCGTCCGGTAGTGGGGCCGCTCGTGGGGATGAACCGCCAGCGACTGGCGCGCTGCTGCGAGCAGAACCAGGGCGGACACGGCCAGGGCCATCCGCAGACACCGAGTCATGGGCTTTTCCTCCGAGTCTTCCTTGCCGCTTTAGCGCGGATTATTCATCAACCTGACGAGTAAAGTTGCAAGGTGAAGCAGAGAACCAGGTTGTGGCTATCTTCCCAAAAACACCGCGCACATCAGCCGGCACGCGCTAGCGTCCGGTTCTCCCCAATTCCACCAGAACCGGACGCTAGCGCGCTTGCGGCTCATGAATAATCCGAGTTAGCGCGGGACCTCGATCATCTTGAACAGCCCCTTGACGCCGGTCCTCACAGGCGTGCCGTACCAGCGGACTTTGGTCCGGTTCAGCCCCATGCCGTTGTTGTAGTGCTGCTGGTAGCTGGCGTGGTGCTGGTACAGAAACTCGTGCGGCATCAAGGGCTGGTAGGTGTAGTACGTGTGACCGACCAGGGGCGGCACCGGGTAGGGGGCGGGGTACATGGCGGCCGGAACACCCCCGGCTCCGGGCACATAGTAGTTGTAGAACAGATCGGGCTGTGATTGCTCGGCCAACGGCGCGATCCAGTCGTAGGCCCGCGCTGCGGGCTTGCCGACAGGGGCGAGGAGCAGGGCCGCGGCGAGAAGGCAGGCCAGGGCACGGGGTTGAGCAGTGCGCACGGGTGAAATCCTTCCTGGCTCGAACATGACGCGCAGTCCGTCCGGCGAACATGCCGGCGAGCGTGCTGGACGCGGCGGGGGCAGTTGGGGCCCCGGGCAGGGATGACGATCGGAAGTGGTCGGCACCCGCAGGTCGGCGGGCGCGGTGAGCCGGCGGCGAAGGCCGTCTTTAGGTTTTTCGGCCGGCGCGGGTGCTGCCGGTGAATCTTTGTTTGTCAATGGTGCCGATCGGGATCAAGATGCGTCCCGCGGCGGAAATCGCCTGGGAGGACCCGGATCCAGCCGCTATACTCTTCCCAATCGGAATGTTCTTGCCCGCCCAAGGGAGTGCGCCTCTTGTCCCCCGCCCCTACCGAATCCCCGAAGCGGCCGGCCCCCGCCCCCCGCGCCACGCGCGAGGACCCGCCCCAGGTCAACGGCCACGACCCGACCAACGGCCGTCCCGAGGCCCCGCGCCGGCGGGCCACGGCCCAGTCGATGGCGGCCAGCCAGCGCGATATCTCGGTCAGCGAGTTCTTCGCCAAGAACCGCCATCTGCTGGGGTTCGACAACCCCCGCAAGGCCCTGCTGACGACCGTCAAGGAGGCGGTCGACAACGCCCTGGACGCCTGCGAGGAGGCGGGCATTCTCCCCGAACTCTGGGTCCACATCCGCCAGATCGGCGAGAACCGCTTTCAGGTGGGTGTGCAGGACAACGGTCCGGGAATCCTCAAAGAACAGATTCCCAACGTCTTCGGC
>Ga0209398_1000648_pt1 | contig 20677 bp, 21 predicted proteins | sample AshMeaBigSpring_FD_184125 | JGI IMG/M metagenome (GOLD analysis project Ga0209398, IMG submission 184125) | Groundwater microbial communities from Big Spring, Nevada to study Microbial Dark Matter (Phase II) - Ash Meadows Big Spring (SPAdes)... | ecosystem: Environmental > Aquatic > Deep... | reverse complement strand
CGCATGTTTCGTTTGGCTGAATCGGGCCAACTTGATAAATCCACAAAAATTTTATACCGGGTCCACGACGTTGAAGTTCTACACAAAACCAATATATCGTTGGGTAATGCACCGTTAGAGTTAATGGCATCGGTTGACTTAAACACATTCACTACTACCGAGTCGCCATTATTGCTGCCGCGCATATAAAAATTAAGTACATAATTTTTACCGGTAGCATTATTAATTGTTTGAAACAGTCGAATATCATTTCGGTTGGTATGTTTCGTAATAGTTAATGCCAAACTTTTACTGCCCGAATTTTTGGTCGTATCCACAATGGCCGAGGTGCCCGTAGATGCGCCTCCGCTTGAAACAAACGTCAATTGCCACACGCCCTGCATATTGGTGGCTAGCGATCCATTACCCGTAGTAACATAACTGTTGGTACCGGTTGAGAAACTTTCAAACCCACTATTTACAAGCAATTCCTGTGCAGTAAGCGGCAGGCTGATGGCGAAGCAAGAGATTATCCAAAAACAAATATTGCGCAAAAAAACATGCAAAGTCATGTAAGCGATCGTTTAGTTGATGAACAAGGTTTCGTTTGAAAAAGAAAACAACTGTAAAACAACCCCTCTTTTGCTTAAAAAAGTGGTTCGTATGTTGCAAGTTGTGGTCAATTTGGCGCAGCTTGTTGCAGAAAAAACGCATCCCCTATGTTTTGCGGGTAGCGAGGAAAGGTATTGGGTAGAAGGCGTAAGAAATAGTTGGTTTACCACGGAGGGTGCGGAGTGGATTCACGGAGGACGCAGGGAATGGTGGAAGGCGTAAGGTATGAGGTCTAGTTTGCTGACCAAAGAGGTGATAGTGTTGAGGCCGGAGTACGTGGGGAAAGGTATTGGGTGGAAGGTGGAAGATATAGTTGGTTTACCACAGAGGGCATAGAGTTGGTTCACGGAGGACAAAGGGATTGGTGGAAGGCGTAAGGTATGAGGTGAAATGTATGAGGAGTAAGGTATGAGGTGTAAGGTATGAGGTATGAGGTAAAGTTTGCTTACTGTAAAGGAGACACAGTTGAATGATTTAATTTTAAAACATGAAGCATCATTTTAAAGCTAAGAGCACTACAGCTACCAATTAAAATAAAAAAGTAAGCATTTTTAAGAATATACATGTATTTTTAACTTTCTTTGCTTAATTACTCAACAACTGATCATGAAAAAGATACTTTTTTTCCTATCATTTTATATTTCCCAAGCGTATGCACAAACTGGCTTGGAGTTCAACCACAAATTCATAGAATGCGAAAACAAATGGGTGGCTGTTAAAACCGGTAGCGACACATCATTGAGCTATGGCTTTGTTTATGTGGATGATATAGCAGGATTCACATTCAATCTTGAAGGGTCATTTACCATCGAAAAAGATGGTCGCTTTGTGCCTAAAAAAAGCAGTTCCATTTCCATACACAAGTATCGCTTAAAACCCAATAATACCAAAGTGGCTTTCATTCCTACTGCTAAATATGGCGAATTGGAAATACAAGAATATCCCGACTGGCTTAAACACTATATGGATGATACCGTGTCTGCAAGTCATTTTTATCACAGGGGATTTATTTTCAATGGCTTCAATGAATGCGCCAAAGCCTTGACCTATCTTGAAAAAGCCAGAAAGATGGATCCCAAATTCAAAGGACTAGCAGTGGAGTTAGCGTTTTCTTATAATTGTCTTTCGCAGTACAATCAGGCCATTCTTATTTTACAAGAGGCCTTGGAAACAAATCCTACCGATGCTTATGTATATAAAGAACTGATTTTTGCACAAATACATGCGCAACAGATAGATAACGCAGTTGAGAGTTGTAAAAAAGCCATAGCTGTTTGCAACAGTGTAAATTACCATGCCGAAAACTGCTACAATATTCTCTACATTTTTTACAAAAACAAAGACAAAAAGCGGTTTGATGAGTGGTTGCCCGAAGCCCAAAAATGGACAGCCAAGAATGCACGGTTAACAGAGCTGATTAAAAAAATGGAAGCAGATTTAGGGCAATAAGGTTGGGTAGCGAAGGTGTAGGACATAAAGTGGGTAAATGACTAGCATATTTTTGGGGGAATTCCAAATACAAAGTCCAACAGAACATTTGGCAAGTGGGGCTACAAAACTCGTATTTCAGCTTTTGACACTTTGTCTAACGTTCTTTCTAGCTTAACAAAACTTGAGCAAACAGTACAACTTATACCCAACTTTTATATCTTTATTCATCAATACATAACCAAGCACAAAATAAATCCCCATCGAGGTATTTGATTGCAAGCGGTAAAACTCAAAAACACAAACTATCACAAATAAAATAAACCCTACACGTATGCATAAACTGAAATTTGCATTGAAATTTATTATTGCAATCATCCCTTTTTCATTACTAGGCAGTACCTTGTACAGCCTTTTTCCAAAAATTCCACATACAGTAGTTATGATATTGTATGCTGCATTGTTCGCTTTTTTCGTGTATCTATTTTACAAGAAGAAGAAAAAAATTAGAGAAAGCGATGAAAACTATGTAATACCAGAATACTTAAAACCCTCAACACTAGCCTACTTACTTATCGCTGCAATCATGTCGTTCTTTTTTACTTCTTCAACCGTTGGCACTTCGTTGGTGATTGACAATGGCAAATCAGTACCTGTAGACATCAGTATCGAAAATAAAAAAATTACCATACCACCCAACAGCTTTAAACAAACATCTATTCGATTAGGTTCACAAAAAATCACAGTACAAGGAGTTGAAAAAACCATCAATATACCCAATAAGGCAAAGTGGATTTTTAATATTGATTCCATATATACTTATTACGAAACAAGCGTTGACTATTCTAGTCACTTATTTAAAAATGGAATAGCCGATTCGTCTTATTTTAAAAAAGACAATATAAAAGTGCTTAAAGGAGAATTGATAAAGTCAGACGCCGAATATTTATTTGAAGCGCCTGAAACAATAACAATAGATAAGAGTAAAAAAAATCAAAAAATAGTATCCGTTAAAATACTCTACAGAATGCCATTTGCCTCAACAAATGATAGCACCAATAGACATTAATTAACAGACCGTTTCATTTGTCAACAGTAAGCGTGGCAATAGTGGGGCGTAACGAAACTTCTATTGCCGCTTTAAAAATTGAATAAACCTCGCATCTTGGTCGTTAATAACCTGCCATACAATAGAAATTTAAAACTAACTTGTATATCTTTATTCAATGGTACATGGGCATACATGGAACAACTGAACGCCTCTCCTAGTACCATATGAATTGCTTAATTAGCGCCTAAATATTAAACCGTTTAACACCATATTCACAATTTAAATATGGAATTTATTATTCGTATTTTTTTTATTTGTTGCCTTTATTCTTTTAATAAGGACATTGGGTGCTTGGATGTTGAGAATTGACGAAGTAATTGACCTTCAAAAACAAATTTTAAAGGAATTACAAAACCGCAGGTAACAGTAAGCATCGTAATACGCAGAAGTTTGGCGCATGGAAAGCATTTAATGTAACGTAGTTGCGTGCTTGCTTATTCAATTTTCTTGTCTTCACAAACTCGACAAAATGAACACGATGCTGACACTGCTTTCATCCCAAAATTGGTGCTAGCGTAAAAAAAGCACGATATTCCTAATTCTTTCTATGTGCACGACACGCCATTTTACCAAATGCCATTTACTCCATTCTTTGAAAACTTGATTGGATTTGGTGCTAGCAAAAAGGCAAGTTGGGTAATTGACTACTTAAAAGTTATTGACTGATAAATCTGCAAGTAATATACGTATGGGTACCATTCAATTTGTAGCAACCCGGTTTGGTAAAAAAATAGCCTCAGATACTGAAGTAGATGCATTTGCTGATTATTTGGATGCCAAAACCTATCAATCAGCATTGTGCGACACCGCCATTCGTCTTTCAAATAGGCAGGGCAATGGATATTTCGCAAGTATCATGACCTATAAAAATCTTTCTCAACTGAAAGATTTTAGACCCTTCATTAGAGGTATGCAAATACCGATTTTGGTGATGAAAGGGCAATGTGATAACCAACCTTGGGGAGCTACTAATGAATATTTGAATCTTTTTCCTAACCATAAATTCAAATTGATTCCGAATGCTGGACACTTTATCAATGTGGAGCAATATGACAAGTATATTGAGGAAATAAAGAACTTTCTACTTCATTAAAACCCACGAATGGTAGCTTTGTAAGTACCTAGCTACCCCCTATCCAAACAATAATCAAAACAACTCCATAAATGATGCTGAAATTAACTTCAAAAATAATTGTATGGGCTATTTGCATTTTCGCCTTGGCTTTTATTGCAAGGCCTGTATTTTTTTATGTGTATGTATATTACAATGATGTAAAAAAAGTAAGTGTTGCAAATCCCAAAACAACGAACGACGCGAGCAAATTAAATGAAACCAAAGTAGATAGTATCGTTGCCATACCTGAAAATAAAGCCGCTGCAATACAGCAAATAGCAGCATTAATCCAAAGGGCTGCGGAATACAAACAGACAATTACCATAGCAGGTGCACAGCATTCTATGGGAGGTCACACGATTTATCCTAATGCGATTGTATTAAACATGAGGGGTTTTAGATATGTACAATACGATAGTTCACAACAAATTTTGTGGACAGGGTCGGGTACATTGTGGTCGGAAATTATTCCTTACCTAGACAAATTGGGAAAATCGGTGAGTGTTATGCAGTCGAACAATTCGTTTTCGGTGGGTGGTTCTATTAGTGTTAACTGTCATGGTTGGCAACCGGACGCCTCACCTATTGCCTCTACGGTTGTCTCTTTTCGCTTAATCACCGCCGACGGAAAACTAACCACTTGCAGCAGAACTGAAAATAAGGAATTGTTTGCATTGGTTTTGGGCGGCTATGGCCTATTTGGCGTAATTACAGATGTGGCCTTGAAAGTAGTTGACAATAAAATGTATACAACCCAACAATACATTATTAAAAGCAGCGACTATGTAAAAGAATTTAATAAGTATGTTTCAGCAAATCCTAGCATTGGGTTAGCATACGGACGTATCAACATCAATCCCAATCACTTTATGGAAGAAGCGATTCTTTCTACCTATCAAAGCAACTCTTCGGCACCCTTAAAATCGGTGCAGGAAAATGCACTAAAAACTTTTCGGCGATGTGTTTTTAGAGGCTCCGCAAACAGTGAATATGGTAAAAATTTACGTTGGACAATAGAAAAAGCTTCCACCAAGTTAATGAATGGCAGAAATTTTTCCCGTAATCAACTATCGAATGAAGGCGTGGAAACCTTTCAAAACCACGACACTGCGTATACGGATATTTTACATGAATATTTTATACCCACCCATCAGGTGGCAGCATTTATAGATTCATTGAAAAAAATCATCCCTACTTACCAAGTCGATTTATTGAATATTACACTGCGCAATGTGAAGAAAGATCATGATGCATTTTTGGCTTATGCCAATGAAGAAGTATTTGGATTTGTAATGCTATTCAATCAAGCCAAAAATCCATCCTCCGAAACCGCGATGCGCGCACTTACACAACGATTGGTAGATGTTGCTATCAAACTCAATGGAACTTATTACTTGCCCTATCGCTTACATGCCACTAAACAGCAAATGCACCTTGCTTACCCAAAAGCAAACGCCTTTTTTGCTTTGAAAAAAAAGTACGACCCCAACGAAATTTTTAAAAATAAATTTTACGAAGCCTATCAATAGCCGTTATGGTACGAGTGAAAGCCATAATAACCGGCAACGAAAAAGTACAGACAGCTACAAAAAGTAGCAGTATGATTACATCAAAATACGCAAATAGGCAAATCAATGAATTGAAAACCATTTACTTATGCATGTGTGTTTAATACAGCGAGTAATTGGTCATTGGTAATTGAATGGGCACAACGAAAGTGTTGTAGAGGACAAGTTGCTTGTCCGTGCACTCCACAAGGTTTACAAGATAGATTTTCGGCACTTTCAATTATAAAACGCCGATCGCTTAGTGGCCCGTAGCCAAAAGCAGGTACTGTAGAACAGTAAATTGCCGTTACGGGAGCGTTGACACTTGATGCAAAATGCATAGGGGCCGAATCGTTCACATAGTTCATCACTGCCCGTTGCATTAAGGCTGCTGAAGCTAAAAACGACAACTGACCACATAGGTTTACTACTTTGGCACTACCACTCTGGTCGGCTATGCTTTGGCAAAGTGCAGTGTCAGTAGGCGCACCGAGCAAATAAATGGTAAGATGGGTTGGAAGTGATTGTATGAGGGCAATCCATTTTTCGGCAGGAAACTGTTTGGTATACCATACCGATGTGGGTGCAATGCAGATATAATTACCTTGTTGATAAGGTGCAACCTTTTGTAGGTCTTCCTTTCTCGGATACAAGCGAGGCTTTGCTGCTTGCGCATCGGTAAATGTAGCAATCAACTGCTGGTTTTTATCAATTTCGTGCAAAGTAGACGAAGCAACGTGGACTATTTTGTGGGTAAATCCCCAACTGAAAGGATTTTTATCAAAACCAATACGGTGCTGCGCGCCCGATAACGCCGTTAATAAACCCGTAGCGGCATAGCGCTGCACGGTAACCACAAGTTGGTAGCGTGTTTTGCGTATTTGCAGCAACAACTGCCACAAATGACGGTATTTGTGTTTTCTTTTTTGCCAAATCAGTACTTGGTGTACATAGGGATGCCCCTCTAACAAGGCTTCATTTCCTTTGCGCACCAAAAAATCAATTTGCGCTTTTGGGTAGTAGTGATGCAATTTTTCCAGCAACGCTGTTGCTAAAACAGCGTCTCCAATAAATGCAGTTTGTATAACAAGTATTTTATTCATCTATTCAAGGCCTAGTAAACAAAGTAGGTGTTTAAACCAAATAGCCATTCATTTCGGTGTGGTAGGCTTTTGCTGCTTGTGCAGCCACTTCGGCAAAGTCTTCCCCATCACCGGCATAAATAACAGCGCGACTAACATTCACTAGCAAACCGCCGTTAGGATGTATTAATCCATATTTACTTACATCGGCAAGGCTTCCACCTTGCGTACCAACTCCCGGCACCAACAAAAAATGATTGGGAACAATAGAACGAATAGAGGTTAAATCGCTTGCCCTAGTAGCACCCACTACAAACATCAGGTTTTGTTCGTTACCCCAACTTGCCACTTTTTCCAATACTTTTTGATACATTGGCACAGCGATGTTTTGGGATTCCATAGGTGTATCAACTGTTAATTTTTGAAAATCGGCAGCTCCTTTGTTAGACGTAAGTGCCAATACAATAGCTGTTTTGTTGTCGTACTCCAAAAAGGGACGTACACTGTCCTCGCCCATATAGGGTGCTACAGTTACGGCATCAAAAGGCAGCGTTTCAAAAAAGGTTTTGGCATATTGTGCGGCCGTATTACCAATATCGCCACGCTTGGCATCGGCTATGGAAAAATGCGTTTCGGGGATATACGCAAGTGTTTCTTCCATTATTTCCCATCCCTTCACTCCTAGTGATTCGTAAAATGCAGTATTAATTTTATAACTAACGCAGTAGTCTTTTGTAGCATCTATAATTGCTTTGTTAAAAGCTACCAAACCATTTGGTTGCTGTTGTAAATGCTTGGGAATTTTTTGAATATCGGTATCTAAGCCTACGCACAAATAATTTTTTTTCTGCTGTATTTGTGCAATCAATTGTTGCTGATTCATGGCGCAAATGTACGGTTTGACATTTGAATATAACCCACCAAAAAATGGTTTTTATCCATAATACCGTGCTAAAGCAACAAGCGCAGATTACTGCTTTGGGAGCAAGTCGTATCTATTTTTTAGGTGTATGAGTGGTATTTGTAAATACAATAAAACCTTCAATTGAATTTCGTTATAAATTTGTGGCAGTGCAAATTGCGCTAATATTAGTTTAAACTCTCTTTGAAACGAATAAATGAAAATTAAATACATTTTAAATTTGAATAAATTCAATTTGATTATATGAAAATAATCAAATTGAAAATACAGTTGTTTCAAACTGATTACTCTTCACGGAAATGGTTGGAGCTTGAACTTTAGCGAAATTGTACTTGGTGTAATGAGGTAAATTAAACGGCATAATTGCCTCTACCGTACTACTACCATCTCTTGAAATAGTCAATCAAAAATATGCAAGTGAATTAGCCCCATTGAAAAAATGGGCGTGTAAATAACCTGGAGAAGCGATTCATTAACACACATTTGCTAAATATAGTATTTTCTTTTGTAATTATTTGGATGTAAGGGTACTCGTGGAATAAATCTGAATGCTGCAAAAAACTTCACCAATTCAGAAAGTGTAAACAAATTTGATTGAAATGAATATTAATTTTGTCTATTAATTGCATAATCAGTATTGATTGATTAATAGTAAAATGAAATTGCCCATGAAGAATTTATTGATTGTTTGTAGTATGCTTCTTTTTGCAACCCTACTAATGGGCTGTGAAAAAAAGGATGTTAGTCCATTAGATGGCACGTATAGCGGTACGTTTACAGTGGCATATAATGACACAACATTGACAGGGCCAACAACTATAGAATTGAAAAATGGCACATTTTCCGCTACAGGAAATTCAAATAAAATACCTGCAGGAGGTTCGGGCACTTTTTCTGTTGACAACAACACAATCCGTTTCAAAGACGCAAACATTTGGACTGCAAATTTTGATTGGAACTTAATACTAAGCGGTAGCTACGAATATACAATTGATGGGAAAAAACTAACAATAGCTGCCGAAAAAAACGGTGTTGGAATTTATCAATACGTACTTGAAAAGCAATAAGTAGTAATTTATTAAATATTATTTATTTTACTCTTTACCTAAATTTGACAACAGCAAAACGCTCCAATTTACTATTCCTTTTTGCAGCATCTGAACCAAATGGTGCAAAATTGTTGCCCAATACATCGAAATTTATCAATTATCATATTTTTATTCAAATTATTTCAGCATGAAATCACCTATTTGTATTTTATTATGTGTTTTGTTTTGTACATCTTGTTCTATATGCCATGTCTATACCAAATCTGAAGTGATTAGAAATGCCCAAAAAAATGACGTTAAAAAGAATGGCAATATAATAATAGTAGAAGAACAAAGAAGCGTAAAACTATTGACAAGAGATAGTAATTTTCAAAAAGTTGATGTCATTTTTGAATTTGATGATAACGGTAAACAACTCAAATATACCGTAGCAGCTACCTGTGATTCGTGTTTTCGGAAATATCTTCTAAAAGAAATCGAAAAAAAGAGTTACAAATGGCAAATGCTAAATGATTCTACTTATGTATCAAAATTTGCTTTTCATTTGATGTTGCATGTACATAAAGCGGCATACGCATATGATATTGTTAAACACGATCTTACAAGAAAACAATACATGGATTTAATCAGGAGTTCTTCAAAAGAAGAAAGCATTCAATAGCAGTCTATTTTCTGTCGAATGTGCTGAGCATTTGCTTCCACAACTTTATTAATACCTTTAACTGTGGATCTGCAAGGTTGGCAATCGTTTGTAAGTACGCAGTTATTGTTACAATACTTAAGGTGTCTAATATAAGGCTGCTTAGTACCTACAGCATTAGAGCGAATTTTATTGAATAATTAATTTGTATAAATATTGATTTTATTTTATTTTTTGTTGCTTATTTAATAACCTAATTCTTTTAAAATAGCCATTTATGTTACGAACAATTGTCGGTGTGTTATTCTGCCTTTTTTGGGTAAAAAATGGCTTTGGAAATACGACACCCGCTAAATTAACTATCAAACATGTAGTACGTAATTTTTATGTGTACACCACCTATCATTTATACGAAAAGCAACTTATACCGGCGCACGGTATGTATTTGGTAACCGATAGTGGCGTTCTGTTACTCGATACTCCATGGGATTCTACCCAATTTCAACCTTTACTCGATAGTATTCAGATAAAGCACGGCCAACAAGTAAAATGGTGCATTGCCACACATTGGCACAGCGACCGAACAGATGGCCTTGATTATTATCGGCAACAAGGTATCAAAACCTATACTACCGTATTGACTGATGATTTTTGCAGGAAAAACAACCAAAAGAGAGCAAGTTATTTAATGACAAAAGATACCCTTTTCCAAATTGGGTCAACATCGTTCGAAGTGTATTATCCTGGAGGTGGACATACGGAAGACAATATTGTGGTTTGGTTTGGTAAAGAAAAAATTCTATATGGAGGTTGTTTAATTAAAGGAGCCGAAGCAAAAGATTTAGGATACCTTGGCGACGCCAATGTGGCGGAATATGCAAACACCCTAAGAAGAGTACAGAAAAGATTTCCTCGTCCCAAATGGATTCTTGTTTCGCACCACGATTGGACAAACAACCATTCCTTAGCACATTCCATCCAATTGGCCAAACAACTTAAAAAGCAACACCCTCGATCTTAGTTGCTCGTAATTAACTTTATGTAGTTGCTATCTGCGCAACACTTGATACATCAAATTAAGCGCAGGATTTAACATCCCATCACCCTATTAGTTTTTTATGCAAGATTTAGCCAAACATCACGAACGCATTGCCAAAATGACTTTCGCCTCGGTATATCCACACTACGTAACCAAAGTAACCAAAAAAGGGAGAACTATTGAAGAATTGCATACCGTTATTGAATGGCTTACCGGATTTAACGAAACCATATTGCAAGAAATGATTGCCCAAAATGTAACTTTCCAACCATTTTTTGAATCGGCCAATTTGCATGCAAACGCCCATTTGATTACCGGTACTATTTGCGGGTATGACATAGCTGCAATTAATAACCTATTGACACAAAAAGTCCGGTATATGGATAAATTGGTTGATGAATTGGCGAAGGGGCGAAAAATGGAAAAAATATTAAGACTTCCCTAGTTCGCATCAACAAAAAAGAGCCGTCACTTGATTGTAACGACTCTTTCAGAATAATATATTCTCAAAAACAAACTAAACCAAATAAACAACCAAACTTCGTGCACCATGTGCACCAATAACTAGCGATTGTTCAATATCGGCAGTTTTTGATGGCCCCGCAATAAACGCTCCGAATCCTACCTTTGCAATATCAATTTGCGCATATGCGTGGTGCATCGTAGCCACCAATTGTTCTTTGGGTAATACAATTGCCAAATGTTGACAGATAAAGGGTAGTAATCGATTAACCATTTGATGTTCTTGTATCCAAATAGCGCCATTTTCGGCCACTCCCACAGTTCCTTTGATGTACGTTTTTTCTATCAGTGCCAATGATTCTGCGGATTGGAAACGGAGTTTATCAATCGCATCTGTGGTATCCCAAAGGGTATCGGCAACCCAATTACCTGCCGCCCGTTCTGCAGCAATTGTAGCAATGATTTCTTGTTCATCACTTATTTGAACTACCATTCCGCCAATACCCGTTAGCGTATTGGTAAACTGTTCAATTAAATCTTTATACGAAATAACCTGTTGAATATCAATATTGGGCAACTCAGTTAATTCGGGTTTGTTTTTTGAAATACTGCTAAGTATTTGGTTACGTGCGCTCATACCAGTATTATTTGTTGTTTTTGTACCACTCAGTGAAACTTTGTTTGGGAGGCGTAGGCATTTCTCTTTGTTTGTACCAAGGATTGAATGTTTTGTTATTGGTCAAAAAAGGAAAGGTACGCATTACCCAACGACCAATTTTACCACTTATGCGATAAATTGATGGATTTGCTAGTACAAAAGCCATTCCTTTCATACCCCACTTTTTGGAGGTAGCAACATACCCTTCGGCTACTACCACTTGACGCCATTTCCACAATTGATCATGGATATCAATTTTAACAGGGCAAACATTGCTGCACGAACCACACAAAGTAGAAGCAAAAGGCAAATCTGCATTAGCCTTCATATCTAAATTAGGGTTTAAGATAGAACCAATAGGCCCCGCAACTGCAGTATGGTAACTGTGTCCACCACTGCGACGGTAAACCGGACAAGTATTAAAGCAAGCCGCACAGCGAATACATTTTAACGAGTTCCGAAAATCGGGGCGACCAAGTTGCTTAGAACGACCATTGTCAACAATTACAATATGCATTTCTTGACCTTCGCGAGGTTTTTGAAAATGACTTGAATAGGTGGTTATAGGCTGCCCAGTAGCACTACGCGCCAATAAACGCAAAAACACACCAAGATGCTCCGCTTTCGGGATAATTTTTTCAAAACCCATACAAGCAATGTGTATTTTGGCAGCATGTGCGCCCATATCTGCATTGCCCTCGTTGGTACAAACCACAAAACCACCTGTTTCTGCAACAGCAAAGTTGACACCGGTAATAGCGAGGTTACTGATTAAAAATTTCTCACGCAAATGGTGCCTCGCAGCTTCTGTAAGGTATTGTGGGTCGTTGTTGCCTTTTTCGGTATGTAAATGTTCGTGAAAGGTTTCGCTTACATCCTGTTTTTTTAAGTGGATGGCCGGAAGTACAATGTGACTCGGTGGTTCATTGCGCAATTGCACAATCCTTTCGCCTAAATCGGTATCTACCACCTCTATGCCTTGCTGTTGCAAGTACGGATTTAGGTGGCACTCCTCGGTAAGCATACTTTTGCTCTTTACAATTTTATTGATTCCGTTAGCGGCAATAATGTTGTAAATAATGCGATTGTGTTCTTCCGCATTAGCAGCCCAATGAACTTTTATTCCATTAGCTGTAGCTTTTGCTTCGAACTCAATGAGGTAATTATCTAAATTAGAAAGACTATGGTTTTTGATTTGCGAAGCCCAATTGCGCAATTGCTCCCATTCCGGCAAGCTGTGTGCCGCTTTATCGCGTTTTTGACGTACAAACCATAATGTATCATCATGCCAATCGGTGCGCGGTTCATCTTTTATAAACGCAGCGGCTGCGGTTGCATGGTCTTTAATTGTTGTTGTTGTCATTCCCAATTGCTATTTAGAATTTCGGCTATATGCAATGTTTTGATTTTGCTGTTATTGCGTTTTAAGATTCCTTCTAAGTGCATCAAGCAACTTACGTCTACACCTGTAATAAATTCCACATCGTTGTGAGCGTGTTCTTCTACCCTATCTTTTCCCATTTTTACGCTAACGGCTTCTTCAAACACACAAAAAGTACCACCAAAACCACAACATTCATCGCGGCGAACAGGCATTTGAAGGTCGAGACCTTTGACGAGTGATAATAATTTTTCTGGTTTAGAAAAGCTAGGTGCCACCAATTCAGTCATGGAAGACAACCCTAAACCACGCTGACCGTGACAGCTAACGTGTAATCCTACTTTGTGCGGAAAGTTTGCCGGTAATGCGTCGATTTTTAAAATATCAACCAAAAACTCAGTAAGCTCAAACACTTTTTTATTAATAGGTGTTGCTGTTGGCGATAAGTTACTTTCGTGCAAATGTTCTTTTAAATGTAGAACACAGCTACCTGATGGCCCTACAATATAATCAAAGCCTGCAAAATTTTGGATAAAATTTTTATCGCAGCCTTTGCTAATTGCGGCAAAACCGCTGTTTGCCATAGGTTGACCACAGCAGGTTTGATTGAGGGGAAAACCCACTTCGCAACCAAGCTTCTCTAACAATTGTAATGTTGCAATACCCACTTGGGGATAAAACTGATCAATATAACATGGAACAAATAAACCTACCCGCATAAAATTAATTTAAAGCTCTGTCTAAGTGAACATACCCACCATCTACATATATCAACTGACCGGTAGTGTGCGAAGAACAATCGCTCAATAAAAAGGCCACTGAATTAGCAATTTCCTCTTGGGTGGTAAACCTCTTGCCCAAAGGAATATTGTTGGTAATGCTTTTTAATTTGGCTTCCGGATTTTCGAAAGTACTGATCCAAGATTCGTACAACGGCGTGTAACATTCAGCTACAATAACTGCATTAACACGAATACCGTATTTCAATAGTTCAACCGACCATTCACGAGTTAAGGCATTCCTACCACCGTTCGCTGCGGCATAAGCCGATGTTCCCCCTTGACCAGTATCGGCAGTTTTTGAACCGATGTTTACAATACTTCCTTTCGATTTGATTAAGTATGGAAGGCAATGATGTGCTAACAAAAAGTAGTGTATTAAATTGCTATGCAAACTTTTCACAAATCCTTCATAAGTACCGTTTTCCAAACCTACACCATCGTTAACACCGGCGTTATTCACTAATCCGTCAATACGGCCAAATACTTCTACAGTCTTTGCAATTGCGTCTGCACATTGTTCAGGTACAGATAATTCTGCTTTTATACCAATAGCTTTTCCACCATTATTAACAATGCGCTCTACCAAATGGTTGTTGTCTTTTTCGTTTCTTCCCAAAATAACTACCTGCGCACCTTCTCGCGCAAGTATCAAAGATATCCCTTCGCCAATTCCTTTTGCTCCACCTGATACAACTATTACTTTATTTTGCAGTTGCAAATCCATAATGATGAGTTAATAATTTTGTAATTATTTATATGCTATTACTGATTGTTTTGAAGTGCCTAGTCCATCGATACCCAATTCTACTACATCACCTTCTTTCAGGTAAATAGCCGGATTAAAACCAAGTCCTACACCATGCGGCGTACCTGTAGAAATGATGTCGCCGGGTAATAAAGTCATAAACTGACTGATGTATGAAACTAGATAAGGTACATTGAAAATCAGATCGTCTGTATTTCCGTCCTGCATCATTTTACCATTCACGCTCAACCACAAACGAAGGTTGTGTACATCGGTAATTTCCTCTTTGGTTACTAACCACGGACCAATTGGGGCAAACGTATCGCAACCTTTGCCTTTGTCCCAAGTACCACCACGTTCTAATTGAAAAGCCCTTTCGCTTACATCGTTGTGCAAACAATAGCCCGCAATATAATCGTAAGCATCTGCTTCGCTAACATAAGACGCTTTTTTACCAATCACCAAAGCCAATTCCACTTCCCAATCGGTTTTTTCAGAATTTTTTGGGATTACAATCGTATCGTTTGGTCCAACTAAAGCCGTGGTTGATTTGAAGAAAATAATGGGTTCTTTAGGTATAGCGGCATTGGTTTCTTTAGCATGCTTGGCATAGTTTAAACCAATACAAACAATTTTAGAAGGACGAGCAACAGGGCTACCAATGCGTACACTTGCATCTACTACAGGCAAGCTATCTTGGTTTGCAGCTACAAAAGCAGATAATCTATTCAAACCATCATTTTCAAAAAAGCTTTCGTTATAATCTTCCCCAAAAGCTGAAGTATCGAAAATTGTATTGTTGATTACAACACCTGTTTTTTCTTTTCCAAATTCGCCAAAGCGTATTAATTTCATTTGATTATTTTTTAAAAGTAATTAGTTGTTTAATTTAATGAATCCACCATCAATTGGATAGTCATTACCGGTAATAAAGCCTGCTTCATCGCTGCACAAGAACAAAGCAAGCGAAGCCACTTCTTCCACTTTACCCATCCTGCCAATTGGTTGGCTTTTAGATAATTTTTCGAACATTTCGGCTTCTTTCCCTGGATAGTTTTTAGCAATAAAACCGTCTACAAAGGGAGTGTGTACCCTTGCAGGTGAAATGGAATTACAACGGATGCCATCGGCCATATAATCTCTAGCTACACTTAGCGTCATAGCAAAAACAGCCCCTTTACTCATGCTATAAGCAAAACGGTCGCTGATGCCAACCCATGCTGCAATAGATGCTACATTCAAAATAGCCCCACCGCCATTGGCTTTGAATTTGGGCAATGCTTCGTGCAAACAATTGTAGGTACCCTTTACATTCACACTATACACACGGTCAAAATCTTCTTCGGTTGTTGCGTCAGCTTTACCAACATGGGCTATACCTGCACAATTAACCAAAATTTCGAATTTGCCAATGCTGCCAAAAATTTCCTTTACTTGTTGTTGTATGCTAACATTGCAGCCATAAGCTTTAGCTAAACCACCTTCCGCAACAATTTCTGTTACCACATCATCTGCATTTGCCTTATTCAGTTCAACAATATGCACTGTTGCACCTTGCTTGGCAAATAATTTTGCAATCGCTTTACCAATGCCACTGCCACCACCCGTAATTACGGCACTCTTATTATTTAATGAAAACATATTGTTTATTTTTTGATTAAAGAAAAATTACAAACTCACTCCTCTTTTCCAAGGAATAAAATCATCCTGATTTAATTGTACCGCTTTAGGAACAATATTACCACTAGCTACTTCGATACAAAAACGGAGTATGTCTTCTCCCATTTCTTCTATCGTTTTTTCGCCACGAATAATTGCCCCAGTATCAATATCTATAATATCGGACATTCTGTTGGCTAAAGCTGAATTTGTAGCCACTTTAATAACCGGACATACCGGATTGCCAGTAGGTGTGCCTAGGCCTGTTGTAAAAAGAATCAACGTAGCACCGCTTGCCGCTTTACCGGTAGTTGCTTCAACATCGTTACCCGGCGTACAAACTAGGCTAAGCCCCGGCTTGGTAACAGGTTCGGTATAATCCAATACATCTACTACAGGCGAAGTGCCGGCTTTTTTGGCAGCCCCTGTGCTTTTGATGGCATCTGTAATTAAACCATCTTTGATATTTCCGGGAGATGGATTCATATGAAAACCCGAACCAACTGCATGGGCTTGTGCATCGTAGTCTTGCATTAATTGAATGAACTTGTTGGCGGAAGCTTCTGTAATGCAACGATCAATCATGTTCTGCTCTGCACCGCATAATTCCGGAAATTCGGCTAGTAATACTTTACCGCCGAGTGTTACCAATAAATCGGCGGTATAGCCAACTGCCGGATTCGCACTAATGCCACTAAAACCGTCGCTGCCTCCGCATTTTACACCAATGCACAATTTGCTGAGTGGTGCAGGTTGGCGTTCAAATTGGTTGATAGCTTGTAAACCAACAAAAGTTTGTTGAATTGCCGCTTTAATTAATTGTTCTTCACTTTGGGCTTGTTGTTGTTCAAACACCAAAACGGTCTTATCGAAAGATGGATTGCGTTTTTTAACATCGTCCAAAAATGATTGTGTTTGTAAATGTTGGCATCCCAAGCTTAAAACAGTTATACCTGCCACATTGGGATGATCGGCATAAGCAGCCAAAAGGTTGCTCAATGTTGCTGCATCCTGACGCGTACCACCACAGCCGCCTTGGTGATTCAGGAATTTGATGCCATCTACATTTTTAAATATTCGCTCAGATGCTGGACTAGCTATACCATCAATGCTAAATTGGCTAATATCTTCCCCTTTTTTATATGCTTGTAACAACGCTGCGGTATACTGTTTGTACTTATCTGTTACAGCATAGCCAAGTGCATTGTGTAAGGCTTCTTTGATAACATCTAAGTTGCGATTTTCGCAAAAAACGGTGGGTACAAATAACCAATAATTGGCGGTACCTACTCGACCATCTTTTCTATGGTAACCATTGAAAGTGGCATTCTCAAACTTTGAAATATCAGGTTGTTGCCATTGATAGTCTACTTTGCGATACTGATATGCTTCTGCAGCGTGGTAAACATTTTCGGTTGTCATTACGCCACCTTTTGCAATTGGCATTTTGGCCTTACCCACTAACACACCATACATGGTAACATCGCCACCTTCCGCAATAGCTTCGATAAAAAATTTGTGCTTTGCAGCAACATTGTCTAACAATACAAATGTGTCATTGCCCCAAGTAACACTAGTGCCTTTGGCTAAATCTTGTAGCGCAACCAACACATTGTCGTTCGGGTGAATTTGCAAGAATTTTTTTGTACTCATTTCTATAATTTATAATTCAAATATTTTATTCATCAATACCCATTTCTCGTTAGGGCCAGCAAAAGGAAGTGACTGCTGAAAATTCCACATCAGTTCTTCCCATTCTTGTACTTTAGGGTTTATAGCATCGGCTTTACCTTTTGCTTCAAAACTGAATGTTTCGTTCACTTCCATTATCATAAACAACCGATTTCCGGCTCTATAAATTTGCATAGCCACAATGCCCGATGAGGTAATGCTTTCTAAAATTTCGGGCCATACATTACGATGCCACGCTTCATAATCGGCAATTAATTTTTCGTCGTCTTTTAAGTCTAATGCTAAACAATATCTCGTTATCATAGGATTAATTTTTTACAACTTTATGACCTTTAAGTCCAAATAAAAACACTACAATAAAACAAACTAAAGGAACAATGTAGCCAAACTGTATGTTTTTGGTAACATCACTAATGTATCCAAAAAGTGGAGGTAGTAAGGCCCCGCCTACAATGGACATAATAATTAAACTGCTACCAAATTCACGGTCGCCACCAAGGTCTTTAATTCCCAATGAAAAAATGGTAGGGAACATGATAGACATAAAGAAAGAAATACCAATCACTAAGTAGATGGTAATCATTCCATGTAAGAAAATAGCCCCTAAACACAAAATGATATTGATGAAAGCGTACAATGCCAATAATTTTTCGGGCTTGATGTACTTCATGAAGAAGGTACCCAAGAAACGACCAATTAAGAAGGCCAAGCCACAACCTACTCCTTGGTAATTAGCGGCCACTTCTTCCGAAATATCGGCTGCTTTGGAGGCATATAATAAAAACAGACTTAAAACGCAAACTTGTGCACCCACATAAAAAAATTGTGCAGCTACCGCCCAACTAAGGTGTTTGTGGCGAAGTGCATGGAAAATGTTTTTACTGATGCTTACTTCCTCTGCTTCTTCCACTTCGGGTAAATGCATAAAGTAAAAAATAACCGCCACTACTAAAATGATAACACCAATTACTAAGTAAGGCATTTTTACAGAAGCCGCTTCGCCTGCTAAAGCAATTTTTCTAGCTTCCTCCGTCATTGCCATTAATTCGGCATCTGAAAAACCTTTGGTTAAAATAATTTTTCCACCAATGATAGGTGCTAATGTAACTGCAAGTCCATTAAAAGACTGAGCAAAATTTAAGCGTTGGGTAGCAGAATCGGGAGGTCCAAGAAGCGTGGCATATGGATTGGCTGCCGTTTCTAAAATGGTTAATCCACAAGCAATAATAAATAATGCTACTAGGAAAAAGATATACAATTGTGTATTTGCAGCAGGAATAAATAAAAATGATCCTATGGCAAACAATAGTAACCCAATAATAATACCTGTTTTATAACCATATTTCTTCATTACCATACCAGCTGGAATGGCCATTAAGAAATAAGCGATAAAAACTGCAGAATCTACAAGTGAGGCTTGGAGCGTACTTAAACTAAACGACTTTTTTAAGTGTGGTATCAATACCGGATCTAGGTTGTGTACAAAACCCCACATAAAGAACAGCGAGGTAATCATAATAAAAGCAAACTGGGTGGACGATTTTTGGCTAGCATTCATAAAGCAAACGGGGTTTTGTAATGTATAGGTGATATAAAGGGATTGTAAAGAAAATAAAATTCCACGATAATAAATTTAATTTTATTAGGTGGAATTAATTAATAATTTCGCATTCCTTAATTTACAACTCTTGCCAATTTTATGATTCAAGTAATAAACCGAGCGATAGACATACTAGAGTACGTTTCGATTGATAAAGAAAATCCGAAATTACTAGGTCAGATTGCCAAAGATTTAGACCTCAACGCAGCAACCTGTGCAAATATTGTAAAAACTTTGGTAAGTAGAGGCCTTTTACAAAAATCTGATACACAAAAAGGCTATTTACTCGGTAAGGCATTGTATGCCATGGGCAATAAAGGAGTTGATTACCAACGTATTATTGATGCAGCAGACGATGAGATGCTGCACATTGCCAAGGAACTAAATGAAAATTGCTTGCTAGCTGTTATGAATGGCGATTGCAGAAAAGTTATCCATCGCAGGCATTGTAGCCAATTAATTCAGGCCAATACGCTTGATGAAAAAAAGGCTTACGATTCATCTACAGGTCGTTTGTTATTGGCAATGCTTCCCAATCATGAATTGGATAGTTTTATCAAACGACATGGTCTTCCGAGTACCGCTATTTGGAACGATGCCAATACTAAAAAGCAATTTATGCTACAGATGGAACTGATTAGGCGCAATGGCTATGCCCTTATTGAGGATAGCGTGCAGGTGATTGGAATTGCGGCACCAATTTACCAACAAACGAAAGTTGTAGCGAGTTTGAGCATTTATTTACCTGCTTTTCGATTTACCAATGTAATGCGTAAAGAAATGATTTCAATTATAACGGTGTCTGCGAAAAAAATTTCTGAAAAGCTTTAAAAACAGCGGCTTTGCTTTTCTGAGTTTTTAGCGTATATAGTGCGATTTATCGCAGGTATTCAATCTGAAAATAGCGCTTAAAACACCTTTATTGATACAAAAAAAGCGACCAAATAGGTCGCTTTTTTTATAATGCCAAATTAAATGACTAATAAAGTATTCTCACTTTTATCGTATGCTTGATGTTTTTCAGTAATTCTGCTGCCTGTTTTGACAATTTTTTATCTACATCCAATACAACGTATCCAATTTCTTCGTTTGTTTTTAAGTATTGACCTACTATGTTGATTTCGTGTTTGGATAACTCTGTATTAATAGCACTCAATACACCGGGCACATTATCA
>Ga0209398_1000646_pt1 | contig 20723 bp, 16 predicted proteins | sample AshMeaBigSpring_FD_184125 | JGI IMG/M metagenome (GOLD analysis project Ga0209398, IMG submission 184125) | Groundwater microbial communities from Big Spring, Nevada to study Microbial Dark Matter (Phase II) - Ash Meadows Big Spring (SPAdes)... | ecosystem: Environmental > Aquatic > Deep... | reverse complement strand
TCACTTGCCAATGTGGAGGCAAGTACAAACTAAGGTAATCAATGGTCTTGCAGCCAAATGTGTTGCGATATACGGCCACATCTTTGTGAGTGACTCCCCAAAAAGCGGTGGCTTTGGGAGCAATAGACGCTTCGTATTTTTTTAACAAACGACTTTCGTTCCAATAATATATTTTTTTTAAAATAGCAGTAGACGATTGGTATAAATGTCTGTAATATTGGTATTCTACATTGTGCACACGTACAAATTTTCGCCTATTGGCAAAGCGGGGGTCGTGTAATAAATAAGAACAATGAACCCCTTCCATTAAAATGGGATAATCGTCTTTGAGCAAATTTTGTAATAAATCTTCATTGCTGCGAGATGCAACAATATAGGGTAGTTGATTAAAGATACTGGTAGACGCTTGTAAACGGGGATAGTAGTGTACCGAAGTGCAGTATTTGTACAGTTCGGGTTGCTTGCCCCGTCCGTAGTCGAAACAATGCAAATGGATGTGTACGCCTTGCGCCTGTAATGCGGGTAACTTATAAAACAAGTCGAAAACGCCACCAAAATCAACAGGGTAGGGAACGGTCAGGCTAACGATATGAAGGTGTTTTTCCATGTTGTATGTAGGCAAATGAACTTATTGATTAGGTAAAATACGTTGCCAGTAGGCAATTAGTTGAACAGATTCGGCTTGCCAATTGAGTTGCTCGCGTGCTATTAGTGTGTTTTGTTGAATGCTTTTGTATAAAACACTATCGTGCAGCAATTTGTTTAAAGCAGCTGCAATTGCGGCTACACTAGTATCTTCAATCAGTAAGGCCACGGGTAAATGATGGTTTATGGCAGCATATTCCGGATAGTTGACACAAATTTGTGGAATACCCGCCATCATATAATCAAAAAAACGATTGGCCAATGAATAGTATTGGTTTAGGCCTGTTGATTCAAATAGGGTGACTCCACAAAAAGCGGTTGGTGTAAGCAATCGTAATTCAGTAGGTGCTACATAGCCCTTAAGGATTACTTTATTGCTTAAGTTATATTGTGCTATTAATTGTTGGGTTTGATTAAAAAAATTTCCTTCGCCACAAATAATCAACTGCGCATCTACATGTTCCATTGCCGGAATGAGGCTTTCAAAGCAGCGTCCTTCATTTACAGCTCCTTGATATAAAATTACCGGGAGGGTATTGGTAGGTGGAGGAATGTTTGCGTCAAAAGTTTTCAATAGCGGTAAGTTACGGACTATTCCATAATTTACGCCGTAGCGTCTGTTCAATTCTTGTTGTATAAAGGTGTTTACCGTATAGCCATGTGGATACTGACGTACAGCATACTTTTCTATTTGCAACCAAAACCAATGCAACCATTTGCGGGTACAAATCTCTTTTTGTTCGGTAAACAGTTCGTGCGCATCGTACAAACGGGGCTTTCGCTTTAGTTTGCTTATCCATAAGCAGGGCAAAATGGTGTCGAGGTCAACGGCATAAAACGCCGCTGCCCTATGGGTAAGCAAGTACCAAAATAAGCGCACATTGTATTCGGCATAAAAGCCAAAACCTTTTTCGAAGAAGCACGGTAACCGTACTTGAGCAAATTTTTCATTCCGCAATGCAGCGGAATGCTTTTTTTTTCTGCCTATTAGTTGCACACAATAGCCAGCATCAACCAATGAGTTGCAAATACGTTGCATGCGTTGGTCGTACGTTAAATCATTGGTGACCGAACAAATGATAGGTGCTTGTTGTGGCATACGCAACAAATATAAATGCAGAAACGGATAAGTTGAGTAAAACTATGGAGTATTGAAAGGTTATTAAAAGTTTGGAATAACTATGGTTGGTTCAATAATATGCATTTTATTCGCAGAATATTGCGTATGTGTAACTCGTTAATTTCTAATAAATTGAAAAAAGGCAGTACTTTCTTTTTATGGGTGTTTCTCTCTTTCGGAACTATGTTGTGGTTGCATGCACAACCCGTAGCCGATACAATTTTAGACAAAAAAACAGGAAATAAAATACTCGGTTTTCCAGTAGTTGCTAAAACGATTGAAACAGGATGGAGTGCAGGCCTTGCGGCATCATTTACATTTCATCTTTCTAAAAAACACCATGCGCAGCGCACCTCAAATGTACAATTATTGGGCTTATATTCTTTCAAAAAACAATTGGTAGTAGCGCTGAATGGAAGTCAGTATTTTAAAAATGAAAAATATGTTTTAAATCAACAAATTTCATACAGTTCCTTTCCGGATAAATTTTGGGGAATTGGCAATAGTACTAGCGCTACTTATGAAAATTATTCATTTAATCAATATTATATTAGTCTTCATTTGTTGCGTAAAATAGGCAGTCATTGGTTTATTGGAATACCTTTTGAAATGCAGAATCTTTTGCAAGTGCAATACCTGCGTAACGGTTTGTTTGACCAACAAGCAGTGCCCGGAAAAAATGGTTATAAAGTACTTGGATTAGGGGTAAGTCTAACTTTTGACAACCGTAATCACGCTTTCGCTCCATCGGCAGGCACTTATGCCCAACTCTATTTCAATCATTTCGACGATTATTTAGGTAGCTCATTTGTATATAGCAATTTGGTGCTAGATGCTCGTCATTTTATCAGTTTGGGCGGGCAGCAAGTGTTAGCCTTGCAGGCCTACTCGTTTAATAATTTTGGAACGGCTATTCCGTTGCGCAGCCTTGCTAGTTTGGGAGGCAGTACTAGCATGCGTGGTTATTATAGTGGGCGTTATCGCGATCAAAACCAGCTCGTTTTTCAAGCCGAATACCGTAGGCCATTGTATAAGTCGGTAGGGATGGTATTGTTTGCTAATGTTGGTGATGTTGCAGCCGATACAAAAAAATATCAACTTAGTCAGTTTAAGCACAGCATAGGCGCCGGTTTGCGATTGCCATTGAACAAAGCTGAAAAATTAAATGTACGAATCGACTATGGAATTGGATCTAAAGGGAATAGTGGGTTGTACTTTCAGCTTGCCGAAGCTTTTTAGTGGCTTGCGTGGTGGGTGATTTTTTTTGCAACAATAAAACATAACCAAGCAAAAAATGGCGCAGCAAGTACATCTACACTATAATGTACATGTTGAAGTAGCACCAAAATGCCCACAGCAACGGTGCTGATGTACATTATCCACTTTTCTTTTGAGTGAATTAAGCACAACGAAAAAATGAACTGAGTAGAGGTGTGTCCCGAAAAAAATAGATCTTTGGTTATAAATGTGCCACCGTAAAAAATATTGGTAATTGGGTCAATTAACGGAACTAACTGCTGTGGTGGGTTAAAGGGAACAAGAGAAATAGAAGCTATTCTTGCAATACATAATATCAAAAAACTCCAAATGAGTGTTAAGCAAATCATTGGATGTTGTAAACACCGTATCAGAGTGTAGATGGTGGTAGTCCAAATTATGGCAAAAATGAGATAAGATACATTTACCGCAGGTAGCACATGCAAAAGACAGTCGTTCATCACGAAACCGTCTCTTTTCTCAATTATTGCAAAAAAATATTGAAAAAAAATCAAAACCAATGTGGTAAGTGTAGCTCCCACATACAACAACTTTTTAAATAATGGTTGTGTAAAGGCAGCCTTCCAAGTTGCTTTTATATTGCTCATTCTGTAAAATCGCCCGATAGAGGGGCGCAAAGTTAACAAAGGGTTTTGGCATTTGAATGCCAATAATTAGTGAGTGTATTAAACTAAGTTAGCTGTTATTACAAAAGTGAATGATCAACAATGAGTTGTACAATTTGCTCAAGATACTTTTGGTCGGTGGCGTCAAAATAATTTGAATATTCGCTATCTACGTCTAGTACGCCCACAATGTGGGTATTGTTGAAAATAGGAACTACAATTTCGCTTTTAGACAAACTGCTGCATGCAATGTGTCCTGGAAATTGATCAACATCGGGCACAATTAAAGTTTTGGCTTGTTGCCAGGCAGAACCACAAACTCCTTTACCTTTTTGTATACGGGTGCAAGCAATAGGTCCTTGAAATGGACCAAGTATTAATTGTTGATTGTTTGGGGCAACTAAATAAAATCCTACCCACCACCAATTAAATTGTTGTTTTAATGCAGCTGCTAAGTTGGCTAAATTGGCAATTAAGTTGGTTTCACCCGTTATCAAGGCCTCAATTTGTGGATACAACGCTTGATATTGCGCCTCTTTTGTTCCTTGAATTATGTGTAAATCCTCTGACATATAATTTAGATGGTTTATTTTAGTGAATTTAACTTGGGTAATGTAATAACGCTGCAAACATGCTATCTGCCTGATAGGGGTAGCCACAAATTAGCCGCTGTTCCAGTACTTGAAGTTTTGGATAAGCAATGCGTATTTTATCTACTATTTGTTCATTTTCGTCTGCAAAAATAGAACAGGTAATGTATAAAAAGTAGCCTCCTGGAAGCAGTTTTTGTATTGATTTTTTTGCTATTGTAAACTGCAAGTGTGTGAATTGAGTAAGCTTTTCTATTTGAAAAAAGAATAAATTTTCAGGTGTTCTGCTCCAAGTACCACTACCACTACAGGGTACATCGCAAATAATCAAGTTGTATTGTGTTGGATGTAATTGTTGTTGTGATGCCAAATCCGCAACAAAAGAGTGGTAATCGTAAATGCCTGCCTGCTGAAAACGTTTTGCCAAATTGGCCAAAATAGACGGACGGACGTCGCTTACCGTAATGGTGCATGACGGTAACGAATCCTTCGCCAAAATGCTTTTACCACCACTAGCAGCACAGCAATCCCATATAGAAAAATGCGATGGAACGCCGTTGTTTTTTGCTTTATCGTGTGTAAGAATGGATTCAAAAAATGCACCTATTTGTTGTGATGCATAATCTTGAATCACCACTTCTTTATTGATTTTGAAAAGTGTTTCGGTATTCGTATTGTTGGGTAGTGCTATGCAAGTTGCATTTATTTGTGTAAAGGCAATTTGATTTGTATGTAAAATGCCTATTACTTTTTGGTGATAATTTGCTCTAATACGGATAAATAAATTCGGTTGTTGCAAAAATGATTCTTGCCAAGCTTGTAAATCAATACCCTTACTGATTTGGGATGACCATGGAAAAAGCATGCTATTGGTGGATATTGATAATTGGGTTAGTTTATCGTTAAAGCTTAGCGTTGCTTGTTCATTCCAATCTTGATTAACAGCTTTTAATAAAGCATTTGGTTCCTTACTGCACAGCCATAGTGCTTGTTCAATGTGGGTAGCGGTAGCTTGTTTATGAAAGAGGTTACAAACCCTATAATAACAGTAGGTGAGTTGTAATATATTTTTCCTGTCCTTGGAGCCATATTTTTTGTGTTGGGAAAAAAAGTGCTTTAAATGGATGGATAATGGGGCTTTCCCTTGATAATTTTGGATAATTGATAAGGAAGTTTTTATGTGTTGTTGAATGTAATTCACAAGCAAGGTGTAATTTTTTCGATATGTAAAAAGCCTATTGCATTTGTGCAATAGGCTTTAAGAAGTATGTGGTTGGTATACGTTGTTTACAACTCTAGTAAACTTTTCACAGGATCCTTGCCAATGAGTAGTTGATCAGGATTTTCTAACAATTCCTTTACTCTTACCAAAAAGCCTACACTTTCTCTACCATCTACTATTCTATGGTCGTAACTAAGTGCCAAATACATCATTGGTCTTATTTCTACTTTACCGTTTACTGCCATTGGGCGATCTTGGATTTTGTGCATTCCAAGAATAGCGCTTTGCGGTAGGTTGATAATTGGTGTACTTAGTAAGCTTCCAAAAACACCCCCATTGGTAATGGTAAATGTACCACCGGTTAAGTCCTCAGCAGTTAATTTACTATCTCTAGCTTTTCCTGCAAGTTCAATTACTTTTTTCTCAATATCGGCCATGCTCAAGCTTTCCACATTTCTAATTACCGGCACGGTTAATCCGCGTGGAGTACTTACTGCAATACTAATATCAGCATAATCATGGTATACTAAAGAATCACCATCAATATAAGCATTTACCGCAGGTAATTCGCTTAGTGCTATGGCACATGCTTTGGCAAAAAAGCTCATGAAACCAAGGTTTACACCATGGCTTTCTTTAAATTTATCTTTGTATTTTTTGCGAATGTCCATAATGTTGCCCATATCCACTTCGTTAAAAGTGGTGAGCATTGCGGTGGTGTTTTTAGCCTCCACTAAACGTCTGCTAATGGTTTTGCGCAGGTTGCTCATTTTCTCTTGGCGAACATTTCTGCTAAACAATTCTGCTCCCGCGAATGCCTTTTTGCCAGGATTGGCCAAAGCTTCTAGAACATCATTTTTTAATATTTTTCCACCAAATCCAGAGGCGGTTATAGAGGCTAGATCAACTTTTTTATCAGCAATAATGGCACTTGCTACCGGGGTAGCTTTTATATCGTTGCTTACGGCTGTAACCGGTGCTTGAGAAGTGGTGGCAGCTACAACAGTTGGAACCTCAGCAACAACAGCTGATGAGGCACTAGTGGGTTTGGCGGCAGTATCATCAATTTGTGCCAATAAAGCACCAATTAAGATTGTATCACCTTCTTTTGCTAATTGTATCAATACGCCGGCTTGTTCCGCATTAACCTCAAAAGTGGCTTTTTCACTTTCCAATTCTGCAATTACTTCATCTCTCTCAACATATTGTCCTTCTTTTTTGGTCCATTTTAGCAATGTTACTTCGCTAATTGATTCGCCAACGGTTGGTACTTTAATATCAATCATAAAAAACTAGTTTCTTTATTAATCGTGTTTGTTTTGTTTTTGGTTCAAACAGTTTTGCGTTGCTTAGTGGTTATTAGCATGCTAAATGTCGAATGCAGTTTGCAAAATTTCTGCTTGTTCTTTTGCATGTACTTTCGCATAGCCTGTAGCAGTAGCAGCGCTTGCTGAACGACCAATAATGCCGAAGTTGATGCTTAATAAGTTCATTTTTAAGAAGGCTGCTGCACCCATATTCAATGGTTCTTCCTGCACCCAATACCAACTTGCTTTGTTGTATTTTTTGTACAAGGTATCAATTTGTTTGTGTGGTAAAGGGTATAATTGTTCCAAACGTACAATAGCAATGTCGGTTCTATTCTCTTTCTTTTGTTTGTCGGCTAGTTCAAAATAAATTTTACCGGAACAGAACAATACTTTTTTAACGGAATTAACATCAGTAATGTTTGCATCGTCAATTGTTTCTTTGAAACCACCATTGGTAAATTCAGTTAGCGAACTAAAAGTATATGGACTGCGCAAATAAGCTTTAGGTGAAAAATTGATCAATGGTTTCCTGAAATTCCAAGTCAACTGCCTGCGTAAAGCATGGAAAAGGTTGGCAGAAGTAGTAATATTGGTAACAATCATATTGTTTTCGGCACAGAGTTGCAAAAAGCGTTCAAGACGTGCGCTGCTGTGTTCAGGACCTTGTCCTTCATAGCCGTGAGGCAATAGCATCACAATACCATTTTGGCGTTGCCATTTTTGTTCACCTGCCGAAATAAATTGGTCTATCATGGTTTGTGCACCATTGCAAAAATCGCCAAACTGTGCTTCCCAAATTACCAATGCATTAGGATTGGCCAACCCATAACCGTATTCAAAACCAAGAACGCCGTATTCGCTTAAAAGTGAGTTGTAAATGCGAAGTTTGGCTTGTGTTTCTGTGAAATGGTTGAGACGATTATATCCTTTATTGGTTTCTTCATCTCTCAAAATGGCATGACGGTGTGAGAAGGTACCACGCTGCACATCTTGTCCACTCATTCTCACAATATTTCCATCAATTAAAATAGAACCATAAGCCATCAATTCACCGGTGGCCCAATCTATTTTACCTTCTGTTTCTAGTAGTTTTACTTTTTCTTGAATTAATTTTTCTACTTTTTTTAAGGGTTTGAAATCAGCAGGCCATTGCATCAATCCGTTGAAAAGGAGTTGTGCTTTTGCTGAATCAATTGCTGTATTTGGCGAGGCTTCAAAATCAGCATCTGTTGCTTTCGACATTTGTTTCCACGCAAGTTCAGGTGCTTGGTATTTGTAGGGAAGCGGGTGTTGTTTTATTTCATCCAATCTTTCTTGTAAATCGGCCCAAAACTTTTTTTCCATTTCTTTAGCCAATACTTGCGCATCTGACTCACCGTTGTTAATTAAGTACTGTGTATATACTTCTCTAGGATTGGGATGTTTGTCAATTAGAGCATACAATTTGGGTTGAGTATATTTTGGGTCGTCTCCCTCGTTGTGGCCATGTTTGCGGTAACAAACCATATCAATAAATACATCGCTATTGAATTCCTGACGGAAACGAGTAGCTATTTCAGCGCACTTTACTACAGCTTCGGCGTCATCGCCATTTACGTGAAGAACGGGTGCTTGTACCATTGAGGCAATGGAAGTACAATAGTCGGCACTACGAGCGTCGTCGAAATCGGTTGTAAAACCAATTTGATTATTGATAACATAATGGATGGTACCTCCAGTGTAATAGCCCTTTAAATGGCTCATCTGCAGTACTTCATATACAATTCCTTGGCCGGCTACTGAAGCATCGCCATGAATTAAAACGGGCAAGATTTTGTCAAAATCGCTTTCGTACAAGACATCAGCTTTGGCACGTGCGAAGCCCACTACCACGGGGTCTACCGCTTCCAAGTGCGATGGATTGGGCATGAGTTTTAGATGGATGTTCTTGTTTTCGGGGGTCATGATATCGCTACCATAACCCATGTGGTATTTTACGTCGCCGCTTCCCATCGTTTGATCTATGGTAGCAGTACCTTCAAACTCACTAAAAATTTGCTCATAGGTTTTGCCCATAATGTTGGCAAGTACGTTTAAACGACCTCTGTGAGCCATGCCAATAACAACTTCTTTCACTTCGTTGTCGGCTGCTGTATTAATGATAGCATCTAAAGCGGCAATCGTAGTTTCGCCACCTTCTAGTGAAAAGCGTTTTTGACCAATGTATTTGGTGTGTAGAAATTTTTCGAAAATAACGCCTTGATTCAATTTTTCAAGAATACGTTTCTTTTTGTTGAGCGAAATAGGTTCGTGGAATTTGTGCTCCAATTCATTAATCAGCCAATCAACCTTTTTTTGATCGCTCATGTATTTGTACTCAACGCCTACATTGTGCGCATATACCTTTTGTAAGTGTTGTAATATTTTGCGAAGGGAGGTAGTGCCTAAGCCGATTAATCCACCAGCATGAAATTCGGTATCTAAATCTTTGTCTGAAAGACCAAAAAAAGCCAAATCCAAATTTGCACCGCGATCTTTACGTGCTCTAATCGGGTTGGTAGTGGCAATCAGATGTCCTTTATTACGATAGCCAAGTATTAAGCGATAAACACTGATTTCTTTGAGCCAATCGACAGAGGAGGGTAGGGTTGCGCCTACATTACTACCACTAACAGATGCAGCATTGTTGGTAACTGCAAAATCGAAACCTTCAAAAAACTTTCTAATATCGGCATCTACACTTTCTGGATTGCTGATAAAGTCTTGATAAAGACCTTCAATAAAAGCAGGATGCGAATTGGTGATGTATGAAAAATCCTTCATGCGGCAATATTAACTACTGAATGTATTAAATTGTTTCGCAAATATCGTAGATTGACGTTAGAGTAAAACAGGAATTTTGTAAACTATTTACTAAAACGTTGTCGTGAGATGCTTGCTAAATGTTTTATGGTTGTTTGTTTATTTTTTGTGTTCTGTTTGTAATTGGTTGCAAAAATCTATATTTTACCATTAAAACAGTTTTTCAGCGGCACTTTTTTATAAATTTTTATAAATTGACCAGATTAAATGTTTTTTTGTTGAAATGTTATTGTGATATTTATTTGCAAAATAAAGTAAATTTTAGAATTTTTGATTGTTTTTTTATTGTTTGCGTCATATTTTTTGTCGATTTTTGGTCGATTGGGTTCGTTTTAAATAGATTTATTTTATTTTAATTTATGTTTATTGAATTTGATTTTGGTGAGAATAAAATTTTTAGAAAAGTTTTTTTCGTAAAATTCCAAAATACACCTTACTTTTGCCGACCAAAAAAGAAATAGAACATGGCAAACCATAAAGCCACCAAAAAAGATACAAGGCAAGCTGCAGCACGCAGAGAACGTAACCGTTATTATGGCAAAACTACCCGTAATGCCATTCGTGATTTGAAAGAAATTAGTGATGCAACTGCATACGCTGATAAATTACCTAATATTATTTCGCAGATAGATAAGTTGGCTAAGCGCGGCATTATTCATAAGAATAAAGCTGCAAACTTAAAAAGCAAATTGGCTCGTAAAGCTGCTACAGTAGCTGCTTAATTACTTGCTTTATAAAACATTTTAAAAGCTCGCTGCATGTAAATACGCAGCGAGCTTCTTTGTTTAAGCCATAGGTTGCTGTAAACCAAAAAAATCTATGCAAGTACATAAGTATGTAAGTTGAGATTGCATCACCTAGGCAGTGCAGTTGAATGGTGCCAACGCCAATGCAGCCAAATAGGCCTACTGTTGCTTGGCTCATAAAGATTATTTTGAGGCTACAAAGTAGCCTTTCTTCTCTGCTAGAATCAATAAAGAATGTAATGATAAACTTTGTACTCTCCACTGTAAAGTTGAGATCAAAGAATATAACAAGCGCATCAAGCTATTGCTTTCGTGCGGCTTTATCCCACAAGACCGATTGGTTGCCCCAAAAGTACCGATGAATGCCTGCCAAAACAGCATAATTCATTAAGCAAAAGTAATATGGGATAAACAGTATTTTGATTTTGATTTCTTTTTGTGCTGCCAATGCACCTAGAGTTGCAAGTGTATAAAAAGCAATTTGGGCTGCAAAGAGTATAAGGTAGCTAGTATGCATGAAGCTATTGGGCTGTTGAAATACCAAAATGGCATTGGTGAAGAGTGTTATAAGCATGAAAAAAGGCGTTACCGTCCATCTAAGCACCCGATGGCTCATATATTGGAACCATAAAACAAAATGGTGGAAAGGGTTAGCCATTTTGGGAAGACGCACAATGGATTGAATGCCTCCGGCAGCAATACGTATTTTTCTTTTTAGTTCTTCGGTCACATTTGCAGATGCTTGTTCGGATGCATAGGCATCAGGTTCGTACACAATTCTATAGCCTTTTTGTGCTATCAGCATCGATATCATAAAATCGTCTAAAACGGTGTCGTTAGGTACAGGTTGGTACAAGTTGGTTTTAACACTGAATAATTCGCCGGCGGCGCCAACTACTGAATACAATTCGGCATCCCATTTTTTTAAAGTGGATTCGTATTTCCAATAAAAACCTTCACCTGCCGTAGCATCAGCGGTGGCGTCTATTTCCACGCGTTTTTCGCCCGAAACAGCTCCTACAGAAGGGTCTTCGTAATGGCGGGCAATTTTAAGCAGCGCATCTTGGTTTAAAAAAGTATTGGCATCGGTAAAAACAGCAATTTCGGATGTAACGGTTTGCATAGCTCTATGTACGGCTACAATTTTTCCGCTACGTTCAGGTTGGTGCATAACGGTAATTTCGGGGAATTGTGCAGCCAAAAGTGGGGTGGCATCGGTACTGCCGTCGGTAACAAAGAGGTACTTGATTTTATTTTTCGGATAGTTGAGTTGTAAAGTGTTTCGAATTTTTGCTTCAATAAAAGCCTCCTCATTGTATGCAGCCACAATTAAGGTTAAAGAAGGGGTGTATTGATTGGTTATTGTAGGTGTTTTTTTGTAAAGTAGGCGCTTCAATAACACAAGTGCATACAAAACAACTCCGTAACCTACATAGGTATAAATTACAATTGCTAAACTAATCCAAAACAAGTATTGCATACATTATGTTATTAAGGTTTAAAACCGAGGTGAACACTATTGGTGGGTTGGGTAATATTCCAATAAATGGCTCTTACTAGTTGTTTGATAAATACCGATTTCCCTTCTTTGATATAGATGACGATATTTTTGGGTGTCACAATCAAAATGAAGTAAAAAAGAAAAAACAGTTTGCAATGATAGGGTGCATTTCTTCTGATAAAAAGAATACGATTTCGATTCATGAAATATTCTTTTAAAGCACTTTTTTGCCCAACGCTAACAGATTCTTTGTGGTAAATAAGTGCTTTGGTATTTACCCAAATTTCAAATCCTTGTTTTTTTATTCTATCGCACCAATCGCCTTCCTCGTAGTACAAGAAGTAGTTTTCGTGCATCAAGCCGGCTTTGGCTACAGCTTCTTTTTTCAGCATCATGGCCGCTCCATGGGCAAATCCTGTTGGTGCCTCCCGATTGTCGTATTGGCCATTGTCTTTTTCAAACTGGCCTACACATTTGTTTTGGCAGGTGTAATAATTCATAGGTGTAAATCCTACGTATTGCAAGGTGTCGGGTAGTTGAAAGTATTTAATTTTTGGACAAACAACGCCTACCTGAGGGTGTGTTTCTAATGTATGGAGCAACGTTTCGATGAGTAAAGGGGTGAATTCGGTATCGTTGTTGACGAGAAAAAAGTAGGTGCCGTTAGCATAGCTCAAACCAAGATTGTTGCCACCGGCAAAGCCTAAATTTTTTTCGCTACGAATAAAAAGTACATCAGGATATTTCTGTTGCCAGTTAGGCACAGGGTTAATGGTACTTGCATTGTCCACAACAATAATTTCAATATTGCTATAGGTATTGTGCCGATAAATAGAATCGAGCAGTTCATCGGTTACATGGCTGTGGTTGTAGTTGACGGATATTATTGAAAGTAGAGGTAATGGCATAGTGGCTATATAACAATGTTTACATATTGATTGGCTTCCTTGTCTAGCAAATTCAGTATTTGTGCATCTGTGTTAAGGTCAAATTTTCTGGCAAATAATTTTTGACTTTTTAACAAAGTAGCTGCGTCGGTATAAGTAAAGGTTTTTGGGCTAGCATTACCATCAGACCAATCTATATACCTTAAATTGTTATTTACCATATCTTTTTTGTAAGGCGAATTGAATAGAATGGTTTGAATAACAATTTCATCGCTTCCCCAAGTGTGGGCAAAAAATCGTTGCACATGTTTGTTTTTGTTTAAATAATCAACAATGTATTGTACATGTTGCAGCGTAATGGTAAACCATTGAGAACGACCTACGGGAACAAGTTGGTTGGGCATTTTTCGTGGAGGCATCACTTTATTCACTACTGTTTCGAGCAATACACTGCCTTTGAAATTGTAATTGGTAAAATAATACTTCGTAAGTCGTGGAACTGCCTCTGTCCAAACGGAATCAATAGCATAAAACTCCGTAAATGCCTTGTTTGGATGCTTCGCAAAAAAAGTATGTAATGCTTGTGTGGTTACCAAAGGATAATCGTTGCCACTGAGCAAATTGATATATCCGTAATTTTTATGTGCTTGTAAAATAGCTTCAAAACCGCTCAGCGTAGCTTCAATCATACTATACGCACCCCATTTGATAGCAATCCGATTGCGAAGCAGGGTCACATTTTTTTGTTGGCCAATGCTTAAAAAGGGCGTTATGTCGGTTTTTTTGTCAATGTGAATGTAAAAGTCCGCATCCTTGTGTTGTAACCGGTTTACAAGGCGTAGTAATTGTTGAGGATTGTTGTGTGCCAATATTAAATGGGCAATGTTCATACATCCGCTATTTTTTGTGTAATAACTTATTCAATAACAGTTTTGTTTCGATAATGCCCGTTCGTATAATGCCTCTAAATGAATAGCCTTTCAAATGTTTTTTGAGGTGATGGTAGCCAAATAGCAATCCGGCCAATAAAGTAAACGGCGTAGCAAGTGCTACCCCATACAAGTTATGTAGCAGTAAAATGCCGCCGATACCGGTAGATATATTGACTACCATCATAATTAACACCTTGTAAAAATTTACCTTGGGATGATTGATAACATCCAAAGTAATTCCATTAAACCGATCAATAGGGTATAGGATGGCTATGAACATAAATATGCGCAAAATATTGGGTGCTTCCGTGCCAATGTATTTGCTTCCTCCCAATAATTGGGTTGCCAAATCAGCTCCCACAAATGCAACTAGCGATATAGGAATAAATGCTAAAGTGAGCATGCCCGCATATTTTTTTGAAATATAGCTTACCATATGTGTTTGTTTATTGTTGTGTGCTGCGGCCATTGCCGACAAACCGGTACCCACAAAACTCCGTAAAGGTATTTCTATAAATTCCATTAATCTTTGAGGCAAGTTGTATACGGCCAATGCTGCCGGTCCTAAAAAAAAGGTAATGATAAATGTATTGGCACTGCCAAGTAAATTGGTGCTTGCATTTGTGGCAAGGCTGTATTTGCCAAATTGAACCAATTCTAGAATAGTGGATTTGCTGCGATAGCGCAATGTTTGAAATTTGGAAAGCCCCTGCAACACAATGACGGCGCTCGTTAAACAATTAGTGAAAAGGTTGATGATTAAGATATTTTGTAAAGAGCCTTTGTGTAAAAATATATACACCAAAATTAATCCAATCATAGAGCCACTGTTGATAAAACGTAGCCACAACATTTTTAAATAGTCTTCATCGGCAATTAAAATCCATGCGGCAACAGTGGTAGGCAAAGTGCTTAGGTAGGTAATGCCAAACCATTGTATTACAATCTTCATTTCGGGTTTGTGAATGTATTGTACAAATGGCAGGGCAATAGCATTGGCCAACAACGCTACCGCTGTAATAGCGGATGCTAAAAACCATACCGAACCAAGTACTTCACGTCCTCTTTCTGGGCTTGTGCCAGCGTAAAACTTAACTGTTGCAGTAGTTAAAAATCCATTACGTATAGAGTCGGCTAAACCAATACAAGTAATAAAAAAAAACCAAGTACCTATTTCTGTTTTTTCCAATGCGCGATACAATACAAAAATGGTCAGCACACTAAACACCGAAATAATACCATTGCCAACTAATGCTAAAAAGTGTTTGTTTTTGAGGTTAGATGCTTGAAAAAATTTGTTTTTAAATAGCAATTTCATGGATGTAGATTAGGGTTAACAGCCTTGCGCTTACAAAGGGTATCGTGGGCGTTGCCACCTACACCAACCCGCTGAAAATGGGTTGGCTAGCCGAATATAGCTACTTTGAATTAAATAAAGTAGTTTTTTCGTAGTTTTAAAAATGATTATCTTCATTTTATCAATGGAACAAAAACAATATCTTTGTTTTATCTGACGGTCGTTTTAAAATCCATCCAAATTGCCATCTCCTATGGACGAAGTTATAAGTTTACGTATCCGGTTTTTTAGTTTCGTAAGCATGGTGCTGTTGGTATATATACATGGATACAATTTTGTGGATCATGAACTCCGCTCTCATTCATTTATTCATGCTGCATTTGATACCAACAATTATATCCAATATTTTTTAGTAAATGGCTTGTTTCGTTTTCGCATACCCCTTTTAATGCTTATTTCGGGTTATTTATTAGCATACAAAAGTCATTTGCCCTATGTAGAAGTGGTAATTAAAAGAATACAATCTTTGGCCATACCTTATTTACTTGTTAGTGCTATTGGACTTGCCTATATTTTTTTAATAGAAAGTGTATTTTACAGTAGCAATCCTACGGACTGTTTTTTAGGCGATAAAAAGCTAATTCATTACTCTGCCTATCAATTATTGAGACGATGGATTATGGAACCCTTTGCATTTCAATTGTGGTATTTGAAAATGCTGTTTATGTTTACCGTTAGTATGCCGGGTTTGCTTTTTTTTCTCAATAAAATTCCTAAAACGTTTCTAATAGTTTTGTTTGTTCTGCGATGGTTTTTTGAGGACGATAAGCATACGTTGATATTTTATTTTGCACTAGGGATGTATTTGCAACAAACACAATTTGAATTGATTGAATATAAATTGGATAGGTATTTGAGGTTGCGTTGGGTGGTCCTTTTTTCGCTTGTTTGTATCCATTTTAAAGCCTATATCGCCTTTAAGCATCCGACCTATTTGGGCAATTATGCAGAGTTCATTCTTACTTCACTTAGTACCATTCATGTTTGCTTACTAATTGTTGCATTTTGGTACAAATCCGATAATGTAGTATTTTATTTTATGCGTAAACCCTTCTTTTTCAACTTAACCAAAACGTCTTTTTTCATATATGCTTTTCATGAACCCATCATTTGGAAACTCATTAAGCCCGTTTCTCAAATGTTTCACGAAGTGTATTTAGGTAAGTTAGTGGCTTTTTTTACATTACCATTTGTAGTAGTCATTTTTTGTATTTTGCTCGATTGGTTAACTTTTCGCTACAGCCCCAAATTTTATGGAATACTTACGGGCAATAGGGGACATGCCCAAAAAACAACCGGTTCGTAAGTGGAATATTGCGGATTTAGTTATGTTAATCAAGTTTTTTTATAGATTATTTTTTAATAATTCTATTCAAAATTGTTTTTAAATCATTATTTTAAAGAAGAATAGTTATATATTCGATTTACACAAAAATGCAGTTTATGAGCAGCCAATTGGAACGCATACCGCAACAACCACCGCAAATTCTTCCGCTTCAAAAAACAGATCATAGACCTTTATTTTCGGTAATGGTACCGGTGTACAATTGTTATCAATACATCGAGCAAAATTTGCGCTCCATTTTGCAGCAAGATATGGGCTCCGATAAAATGCAAATAGAAGTAGTGGACGATGGCAGTACCGATGGCGATGTGCAGGCACTTGTGCAGCAAATTGGCAATGGCCGTATTACGTATTACCGCCAACCTCAAAATGTAGGTAGCCTCCGCAATTTTGAAACCTGTATCAATCGCGCGCAAGGGCATTTGGTTCACTTATTTCATGGCGACGACATTGTGAAAAATGGCTTTTATGCCGAAATTGAACAATTGTACACAGAATTCCCCGAAATAGGTGCAGCATTCACCGGCTATCATTACATCAACGAAAAAAGCGAAAAAATCTGGAACAATACCCTCATTGATGCGCCACGTGGTATCATCGATAATTTTGTGATACATATTGGCAAAAATCAATTGCTGCAAACCGTATCGCTTGTTGTAAAACGCAGCACCTACGAAAAATTAGGCTGTTTTTATGGTGTTACCTATGGCGAGGATTGGGAAATGTGGGTACGCATAGCCGCTAATTTTCCTGTTGCACATTCGCCGAGGGTACTTACCGAATATCGGGTGCACAACAGCAATTTGACTTCTGTGAACCACCATTCCGGTCGCAATATCCGCGAAATAGTACAAGTAATTAATACATTCAAGCAATACTTACCACCTGCACAAGCCGAAACAATAGCCAAAATAGCTAAAAAAAATGCAGCAGAACAATTTGCTCGTATGGCACATACAGTATGGCACCATTCGTATAGCGTAAAAGGTGCTTTGGCTCAAACAAATGGTGCTTTGAGTTTGCATGTTGGTAAAAACACACTGCTTTCTGCACTAAAAATGTATATCAAAATATTGATTTCGTATAAGAAAAAATAAATTTTTGTATATAATGGCAGTTGCTAGCCTAGTTCGTGTTCATATCCATTTAAAGTAATCAACTAGTTTAGTTGGGCGTTCCCCTTCGGGGCGGGCTTTGCGCTCTTACTCCTCGCCGTCACCTTTCAGGATGCCGGCTGTGGGGTAACCGCTTCAATCCCTAACGCGAAAATCGAATACTTGCAAATGATTTATTATCATAATGTATTGTATTTTAAATGTATAGATTGTTGATTAAAAGGCTGTTCAAACACGAGCATTTAAGCATAGGGGATAGGCTTGAAATTAGCGTGTAGATCCTATTTTCGTACATGATTTTCAAACAATTGTACCCATTGTTGCATCACCACTTCGGGCGAATATCGTTGAATGTTTTTCCGTGCATTGCTACCCATTGTTTGGCGAGCGGGTTCATTTTCTATTAAGTAAATAATTTTTTCGGCCATTGATTGAATATCTCCCGGTGCAATCAAAAAACCATCTTCTCCCTCATTAATTATTTCCGAAGGGCCATCCGGACAATTGAACGATACCACCGGAACGCCACAAGTCATGGCTTCTACCAATACCATTCCAAAGCCTTCAAATGTAGAACTCATAACATAAATAGAACTTTCTGTGTACTTATCAATGATGTTTCTAACAGGTTTTTCTATGATTAAGGAATGTGTAAGTTGCTTTTCGGCAATTTTTTGGGTCAGCATCGGCAGCAGCGACCCCTCTCCATAAACAGTCAGTGTCCAATCGGGGTGTTTGGCATGTACCAAGGCCCATACATCTACAAGATTGTCATACCCTTTTTGTTCTTCCAATCTACCAACACTAATTACTTTTTTCGATAAGCAATTACTCGTTTCGGCCGGATAAAAAGGATAAGCATTGGGAATAATTGTAGCCTTAACAATGCTTTCCCACTTCAAGGCATCGTTGTGGGTAAGTACTACCAAGCCGGTAAATTGTTTGATGGCCTTTTCTAAGCGCCATGCCCAAATTTTCCCAATCAAGGCGTATAAACCACCCCTTTGTTGTAAAAGATGGTTGTTTCGAATATATTTTTTTGACACATGTGCTTCTGCAAATTTGTAGCTGCCATCACGGATGGAGGTTAAAAAATCCACATCGCGGCTAATGGTGGTAAGTACAATATCTAGTTTTAGCATGGGCAACAGTGTAGCCAATTTTTGTTTATAGAGCTTTATCAACTTTAGGTACACCAATCCGCGTTTTACAAAGCCGTATTGGTATTGTTGGTTAAAATCTACTGCTAAATCAATATGCTGCACTTTGGGCGATAAGGGAAACGATAAAGGAGCACCCATTTGGTGGGCAGTTATGATAAACACTTGGTAGCCACAGGTTTCAGCAAAGTAGTTTGCTTTTTCGGTAACCACTCTATCGGCACCGCCCATAGTGGTTAATGCAGGATATATATATGCAATTTTCATAGCCAAATAGCAGGTTTAAAGTAAAAATATCATCCAAAATACTTGCCGTATTCCCAAGCTACTAGATTAAATGAAGCTTTCAATTTTGAACTACATAAGACCTATTGGCAAGTACTACTGAAAAAGATGCGCTATAAATAGGGTATTTTTCAGCAATCATTTTTCATCATTTAGGTATTGGTAACACGTTATTAGCGTGTAGGAAATAATTTTTTCTTGAATTTTTCCAATAAGTTGTTTATTTTCTTAATATACCTCGATGACTCACCAATTGGTTGGAAGTTTTTCCAAGCGGTTTGATTTAAGTAGGCATAAAAAGTGTTTTTAAAATCGGCATTGTAGTTGTACGATTGGTATATGGGTTTTCTTTCTACAAAATGGATTAAGTAAGGTTTGACTGTAGGATCAATAGTACTAAAATGGTTCCATCGAGGGTCTAATTCTAACCATTGGTTGGCCAATACTACATTTAAGCCATATTGGTCGGGATAATTAGCAAACTTTTTATTGTTTTCTATGCAGCTAATAATTCGCTCCGTTACATTTTCTGCCCGCCATTTAGCAGTGTTCATTAATAAAATACCCGTGTTGAAATAGCGGGTATCTCCGGCAATGCCAAGTGCTTCATAATTAAATACACCTCCCCAATTGTTGTTGAAAGTAATAATACGCGGGTCCAAAACAGCCGCCAAAACATGGTTGCTAAGGTCGGTATCAAACAATATACTCACATCGTTTTGTACTATCATGTCTACATCTAAGTAAAGTACTTTGTCAATTGTATTAGGTACAAAATAGGGAATAAACAAGCGCATGTAAATGTTGAGCGGGTACGAACTGCCATCAACTGGCAACTGCATACCTTTGGGAATTACATCATTCATTTCTACCCAACTTAATTGGGTAATAGCTGCCGATATGGAGGACTGTAACCGTTGCTTATTGCGATTGGTAACATTATTGGAAATGATGTAGATGTGTAGTTGCTTGCCCTTAGCAAGATTGCCTTCGAGCGATTTTAGTAATGCAGCCAACAGTACAATAAAATGGTTGTCGGTAGATACTACAATAGTGAGTTTGTCCATAGAAAGGGTTTACAAAAGATATTCAAATTTGGTTGATATACTTATTTCTAGGTGTTGAAACAGTAGCAAGTACTTTTGAGCAATCATTATTCAAGAATAAACAACAACGGATACTCAATTAATTTTGTGATTGAATCATTTGTTGTTTGCGTTTGTCAATATAAACTTTTCCCCGTTGCATAAAATATTTTTCAAACTTTAAATACACAAAATGGCTCAATATCAAAGTGCTAACCACTGTTGCACCAATAATGGTATAGGGATGTAAGTGTACTACTTTGGAAGATACCAATTCGAAGATGGCAAAAAGCAATGGATGTAATAAATAAATAGAAAAACTAGTGTCGCCCAAAAACTTCAAGCACGTTTTAATGGCGGTGGGCAAAAAATCGAAATTGGCAATGGAAAATAGGTAACAAATGGCAATCACTAATGCTGATAACAATAGGCGGTTATGTCCTGTAACCAACACTACGGGTTCACCACTTATGGGATACCAAACAATGCCAACTGCCGCAAGCAGCATTAATGGTACTGCCCACTTGGTTAACCATTCCGCGGGTTTGGCAAGGGTGGCTAGATAAATACCAATGGCAAAATAAAAGAATTGATTCAGTGGGTTTACGTACTTTGACCATTGAAAGCCTAGTTGTATACTAGGGGTAATCAGTCGGTAGCTGAATACACAGAAAACAAAAAAACTGATGGCTACGGCTG
>Ga0209398_1000644_pt1 | contig 20742 bp, 12 predicted proteins | sample AshMeaBigSpring_FD_184125 | JGI IMG/M metagenome (GOLD analysis project Ga0209398, IMG submission 184125) | Groundwater microbial communities from Big Spring, Nevada to study Microbial Dark Matter (Phase II) - Ash Meadows Big Spring (SPAdes)... | ecosystem: Environmental > Aquatic > Deep... | reverse complement strand
CGTCGCCGACGCGTTTGGGTGCCGCGGCTAGACGGCTCGACCGCCCGCCGTGGCACGCGCGGGCAGCACGGTCCCTATCGCGCCGTGATGCCGAGCGCGGTCTCGATCTCGGCCATCTGGGGATGCGCGAGGCCCGCCTTGCGCAGCTCCGCGAAATCCTCGGCAATCACGTCCTGCCAGGGCTTGCGCGATGATCCGGTTGGCTTGTCCTTGTTGGCGACATAGACCGCGCGCGCGTCCTCGCTGCGGCCGAGGTACATGAGCGCGTGGGCGCGATTGGTCGCGATCCACAGCTCGTCCGCCTGAATGCCGAGGGCGCGATCCGCGGCCGCGAGCGCCTTGCCGTAGTCGCGTGCGAACAGCGCATACCACGAGATGCTGCCGAGTTCGCTGGTGGTGCGTAGCCCGAGCTTGCCCACCGATGCGACCTCTTCCGCCTCGATCTCGGCCGCCACGATCTCCTGCAGGCGCAAGGCTTCGGCGTATCGCCCGGCCTTCTCGGCTTCGCGGGCGGAGTGTTTGCGGATCCGCAGCTCCAGATCGGCCAGAGCGGTCCTCGCTTTCGCGTCGCCGGCCGCGATCGCCTTCTCGAACCACTGGCGCGCCGTGGGGTAGTCCTGCGTCACGCCTTTGCCGTCGACATAGAGCCAGCCGATGTTGCGGCTGGCCACCGAGCTGCCGGCGGCCGATGCCTTCTGGTACCATTCGAGCGCCTTGGCGTAGTCACGCGGGACGCTGCGGCCGTTGGCATGGAGCACGCCGATGTTGGTCATCGCCGAGGCGTCGCCTGCGGCGGCGGCCTTCTCGTACCACTCGCGAGCCTTGGCGTAGTCCCGGGTGACGCCGTGTCCGTTGTCGTAGAGCCAGCCGAGACTGCGCAGTGCGCTCGCCTCGCCGAGTGCGGCGGCCTTCTCGTACCATTCACGCGCCTTGCCGTAGTCCTGTGGCACCCCCTGACCCGCCTCATAGAGCCAGCCGATGTTGGACATCGCCCCGCTTTCGCCCGCCGCGGCCGACTTCTCGAACCACTGGCGCGCCTGGACGTAATCCTGCGGCACGCCCTTTCCGTCCGCGTAGAGCCAGCCGATGCTGCGAAACGCCGTCGCGTCGCCCGCTGCCGCGGCCTTTTCGAACCATTCGCGCGCCTTGGCGTAGTCCTGGGTGACGCCGCGGCCTTCCGCGTAGAGCGCTCCGATCGACCGCATGGACAGGCTGTTGCCGGCAGCGGCCGCCTGCTCGTGCCATTCGCGCGCCTTGACGAAATCCTGGGCGACGCCGCGGCCTTGGCCGTAGATGAGGCCGAGGTTGCGCATGGCCGTCGAATCGCCGAGGGCGGCGGCTTTCTCGAACAATTGCCGCGCCCGCGCCTCGTCCTTGGTGACGCCCTGGCCATTGGCGAGGAGCACGCCGATCGAGCGCATCGCTGCGGCATTGCCGCCGGCCGCGCTCTTCTCGTACCAGTGGTGTGCCTTGACATAGTCGACCGGCCCGACGCGTCCGGTCTCGTAGAACCAGCCCGCGACGACCATGGCTGTTGCATCGCCGGTCGCGGCGGCCTTCTCGAACCAGACGAGGCCCTTGCTGGAGTCCCGCGCCACGCCGAGGCCATCCTCATGAAGCCAGCCGATCGAGCGCATCGCGCGCACGTCGCCGCCGGAAGCGCCCTTCTCGAGCCAGACGAGCGCCTTGGCATAGTCCTGCCGTACACCTTGTCCGTTGGCGTGGAGCATGCCGATATCGGTGGCAGCGGCGACATCGCCCTTGGCCGCCGCCTTCTCGTACCAGTCGCGCGCCTTGACATAGTCCCGGCTCACGCCTTGGCCCGACGCATACAGCAGACCGACCCCGCGCATGGCGGCCGGCTCGCCAACCGCCGCGGCCTTTTCGAACCAGACGCGCGCCTTGACGTAGTCCCGGCCGGTGCCGCGGCCGTTGTAGAAATGCGTGCCGACCTTCGCCATGGCGGCCGCATTGCCATGCTCGGCGAGTGCGAGGTTGGTGGAGAAGCTTTCAGCCGGATCGAGGCTCAGCCCGCCCGCCACCTCGACGAGCGTCTCGTCGAGCACCCGGCTCGCGCTGCTGCGCTGCAGGTTTTCGATCAAAGACCGCGATTCCTGCATCATCTCGCGGACGAGCGTTCCGGTGTCGGCGGACTGGGTAGTGAACCGCTCGACCGATCTGGCGAGGAACCTCAGCGCCTGCTTGGCCGCCTCGAGCGCCTCCTTGGCCTTGCCGGACTCCGCCGTCGCCCGATCGCGCTCGACCGCCGCCCGATCGCGCTCGACCCGGGCGAGGCCGAGGTTGGCGAGGGCCTGCCGGCGCTGCTCCTCGGTCTTCTCGATCTGCTCCTCCGCGCGTCGCCACTGACCTTCCGCGCGCTGCCATTGCCAGCCGGCCACAGCGGCGACAGCCGACAACGAGGAGAATGCCACGACGCGCAGCCGCGTGCGCTTGCGGTTGGCGACCTCCGCCAATCGCAGCGCCTTCTCCCGCTCCTGCTGCGCCTCGGCCATCTCATCGAGCCGCCGGCGCTCGCTGCTGGCGCGCGCGACCTCGGAGTCCTCGCCGGCCCGGATGAACTCGCGCATCAGCAGGCTCGGCTCAGGCGCGAATTTCGGCTGCTTGATGAGCCATTCGCGGGCCGCGGCCAGATCCTCGCCGCGGATCAGGAACGCCTCCGCCCGGGCATTCGCGTCCCACCGGAGTGCGCTCTCGCCCACTTGCGTATGCTTGCGCAGCCAGGCGATGTCGGTGCGCAGTGCTTCCGCGAGCTGCTGCAGCGACGGGGCGAACGAATGCGGCTTGTCGAAGTAGATGTAGTTGAGACGCTTCAGGGGTGCGGGCACACGCTCGGCCTCGACGTCGCGCCACACGATCGGCAGCAGGCGCTTGTTGAGCGCGATCGTGCGCTCGATCTCCCAGCCGCATCGGTCGGAAGCGATCGAGTCGGGCGAGAGCACGTAGACGACAGTATCGGCCGATTCGATCAACCGGCTGAGCCGGGCTTCCCAGTCCTCGCCGGCCGCGATGTCGTGCTGATCGAGGAACGGCTCGAAACCGGTCAACTCCAGGCCGACCAGCAATTCACGGACGAATGCCTCGTCCTTGCGCGAGTACGAGATGAAAACCTTCAGACTGCCTGACGAAGATCCACCGGGCTCGGCCATGCGGCACCTCCCAATTCTCGACAATCGCAAATCGCCTGCAAATCAGGCGGATCTATTCCCCCAGATCGCCACCCGTTTTCGGGCCGGTGCGGGGCGCCTCAGGCATCGCAATGCGCCGCATCCGAGGGACCAGCAAGCTCGGTATCAGCCAGCTTACCAGAGTGCACCACCGGCCGGAAGCCGCTCGCTTGCACCGGATCGCCGGCGCACTCGGGCGCCAATGTCGAACAGGGCTGCGCCGTTGCGCAGCGCACTCTTCGCAATGGTCGCGCGGTGGATCTCGGACGTGCCGTCGAAAATGCGGTAAATGCGGCTGTCGCGGTAATACCGCTCGATCGGCAGGTCGCGGCAGAAGCCCATGCCGCCGAAGATCTGCACGCAGCGACCGCTGACACGGCCGAGCGTCGCGGCGGCGTGCACTTTCACCATCGCGTTCCAGTCGCGCCCGTCACGGCCCTGATCGAGCTCCGAGGCCGAGCGCCTTGGCCTTGGCGTGAATGGCGGCTGCCCTCTCGGGCGCGAGTACACCGGTGCGGTCGACCTCCTCCTCGAGCGGGACAAGGTTTTCCCCAATGAACCCGCGGACGGTCTCGATCAGCAGCCTCTGCTCGTCGGATAGTGCGAAATCCATGGGCGACGCTCGGCTCAGGTGGCATTTGGCAACGACAGCAGCGCGCGGGCTTCCGCGACCGTCGCCGGGCGGCGCCCGTATTCCGCGCACATGTTCGCGACGCGCTCGACGAGCGCGGCGTTGGAGGGCGCGAGCGTCGTCTTGTCCCAGCGCACGTTGTCCTCGAGGCCGGTGCGGCAGTGGCCCCCGAGCTCCAGCGACCAGCGATTGAGGGTCAGCTGATCGCGGCCGATGCCGGCGCCGGTCCAGGTAGCGTCGGGCGCGAGGCGCTTCAGCGTCTTGACGTAGAACTCGAACGTCGCGCGGTCGACCGGCATCGCATTCTTCACGCCCATCACGAACTGGACGTGCAGCGGGCCCTTCAGCCGCCCATCGGACGCCATCTTCACCGCCTGGAAGACCATCGACAGGTCGAACGCCTCGATCTCGGGCTTCACCGCGTGCCGGCCCATCTCGGCGGCGAGCCAGTCGACGAGGTCCGGCGCATTCTCGTAGACCCGGGTCGGGAAATTGACGGATCCGGTCGACAGCGACGCCATGTCCGGCTTCAACGGCAACATGCCGCCGCGCTCGCGCCCCGCGCCGGACCGCCCGCCGGTCGAGAACTGCACGATCATGCCCGGGCAGTGCTTGCGCAGACCCTCGAGCAGCTTGGCGAAGCGGGCCGGATCGGACGTTGGCGTGCCATCGTCCTGGCGCACGTGGGCGTGGACGAGCGTCGCGCCCGCCTCGAAGGCAGCCTGCGTCGACTCGACCTGCTCGGCGACCGAGATCGGCACGGCCGGGTTGTCCTTCTTGGTCGGCAGCGAGCCGGTGATCGCGACGGTGATGATGCAGGGGGAGGACATGGTCGAACCTCGGACGTGAGCGCCGGCGGGCGCGGAGAAGTCAGCGACGGGGCATATCGGCGCGGCGCGCCAGCCGCGTCTGCGCGGCGAGACGGATCGAGGCATTCGGTGCGCCGAAGCCCTTGTAGTTCCGCCGCTCCACGATTTCGAAGAAGAAGCGGTCCTCGAACGTCTGGGTATAGGCCTGGAGGTACTCGCCGTCCCCCTCGCGGTCGTAGAGCACGTTGTGCGCCTTGAGCTCGTCGATGCGCGCCGTCGAAAGGTCTGTCTTGGCCTCGATGTCGTCGTAGTAGTTCTCCGGGATCGGCAGCAGCTCGACGCCATTGGCCTCGAGCCGGCGCACGGTCGCCAGGATGTCGTCGGTCGCAAACGCGATGTGCTGGACGCCCGAGCCGAACGTCTCGGATAGGAACTTCGAGGACTGTGTATGGCTCGACTGCGAGGCATTGAGCACAATGCGGAGCCGGCCAGCGGCGTCCTCGACGACCTGGCTCTTCACCAACCCGCCCGGGTCGAGCACATCCTGCACCGGGGTTTTCCCGAGATCGAGCAGCGAGGTGTAGAACAGCAGCCAGGTCAGCATCTCCTCATAGTGCATCGACTGCGAGATGTGGTCGACGACGGTGAGCCCGGCGCTGCACGTGGCGGGATCCTCACCGGTCGGCGTGAACTCGATGCTCCACACCTTGCCGAGCTCGCTCTCGGGATCGATGAAATAGACGAGGCTGCCGCCGAGGCCGCGCACCGCCGGGATCTCGAGCTCGCCCGGCCCGACCGCCTGGCGGAATGGCGCATCCAGCAACTTCTGCGCCCGATCGAGCGTTGCCGCGGCGTTGTCGACCCTGAGGCCCAATGCGCACACCGCGGTGCCGTGGGTGATGTTGAAGGAGTGGGCGAAGCCCTCCTGCTCGGTGTTGACAACGACGTTGATCGACCCCTGCGACCAGCGCGTCACGTCCTTCGACTTGTGCTCGCCGGCGCGCGCGAAGCCGAGGCCGCGCAGCAGGCCCTCGAACGGCTTGGCCGCCGTCGCGTCCATGCAGAACTCGATGAACTCGGTGCCGAGGCACTTGGACCGCGCTGGCAGCGCGCGCCCGCCCGTGACCGCGGTTCCCGTCCTCGTTCGGAGTTGGTCGAGCAGGAAGAGCAACGAGCGGTGGCCGTCGACGGCGAGCCGCCTGGTCGAGCCGGCGCGGAACTCGTCGTTGAAAACCTCGAGCGACAGGAGCCCGTCGTAGCCCGTCGACTGCAGCGCCGCCATGAAGTCGAGCAGCGGCAGCTCGCCCTGGCCGGGGAAGTTGCGGAAGTGGCGGCTCCACAGCAGCACCTCCATGTCGAGCAGCGGCGCGTCCGCCACCTGCACCAGGAAAATGCGATCGCGCGGGATCGAGCGCATCGCCTTGAGGTCGGTTCGCCGGGAGAGCTGGTGGAACGTGTCGAGCACGAGGCCGATCGAGGCGTGATCCGCGCGGCGCACGGCCTCCCATGCATCGCGATAATCGTTGATGTGGCGGCCCCACGCGAGCGCCTCGAAGCCGACGCGGATGCCGCGCTTCGCCGCCCGCTCGCCGAGCTCGTTGAGGTCCGCTGCCGCCCGGTCGATCCCGCCGAGGCAGTTGGGCGCAACGTTCGAGCACACGAGCAGCAGATCGCAACCGAGCTCGCCCATCACGTCGAACTTGCGCTCGGCGCGCGCGAAGGTGCGCTCGCGCTTCTCCGGCGGCATGCCCTCGAAATCGCGGAACGGCTGAAAGGTGATGATCTCGAGGCCGAGGTCGCCGACCGCCTTGCGCACGTCGGCCGGAGGCCCGTTGAACGACAGGAGGTCGTTCTCGAAGATCTCGACGCCCTTGAAGCCGGCATCCGCGATCGCCTGCAGCTTCTCGCCGAGGCCGCCGCTGAGGCAGACCGTGGCAATCGACATCTTCATCGCGTCGCCCTCCCGTCGGGCTCTTTCGCCGCTGGCATCAATCCCTAGTACCCTGCCGCGACGGCTGCAACTGAGCGGGTGGCATGACGGGGGCTATTCCACGTCCTCGACCTTGTCGGGGCCGCCGCCCTTGATCCGCTGCGCGAGCGCCGCCTCGATGAATGGATCGATCTCGCCGTCGAGCACGTCGGACGGCGCCGTGCTCTGCGTGCCGGTGCGCAGGTCCTTGACCAGCTGGTAGGGCTGCAGCACGTAGGAGCGGATCTGATGGCCCCATCCGATGTCGGTCTTGGATGCGGCTTCCGCGTTGGCCTTGGCCTCGCGCTTCTTCAATTCGAGCTCGTAGAGGCGCGCGCGCAGCATGTTCCAGGCGGTCGCGCGGTTCTTGTGCTGCGAGCGCTCCTGCTGGCAGGCGACGGCGATGCCGGTCGGGATGTGGGTGATGCGCACCGCCGAGTCGGTCGTGTTGACGTGCTGGCCGCCGGCGCCCGACGAGCGGTAGGTGTCGATGCGGCAGTCGCTCTCGTTGATCTCGATCTCGATGTTGTCGTCGATGACCGGGTAGACCCAGACGGACGCGAAGCTCGTGTGCCGCCGCGCATTGGAATCGTAGGGCGAGATGCGGACCAGGCGGTGCACGCCCGCCTCCGTCTTCAGCCAGCCGAAGGCGTTCTCGCCCTTGATCTCGACGAGCGCCGACTTGATGCCAGCCTCCTCACCGGCGCTGCGGTCGACGAGCTTGACGGCCATCCCGCGCTTCTCCGCCCAGCGCGTGTACATGCGCAGCAGCATCTCCGCCCAGTCCTGGCTCTCGGTGCCGCCGGCGCCGGCATGGACCTCGAGATAGGTGTCGTTGCCGTCGGCCTCGCCCGAGAGCAGCGCCTCGACCTCGCGCTTGCCGGCGTTGTCCCGCAGGCGCCGGAGCTGGGCCTCGCCTTCCTCGATGGAGGCCGTATCACTTTCCGCCTCGCCGAGCTCGATCAGCGTCACCGCGTCGTCGAGCTCGCGGGCGAGCTGCCTGTAGCCGTTGATCGACTTTTCCAGCGTCTGGCGCGCACGCATGACCTTCTGTGCGCTCTGCGGATTGCTCCACAGCGTCGGGTCCTCGGCCCTGTTGTTCAGCTCCGCGAGGCGCTGCTCGGCGGTATCCCAGTCAAAGATGCCTCCGCAGCAGCGAAAGGCTCTCCTGGACGCTGTCGGCGAGCTTCTGGGCTTCGGCGCGCATGGGCGCACTCCTGAATGGCAGCGGTGTTTCGATGGTCGCTGGCGATATAGGCGCGGAGCCGACGGCTGTAAACGGGGTCGCGGCGGAGCCTGGTCAGTAGACGCCGCCGCGGCCCTGGCTGACGTTGCGGCCGGGGGCAGGGGCGGGCGTCTGACCTGACGTCGTCTCGCCGGCGCCTTCGTAGCCGAGGAAGGAGTTCGGGTCGTCCGGCTCCTCGAACGGCTTGAAGAACTCGGTGATCGCATCCGGATCGCCCGGCCCGACCCTGAGCCCGGTCTTGGAGTTCACGCGCATCAGCTTGATGCCGGGCGGCTGGCGGAACGGCACCGGCTTCTTGTCGGCCAGCGCCAGCTTCATGAAGTTGCCGAAGATCGGCGCCGAGACATGACCGCCGGTCGCAGACTTGCCCATCGGCTTGGGCGTGTCGTAGCCGATGAACACCCCGACCACGAGATCGGGCGCGTAGCCGACGAACCAGGTGTCCTTGCTGTCGTTGGTGGTGCCGGTCTTGCCGGCGAGCGGGAAGCCCGGCACGATCGTCTTGACCACCGTCGCGGTGCCGCGCTGCACGACGCCTTCGAGGATCGACGTCACCTGATAGGCGGTGTGCGGGTCCATGATCGGCTTGCGGTCGTCGGGAAGGTCCGGCTCCTGCTGGCCGGACCATTTCTCGAGCTTGCAGGTGACGCACTGGCGCTCGTCGTGGCGCCACACGGTCTTGCCCCAGCGGTCCTGGATGCGGTCGATGAGCGTGGCGCGCACCTGCCGGCCGCCGTTGGCGAGCATCGCGTAGGCGGTGGTGAGGCGCAGCAGCGTCGTCTCGCCGGCGCCGAGCGACATTGCCAGCACCGGCAGCAGGTCGTCGTAGACGCCGAACCGCTTCGAGTACTCGACGATCAGCGGCATGCCCATGTCCTGGGCGAGGCGCACGGTCATCTGGTTGCGCGACTTCTCGATGCCGAGGCGCAGCGTCGAGGGCCCGTAGGACTTCTCCTTGTTGTAGTTCTCGGGTCGCCACAGGTCCTTGCCCGGACCCTGGTCGATCTCGATCGGGGCGTCGAGCACGATCGACGTCGGCTTGTAGCCGTTGTCCATTGCTGCGGCATAGACGAGCGGCTTGAACGAGGAGCCGGGCTGGCGCCGCGCCTGCACGGCGCGGTCGAACTGGCTCATGGCGAACGAGAAGCCGCCGGCGATCGCCAGCACGCGGCCGGTGTGGGGGTCCATGGCAACGAGCCCGCCGCCGACGTCCGGTACCTGCATCAGCGACCAGGCGCCGGCAGGATTGGCCGGGTCCTTCGGCGCCACGTAGACGACATCACCGACCGCGACGACGTCGCCCGGCTGCTTGGGCGCGGCGCCCTTCGACTTGTCGGAGGCGATGAAGCGGCCGGCCCACTTCATCTCGTCATGGAGGATCTCGACGCCGACGCGGTCCTTCTCGACCTTGCCGTCAGGGGTACGGTTCGGGCGCAGGCCGGCGATTACCTTGCCCTTCTGCACCTCGACGATGACCGCGAGGCGCCAGGGCGCGATATCGGTCGCCTGCTCGATCTGGCCGAGCTTCTCGCCCCAGTCGCCCGCCATGTCGATCTTCTGGACCGGGCCGCGCCAGCCCTTCTCGCGGTCGAAGGCGATGAGGCCGTCGATCAGCGCCTTCTTGGCGTAGCGCTGCATCTTGGGGTCGAGCGTCGTGCGGACGGAGAGCCCGCCGCCGTAGAGTTTCTCCTCGCCGTACTGGGCGAGCAGCGCGCGGCGGACCTCCTCGGCGAAGAACTCGGCGGCGAAGATGTGCGAGCCGTAGGGGCGCAGGTTCACCTGCAGCGGCTTCGCTTTGGCGGTTTCCGCCTCGGCCTTCGTGATGAACCCGTTCTGCGCCATCTCGTCGAGGATCCAGTTGCGCCGCCCGCGTCCAGCCTCGCGCGTCTTGTCGCGCAGGGGGTGATAGTTGTTCGGGGCCTTCGGCAGGGCGGCGAGGTAGGCGGCCTCCTCGTGGGTGAGGTCCTTGAGCTCCTTGTTGAAGTACATGAGCCCGGCTGCGGCGACGCCGTAGGAGCCGATGCCGAGGTAGATCTCGTTGAGGTAGAGCTCGAGGATCTTGTCCTTCGAGTAGGCGCGCTCGATGCGGATGGCGAGGATCGCCTCCTTGAGCTTGCGCTCGTATTTCTGCTCGTTGGTCAGCAGGAAGTTCTTGGCCACCTGCTGGGTGATGGTCGAGGCGCCTTCTGGCCGGCGGCCGGGGTTCTGCAGGTTCTTCAGGGCGGCGCGGCCGATGCCGATGAAATCGAGGCCGCCATGCTCGTAGAAGCGCTTGTCCTCGGCCGACAGGAATGCGTCGAGCACGATCTTCGGGATCGTGTTGATCGGAACGAAGATGCGCCGCTCGCGCGCGTACTCCGCGATCAGCGCGCCGTCGTGGGCGTGGATGCGGGTCATCACCGGCGGCTCGTACTGGGCGAGACTGTCGTAGCTCGGAAGGTCCTTGGACGCCTTCCAGAGCAGGTAGCCGGCAGCCGCGGAGGCGCCGATGAACAGGACGACGCCGAGTGCGAAGCCCCAGCCGAGGAAGCTCAGCAGCAGGCTCTTGCGCCGCTTCCTGCGCTTCTGCGTCGGGTCGACCGGGGGTGGAAGGATCGGCGCTCGCATGGCTCCCGGCGGGTCGGCGAATGGGCACTCGGCGCCGCGGTTGCAGCACCTGATCGCGTGCGTGGACGTGGGTACTAGTTCACTCGCGCCCGCCTCGCAAGGCGGAGCGCGCCCGGGACACACATTAGCACGAATTGTGGCGACACGTCGTCGGCGATTTCCTCATGCCAACAGTATGTTATTCGATGTGGCCGGCGGGTCGCGAGGTGGCTTTCCCTGGCGGTTTGGATCACCGCCCGAGCGTCGTCTGGCGGCGGGAGAAGTATGATTCGATCGCCGTCGCGATGGCACCTGCGACCTGGCGCTGCCACTCGGGCGACTTGAGCAGTTTCTGGTCCTCGGCGTTGCTCATGTAGCCGAGCTCGAGCAGCACCGAAGGTGAGAACGGCTGCTTGAGCACCTTGAACGCCGCCGAGCGCTGCGGGTCGCGCCCGAGCGCGATATGTCCCCGGAGGTGGCCGGCGAGCACGCCGCGAAAGTCGTTGGAGAAATTCACCGTCTCGCGCACGAGCAGATCGGCGAGGATGTCACGGACCTGGTTGCTCTCGGCCCCCCGGCCGACGTTCAGACCGGCGATGATGTCGGAAGCGTTCTCCTTCTCGGCCAGCAGGCGCGCACGCTCGTCGGAGGCCTGCTCGGCAAGCGTGTAGATATTGGCGCCGCGCACGCTTTGCGCGAGATCCGCCTCGGCGACGGCGTCCGCATGGATTGAGATGAAGAGGTCCGCGCCATGCTGGCGTGAAATCTTCACCCGCTGCGCCAGCGACAGGAAGACGTCGGCCGTGCGGGTGAGATGGATCTCGACTTGGCCGTGCGCGTTGAGAATAGCCTGGAGCTGCCGGGCAACGCCCAGCACGACATGCTTTTCCGGCAGGCCGGCCGCGACGGCCCCGGGATCGAGTCCGCCATGGCCGGGATCGATCACCACGACCGGCCGCGCACCGGGCTTGCGCGGGACGGGAGCGGCATCCTCGAAGCTGCCGGGCCTGAGGGCCTGTGGCGGTTCGGGCAGCGGCGTCGCCGCGGCACTTGCGGCGAGCGTTTCGGCGGTCACCGGCTCGACCGCGAAAGTCAAAGTATGCCGGGCGCCGGCCGCCGGCTTGCGCGGCGCAACGGGCACGACCGACACCGGGCCCTTGGCGTCGAGCACGATTCGCGACTGGCCTGCATCGAGCGTCCCGAACCGGTAGGCCGAGACGAGCCCCTTGCCGATCGAGCCGGCATCCGCCGGCAGCTGAAAGCGGACGTCCGCAATGTCGATGACCACGCGGAAAGGGTCCGCGACGACATAGGCATCCGCTTCGATCGGCCGGGACGATGACAGGGTCACGCGGGTGCGCTGGACGTCGCCTTCGAGCTCGATGCCGACGATCGTGCGAGGGCCCGGCTGCCTGGCCGCGCGCTTCGCGACGTCCGTGGTCCAGCCCGGGGGCGAGGCCGGCGGAGCGGGCGCCTGCGCGGCGGCGCCATCCGCCAGAGCGGTCCATGCGAGGACGGCGAGCGCCAGCAGCGCCGCGCCCCTGCCCGCCTTTCGCCGCTCCGCCCCCATCCTGCTCTGGTCCATGGCCTCAGCCGTCCAGCCGCACTTCGGCACGACCGTTAAGGCTCCGTTTACGCCGGCCGTGGCACTGTTGATCCGTGCTCGAAGGCTTCGGCGCCCCTGGGCAAGTAATACACGCTTGCCTCGCGAATGACGAAGCCCTACGATCACGACGCGTCTGGTGCTTCGGCTTGTGTTCCGAAGCGGGCGAAGGGTTTGGTAGCGGGTCCTGGGGGCGGCATACGATCGTCCCGCCGATGCCTTTCTCGCCCGTCCGGTGCCCACATATGGCCAACATCGAACGTGAGCGGCACGACCGCAGCCATGCGGGGTTTGTCGATCGGGCGGGCTTAGGCTCGCAACCGGATATACCGACGCCCCGCAAGTGGTCGAGCCGTTGATTGGCCAACAGATTCACCGTTTGGCCACGCCGCCGGGAAAGGGAGTGCGGCACGGTCGAGCGAACAGCGGCACATTCGTCGCCGCCACTGCCTTCTGGATGCACTGGGCGACCGGTCCGGGCCCGCCTGCGGTCTCGGTGATCGGCAACAACGAAACCAACCATGCCACAAGCCGGAAGAAACGAGGACATTGATCGCGCGCTGGCTGCCTTCGGTCGTTGCAGCGAGGGGCTTGCGCCCCGCCGCCGCCGCACTGGGTGGTCGATGCCGCGGCCGTCCGTCCCCGCGTTCCGGCGCCCCCTTTCGATGATCGAGCATACCGACCCCATCAGCTCGCGCACCCCCGCGCGCTCGCTCGCCGGCGCAGCCGGCAGATGCGTGCCGCGCCGGAGCGCCAAGGAAAATTCTCCATGTCGAACAACAAGATGCTTATCGATGCCACCCACCCCGAGGAGACCCGGGTGGTGGTCCTCCGAGGTGGCCGCGTAGAGGAATTCGACTTCGAATCGGCTGCCCGCAAGCTCCTGCGCGGCAACATCTATCTCGCCAAGGTCACGCGCGTGGAGCCGTCGCTGCAGGCCTCCTTCGTCGACTATGGTGGCAATCGCCATGGTTTCCTGGCCTTCACCGAGATCCATCCCGACTACTACCAGATCCCGATCGCCGACCGGCAGGCGCTGATCGAGGAGGAGGCGGCGGAGGAAGCCGCGGAGGAGGCGGCCGCAGACGCAGCCGCAGATCGCGCGGCCGAGCGCCGCTCCGCCGAGATCACGGCCGAGGATCGCGCGGTCGACGTGACCGACCTGCTGCCGCCCGAGACCATCGAGACGATCGACCCCGAGCGGGCGCTCAGCGCCGAGCCCGCTTCGACGGCCGACAAGCGGACCGAGGAGTTGCCACGCGATGCCGGCGAGCCGGCCGATTTGGGCAGCGACCATGCCGACCCGCCGCGGGAGGCCGTGTTGTCCGAAGCCGACGGCCCCTACGGCGACGCGCAGCCGCAGGCCAACGGCACCGATACGTCTGGCCCCGTCGATGCCGAGCAGGTCGAGACCGTCGGCGCCGCCGAGGATGCGATCGAGGAAGTGCCGGTGCGCCCGCGCCGGCGCATGCGCGCCTACAAGATCCAGGAGGTGATCAAGCGCCGCCAGGTGATCCTGGTGCAGGTCGTCAAGGAGGAGCGCGGCACCAAGGGCGCGGCGCTGACGACCTACCTTTCGCTCGCCGGCCGCTACACCGTGCTGATGCCGAACACGGCGCGCGGCGGCGGCATCAGCCGCAAGATCACCAACGCGCAGGACAGGAAGCGGCTGAAGGCGATCGCGGAGGAGCTCGAGGTGCCCGAGGGCATGGGGCTCATCATCCGCACCGCCGGCGCGGCACGCACGAAACAGGAGATCAAGCGCGACTTCGAATACCTGCTCCGCCTGTGGGAGAGCGTGCGCGACATGACGCTGCAGTCGACCGCGCCCTGCCTCGTCTACGAGGAGGGCAATCTCATCAAGCGCTCGATCCGCGACCTCTACACCAAGGAGGTCGACGAGGTCGTGGTCGCCGGCGACGAGGCGCACTGCGAGGCGCGCGACTTCATGGCGATGCTGATGCCGAGCCACGCCAAGAACGTGACACTCTACGACGGCGCCGAGCCGCTGTTCACGCGGTTCCAGATCGAGAAGCAGCTGAACGCGATGTTCAGCCCCTACGTCTATCTGCGTTCGGGCGGCTATCTCGTCATCAACCAGACCGAGGCGCTGGTCGCCGTCGACGTCAACTCGGGCAAGTCGACCCGCGAGTTCTCGATCGAGGAGACCGCGCTCAACACGAACCTCGAGGCGGCGGAGGAGATTGCCCGTCAGCTCAAACTGCGCGACCTCGCCGGCCTGATCGTGATCGACTTCATCGACATGGAGGAGCGGCGCAACAATCGCAAGGTCGAGAGCCGCCTCAAGGACGCGCTCAGGTTCGACCGCGCACGGCTCCAGGTCGGGCGCATCAGCCACTTCGGCCTGCTCGAGATGTCGCGCCAGCGCATGCGCACGGGCGTGCTGGAGGGCTCGACCTCGCAGTGCCCGCACTGCCAGGGCACCGGTATCATCCGCTCGACCGAGTCGGTCGCGCTCGCGGTCATCCGCGGACTCGAGGACGCGCTGATGGCGGGCCGCCCGGCCTCGCTGGTCGCGACGACGAACGCATCGGTCGCGCTCTACATCCTCAACAACAAGCGGCCGTTCGTGACCGCCATGGAGCAGCGTCACGGCATCACAATCCTGGTCGAGGCCAGCGACAAGATGCACGGCGCGAACTTCAGCATCGAGCGCGGCGCCGCGCCCGCGCAGCCGGCCCGCCGGATCGAGCGCGCCGCCGTCAACATGAACTGGGGCTTCGACGGCGAGACGCCGGCGGAGGCGGAGGAGGCCGACGGCTCGGTCGAGCGCGACGATCCGCGGCCCGAGCCTGGCGAGCATCGCGGCGAGGATGACCGCGAGCGCGACAAACGTGGCGATCGCGACGATCGTGGCGACCGCCGCGACCGGGGCGGCCGTGGCGGTCGGGACCTGGACACGCGCCACGCGCGCGGCGGCAACGACCAGCGCAACGGCGATGGCCAGCGCGGACGCCGCCGACGGCGCCGGCGCGGCCAGCGTGATCAAGATGGCCCGAGGCACGGCGACCGGCCGGAGCGGCACGCGCGCGAGGCTCCCGGCAGCGAGGAGCAGCCGCCCTGGCGCGAGCACGACCACGAGCGCAATGGCGGCCGCGAGGTCGATGCGGATCCTGAGCGCCATGCCGGCGCGGATACTGGCGGCGGCGATGACCAGCCCGAGGCCGTCAACGGCGGTCGCGGTCGATACAGCCGCGAGGAAGTTGACGGCGCTGAAGGCCACCATGAAAGGCGCGGACGCCGGCGTGGCCGGCGCGGCGGCCGGCGCGGACGCGGTGATCGCGACTTCGAGCCGCGGGTCACGCACACCGCCGATGAGGCGGGTGCCGAGTTGTCCGATGCCAGGCCGCAGCCTCAAGCAGGCGCCGGGAATGAGGACTACGATCCGCCGCGCGCGCCGCGCCGCGTCGAGCGGGAGGAGCACAGGCCGCCCCAGCGCGAGCTGCGGGAAGCACCCGTCACGGACCAGCGCCGCGAGCCGGCTCCGCCGCCGCCACGTGCCGCCGAGCCGGCGCCAGCAACGCCGGTCCCCGCAGAAGTTCCGCGCGACGAGCCGCCACGACGTCGCCCCGAGCCGGTTGCCTCCGAGCCGGTCCTCGAGCGCGTCGCGATCCGCCCGGATGCTGCCGCTGAGGCCGTCGCGCCTTCAGAGCAATCGGCGAAGTCGCCGCGCCGCGGCTGGTGGCAGCGCCGCATCCTCGGCGAGTAGGCGGCGGGCTTTGCAGTCTGGCCGGCGACGCCCACGCCCCCTATGCTCGCGCTGCGTCGCACGACAGCGGCGTAAGCGGAGAGGACGTGCGGCATGGCTCGATCCGACACTTGCGTTCTGGCGATCGACCAGGGCACGACCTCCTCGCGCGCGATCGTCTTTCGCGACGACCTGTCGATCGCCGGTATCGGCCAGCAGGAGTTCCCGCAAAACTATCCGCAATCGGGCTGGGTCGAGCACGATCCCGACGACCTTTGGCAGACGACGCTCGCGACGGCGAACGCGGCAATAGCGAGGGCCGGCGTGGCCGCCGCCGACATCGCCGCCATCGGGATCACCAACCAGCGCGAGACGACACTGGTGTGGGACGCATCGACCGGCGTGCCGATCCACCGCGCGATCGTCTGGCAGGACCGGCGCACCGCCGATGCCTGTCTGCGGCTGAAGGCCGGAGGCGCCGAGCCGATTGTCGCCGCCAAGACGGGCCTGCTGCTCGATCCCTATTTCTCGGCGACCAAGATCGCGTGGGTTCTCGACAATGTGGCCGGCGCGCGGTCGCGCGCCGAAAGGGGCGAGCTGAGGTTCGGCACCGTCGATACCTATCTGCTCTGGCGGCTGACCGGTGGCAAGGTGCACGCCACGGATGCGACCAACGCCTCGCGCACGCTGCTGCTCGACATTCACAAGGGCGTCTGGGACGACGAGCTCCTGCGCCTCTTCCGCGTGCCGCGCGCGATGCTGCCGGAGGTGCGCGACAGCGCCTCGGATTTCGGCGTCGCCGATCCGGCGCTGCTCGGCGCGGCGATCCCGGTCCGCGGGATTGCTGGCGACCAGCAGGCGGCGACGGTCGGGCAGGGTTGCTTCGCGCCCGGCATGATGAAGTCGACCTACGGCACCGGTTGCTTCGCGTTGCTGAACACCGGGCGGACACCGGTCGCCTCGCGGAACCGGCTGCTGACGACGATCGCCTATCAGCTCGGCGGAGAGCGGACCTATGCTCTCGAAGGCGCGATCTTCATTGCCGGCGCCGCCGTGCAGTGGCTGCGCGACGGGCTCGGCATCATCCGCTCGGCGGCGGAGACGCAGGCGCTCGCCGAGGCGGCCGACCCGGGCCAGCAGGTCTACCTCGTGCCGGCCTTCGTCGGGCTCGGCGCGCCCTACTGGGACCCCGAGGCGCGCGGTCTGCTGACCGGGATCACGCGTGGGACCGGGCCGAAAGAGCTGGCCCGCGCCGCGCTCGAAAGCGTCGGCTACCAGACGCGCGATCTGCTCGAGGCGATGCGCGGCGACTGGGCGAGCGCCACGCCGGACGCGGTGCTGCGCGTCGACGGCGGCATGGTCGCTTCCGACTGGACGATGCAGTTCCTCGCCGACATTCTCGGTGCGCCCGTCGACCGGCCGAAGGTGCTCGAGACGACCGCGCTCGGCGCGGCCTACCTCGCCGGCCTGCAGGCGGGCCTGTATCCGTCGCCGGCCGAGTTCGCGCGGCTGTGGGCCCTGGATCGCCGCTTCACGCCGCAGATGGAGGCACCGCTGCGCGCCGCCAAGTACCGCGGCTGGCAGGGGGCCGTGCGGCGAGCAAGATCGGCGTGACGCTCAGGCCGCGGCCCTCGCCTGCCGCCGCATCAGCCACAGCGACGCCATGAGCACCGCCGCCATCATCGGGATCGCGACGAGGTTGATCACCTGCCAACCCGCATTGGCCTGCAGGATCCCGGAAAGGCCGGCCGCGGTCGCAGTGGTCGTGTAGACGAGGAAATCGTGGCTCGCCTGCGCCTTTGCGCGCTCGACCGGGCGATAGGTCGTGGTCAGCAGCGTGGTGCCGCCGGTGAACGTGAAGTTCCAGCCGAGCCCGACCAGCACATTGGCGAGGAAGAAGTTCCAGAAATCGATGCCGAGCAGGTTGACGACCGCGCAGCCGAACTCGATCAGCGCGCCGGCGGCGATGACCGGCAGCGCTCCGACCCGCGCAATGAGGTGACCGGTGAAGAACGCCGGCAGGAACATCGCGATGACGTGACCCTGGATCACCGTGGCCCCGTCGTTGAACTTGAAGCCGCAGGCGAGCATGGCGAGCGGCGTCGCCGACATGATCAGCGTCATCACGCCATAGCCGAGCATCGAGGATATCAGCGCCACGACATAGGCCGGCTGGCGCGCGATCTCGGACATCGGCCGCCCGCCCTCGGCCTTCTCGGCGGCCGTCAGCGGCGCGATGCGCAGCCCTTGCACGAGTATGAGCACGATGGCGGAGAACACCATCACCATCACGTAGACGCCGGCGAAGACGACCGGGCTCAGCCAGTCGACCGCCCACTTCGCCGTCTCGGGCCCGAGGAAACCGGCGATCACACCGCCGGCCATGACGAGCGAGATCGCCTTGGCGCGATGGGCGGGCTCGGCCGAGTCGGCCGCCGCGAATCGGTAGTACCAGGCGAACGCGATCGCCGCGCCCTGCAGCACCGCGCCGAAGCAGAGCAGAAGGAAGCTCTGCTGGAAGATCGCGATGGTCGAGACGAGCCCCGATGCGATGCCGGTGAGCGCGCCGATGCTGAACCCGCCGCGCCGGCCGATGCGCGCCATGAGCATCGAGGCCGGCACGGTGGTCAGCATCAGTCCGGCCTGGTTCAGAAACAGCGGCACCGTCGCGAGCGTCTTGTCGACGCCGAGCAGGGCATGGCCGGCGAGCGGCGTCGTGGCAATCGCCATGCTCTGCACCGAGTGGGCGAAGGCCTGCGCGAGTGCCAGCAGCGTGATGTTGCGGCCGAACACCGACCTCGCAGCCGACCCGGGTACGTCTCGCATGGTTTCTCAAAACCAATGTTTCGGCAGGTGTGGGAGTGAGCATGGCCGGGTTCGGCCGCCGGGTACAGCATCTTCTCGCCGCAGGCCGGCGGCGGCGGCCTCATGGCTGCCACGCGGCCACGCGATGCCTGAGCGTTGACACTCCGTCCGGCGAAGTGCGACCACTCTCAGACGCCCGATCGCCAAGAGGACGCCCATGCCCTTCGAGCCCGCGAGCGAGGTGCTCTCGCACATCACCGTGCTCGATCTGACACGGGTCCGCTCGGGACCGACCTGTGTGCGCCAGCTCGCGGACTGGGGCGCCAACGTCATCAAGATCGAGACGGCGGAGGCCGACAGCGACGGCCAGCTCGGCGGCCCGAGGTCCGGCTTCGATTTCCAGAACCTGCACCGCAACAAGCGGTCGATCGCGCTGAACCTGAAGGACCCACGCGGGGTCGAGGTGTTCAAGTCGCTCGCCGCAAAGGCCGACGTGATCGTCGAGAACTTCCGGCCGGACGTCAAATCGCGGCTCGGCGTCGACTATGCGGCGGTCAACGCCGTCAATCCGCGCATCGTCTACGGCTCGATCTCGGGCTTCGGCCAGGACGGCCCCTATCGCGACCGGCCGGGATTCGACCAGATCGCGCAGGGCATGGGCGGGCTCATGTCGATCACCGGCGAGCCGGGGCGCGGACCGATGCGCGTCGGCATCCCGATCGCCGATCTCACCGCCGGCATCTTCCTCTCCCAGGGCATCATGCTGGCCCTGATCGAGCGGGAGAAGACCGGAAAGGGCCAGTGGGTGCAGACCTCGCTGCTGCAGGCGCAGGTGTTCATGCTCGATTTCCAGGCCGCGCGCTGGCTGATGAACGGCGAGGTCGCCGGACAGGCCGGCAACGATCACCCGACCACGATCCCGACCGGCGTGTTCGAGACCAGCGACGGCTATATCAACATCGCGGTGGCCGGGCAGGCGATGTGGTGCAAGTTCAAGGCGCTGTTCAACGACCCCGACTTCGACGACAAGGACATCGACACCCCGCAGCTGCGCTCGCAGAACCGGCGGAAGGTCAATGCGCTGATCTCCCGCCACACCAAGCAGCGCTCCTCGTCCGAGTGGATTGCGCTGTTCAACGAGACCGGCGTGCCGAGCGGCGAGATCAACACCATCGACAAGGTATTCGCGAACCCGCAGGTGAAGCACCTCGGCATGGCGGCCGACATCGTGAGCCAGGAGCGCGGGCCGACGCGGATGGTCGCCCAGCCGATCCTCATGAGCCGGTCGAAGAGCCGGATGCGGCGCCCGCCGCCGCGGCGCGCCGAGCACACCGAGGAGGTGCTGAAGGAGTTCGGCTACAGGGCTCCGGCCATCGCCGAACTGGCCGCAGCCGGAGTGATCCTCACCGGCTCGGATGGTTCGGAAACTCCGGTAGAGCCTGCCGTGCCGGCCGCCGCCAGGACCGCCACGATGACGAAGAAGAGGAGCGCACAGAAATGACCGGCAAGCCCGAGCCGACGGCGGAGGAGAAGCTCCTCGCCCGCACCGAGGGCGGCGTCGGGCATCTCGTCTTCAACAATCCCGCCAAGCACAATGCCGTCTCGCTCGAGATGTGGAGCCGCATGGAGAAGCTGCTCGACGGCTTTGCAGCCGATCCGGCGCTGCGCGTGCTGGTCGTCTCAGGCGCCGGCGGCAAGGCGTTCGTCTCGGGCGCCGACATTTCCAAGTTCGAGAGCGAGCGCGCGAGCATGGAGGCGGTGAAGGCCTACAATGCGCAGTCGGCAAAGGCCTATGTGCAGCTCTACAATTTTCCGAAGCCGACGATCGCCATGATCCAGGGCTACTGCATCGGCGGCGGTGCCAATCTCGCGGTCGCCTGCGACCTCAGGGTGTGCACCGACGACGCCAAGTTCGCCATTCCGGCGGCAAGGCTCGGGCTCGGCTACGGATTTCCCGGCGTCAACCGCCTCGCCGAGATCGTCGGCATCAGCCGGGCGATGGAGCTGTTCTACACGGCGCGGCAGGTATCGGCGGCCGAGGCCTACGCCATGGGCCTGGTCAACCGCGTCGTGCCGGTCAACGAGATCAACAGGGCCGTCGCCGAGTGGACCGACATGATCGCCGCCAATGCGCCGTTAACCATCGCGACGATCAAGGCGGTCGCCCGTGAGATCGGCAAGCCGTCCGCCTCGCGCGAC
>Ga0209398_1000643_pt1 | contig 20751 bp, 18 predicted proteins | sample AshMeaBigSpring_FD_184125 | JGI IMG/M metagenome (GOLD analysis project Ga0209398, IMG submission 184125) | Groundwater microbial communities from Big Spring, Nevada to study Microbial Dark Matter (Phase II) - Ash Meadows Big Spring (SPAdes)... | ecosystem: Environmental > Aquatic > Deep... | reverse complement strand
TCCATCGCTACGACCTGGACCCTGCGACCCGGGGGAAGAGTCCTCTCATGCACGGCCAGCCAATGCCTGTGGGGGCCATCGCGGAGGCTCTGCGGGCGGCCGGCAGGGTCGCGGTGGTGGGGCAGGTGATGAGGTACCGTCATGAGCGCTCAGGCGGGCTGGGCCTGGCCGGCCAGCCAGTCGTCCACCGCCTGCGGCCGGGCGTAGTAGTAGCCCTGCAGCGCGTCGCAGCCGTGGGCGGCCAGGAACTCCGCCTGCTCACGGGTTTCCACGCCTTCGGCCACCACGCGCAGGCCGAGGTGCTGGGCCATGGACAGGATGAGCTTGACGATGGCGGTGTCGCTCGGGTCGCCCGGCGTGTCCTGAATGAAACTGCGGTCGATCTTGAGTTCGTACAGCGGCAGCCGCTTGAGGTAGGCCAGGCTGGAGTAGCCGGTGCCAAAGTCGTCAATGGAGAAGCGAATGCCCAGCGCGGCCAGCTGCTCCATGCGGTGCACGGCGCCCTCCAGCCCGTCCAGCAGCACGCTCTCGGTGATCTCCAGCACCAGCAGGGACGGATCGGCGCCGGTCTGCGCCAGCAGCCGGGTGACGCCGAGCACGAAATCCGTCTGGCGGAACTGGCGCGGGCTGACGTTGATCGACAGCGGAACGCGCCAGCCGGCAGCCTGCAGCCGTACCTGGCTGCGCAGCGCCTGCTCCAGCACCCACTCGCCCAGGCGCAGAATGAGGCTGGTCTCCTCCGCCACCGGGATGAACTGGGCCGGCGCCACGTTGCCGCGTACCGGATGGTGCCAGCGCAGCAGCATTTCGGCGCCGACGGTGTGGCCGTCGGGTGCCACCTGCGGCTGCAGGTGCAGGGCCAGCTGGCCGGCAGCGATGGCCTGACTCAGGTCGTGTTCCAGTGCCAGCCGCGCCTCCAGCTGGGCCTGCATGCTGGCGCGGAAGAAGGCGACCCGGTTGCGGCCGGCGGTTTTGGCGCGGTACATCGCCGTGTCGGCTTCGCGCAGCAGCTCATCGGGTGAGAGCGCGTCGCGCGGCAGCAGGGTCACGCCGATGCTGCCGCTGGTGCTGTAGGGCTGGCCGTTGATGAGGAAAGGCTCCTCCAGCGCCTCGCGCACGCGGTTGGCCACTGTCAGCGCAGCGCGCGAGCCGTCGTCGGGCGCCTGCACCAGATGCGGGCTGAGGATGACGAATTCGTCACCGCCCAGCCGCGCCACCGTGTCTTCTTCGCGCATCAGGGCCAGCAGACGCTGTCCGACCCGCTGCAGCAATTCGTCGCCAGCGGCGTGGCCGCGCGCATCGTTGATGTTCTTGAAGCGGTCGAGGTCGAGGTAAAGCAGGGCGCCGACCTGCCCGGTGCGGCGGTCGGTGGCCAGCACCTGGCCCAGCCGGTCCAGCAGCATGCGGCGATTGGGCAGGCCGGTCAGGGCATCGAAATAGGCCAGGCGGTGGATGTCGGCCTCGGCCTTCTTGCGTTCGGTGATGTCGCGCTCGACCGACACCCAGTGTGTGAGCTGGCCCTGCTCATTCGTCACCGGCACGATGTTCAGCTCCAGCCAGTAGGACTGGCCGTCCTTGCCGTAGTTCAGCAGTTCGGCGCGCACCGGCTCCTGCCGGCGCAGCGCGCCCTTGATGCGGTCGAGTTCCTCGCGGCTGGTGCTCGGCCCCTGGAGCACGCGGGGCGTGCGGCCCACGATCTCCGTGCGGCTGTAGCCGGTGCGTTGCTCGAAGGCTTCGTTGACGAAGACGATGCGCGGTCCGGGCGGGTCGATCGGCGCGGCCTCGGTGATGACCACCATGTCGTTGAGCCGCGTCAGCGCGGTGCCGGTCAGGTGCAGTTCCTGGTTGATCTGCTGCAGCCGGTCGCGCCCTTCCTGCAGCGATCTGGCAATCGCGCGTTGCCGTTCCAGCGAGCGCTCCAACTGGTGCAGCAGCACGGCGCAGGAGACGGTGATGACCGCATTGACGAACAGAAAGTTGATCGTGATGACCACCCAGCGCATCAGCGGCATGTGCTCGAAGCCGGGCACGTGCATGTCGGTGTTGAACAGGTAGCCCAGCACCAGCAGTGTCACGGCGTTGAGTGCCAGCGCCAGCAGGGCCGGGCGCAGGCCGAGCAGCAGCGCGGTCATGACCGGGAACGCCATCAGGTAGATCTGGCTGGCTGGGCCGACCATGAACAGGAACCACAGGCCCAGCAGGTAGATCAGCAGAACCAGATTGCTGGCACGCAGCCGGTAGGGCAGGGTGCGGGCGCGCCAGATGGTGGCGATCCAGAGCAGCGCGGCCGCATCAACCCAGGCGATGGACCAGCGGTCTTCGGTGATGGCGAGCCAGATGCTGGGAATGGCGGTGAGGATGCCCAGCACGGTGATGACCATCAGCACGCTGGACAGGATGCGCTCGCGCCAGTTGCGCAACTCCTCGTCCTCGGCATGCGGGCCGAGGAGCAGCTGAAGGAGAAAATGTTGCGCCGCCACCGGATGAGTCCTTGCAGGAGCCATCCTACAACGTCGGTGGGGCCGTGACCACCTCAGGCGGTCAGGGTGGCGCGCGGGCGACAGCGCCGCGGTGCGTCAGGGGCAGCGCCTGGCTGCCCCGGCAAAGACTTCAGCGCAAACCTGCGCCAACCGCGTGTTCGGCGCGCTGGATCAGCTCGATCTTGTAGCCGTCCGGGTCGGTGACGAAGGCGATCACGGTGGTGCCACCCTTGACCGGGCCGGCCTCGCGCGTGACGTTGCCGCCGGCGGCCTTGATCTTCTCGCAGGCGGCGTAGGCGTCGGGCACGCCCAGGGCGATGTGGCCGTAGGCGTTGCCCATGTCGTAGCTTTCCACGCCCCAGTTGTAGGTGAGTTCGATCTCGGCCTGGCCGGGGTTGCCGCCGTCAAAGCCGAGGAAGGCCAGCGAGTACTTGTACTCGGGGTTCTCGGAGGTGCGCAGCAGTTGCATGCCCAGCACCTGGGTATAGAAGTCGATCGAGCGTTGCAGGTTGCCGACGCGCAGCATGGTGTGGAGAAGTCGCATGGTGTTTGCTCTTGCAGTTTCAGATGGAAAGATGGATCAGACCGGTACGGTGTAGTTCAAAGTCATGCGCCCGCCGTCGGCGGTGACGATCTCGCCGGTCACGTAGCTGGCCGCGTCGCTGGCCAGCCAGGCCACCACGTCGGCGATCTCGGACGGCTCGCCCAGGCGCTTCATCGGTGTGCGGCTCAGGATGCGCAGGCGCGCCTCTTCGCTGGTGAGCACGGCGTTGGCGGCCAGCTCGGTGGCGATGGTGCCGGGCGCCACCGCATTGACGCGGATGCCCTTGTCGGCCAAGGCGAGTGCCATCACGCGCGTGAGCTGGTTGATGCCGCCTTTGCTGACGTTGTAGCTGGCGATGGTGGGGATGGTCAGCACGCCGTTGACCGAGCTCATGTTGACGATGGCACCGCGCCCGGCTTGCGTCATGGCGCGCGCCACCGCCTGGCCGACCAGGAAGGCGCCCTTGAGGTTGATGCGCAGCACGGCGTCGAAGTCGGCTTCCGTGATGTCGAGGAAATCGGCGGCGCGGAAGATGCCAGCGTTGTTGACCAGCACGTCGATGCGGCCATGGCGCGCCAGCGTCTGCGCCACCAGGGCATCAACCTGAGATTTGTCGCCGACGTCGCAGTGCACATACAGCGCACCCAGTTCGTCGGCCAGCGCCTGGCCGCGTCTATCGTCAATGTCGGCAATCACCACCGGCGCCCCTTCGCGTGCAAAGCGGCGCACGCAGGCCGCGCCGATGCCCTGGGCGCCACCGGTGACGATGCAGATGCGGCCGGTCAGGCCGAAGTGGATGGCAGAGGGTGCGGTGTCCATGCGCTTATCGTAGCGTCAGACCCGCAGCCCTGTGCGCCCTGGGGGCGGAAAGCGAACCGTCGGATCGTCTCAGCGGATACGGCCGAAGCTGGTGCGCAGCGGATCGACACCGCCGCCGCCACGCTTGTCGCCGCCCTGGTTGTTGCCCGGACGACCACGGCCACCGCCGCCACCGCCGCCGCCGCGGTTGCGACGGCCGCGCTCGCCCAGTGCATCGATGCCGGTGCGCAACGGATCGGGCTGACCGCCGTTGCCGCCCTGGCCTCCGCGCCCGCCTTGCGAACGCGGCTCGTTGCCACGGTTACCACCGGCGCCGCGGCCCTGGCCTTGCTTGGCGCCTTGTGGTTTGCCCTGCCCCTGGCGCGGGCCTTGGGACGCGCTGCCCTCGGGCTTGGCCTGGCCGCGCTGGCCTTGGGCGGGTTTGTTCTCGCGGATGCGTTGCATCATCTCGGCGCGCGCCGCCTTGGCGGCCGCGGCCATGACTTCACGGCTCGGCGGCTTGCCGGCACCGCCCCAGATGGTCTGGCGGCCCATGGCAATCGGTTCGGCACGCTCGCCCGGCTCGGGGCCGAAGCCCTCGACCGGCTGCACCTCGATCTTCTGCTTGGTGAAGCGCTCGATGTCGGCCATGAAGCCTTCCTCGTCCAGGCAGACCAGGTTGACCGCCTGACCTTCCTTGCCGGCGCGGCCGGTGCGGCCGATGCGGTGCACATAGTCTTCGCTGACGTTGGGGATCTCGTAGTTCACCACGTGCGGCAGCTCGTCGATGTCGATGCCGCGCGCTGCGATGTCGGTGGCCACCAGGGCGCGAATGTCACCGCTCTTGAAGCCGGCCAGTGCCTGCGTGCGGGCGGTCTGGCTCTTGTTGCCGTGCAGCGCCATGGCGGTGATGCCGTTCTTGTTCAGGAACTCGGCCACGCTGTTGGCGCCGAACTTGGTGCGGGTGAACACCAGCACCTGGCTCCAGTTGTGCTGCTGGATGATGTGGGCCAGCAGCGCCTTCTTCTTGCCGCGGCCGACCGGGTGGATGACCTGCGTGATGCGCTGCACCGTGGTGTTGCGCGGCGTGACCTGCACGCTTTGCGGGTTCTTCAGCAGGCCCTCGGCCAGGGCGCGGATCTCGTCGCTGAAGGTGGCGGAGAACAGCAGGCTCTGCTTGTCTTTCGGCAGCAGGGCCAGGACCTTCTTCACGTCGTGGATGAAACCCATGTCCAGCATGCGGTCGGCTTCGTCGAGCACCAGCATCTGCACGGTGGACAGGTCGAGGAAGCCCTGTTGCTGCAGGTCCAGCAGGCGGCCCGGGGTGGCGACCAGGATGTCCACACCCTTCTTCAGGCGGGCGATCTGCGGGTTCATGCCGACGCCGCCGAAGACGACGGTGGAGCTCAGCTGCAGGTATTTGCCGTAGGCCTGGACCGACTCTTCCACCTGAGCCGCGAGCTCGCGCGTGGGTGTGAGCACGAGGGCACGGATGCCGGTACCCCCCCATTTGTTCTGTGCGCTGCGATTCATCGCCAAGCGGTGCAGCAGGGGCAGGGTGAAAGCGGCGGTCTTGCCGGTGCCGGTCTGGGCGCCGCCCAGCAGGTCGTGCCCTTCGAGCACCAGCGGGATGGCCTGGGCCTGGATGGCGGTGGGGGTTTCATAGCCCTGCTCGCGCACAGCCTTCAGGATGGCCGGAGCCAGTTTCAGATCTTCAAAGTTCATGGTGATGGCGCCCATCCAGGGCGCAGGGATATCGGCCTGTATGGGTGCTTGAGGCACCCAGCCAGTCAAAGGCAGATAGGGTTCAAAAGTGGGGCCGCATCGATGAGCGGGTCAAGGAAGGAGCCCACCAGCAGGGTGCTGGCGTTGCGGGCAACTGGAGCGCGCAACGGGGTCTATTGTCGCACGCTCCGGCCTTCTGTGTCGGCCGGTGTCCAAAAGCGCTCAATTTGACTCCGCCGTAACAAGTTGTTGCCACGGTGCGTGGCGGCAGCGGTCGGCAGGGACAATCGAGGCCGCAATGGCCGGCATGGCCTTATTTCCCCCAAAGACCCATGAGCAAGTACCTGATGCGGCGACTCGGTGTGTCGGACGACCCGACCGGCCTGCGCCCCTCGCTGCAAGACTGCATCGAGGCGGTGCTGGCGCAGTCCGACCAGCTGGTCGAGGACATGTTGCAGGGCCTGGAAGGCGCAGTGGGCAAGAGCAAGTCGAAGGTGGCGCAGCTCAACTACCGCGCCCTCGACCAGGCCGCGGTGGTGCGGCTGCGGCGCGACATCGACGCGGTGCGCGCCACCTTCGGCGTGCAGCTGCGCCTGGCGATCTACCACAGCGGCACGCAGGAGATGACGCAGGCCGCGGCCGTGCGTTTCGACGACCTGCAGCTGCTGGACGAAGCGCAGATCGACGCCAACATCGAGTTCGCGCTGGCGCAGCAGGAGCTCCTGTTCGCGGTGGACGAACTGCTGCCGCCGCTCAACGCCCTGGTCAGCAGCCTGCTGGGCTGGATGACCGTGCAGCCCCACCTCAATCCGCTCAAGCCTGACGCCTTTGCCCGCGCCCTGCGCGAGACCCTGCTGCAGCACCTGCCCGATGAGGTCGCCCGCAGCGGGCTGATCGCCCCGGCGGCCGGCTTCCTGGGCGCCAGCCTGCGCGAGCTGTATCGCCAGTTGCTCGACTGGCTGCGCTCGCAGGGCGTGGAACCGGTGGCGGCGCCCTCGGCAGCATCGCGGCGCAAGTCGGGCAGCAACCCGGTCAGCCGCACCCTGCTCACCCTGGGCAAGCTGCGCCGCCTGCTGTCGGGCGAGCTCGACAGCCCCGAGGAGCGCCGCGGCGTCGACAGCCGGGTGCTGGAGTTCCTGCACACGGTGCCGGCCTCGCTGGAGGCGCTGGAAGAGTTGAAGATGGTCGAGCCGCTGATGCAGCGCCTGAGCCAGCGTGTGGCCCAGGCGTCCGCCCCGGCCGAGGCGAAGGAGGACGACAAGGAACGTGGCCGCCGGCTCGGGCTGCAGCTCGGCGAGGAGGTGGTGCGCCTGATGCTGGAGAACCTGACCCAGGACGAACGCCTGTTGCCGGCCGTGCGAGCCCAGCTCAAGGGGCTGGAGCCGGCGCTGCTCAAGTTGGCACAGGCCGACCCGCGCTTCTTCAGCGACCGCCGGCACCCGGCGCGCCAGTTGCTCGACAAGCTGGCGCACCGCAGCCTGGCCTATGTGGCCGAGGGCGATGCCGGTTTCGCGGACTTCCTGGCCTCGGTGGCCTCGGCGGTGCGGGCGCTGACGGCGGGTGCCGGCGAGGCGGAGGACTTCGCGCACGTGCTGCAGTCGCTGCAGGCGCAATGGGTGGATGCCAGCGCCAGCCTGCGTCAGCGGCAGGCCGAGGCGGCGCGCGCGCTGCTGCACGCCGAGCAACGCAACCTGCTGGCGCAACGCCTGACGGCCGACTTCGAGGCGCTGCTGCATCAGCAAGCGCAGGTGCCGGAACGCATCGCGCAGTTCCTGTGCGGCCCCTGGGCGCAGGTGGTGGCCGAGTCGCAGCTGGCTAGTGTGGACGGGGTGGATGCCCACGGCTATCGGGCCTTGGTGGATGACCTGTTGTGGAGCGTGCAGCTGCCGCTGGCGCGGCGCAACCGTGCGCGGCTGGCCCAGTTGGTGCCGACGCTGCTGGTGCGCCTGCGCCAGGGCCTGCAGAGCATCGGCTACCCCGAAGAGCGCATTGCCGCCTTTCTGGACGACCTGATCGCCCTGCACGAGCAGGCGTTGGACGGTCCGCGCATCGTCGCACCGCCGGCCACCACCACGGTCGATCTGCTGCTCGACGAGGCGCCGGCCGCTGCTGCCCTGCCGGTTGCGGCGGCACCCTGCGCGGTCGAGGACGAGGCCGGCACCGGCTTCTGGGTGGCGGAAAACGAGGCCAGCGAGGCCGGCTACCTGCCCGAAGACGCCGTGGTGCCGCCGGCGCCGGCCGGCGTGCTGGCGCACGACTGGAGCGTGGCCGACCTGTCTGTGGGATGTTGGGTCGAGCTGATGTTGAACGAGGCATGGGTACGCGCCCAGCTCACCTGGGCCAGCCCGCACCGCACGCTGTTCATGTTCACCTCGGTCAAGGGGCTGGCGCATTCCATGACCCGCCGTACCATGGACCGGCTGCGCAACCGTGGCCTGATCCGCGTCGTTTCCGACGGCCATGTGGTCGACAGCGCGCTTGACGCTGTGGCGCAGGCCGCGCTGCGCAACGAGCAGGCCGACTCCGGCAACCCCGCCTGAAGCCGGCGCGCGCATGGGCGCGCCCTGCGCCCGAAGACCGGGCGGGGGATAATACGCGTTTTATCCCCCCGACAACTATTACTACATGGCTCAATACGTTTTCACCATGAACCGCCTCGGCAAGATCGTGCCGCCGAAGCGACAGATCCTGAAGGACATCTCGCTGTCCTTCTTCCCCGGCGCCAAGATCGGCGTGCTGGGCCTCAACGGCTCGGGCAAGTCCACGCTGCTGAAGATCATGGCCGGCGTCGACAAGGAGTTCGAGGGCGAGGCCATGCCCATGCCGGGCATCAAGATCGGCTACCTGCCGCAGGAACCGCAGCTCGATCCGAACGAGACGGTGCGCCAGGCCGTGGAAGGTGGCATGGGCGAGGTCAAGGCCGCCCAAGCGCGGCTGGAAGAGGTGTATGCGGCCTATGCCGACGAGAACGCCGACTTCGACGCCCTGGCCGCCGAGCAGGCCAAGCTGGAAGCCATCATTGCCGCGGCCGGTGACGGTGGCGACCACCAGCTGGAGATTGCCGCCGACGCGCTGCGCCTGCCGCCCTGGGATGCCGTGATCGGCAAGCTCTCCGGCGGCGAGAAGCGCCGCGTGGCGCTGTGCCGCTTGTTGCTGTCCAAACCCGACATGCTGCTGCTCGACGAGCCCACCAACCACCTGGACGCCGAATCGGTGGACTGGCTGGAGCAGTTCCTGCACCGCTTCTCCGGCACCGTGGTGGCCATCACCCACGACCGCTACTTCCTCGACAACGCCGCCGAGTGGATCCTCGAACTCGACCGCGGCCATGGCATTCCCTACAAGGGTAACTACAGCACCTGGCTGGAGCAGAAGGAAGCGCGCCTGGAGCAGGAACAGCGCACCGAAGATGCCCGCACCAAGGCCATGAAGAAGGAGCTGGAGTGGGCGCGCCAGAACCCCAAGGGCCGCCAGGCCAAGAGCAAGGCCCGCCTGGCCCGTATCGAGGAGCTGAGCGACTTCGAATACCAGAAGCGCAACGAGACCAACGAGATCTTCATTCCCGTGGCCGAGCGCCTGGGCACCGAGGTGATCGAGTTCGAGAACGTCTCCAAGACCTTCGGCGACCGCGTGCTGATCGACAACCTGAGCTTCAAGGTGCCCGCAGGTGCCATCGTCGGCATCATCGGCCCCAACGGGGCCGGTAAATCGACGCTGTTCAAGATGATCGCCGGCCGCGAGCAGCCCGATGCCGGTACCGTCAAGCTGGGCAAGACCGTTAAGCTGGCCTTCGTGGACCAGAGCCGTGACGACCTGGCCAACGACAAGACCGTGTGGGAAGACATCTCGGGCGGCCTGGACATCATCAACGTCGGCAAGTTCCAGATGCCCAGCCGTGCCTACTGCGGCCGCTTCAACTTCAACGGCGGCGACCAGCAGAAGAAGGTTGGCATGCTCTCCGGTGGTGAACGCGGGCGCCTGCACCTGGCCAAGACCCTGATGCAGGGCGCCAACGTGCTGCTGCTGGACGAGCCGTCCAACGACCTCGACGTGGAAACCCTGCGCGCGCTGGAAGATGCGCTGCTGGAGTACGCCGGCTCGGTGATGGTCATCAGCCACGATCGCTGGTTCCTGGATCGCATCTGTACCCACATCCTGGCCGCCGAGGGCGACAGCCAGTGGGTGTTCTTCGACGGCAACTACCAGGAGTACGAGGCCGACAAGAAGAAGCGTCTGGGTGAAGAGGGCGCCGCCCCGAAGCGCGTGCGTTTCAAGGCGCTCAAGTAAACCAGGGCTGCTTGGTGGTCAACTGGCCGGCCGCAGGTCTCCTGCCGCCGGCCAGTTCATTTCTGCGATGCGCAGGCTGTCGGCGGCGCGCACCGCGTTGACCACGGCGCGTGCCGTGACCTCGGCCGCCAGCGTGGCCAGCAGCAGCATGTCGGCGCTCTTGCCGCTGGCGCCGGTGGCCAGCGCGAACAGGGTGTCGCCGTCCAACATGGTGTGCACCGGGTTGATGGCGCGCGCCAGGCCGTCGTGGCTGACCTGTGCCAGCCGTTGCGCCTGCGCCTTGGTGAGCACCGCGTCGGTGGCCACCACGCCGATGGTGGTGTTGGTGCCGGCCAGCAGATTCTGCGGCAGTTCGCCCTGCAGCACCGCGTCGCGCGTGCCCAGCAGGGCGCGGCCGTCGGCCGTGCGGGCGCCGGCGATCACCTGGCCGGTGGCCGGGTCGATGACATCGCCCACGGCGTTGCAGACGATCAGCGCCGCCACCGTGACACCGTTCACGCACAGCGAGGCTGTACCCAGGCCGCCCCGCATGGCGCGGTCCATGCCCAGAAGCTTGCCGACCAGCGCGCCGCTGCCGGCGCCCACGTTGCCTTGCGCCGGCGGCTGGGTGCTGGCCGCCATGCAGGCGCGGTAGCCGGCCTGGGCGTCGGGGCGCACGCGCGCGTCGCCCACACCGAGGTCGAACACCACGGCCGCCGGCACGATGGGCACCAGGCTGTAGCCGGTGGCCAGGCCGATACCGTTCTCCTCCAGCCAGCGCATCACGCCGCTGGCGGCGTCCAGGCCCCAGGCGCTGCCGCCGGCCAGGCTCACCGCATGCACCTGCTGTACCAGGTTGGCGGGCTGCAGCAGGTCGGTTTCGCGCGTGCCGGGCGCCGCCCCGCGTACATCCACGCCGGCCACCGCCCCCTGGCGTGCCAGCACCACGGTGCAGCCGGTGGGGCGACGCGTCTCGGTGCAGTGGCCGACCTCGAGACCGGCCACATCGGTCAGGCTGCCGGGGTAGGTGATGCGGGTGTTCATGCGCGGATTATGCGCAGGCCACCCGGGGGCGGCCGCATTCACTCAGCTGCTGACGTTGGCCTCGACCAACTGCGCCAGCAGGGTCAAGGATTCCTGCCAGCCCAGGTAACACGCTTCCAGCGGAATCGCCTCTGGCAACCCGCTTTGCCCGATGGACACCTCGGTGCCGCAGGACACCTGCTTCAGCGTGACCGTGGTCTGCATCTCGCCAGGCAGGTTGGGATCGTCGAAGCGGTCGGTGTAGCGGATGCGTTCATTCGGCTGCAACTCGAGGTAGGTGCCGCCGAAGGCATGGCGCTGGCCGGTAGCGAAGTTGGTGAACGACATGCGGTAGCTGCCGCCGACGTGGGCGGCCATCTGTTCCACCTGCCCGGTGTAGCCATGCGGCGGCAGCCATTTGACCAGGGCCTCGGGGTCGAGAAAGGCGCGGTAGATGCGCTCCGCGGGTGCGCGCAGCACGCGGTGCAGTTGGATGGTGTTGCTGGACATGGTGGCCGCTCCTGTTTGTTCTGGTGCAGTGGGGATCTGTATACTGTACAAAAATACAGTTACATGGAAATGACGTCACTCCCAAGCCACTCTAGCGCGCCTGCGCGGCCCGGTGTCCGGTGTTTTCCCTTGTCGGCAAAGGGCGCACCGTGAGCGAGTTTCGCTTGCCGGTCAGTGTCCTCAAGGGCCGCGGCTCAGCCACCCGCGTGGCGCATCGTTTCGAGCGCGACGCCCGTGCGGCGTTTGATGACGGCTGGCAGACCTGGGACGAGGTGCTGCAGGGTGAAGCCACCCGGCCGCAGACGCAGGTGCGCTGGGAAGACGCGCGCAGCGCGCTCGTGCACAACGACTCGCCGGACATTGCTTTCGACTACTCGATCAACCCCTACCGCGGTTGCGAGCACGGTTGCAGCTACTGTTACGCGCGGCCGACGCACAGCTACCTGGGCCTGTCGCCGGGGCTGGATTTCGAGACAGTGATCATTGCCAAGCGTGGGCTGGCAGCGCAGCTGCAACGCGAGCTGGCGCGGCCGTCGTACCGGCCGAGCATGATCGTCATCGGCTCGGCCACGGACTGCTACCAGCCGGTGGAGCGCGAGCTGCGGCTCACGCGGGAGCTGATCGAGGTGCTGCATGACGCGCACCATCCGTTTTCGCTCGTCACCAAGTCGAGCGGCGTCGAGCGCGACCTCGACCTGATCGCCCCCATGGCCGCACAGCGGCTGGCAGCGGTCTACGTCACCATCACCACACTGGACGGCGAACTGGCACGCCGGCTGGAGCCGCGTGCGGCGTCACCGCAACGCCGCCTGCGCACCCTCCGCACGCTGGCCGAGGCGGGCGTGCCGGTGGGGGTGAGCGTGGCGCCGCAGATTCCCTTCCTCAACGACGACATGGAACAGGTGCTGGAGGCCGCGGCGCAGGCCGGTGCCCGCAGCGCCTTCTACACCGTGCTGCGCCTGCCGTGGGAGCTGAACGAGGTGTTCCAGCAGTGGCTGGAACTGCACTACCCGCAGCGCGCCGCGCGCGTGATGGCGCGCATCCGCGAGATGCGCGGCGGACAGGACTACCGCAGCGACTTCGCCACCCGCATGCAGGGCAGCGGCCTGTGGGCCGGGCTCATCGCCCAGCGCTTCCACAAGGCTTGCGCCCGTTTCGCCCTGAACCAGGCGCGCACCGAACTCGACCTGTCGCAGTTCCGTCCCGGCCTGGCCGCCGGCCAAGGCAGCCTGTTCTGAAGGGGCGCTTGTCAGGGCTGGACGGGCTCGATGCTCAGCACGATGTAGGCGCCGCCCACCTTGTCGGCGGTGAAGCGCACCTGGTCGCCGGTCTTCACCTTGTCGAGCAAGGCGGCGTCCTTGACCTGGTAGACCATGGTCATGGGCGCCATGCCCAGGTTCCTGATCTCACCGTGCTTGAGGGTGATCTTCTTCACGGCCTTGTCCACCTTGCGCACTTCGCCTTCGCTGTAGGCGTTGGCGGGCGTTGCCGCGGCGGTGACGTGGTCGTGAGCGGACGTCTGGGCCAGGGCCGGACCGGCGGCCAGCAGCGCGCCAACGGCGAGCAGGAGATGTTTCATGGGGGTGTTCCTTTCAGCGATAAACCTGGTAGACCGATGACGTGCCGCCGCGCTGCACCAGCAGCACGTCGTACGGGTCCTTGCGGCCACCGTACTCGGGGCCGTCCATGCCGGGCGAGCCCACGGGCATGCCAGGCACGGCCAGGCCCAGGGCGCGCGGCTTTTCCTTGAGCAGGCGCTGGATCTCGCGCGCCGGCACATGGCCTTCGAGCAGGTAGCCGTTCACCAGTGCGGTGTGGCAGGAGCCGAACTTGTCGGCCAGACCGAGGCGCTGGCGATAGTCGCGCTTGACGGCATCGCTGACGTCGTGCGCCTTGACCTCGAAGCCGTTGGCCTGCAGGTGCTTGATCCAATCCTTGCAGCAGCCGCAGGTGGGCGTCTTCCAGACTTCGATGACCGGGCGGGCGCTGGTGGAAGCGCCAGCCTGGCCGGCGGCGGCGCCAACGGCCAGCGCGAGGGTGTTCAGGAGCAGGGTGCGTCGTTGCATCGTCATGGCCCTCATTTCGGCAGCACGCGGATGGTGCCTTTCATGCCGGCCTCGTAGTGCCCGGCGATCAGGCAGGCGAATTCAAACTCGCCAGCGCGGTTGAAAGTCCAGATGATCTCGCCGGTCTTGCCGGGCGCGACGTGCGTCATGTAGGGTTCGTCGTGCTCCATGCCTGGGTGCTTGCGCATCTGCTGGGCATGCGCTGCCAGTTCCTGTGGCGTGCCGATGACCAGCTCGTGCATCACCCGTCCGGTGTTGCGCACCCGCAGGCGCACGGTCTCGCCCTGCCGCACTTCGATGCGGTCGGGCGTGAAGCGCATGGCATCACTCATGCTCAGCGTGATGGTGCGCTGCACTTGACGGGGCTGGCCAGCGATGCCCCAGTCCTTCTGCTCGGCGACGGTGGTGTGCTGGCCGGCGCCATGCGACGATTGATGGGAAAAAGCAAGGTTTGCTCCCGTCAGCAGGGCGCAGATTGCTATGAATTTAGTAGTGTTCATGGGTCTCTTCAGTAATGTGGTTGACTGGTCAAACGGTCTGCAACCCGCGGTCGACGGCGCAGCGCAGGCCTGGTTTCGGCAGGGTTAGTCACCGGACTGGACGCCAGTCATCTCCGGGGTCTCGGCACCGCATCCCCCGGGTGACCGCCTTTGGCACCGCGCTGCACGCACCTGGGGCGTGGACGTCAGGCGATGGGGGGTTTGAAGTCCCGGGTGGGCTCGGCGCTCATGAAGGCGGCCTGGACCAGTGGCGGCGCGCCGGCTGGCCCGGCAAGGGACGCCAGGATCAGCGGCAGCGGCGCCAGCGCCATCGAGTGGCAGAGCTGGCAGGCAGCGTGGCTGGTGCAATTGGCGTCGGGGGACCCGACGGCATCGCCGGTGGGGTCGCCCGCGGTGAGTTCGGCACAATCTGCATGATGGGTGTCAAAATGGCCGCTATGGCCCACCGGATGGGCGTTAAAGGCTACTGATTTAATAGCATTCGAGGTGGCGAGCAAAGCTTCGCCCATCATGTCCACCGCCATGGCATCGCCCACCCAGCCGCGCAGCGGCAGCAGGGCGATCATGAGGGCGAGGAGCAGGGCACGCATGGGTGAATGATAAACAGGCCGGGGAAAAGTTCAGTTCATGCAAAATCAGGTCACGATGAATGCCGTAGCCCAGCCCGCCAAATCCCGCATCCTGGTGGTCGATGACACCGACGACATCCGGATGCTCATGACCCTCATCCTGGAAAACGCCGGCTATGAGGTCATGACCGCGGCCGACGGCGCCGAGGCGCTGGCGGCCGTGCGGCGCGACCCGCCCGACCTGGTGCTGCTGGACGTGATGATGCCCGGCATGGACGGTTACGCGGTGTGCGAGCAGCTCAAGGCGGACGAGGCCACCCAGGCTATCCCGGTGCTGTTTCTCACCGCACTGAGCGAGATCGAGGCCGAAACCCGCGGCCTGGAGCTCGGCGCGGCGGATTTCATCACCAAGCCCATCAGCATGGGCGTGCTGCTGGCCCGGGTGAAGACCCACCTGGCGTTGTACGCCCAGCGCCGCAGCCTGGAGGGCATGTTCCGCGACGTGATCGAGTTCGCACCGGACGCCTTCATCCTCACTGATCCGCAGGGCCGCATTGTGCAAATCAACGCCCGGGCCGAAGACCTGTTCGGCTACGCGCGGGCCGAACTCACCGGCCAGCCGGTCGAGGTGCTGCTGCCGCAGGCGCTGCGCGGCGCGCACGAGCAGCACCGGGCGGACTATGGCAAGGACACCCGGCCGCGCATGATGGGCACGGCGCTGCTGTGCCGGCGTAAGGACGGCAGCGAGTTCCCGGCCGACATCAATATCAGCCCGCTCAAGACCAATCGGGGGCGCCTGTTCATGGCCGTGGTGCGCGATGTGACGGCCCGCCAGCGGCAGGAAGACGAGCTGCGCGAAGCGGCGCGCTACAACCGCAGCCTGCTGGACGCGGTGCTCGACCCGCTGGTGATGATCAACACCGAAGGCATCGTGACCGACGTCAACCCGGCGGCCGAGCAGATCACCGGCCTCACGCGCGAGCAGCTGATCGGCAGCGACGCGGCCAGCAAGTTCACCGACCCGCAGCGGCTCTTCGACGGCTTTGCCCGGGTGGTGGCCGAGGGCAAGGTGATGGACTACCCCATGGCGATCCGCCATGCCTCGGGCAAGGTGATCCCGGTGATGTGCAACGCCAGCCTGTACCGCGACGGCCACGGTCATGTGGTGGGCGCCTTCGCCAGTGCGCGCGATGTCACTGAAAGCCTGCGCATCCAGGAGGAAATCACCGCCTCACGCCAGCGCCTGCGCGAGTTGGCGGTACAGACCGAAGCCGCACGCGAGAACGAGCGCAAGCACATCGCGCGCGAGGTGCATGACGAACTGGGCCAGGTGCTGACCGCCCTGCGCATGGACCTGTCCTTCCTTGGCAAGCAGAACTACGCCGATGCCGAGGCCCTGCAGCGCAAGGCTGCCGACATGAAGGCGCTGGTGGACCGCGCCATCCAGGGCGTGCGCAACGTGGCCAGCAGCCTGCGCCCGGCGGCGATGGACATGGGACTGGTGTCGGCCATCGAGTGGGTCTGCAGCGAATTCGCGGTGCGCACCGGCATCGCTTGCGAGCTGCACGCCGCCCAGGACCAGATTGATCTGGACGAGGCGCGCGGCGTGGTGCTGTTCCGCATCCTGCAGGAGTCGCTCACCAACATCACCCGCTACGCCCAGGCCAGCCGGGTGGACGTTTCGCTGGGCTTGCGCGAGGGCCAGTTCTGGCTGGAGGTGAAGGACAACGGCCAGGGCTTCGACCCGACAGCGGCGCGTCAGAAAAAATCCTACGGCCTGCTGGGCATGCAGGAAAGGGCCATTGCCCTGGGCGGGCAGGTCGAGATCGACAGTACGCCCGGCCAGGGCACCCGCATCAGCGTCACGATCCCGCTGGATGCCGGCGCCGAGGAAAAGGGTGCTGCATGATCCGCCTGCTGATCGCCGACGACCACGCCATCGTGCGCAGCGGCCTGAAGCAGGTCTTTGCCATGGCGAGCGACCTGGCCGTAGTGGGCGAGGCCGTCAACGGCGCCGAGGTGCTGGACAGCCTGCGCCAGCAACTGCCCGACCTGCTGCTGCTGGACATCAACATGCCCGGCCTGAGTGGCCCGGACCTGATCGTTCGCATCCGCGCCCACTGGGCCAAGCTGCCCATCCTGGTTCTGAGCATGCACAACGAAGCGCAGGTGGCGGCGCGCGTGCTCAAGGCCGGTGCCAACGGCTACGTGACCAAGGACAGCGAGATGGACGTGCTGCTCGGTGCCATCCGCCGCGTGGCCGGCGGCGGCAAGTTCATCGCCCCGGAGCTGGCCGAGAAACTGGTGTTCGACCTCTCGCTGGGCAGTGACGCCGCGCCGCACAGCACGCTGTCGGATCGCGAACTTGAAATCTTCCAGTTGCTGGCCGCGGGCAAAGGCGTCAACGAGATTGCCGGCCAGCTGTGCATCAGCAACAAGACCGTCAGCACCCACAAGACGCGGCTGATGGAAAAGCTCAACGTCGACAGCACCGCCGAGCTGGTGCGCTACGCCCTGCAGCACGGCCTGATCAACTGATCATCAGGGCCGGCAGGCCGCCGCCAGGGCGGTCTGGGCGGGGGTAGGAATCGTCCTACCCCTATCAACTTTTCCCGACAGGCAAACCGGGCGCGTCCGATACCGCGCACGGCAGGAGGCCGGCACCATCACGGCATGATGAAACTGCTCGTCGCTGATGACTCCGAACTGATCCGCTCCCGCCTGGTGAGCATGCTCGACGGCATCGTGGGCATCGATGCCATCGACACCGCCGACACGCTGGCCCAGACCCTGAGTGCGGTGCAGGCCCGGCAACCGACCTTGCTGATCCTGGACCTGCACCTGCCTGACGGCAATGCCATGCAGATCCTGCCCGAGCTCAAGCAGCTGGCGCCCGGCATGGAGATCGTGGTGCTGACCAACGATGACAGCGCCTACAACCGAAAGCGCTGCCTGCAAGCCGGCGCCGACTGGTTCTTCGACAAGCCCACCGAGTTTGAAAAGGCCTTGATGCTGGTGCAGCTGCAGGCCGCGGCGAATGCCGAGAAACACCATTAAAAAGAGGACGTCGTTTTCATGAGGATCAATCAACCCGTTACCCAGCGAGAGTACCCCTTTCCGCAAGGGGTGACGCTGATGTCGACCACCGACACGCAGAGCCATGTGACGTATGCCAACGAAGCTTTCGTTGAAGTCAGCGGCTTTGAGCGTGACGAGATTCTGGGCCAGCCGCACAACCTGGTGCGCCACCCCGACATGCCCAAGGAGGCGTTTGCCGACATGTGGGTCACGCTCAAAGGGGGCGAGTCGTGGACGGCGCTGGTGAAGAACCGGCGCAAGAACGGCGACCACTACTGGGTGCGCGCCAATGCGACGCCGATTGAGCGCAGCGGTGAGGTCACCGGCTACATGTCCGTGCGTACCCAACCCACCGCAGAAGAGATCGCCGCCGCCGATGCGCTGTACCGGCGCTTCCGCGAGGGGACGGCCAAGGGGCTGGCGTTCCACAAGGGCATCGTCGTGCGTACCGGTCTGCTGGCCTGGGTCTCGCTGTTCCGGACCCTGTCGGTTGGCTGGCGCACGCGACTGGCCAGCGTGTTGGCCGTTGCGCCTGCGGTGGCGTCGGCCCTGCTGATCGGTATGGCTGGCAAGGCGCTGGCCATTCTGCTGGCGGGTGCGGTGCTGGGTGTACTGCTTGGAAGTCTGATGCTGGAGCGCCAGATTGGCAAGCCGCTGCGCAGCATCGTTGCCCAGGCGCAGCGGGTGGCGAGCGGCCAGCCGGCGGAGAACCTGAATTTGAACCGTGTTGATGAGATCGGCATGCTGTTGCGGTCGGTCAACCAAGCCGGGCTCAACCTGCGTGCGCTGGTCGACGACGTGGCTGAACGCGCTGTGGCTGTGGACAGCGGCAGTGCGGAGATTGCCCAGGGCAACCTGGACCTTTCCGCCCGCACGGAAAGCCAAGCCAGCGCGCTGGAGCAGACTGCGGCATCGATGGAACAGTTCAGTTCCACCGTGCGACAGAACGCTGACAACGCCCAGCAGGGCAATCGCCTGGCTCAGAGTGCCAGCGAGGTCGCCGTCAAGGGTGGACAGGCCGTGGCGCAGGTGGTGGACACGATGCGGGGCATCAACGAATCCAGCAAGCGCATTGCCGACATCGTCGGCGTAATTGACGGCATCGCCTTCCAGACCAACATCCTGGCGTTGAATGCGGCGGTGGAAGCCGCGCGCGCGGGTGAGCAGGGCCGCGGTTTTGCCGTGGTGGCCGGCGAGGTCCGCAGCTTGGCGGGACGCAGTGCCGAGGCCGCGAAGGAGATCAAGCAGCTTATTTCCGACAGTGTGGAGCGCGTTGAGCAGGGGTCGCAGCAGGTCGACCAGGCCGGCACCACCATGCAGGAGGTGGTGCAGAGCATCAATCAGGTAACGGAACTCATGGCGCAGATCACGCTGGCCAGCCGTGAGCAGGCCGACGGGGTCGTCCAGGTGGGCGAGGCCGTCACCCTGCTGGATCAGGCAACCCAGCAGAACGCCGCTTTAGTAGAGGAAATGGCTGCCGCGGCCGCGAACTTCAAGTCGCAAGCGCATGAGCTGGTGGGCACGGTGAATGTGTTCAAGCTGGGCGCACAAGGCCAGGCCCGCGGTGCCACGGCAGCGCGCGCGCTGAGCAGCCCGCGGACGAGTGAGATGGATATCGGCATCAATCTGAAGGATGCCATCAAGGCCCATGCCGACTGGCGCAACAAGCTGCGTACCGCCATCCTCAAGCAGGAGACGCTGGACGCCGACACGATCGGCCGCGACGACTGCTGCAACCTGGGTAAATGGCTGCATGGTCACGGGGCCTCCCAGTTTGGCGGTCGTCCAGCCTTCACCCAGCTCGTGGGTGCGCACAAGAGCTTCCACCGCGAAGCGGGTCAGGTAGCGCGTCATGTCAACGAGGGGCAGTACGAACAAGCCGACCGGATGTTGGCCAACGAGGCCAGCTACGGCCGGGCATCGAATGCGGTACGCCAACACATCGCGGAACTGATGCAACGTGTCAAGGGGCCTGGCATGCAGATGGCAACCCTTGCCCATTGAAGGAGAGCAATATGAGTACACAACTTCGTATGCAAGAACGCAGTTCCGCTGTTGGCGCGCCGACCGACATCCGCGAATTCCTGGCCTTCAAGCTGGGCCGGGAAGAGTACGGCATCGACATCCTGCGCGTGCAGGAAATCCGCTCGTACGAAGAGCCCACCCGCATGGCCAACGCGCCGGACTACATCAAGGGCGTGGTCAACCTGCGCGGGGTGATCGTGCCCATCATCGACATGCGCATCAAGTTCAACCTGGAAGAGGTCAAGTACGACGGCTTCACGGTGGTGATCGTGCTCAACATCGGCAAGCAGGTCATCGGCATGGTGGTCGACGGCGTGTCGGACGTGATCACGCTGGCGCCCGAGCAGCTGCGCCCGGTGCCGGAGCTGAACTCGGCCATTGCGGGCGACCACCTGCTGGCCATCGGCTCGCTGGAAGACCGCATGCTGATCCTGCTGGATATCGAGAAGCTCATGAGCAGCGCCGACATGGGGCTGGTGGCCGAAGCGGCCTGACACGGATTTTTATCAGGAGGTAGGAAGTATGTCCAACACGAAGAAGATGAAGGTAGGCCAGCGCCTGGCGCTGGGGTTTGGTGTGGTGATCGCGCTGGGCGTGACCATCGCCCTGGCCGCGACGTTCAAGATGAACAGCCTGGCCTCCGACCTGAAGATCATGTCCGCTGAACAGATGACGCAAATGCGTCAGTTCGTGCAACTCAAAGACAACCTGAATGGCGCCGCGCTGAACCTGCGTAATGTCATGATCAGCACGAACAACGAGCTCAAGCCCAGGTTCCGCGACATGGTCGAAAAGCTCAAGGCTGACAACGAGAAGCTGATCGTCGAGCTCGAGAAGGTGACCTACACGCAAGAAGGCAAGACCTTGCTCGCGGCCATCAAGGAGCACAGCAAGGGGTACGAGGCCATCGCCTCGCAGGCCATGGAGCTGGCGATGCAAGGTGATACGGCTGGTGCGGACAAGGCCTTGTTCACGGCGCGCGAGAAGCGCTTGGCATTGTTCAAGGCGGTGGAGGACTCGATCCAGCTGCGCTTCGACACGGCACAGCGGCTGGCCGCGGACGGCGCTGCGACGGCGGCCACCAGCGCCTGGTTCGCGCTGGGGCTGGCACTGGCCATGGCCGTGATCGGCGGCTGGATCGCGTGGCAGATCACGCGTCAGCTCGGG
>Ga0209398_1000642_pt1 | contig 20770 bp, 14 predicted proteins | sample AshMeaBigSpring_FD_184125 | JGI IMG/M metagenome (GOLD analysis project Ga0209398, IMG submission 184125) | Groundwater microbial communities from Big Spring, Nevada to study Microbial Dark Matter (Phase II) - Ash Meadows Big Spring (SPAdes)... | ecosystem: Environmental > Aquatic > Deep... | reverse complement strand
AACCCGGCCAGAATGCCGCTAACCGCCATGCTCAGCGCAATGACGCGCTTCGTGTTGATGCCGCCGTACTCGGCAAATTTACGGTTGGCGCCGAGCATCTTCAACTCAAAGCCAAAGGGCGTACGCTCCATCAAAAACCAGACGACAAAGACCGCCGCCAGCATAATGAAGATCATCCACGAGACACGCGTACCGGGAATCGCCAACGGCAGCACCGCCGATTCAGGATAGGGCACAGTGCCGACAAAGCCAGCCGTCGGGTCGCGCAACCAGTTGAAGAGCAGCAAGTCGAACAACTGGAGCGCGATCACGTTGAACATCAACGTGCTCACGATCTCATCGACGGAAAGGTAGGCTTTAAGCAAGCCAGGCAGTAACCCCCACACAAAGCCAATCGCCATCGCCGCCGCCAGCGCCAGAAGCATGTGCCAGGGGAAGGGGAGCGAGAGTTTCAGCGCAACCACCGCCGTCGCCAGCGCACCCAGCAGCATCTGCCCTTCAGCGCCCAGGCTGAACTGCCGCGCCTTGAAAACGATCGACACCGCCAGGCCAAGCAGGATCAGCGTCGTGCTTTCCTCCATCCAGTTGCCAAAGCGGTTGATGTTCGTGATCTCGAAGCCATTCTCGAAAGAAATTTTGGGCAGCGGCCCAGTGAGCAGCGCCGTATACGCCGCCACCGGCTCCTCACTCACCAGCGCCGTGATCACAAAACCGATGGCAAGCGCAATCACCACCACCGTTACAATCCGGATCGCTTCAATCAGTGTCTTGTTTTTGGTCATCGCTTCCGTGACCTTCCGTAGACGCCGCGTAGCGTCGGGATGATTCATCGACGTAGGTCATCGCTTCCGGCGCGACAGGGCGCCCCGTCACGCCGGAAGCGACGACCTACGTCGCATTCGCCCCTGCTTCCTGCTTGAGGCCGAGCATGTACAACCCGATTTCTTCCTCGGTCAACGCCGGGCCATTCTCCAAAATACCGACGATCTCGCCCTTGTACATTACGGCGATGCGGTCGGCCAGGCTCATCACCTCAGCCAGGTCGGCGGAGACGAGCAGCACGGCCTTACCCTCGTTGCGCTTTGCCACGAGTTGATTGTGGACAAACTCGGTTGCGCCGATGTCCACGCCGCGCGTCGGCTGTGCGGCGATGAGCAGCGCCGGTTCCGCCGAAAACTCGCGCGCCACGATTACCTTCTGCATGTTGCCGCCCGAGAGCGATTTCATGGGGGCATCGGCGCCAGCCGCGCGTACGTCGAACTGCTGCATCAGCGCCACGGCCTGGCGCTGGATGGCGCGCGGCGAAAGCGTCCCCCTGCGGGTAAAGGGCGGGCGATTGTAGCGATCCACCGCCAGGTTCTCGGCAATGGTTGCGTCAAGCGCCACGCCATTGGTCAGCCGATCTTCGGGGATGTGGGCGACGCCGCTCAGCCGGATGCGCCGCGCACTTTGACCCTGCACAGGCGCGCCATCGATACGGATTTCACCCGTCGTGGCCGAGCGCAGCCCGGTCATCACCTCGACCAGCTCAGTCTGGCCATTGCCTTCGACGCCAGCGACGCCCAGGATTTCGCCGGCATAGACGTCGAAGCTGACGTTGCGCAGCATCGGGCGTCCGGTCTCGGCGACATAGCCCAACGCACGCACGGCAGCGACGACACGCCCACGCGCCACCGGCGGCCTGGCGATCTCCAAAAAGACGGCGCGCCCCACCATCATACGCGCAATGTCGGCCTCGCTCACGTCGGCGGTGGCGACACGCCCGGTCACTTCGCCGTGGCGCATCACCGTGACGCGGTCAGAAATTTCCTTGACCTCGACCAGCTTGTGCGTGATGAAGATGACCGTCTTCCCTTGATCGACCAGCTTACGCACCGCCATGAATAGCTCATCCGTCTCCTGCGGCGTGAGCACGGCGGTCGGCTCGTCGAGGATGAGCAGGTCGGCGCCGCGATAGAGCGTCTTGAGGATTTCGACGCGTTGCCGCATCCCTACCGGCGTCGACTCGATGCGCGCCGCCGGATCGACCTGCAAGCCGTAGCTCTTGCTCAGCGTCTCGGTGATGGCGATGGCCTGCGTGCGGTCGAGGAAGCGCCCCTTGCGCGGCTCGCTTCCCAACACAATGTTTTCAGCGATAGTGAAGGAGGGCACGAGCATGAAGTTCTGATGCACCATGCCGATGCCCAGATCGATGGCGCGGTGCGGGTTGGCGATCTCGACGCGCTGCCCCTTGAGCCAGATTTCGCCGTGCGTCGGCTGCTCCAGCCCGTAAAGGATTTTCATCAGCGTGCTCTTGCCCGCGCCGTTCTCACCCACCAGCGCGTGGATTTCGCCCTGCTCGACGGCAAACTCCACCCCCTTATTGGCGATAACGCCGTTGGGGTAGATTTTGCTGATCTGCTGCATTTCGACGAGTGCAGACATGGGAAGCCCTTTGGGAATTGGAGATTGGAGAGTTGAACTTGGCGATTGCGTCCCTGCTCCCCAATCTCTACTCTCCAATCTCCCGATCTCTAATTTACTGGAACGCCGTCGCGACCGTGATCTCGCCGGCTGTGATCTTCTGCTCGGCGGCGTCGACCAGCGCTTTGACTTCATCCGGGGTGCTTGCGTCGTAGAACTTGTTGCGCGCCAGCCCGACGCCGCCCTCGGCGATGCCCAGCGATTCCGCCGTGCCGTAAGCCAGCGTGCCATCGAGGTGCTTCTGCACGCCGCGGAAGATCGAGTTGTCCACGTTCTTCAGCATCGACGTGAGGATGCGCGCCGCCTGATCCGGGTTGGCCTCCTCGATGATCAGCGCCTGGTCGGAATCGACGCCGATGGCGTACTTGCCATCTTCCTCCGCCGCCTCAAAGACGCCCTGCCCGGTGCCGCCTGCAATTTGGAAAACAATATCGGCGCCCTGGCTGTACTGCGCCTTCGCCAATTCCTTGCCCTTCGCCGGGTCATTCCAACCGCCCGCAAATTGGCGGATCACCTGGATGTCGGGGTTGGTGTCCGTGGCGCCCTGTTCATAGCCGACCATGAAGTCGAGGATGACGGGAATCTCCTGCCCGCCCACCGAACCGATAACCGCTTCCGGGTTCATGCCATCCAGCGCCTGCGTCGTCATCGCCGCCGCATAGACGCCCGCCAGGTAGGAACCTTCGTTCTGCTTGTAAAGGATCGAGTAAACGTTGGCGCACTTATTGGCCGCGCATGCCTCGCCCTCGTAATTTACGGGCGCATCGTACAAGAAGAACTTTTTGTCAGGATACTGTGGCGCGATCTTCTCCAGATACTCGATCATCTGGAAGGTGCCGACGATCAGGATGTCGAACTCTTCGTTGGCGGCGGCATCGACGAGCGCAGCTTCCCAGCCAGTGGGGTCGATGCCGGCCTCGATCGTCTTGATCTCGGCGCCCAGCTCGTCGGCGGCGCGCTGCACGCCGCGCTGCGCCGAGTCGAAGAAGGACTTATCGCCGAGTACACCGTTGACGAAGTGCAAGATGCGCAGCGGCTGGTCGCTGCCGCCCGCGTCACTTGCCGCCGGCGCTTCAGGCGTGGCTGCTGGCGCCGCACAGGCTGCAACTACCAAGACCATGATCGCAAGCAATGAAATCAGAAACAGTCGTGTACGCTGCATGGTGATCCCTCCGCAGGATGGTGTGAAAATCGGTTGAACAATGTACTTGCCAGGTAATAGCGCTTGTTGTTGTGAGGTGCGGGAAACCCGCGCAGGAATCGTAGCGAGTTTTGGCGCTTCCGTCAAACGCGGTTGAAACGTGCGCAGCTTGAAATTTTTCCCACTTTCATGCGCGCAGGATTTTGCACAGTTTGATCCTTGTTTGTGACATCGTGTACAATTGACGCTACGAACTGGCGGCAACCTTTTCCTCATCCAACGTCCGCCCACTTCGCCCAACTTGCGTGAGGTCGCGCGGCGCTGCGCGCAATAAGCCTCTCCTTCACACCGCTTCGTGAACGCAACAATTGTTTTCCGTTCATTGCCCATGTGCGATGGGCAGCGTTTGCATGAAGGAGTGTTGCTTTGAACAGCGAATCTGACCAGTGCGGTTTACAACCGGCAGTGCTTCCCAGCGGGTTCCCCACCAGACAAGGTCTCTACGATCCAGCTTTTGAGAAAGACGCCTGTGGCGTCGGCTTCGTCGTCAACATCAAAGGCCGGCAGTCGCACACGATCGTGCGGCACGCCATGCAGGTGCTCGTCAACCTGAATCACCGCGGCGCGTGTGGCTGCGAGGCGAACACGGGCGACGGCGCCGGCATCAACATGCAGATGCCCGACAAGTTTCTGCGTAAAGTGGCGGCGGCGTGCGGCTGTGCGCTGCCGCCCGTTGGTGAATACGGCGTCGGCATGGTTTTCCTGCCCAAAGACGCCGCACAGCGCGCGATCTTCGAGGCGGAGTTCACGCAGATCATCGCCGAGGAAGGGCAGACGTTGCTCGGCTGGCGCACCGTGCCGACCGACAACAGTTCGCTCGGCGCCACCGCGATAGCGGGCGAACCCTTCATCCGCCAGGTCTTCATCGGGCGCAACGCCGACGCGCTGATCGGCAGCGATCCGCTGGCCTTCGAGCGCAAGCTCTACGTCATCCGCAAACGCGCCGAACGCGCCATCCGCTACAACGGTCACGAGCAAGGCAACCGCTTCTACATCGCCAGCCTCTCCAGCCGCACGCTGGTCTACAAAGGGATGCTGCTGGCCGACCAGGTGGACGCCTATTACCCCGACCTGCTCGACCCGGACATGGAGGCGGCGATTGCAGTCGTGCATTCGCGCTTCAGCACCAACACCTTCCCGTCGTGGGAGCGGGCGCATCCCTACCGCTACCTGATCCACAACGGCGAGATCAACACGATCCGCGGCAACGTCAACTGGATGTATGCGCGCCAGTCCGTGCTACAGTCCGACCTTTTCGGCCCCGACCTGGATAAGTTCAAACAGCAGATCATCGATCCCGACGGCTCCGACAGCGCACAGTTCGACAACGCGCTGGAATTCCTACACCTGGCCGGGCGTCCGCTGCACCACGTCGCGCTGATGATGATCCCTGAACCGTGGAGCAAACACGAGAGCATGTCGCCGGCGCGCAAGGCGTTCTACGAATACCACGCCACGCTGATGGAACCCTGGGACGGCCCGGCCTCCATCGTCTTCACCGACGGCACGGTCGTGGGCGCGGTGCTCGACCGCAACGGCCTGCGCCCGTCGCGCTACTATGTCACCAAAGATGACATGGTGGTGATGGCGTCGGAAGTCGGCGTGATGGGCGATGCGATCCCGCCGGAGAATGTGGCGTACAAGGCGCGCCTCCAGCCGGGGCGCATGTTCCTGGTCGATACGGCGCAGGGACGCATCATTGGCGACGACGAGATCAAGGACACGCTTGCCAACGCGCATCCCTACGCCGAGTGGCTCCAGCAAAATCTGGTCGAACTCGATGACCTGCCCTCGCCGCCCGACCTCTACCAGGCCGACCAGCACGGCAGCGTGCTCCATCGCCAGCACATCTTCGGCTACACCTATGAGACGCTGCGCACCTTGCTGGCGCCGATGGCAAAGAACGGCGTCGAGGCGTTGGGCAGCATGGGTGACGACACACCGATCGCCTTGCTCTCCGACCGCCCGCAGTTGCTCTACACCTACTTCCGCCAGTTGTTTGCGCAGGTCACCAACCCGCCGCTCGACGCCATCCGTGAAGAATTGGTGACGGCCAGCGACGTGATGCTCGGCACCGAAGGCAACCTGCTGGAGACGATCTCGGAAAACTGCCATCAGATTCGCCTCAAGAACCCGATCCTGACCAACGAACAACTTGCCAAGCTGGCGCGCGTCAAGGCGCGCGGTTTCAAGGCGCAGAAGCTGCCCATGCTCTTCCCGGTGCATTCCGGGCCGGAGGGGCTGGAAAAGGCGCTCGACTACCTCTTCATGCTGGCCGACGAAGCCATCGAGCAGGGCGTGAACATTTTTATCCTCTCCGACCGCGGCGTGAGCCGTGAGATGGCGCCCATCCCGGCGCTGCTGGCGACCGCCGGGCTGCACCATCACCTGATTCGCAATGAGACGCGCACACAATGCGCCATCGTCGTCGAGTCGGGCGAGCCGCGCGAGGTGCATCACTTCGCCCTGCTCATCGGCTACGGCGCCACCGCCGTCAACCCGTACATGGCCTACGAGACGATCTACGACCTGATCGCGCTGGGGCTGGTCACCGACATTGCCTACGAGAAGGCCCGCTCCAACTACATCAAGGCTGCCAGCAAGGGCGTGATCAAGGTCTGCTCCAAGATGGGTATCAGCACGCTGCAAAGCTACTGCGGCGCACAGATTTTCGAGGCGCTGGGGCTGAGCAAGGCGCTCGTCGACAAGTACTTCACGTGGACACCGACGCGCATCGAAGGCATCGGCTTGCGCGAGATTTTCCACGAAGTGCGTCGCCGCCATCAACGCGCCTATCCGGAACGCGACGAGGCGCCCGGTGTGCTCGTCCCCGGCGGTGACTACCAATGGCGCGCCGAGGGCGAGCGCCACCTCTTCACGCCGATCACGATCCACAAAATGCAGGCGGCGGTGCGCACGCGCGGCGACGAGGTCTGGACGCGCGGCTACAAGACTTTCAAGGAGTACTCGGCGCTGGTCAACCAACAGGAGGAGCAGTTCGGGACGCTGCGCGGGATGCTCGAACTGCGCTACGCTGCCACGCCGATCCCGCTGGAGGAGGTCGAACCGGCCAGTGAAATCGTCAAGCGCTTCAAAACCGGCGCCATGAGCTACGGCTCGATCAGCAAAGAAGCGCACGAGACGATGGCGATTGCGATGAACCGTATCGGCGGCAAGAGCAACACGGGTGAGGGCGGCGAAGACTCGGAACGCTTCACGTGGACGAACGCACGCGGCGACTCCAAGAACAGCGCGATCAAGCAGGTGGCGTCGGGGCGCTTTGGCGTGACGAGTCAGTACCTGGTCAACGCCAAAGAACTGCAAATCAAGATGGCGCAGGGCGCCAAGCCGGGCGAAGGCGGCCAGCTTCCTGGCGCCAAGGTCTACCCGTGGATTGCCAAAGTGCGCTACTCGACGCCGGGCGTGGGGCTGATTTCGCCGCCCCCGCACCACGACATCTACTCCATCGAAGACCTGGCGGAGCTGATCCACGACCTCAAGAACGCCAACCACCACGCCCGCATCAGCGTCAAGCTGGTCTCCGAGGTGGGCGTCGGCACGATTGCGGCCGGCGTCGCCAAGGGTCACGCCGACGTGATCCTCATCTCCGGGCACGACGGCGGCACGGGCGCGTCGCCGCAGTCGAGCATCAAACACGCCGGGCTGCCGTGGGAATTGGGCGTCGCCGAGACGCATCAGACGCTGGTGCTCAACAACCTGCGCAGCCGCGTGGCGCTGGAGACGGACGGCCAGCTCAAGACCGGGCGCGACGTGGCGGTGGCCGCGCTGCTCGGCGCCGAGGAGTTCGGCTTTGCCACCACCGCGCTGGTCAGCATGGGCTGCATCATGATGCGCGTCTGCCACCTCGATACCTGTCCCGCCGGCGTCGCCACGCAGAACCCAGAACTGCGCAAGCACTTCGTCGGTCAGCCCGAGGATGTCGAGAACTTCATGTTCTTTATCGCCGAAGAATTGCGCGAGCAGATGGCAAAGCTCGGTTTCCGCACCGTCAACGAGATGGTGGGGCGCGTCGACAAGCTGGAACCGCGCAAGGCGATCAACCACTGGAAGGCGACCGGTCTCGACCTCTCGGCGCTGCTGTGGCGCCCGGAAGTCGGCGAGGATGTCGGTCTCTACTGCTCGATTGGGCAGGATCACGGACTGGACGCCTCGCTCGACCGCCAGGTGCTGCTTGATCTGGCGGAACCGGCGCTGGCGCGCGGCGAGGCGGTCAAGGCGACCGTGCCGGTGCGCAACGTCAACCGCGTCGTCGGGACGATGGTCGGCAGCGAAGTGACGCGGCGTTACGGCGCCGACGGGCTGCCGGATGGGACGATCCACTTCCACTTCCAGGGGTCGGCGGGGCAGAGCTTTGGCGCCTTCACCCCACCAGGCATGACGCTGGAACTCGAAGGCGACGCCAATGACTACTTTGGCAAGGGCTTGTCGGGCGGGCGCGTGATCGTCTACCCGCCGACGGCGAGCACCTTCCGCGCCGAGGAGAATATCGTCATCGGCAACGTGGCGCTCTACGGGGCGACCGGCGGCGAAGCCTTCATCCGCGGCATGGCGGGCGAACGTTTCGGCGTGCGCAACTCCGGCGTGCGTGCGGTCGTCGAGGGCGTAGGCGACCACGGCTGCGAATACATGACGGGCGGGCGCGTTGTCGTGCTGGGCAAGGCCGGGCGCAACTTTGCGGCGGGCATGTCGGGCGGCGTCGCCTACGTGCTCGACTGGGACGGGGACTTCCCGACGCGCATCAACTATGAGATGGTGGGCGTCGAGCCGTTCGAGGACGCCGACGAGATCGCCGAAGTCAAGGCGCTGATCCAGAAGCACGCCGACCTCACCAACAGCGAATTGGCCTGGCGCGTGCTCATCCGCTGGGAGGAGCTGCTGCCCAAGTTCGTCAAGGTGATGCCGAAGGATTACAAGCGCGTGCTGCAAGCCTTCGCCGAAGTGGAAGCGCAGGGCTTGAGCGGCGACGAAGCGGTGATGGCCGCCTTCGAGCAGAACAAGCGCGATGTATCGCGCGTGGGCGGAAATTGAGGAGGGGCGAGGGGCGAGGGGCGGCGCAGGGATCGTGTAGCTGCGGTTCGTAACCGCAGGGTCTTGCTTGCGGTATAATAGTGCTGGAACACGCGTTCCTGGCACTGGCGTATGCGGATGAAAGGAGACCAACATGACTGTTGCCGAACTGGCGCAAGATGTTCAGTTCACGGTCGACCAACGTGGCAAGATCACAGCGGTTGTGCTTACGCCGGCCCTGTGGGAGCAAATCGTGGAAGCGCTGGAGGACATCGAGGACCGCGCCCTGATTCGTTCGCTGCGTGACCGGATTGCAGAGAATGCTTCAGGCAAATTGACCGTGGGAGATATACGTAGATCGGGGCTGCTCGGAATGTGGAAAGACCGCGAGGACATCGAAGATAGCTCGCTCTACGCACGGCAATTGCGCGAAACGGCGCAAAAACGCGAAGGGTATTCCACGTGATTCTGCTGGATAGCGATGTCTTGATCGACCTGTTGCGCGAATATCCGCCAGCAAACGAGTGGTTTGACACACTGCCAGACGATGAGTTGGTACATGTTTCGGGATTTGTGGTCATGGAGCTAATCCAGGGTTGCCGCAATAAGGCCGAGATGGACCGCGTTCAACGTCTTTTGGCAAGCTATGGGGTTGTCTGGCTATCACCTGCCGATTGCGAGAAAGCGCTTGAGGTTTTTTCAGCTTACCGCCTGAGCCACAACGCTGGTCTGTTGGATGCTCTCATTGGTCAGACTGCTGTAGCGATGGAAACACCCCTGTTGACTTTCAATCAAAGGCACTATGGATTCATTCCTGGGATCTCAACGATTCAGCCATACAATAAGTAGAATCAAGAGAACAGTTGATTCATTCGGTTTAACGAGAGATAAAGCATGGGCAAACCAACTGGATTTCTAGACTATCAACGTGAAACGCCTGCCGACCGCGAGCCGCTGGAACGACTCAAGGACTGGGACGAGTTTCACTTGCACTTGAGTGACGACAAGCTGCGCACGCAGGGGGCGCGCTGCATGGATTGCGGCATCCCCTTCTGCCACACCGGGCAACTGATCAACGGCATGGCCGCCGGCTGCCCGATCAACAACCTGATCCCGGAGTGGAACGACCTGGTATACCGCGGGCTGTGGCGCGAGGCGCTCGACCGCCTGCACGAGACTAACAACTTCCCGGAGTTCACCGGTCGCGTCTGCCCAGCTCCGTGCGAAGGCTCCTGCACCGTCGGGCTGCTGGAACCGCCAGTGACGATCAAGAGCATTGAGTGCGCGATTGTCGACCGCGGCTTCGCGGAAGGCTGGATCGTGCCGCAGGCGCCGCCGGTGCGCACGGGTAAGAAGGTAGCCGTCGTCGGCTCCGGGCCGTCCGGGCTGGCGGCTGCGGCGCAGCTCAACCGCGCCGGGCACTGGGTCACGGTCTTCGAGCGCGCCGACCGCATCGGCGGGCTGCTGATGTACGGCATCCCCAACATGAAGCTCGACAAAGAGCAAGTCGTCCAGCGTCGCGTCGATCTGCTGGCGGCGGAGGGCGTACGCTTTCTCCCCAACACCGAAGTCGGCAAGGAGTACCCGGTCGACAAGCTGCGTCAGCGTTTCGACGCCATCGTGCTCTGCGGCGGCGCCACCAAGCCCAACGACCTGCCCATCCCTGGTCGCGAGCTGAAGGGTATTCACTTTGCAATGGACTTCCTGCGTGGCAACACGAAGCAATTGCTCGACGCGCGCGGCGGCCTCTCGCCCAACGGGCGCTTCATCTCGGCGGAAGGCAAGGATGTCATCGTCATCGGTGGCGGCGACACCGGCACTGACTGCGTCGGTACGTCGCTGCGTCACGGCTGCCGCAGCCTGGCGCAGTTCGAGATTGTGCCGCGCCCGCCGGATGCACGCACGCCCGACAATCCCTGGCCGCAGTGGCCGCGCATCTTCCGCACCGACTACGGCCAGGAAGAAGCGACGGCACGCTTTGGCGCCGACCCGCGCACCTTCCAGATTTCGACGACCAAGTTTGTGGGCGACGAGCACGGCCACGTCAAGGAACTGCACACGGTCAAGGTCAACATGCAGTTCAAGGACGGGCGCATGAGCTTCGAACCGATCCCCGGCAGCGAAGAAGTGTGGCCGGCGCAGCTTGTGCTGTTAGCGATGGGCTTCCGCGGCCCAGAGGATTTCCTGATCGAGTCGCTCGGCGTGGCGCGCGATGCGCGTTCCAACGTCGCCGCCGAGCACGGCAAATTCCGCACCAGCGTGGAGGGCATCTTTGCCGCCGGCGACATGCGGCGCGGGCAGAGCCTGGTCGTCTGGGCGATCAACGAAGGGCGCGGCGCCGCGCGCGAGGTGGATCGCTGGCTGATGGGGGAGACAAGTCTGCCGTAAGTAAGTATCCAGGCAGAAGCGTCTCCACGCTGACTCCACTCGCTTAATTACAGGGTTGCGGTGGCTACGTCCGGGCGAATCCCACAACGGCTGTTGGGGTTGCCCGGACGTAGCTTGTCCACGCAGTGATGTATTGATCGGCGCCCCGATGGCTGTCTTGTAACAAAAAGCACCCCCATTCGTATTGCTTTGATAACCCCGGCAACAATCGCGCAAACACTGTCAACCAAGTTCTGCTGGCGCAAGGAGCGCAACCAACCATGACCACCCAAGAACAGGCAAAACCAACCGTCGTGCATTCCGGTGGCGGCGCCGACGCCGTCTACGGCATCGGCGTGATCGGTGCGTGGGTTTACTATTTCAAGCGCGCCGAGACCACCGAAGCGCGCGTCAAGGCGTTCTTCAAAGGGCTGGTCTGGCCCGCCTTTGTGGTGCATGACCTGCTGGTGCTACTGGAAAAGAAGTAGCGCACACGGAGGATCTGATGCAAGCCGTCGTCTATGCACGCTATGGCGCGCCGGAGGTGTTGCAGCTTGTCGACATCCCGAAACCGCAGCCAAAAGCAAACGAAGTCCTGATCCGCGTCCACGCCACCTCAGTGACGATCGGTGATGTGCGGATGCGCAGCTTCACGGTGCCGCGCGGCCAGTGGCTCTTTGCGCGCCTTTACCTGGGCGTCCTGAAGCCCAGGCGCCCGATCCTGGGGATGGAGCTGGCCGGCGAGATCGAGGCCATCGGCAGCGCCGTCACCCGTTTCCAGGTGGGCGACGCGGTCTTTGCCTCGACCTTCGAAGCCAACTTTGGCGGCTATGTCGAGTACAAGTGCATGAAGGAGGACGGGCTGCTGGCGATCAAACCGGCCAACCTCACCTTTGCGGAAGCCGCCGTTGCCGTGGGCGGCGGGATCAGCGCCTTGCGCTGTCTACAGCGCGGCGCCTTGCAGCCGGGCCAGAAGATTCTGATCTACGGCGCGTCCGGGGCGATTGGCACCAATGCCGTGCAGCTTGCGCGGAATCACTTCGGGGCGGCGGTCACGGGCGTGTGCAGCACGGCGAATCTGGAATTGGTGAAATCCCTGGGCGCAGTGGAAGTGATCGACTACACGCGTGAGGATTTCACCCAGCGCGGCGCGGTCTATGATGTCGTCTTCGACGCGGTGGCGAAGTTCCCGCCGGCACGCGCAAAGCACGCGCTCAAGCCAGGGGGCGTCTATCTCAACGCGCACCGCGACACGGACGCCAGGTCGGGACTCACCATGCAGCAAGCGTTGCGCCTGCTCAAGGAACTGCTCGAGGCGGGCAAGCTGAAGCCGGTCATCGACCGCAGCTACCCGCTGGCGCAGATCGTGGAGGCGCACCGTTACGTGGAGACAGGTCACAAACGAGGCAACGTCGCCATCACGTTGACGCCGGCGCCATGAAGTACAAATCGCTGCGCGTCAACCGGCACGGCGGCCCCGAGGTGCTGGAAGTCGTCGAGCATGAGCTGCGCCCGCCCGCCAAAGGCGAAGTGCGCATCAAAGTTCTGGCCGCGGCCGTCTCGCGCCCGGATGTGACCGTCCGGCGCGGCGAGGCGCTCTACAGCGGCACGTGGTTGGGGCAGAAGCTGCCCTTCACGCCCGGCTACGCCGTCATCGGCGACGTGGACGCCGTGGGCAAGACCGTGCGCAATGTGGCCGTGGGCGCGCGCGTTGGCGTGTTGACCGTGATCGGCGGCTACACGGAGTATCTCTACTGGCGCGCCGACCGCCTCATCCCTGTCCCCGCCGCGCTCGACCCGGCGGAGGCTGTGCCCCTCATTCTGAATTACATCGTCGCCTACCAGACCATGCATCGCGTGGCGAAAGTGCGCGCCGGCGAAAAGGCGCTCATCATCGGCGCCAGCGGCGGGATCGGCACGGCGCTACTTCAACTGGGCCGGCTGGCGGGGCTGAAGTTGTACGCCGTCGCCTCCCAGCGCAAGCACGCCATCCTGACCGCGTACGGCGCCACGCCCATCGACTACCGCACACAGGGCTTCGTCGCCGTGATCCGCCAGGCTGAGCCGGGCGGGCTGGATGTTGTCCTCGACGGCATGATGCGGCTGGAGGCGATGCGTGGCGCGCTGGCGCTGCTGCGGCGCGGCGGGCGCATGGTCAGCTTTGGCGAGCCGGCCAGTCGCGGCGAACTGCTCCGCATCCTGGGGCTGGCGTTGCGCACCAGGCTGACGCCGAACGGGAAATCGTTGTCGCTGTACGGCACTTCGACCTATTTTCTCTTCAGCCAGAAACCCTATCTGGAGGATTGGGCGACCTTGTTCCAGTGGCTGGCGGAAGGCAAACTCAAACCGGTGATCGCCGCCCGCTTCCCCATCCTGGCGGCGGCGCAAGCCAACGCCTTGCTCGAAAGCGGGGAGGTGATCGGAAATGTGGTGCTGGTGTCGCCGGACGGGCAGTAGGTGCGGTCTGAGACCGCACGTGGCTGATTGTCAGAGGTGACAGTCACTTCCTAAAAGTGACTGTCACCTGAGTAAAATGGAATCCGAGACCGCACAAGGTTGATTGGCAAGCGTCGTGCGGTCTCAGACCGCACCTACGGTAACGCAGTCCTTGTTCACTTGCAGAGAGGAGAAGCGATGACTACCGCAACTATGCCGGCTACAGAAACGGTGGCGCCTGTTCAGCAAGCCGAACGCATTCAAATTGTCGATATCCTGCGCGGCTTTGCACTCTTTGGCATCCTGCTCGTCAACATGGCGATCTTCAGCCAGCCCTTTCAGGCGATCCTCTTCCCGGCCGACCCGGACATGCCCTGGTACGACTGGGCCGCCACGTGGTTGATCCATTTTCTGGCGGAAGGCAAGTTCTACGCCATGTTCTCGATGCTCTTTGGGCTAGGGATGATCCTGCTGATGGAGCGCATCGAGGCGCGCGGGCGGCGCTTCGTCCCCTTCTACATGCGGCGGCTGCTGGCGCTGCTGCTGATCGGCCTCGTCCACGCCTTCTTGATCTGGCCGGGCGACATCCTGATCGTCTACGCGCTGTTGGGCTTTCCGCTGCTGATCTTCCGCAAAGCCAGGCCGCGCACGCTGCTGATCTGGGCGGTGATCCTGATCGCCATCCCGCTGCTCTTCATGACGGCGGCCACCGGGCTGGTGGCGCTGGGCGGCATGACGCCCGAAGGCGCGCAGATGATCGAGCAGAGCTTTGCCGCGACGAAAGCCGGCTATCTGGCCGACGTCGCCCGCGGCGAAGCAGTCTACGCCGGCGGCAACTTCCTGGAGATCACCGCACAGCGCGCCTACGACTACATGAGTATGGGGCTGATCTCGTTCTTCGTGCTTGGCTTCAACATCCTGGCGATGTTCCTGGTCGGCGCTTGGTTTGGCAAGCGCCGCATCTTCGCCGACCTTGACGCGCATCGACCGTTTTTGCGCAAACTGCTCGTTTGGGGTTTCACCGTCGGGCTGCTCGGCAACGCCATCTACGCCACGTTGATCATGGGCATCCCGCGCTACGACGCCTCGATCGAATTGCTGGTCGCCACCATCGCGCAGGGGATCGGTGCGCCGCTACTGATGCTGGGCTATGTTTCAGCTATCTCGTTGCTGGCGCTGCGCCCGGCATGGGGACGGTGGCTGGCCGTGCTGGCGCCGGTAGGGCAGATGGCGCTGACCAACTATCTGCTGGAGTCAATCCTTGCCACGACGATCTTCTATGGCTATGGCCTCGCCCTGTTCGGGAAGGTCGGCGCGGCGTGGGGCATCGTCCTGACGGTGGCGATCTACCTGCTGCTGATCCCCTTCAGCCACTGGTGGGTGAAGCGCTTCCGCTACGGCCCGGCGGAGTGGCTGTGGCGGTCGCTGACCTACTGGAAGTTGCAGCCGATGAAGCGATCCTGACGCTATCGCGGGCAATGTCCCCGGCGAGCAATGTCCCCAGCACAGCGCAGGAGATATCGCCAATACCGTAGAAGCCGTGCGCTGTGCCGGGAACGTTGCCCGCGCCCCAGGCGTGAAGTACACCCCGCAATCGCGAGAGGCGCAGCTTGTTCGGTTCAGCATGTTGGCGGAGGGCGGAAACAGGGCTGCGCACCGGCGAGGAAACGCCGGACTTCTGGGCGCAGATGCTCGCGGAGACGGACGCCGTGGGTGAACGTCTCCATGCCCGCCGGGCCGCGCAGCAGAACGAACCGGCTGATGTCCAGGCGAGCAAGCTGGCCGCTTACCTTGCCGCCGCCAACGCCGCCGCCAAGGTGCAGTTGGATGAAGCAGACGTTATCGCTGCAGGAATTGGGCGATTGGTTCGTCCGCAACCCGACGCTGGGCGAGATTCTGGATCGCAGCGGTGAAAGTCAGCGCCCGCCGCTGCTCATCTTCGAGCACGCCGACCACCTCTACAGCGTCAGCCGCGGCTACGGCGTCGGCGTCAAGCCAGAGGACTATCTCGACGCCTTTGCCGCATACATCGAGCGCAACCGCGACATGCTGCCAGTGCTGACCATAGACCCATCGGCGCACCACCGTGCCGAAGCGTAACTTATACCCGAGGCGACGCAAGAGAACAATCATCGCTGGAACAGGCAATCATCTGTAACTCGCCCGCCGGGGCGTCCAGGCTCAACACGTTGCTGTAGACCCGCGTGAACCATTGGGCGCGCGTTTGGCCATCTTGCGCCACACCAGCCGGGATGCTCACCCGGAGGCGGGCCGAACGCACGGCGCCGTCAGCAATGCGGATGATCGACGGGATGGTCGATGCCGCACGCAGCCGATTCACCCCAGCCATGATCCGGGCATCCTGTGCTTCTGACAAGCTGGCGGCGGACAATACCGGCGGCAGACAGCGGATCACCAGGCGCGACCGCGGCTCGGCGAGTACAGGCGCGGCGCACTTGCCACGGAGATTCCCCTGGCGGCAAAGAATATTACCTGCCGGTTCCCGTGCTATGTCCATCTAGCGATGTTCGCCATTGCATTGCATGCCTTCGCCGTGACGCCACTACTTCGACGCGCGCCGTGACGGCCCGTTATCAACCAATAACAGAACACGCCGCGTGCCTTAACCGCCGTGATATATTGTGAAAGACAAGGATGCGCGCTCCAGGCGATCAGGGGAATGGGGGGCGGTCTCGATCACGGGCAACTGGCCTGATCGGATCATGCTGCTTTATGAGAAGGTGGACGCACGATGGAACGTCAGCCCGCAATTCAACCTGGCGACATAACCGTAATTCTTCCCACCAAGAACGAAGAACACAATATCGTGTCTTTCCTTGCCTCTCTCCCGCCTGCTGTGTCATTGATCGTCACCGACGCAAGTGACGATCTGACATCACACCTGATCCGAATTACCCGCCCCAATCACACCACAATCCTGCACAGCAATGCGCATATCGCCGAGGCGCGTAACATCGGTGCGCACACCGCCAGAACTCCATGGTTGCTTTTCACAGACGCCGATGTCATCTTCGCCGCGGATTACTTCGAGCGGGTGCAGCGCTATGGCGCAGCCGCGGCTGTATATGGGCCAAAACTATCCCTTCAGGCCCATCAGAGGTACTACCGCTGGTTTTCACGCGGTCAGCACTTGTTGGCCGGCCTTCGCATTCCGGCGGTGTCAGGCTCGAACTTACTCATTCAGCGCAGAGCATTTCTGGCAACGGGCGGTTTTGATCAAACGCTGAGTTGCAACGAAGACTCAGAATACGGCTGGCGATTGGCACGCCAGAAATATGCAGTGAGGTTTGCACCTGATCTGATTGTCTATGAACACGATCATCGGCGTCTGGAGCGAGGGGTGCTCCAGAAGACGATTCACTCGATTGTACGCTGTTCGCTTCTCTATACAGGTCTTATGCCCGGGCGCCTGCGCACAGGAGATTGGGGGTATTGGTCGTGACGTCGATGCGGATCGCGCTGTTTACAGAGACATTTCTACCCAAAGTAGATGGCATCGTTAACACCCTCTGTCATCTGCTGGATCATCTGGCGCACCGAGGCCATGAAAGTATCGTATTTGCCCCGAGTGGCGGACCGAGCCACTACCGCAACGCCAGAATTGTTGGACTCTCCGGCATACCCTTCCCACTCTATCCTGAGTTGAAACTGGTGCCCCCTGTGGTCAGCGTACTGGAAGAACTGCGCGCCTTCCAGCCTGACCTGATTCACGTTGTCAATCCGGTCTCACTCGGTTATGTGGGTCTTCGCCACGCTCGGCGTCTCAGGTTACCGCTTGTTGCATCCTATCACACCGACGTGCCAGGTTTTGCTGCGCGCTGGGGAATGCGTATCTTCTATCATCCGCTTGTACGTTTCTTCCGCTGGATGCACAACCGCGCCGACCTCAATCTCTGCCCATCCACAGTCACACAGCGCGAATTGGTGGCAAGCGGCTATCGGCATGTACAGGTGTGGAGTCGCGGCGTGGACAGCAACCACTTTCATCCCGACCGGCGCAGCAATTCGTGGCGCCATCGGCTGAGCGATGGCGAACCCGATAAGCCGCTGCTGCTCTATGTTGGCCGCCTTTCGCCAGAAAAGCGCGTCGACTGGCTGGCGCCTATATTGGACGCCGTACCGGAAGCGCGGTTAGCGATTGTTGGCGACGGTCCGGCGCGACCGCATCTCGAACGCCTCTTTACCAATCGGCACGCCCATTTCACCGGCTACCTGAGCGGCGCCAACCTGGCGGCGGCGTACGCCACCGCCGATCTCTTTGTCTTTCCATCTGCAAATGAGACGCTTGGCAATGTGGTGCTAGAGGCGATGGCGTCAGGTCTACCCGTTGTCGCCGCCAGGTCAGGTGGTCCGCTCGACTATGTGGTCGATGGCGAAACTGGTCTGTTATTTGACCCAGAGTCACGCTCGGCGCTTGTGGAGTCGGTGCAGCGGTTGGTATATGCACCGCACACGGCATCGGCCTACGGCGCTTGCGGGCGCAAGCGCATTCTTGACAATAGCTGGGAGCAGGTGCTGGATGGCCTTCTCACTCAGTATAGCGCGCTGGTGGATGGCAAACCCCGCCGCTGACCGCATCATCCCGGACAAAGTACGGGATAAACAGAACGGCCCGATCACGGTCGAGGCCGCCACTCTGGCCGCACGGTTCCCCTACCGAGACGCCTCTGCCTTCAATTTGAGTGACCTGGCGAACTCATCGAATGCAGGCTGCAAGTCCGGTATTGAGCGGGTGATCATGCCTGCTAATGGCCCAGAATATGCTTCATGCATCGTGAAGTCAGTCGCATGCTCACCTTTGCTGGACAGCGTGTAGGTGCGGACGCCTCTGAAGAGCCCCAGTGGCATCCCACCAATCCAGACCATGCGGTGGGGAGGTGTCAATTTGCTGACCTTGACAGGAAAAGCCCGTCCTGGATTTACCTTGGCGTAGACAGTCACCGTTTTGCCCAGCGCGACGTCTCCGTCAACCTTGTCTATAGTCGTGTTCCATGTCGGCCAGCTTAAAGCGTCAACGAGGATATCCCAGATTACCTGCGCTGGGGCATTGATCGTGATCGTGGTCTCAAAGACCGGCATTTGCGATCCTCCTCTGCTTTCTGACGCGTTCAGAAGTGATGCCCGACTCCATGCGCGCAGCATGCACCGAAATCCGATGCGTCGGGCGGACCAGATCCTTAGTCCTTCACAGAAACTAACGCCGCAGGTATGCCCGCACCTGATAACTCTCTGCATCAATGAGCAGCGGCGTTGCAAATGCATTGGCCACGGTTTCCCACGGCACGAACTTGAAATTGGTGCTGCGATTCTCAATCTCTTCGTCGTTGATGGCAGCAAACTGGGGGTCATTGGCGCCATCCTGGACGACCAACAGCCCGGAAGGGAAGGCGTCACCCAGCGCAACGTTGATAATGTCGGCGCCATCGGATTCATTGGCGGGATCGATACCGTCTTTGCCGCCAATCGCAAAGCTGCCCAGATAGGCGTTGTCGCCTGCCCGCGCATAAACGGCATAGGTGCTGTCACCCTGGCTGGAGGCCAGCAAATAACCACTGCCATCAGCCCCGTAATAGATCGTGAGACCCTCGACATCGGGCAGCAGCGCGTGGGCAGGCAGCAGTAGCAGCGGTTCGGGGTTGTCGCCGCCCTCCGGCGTCGCCGCATATTTGACGATGGCGATCCCTTCCTCCACGCCATCTTCCACAGCGACATAAACGAAGCCCAGTTCACGATCCACAACGATGCCTTCGGACTGGGCGTCGGCGGGATCATCGCTCACAGCTGGCACAGTGATCCGGCGCACAACTTCGGCAGTCACCTTGCCAGCGCCGTCGTCGCGCAATTGCAGCTGCGCCACCTGATTGCCGTCGGCCTGTGTAACAAAGACATAGGTGACGCCCGTATCGAGCGCGGTGTAGGTTGCCAGCCCATAGGCAGTCTGTTCGCCATCATCGACGCCAAAGATGCTGGCGGGCATGTCCGGTGATGTGACATCGTGCAGCGTTTGCGACGCAGGGTCGATGGCGAAAATCGCAAGCGCGTCGTTAGCACGATCCGATGTAACAGCCAAATCGACCTGCGCACCGCCGAGAGCAAATCCGTAGACAATGTCCACGTTATTGTAGCGAATCTCGCCAAACTCGACGCCGTAATCGGCGGGCGACACGCTGCTCAACACCTGACCAGCCAGGTCAAAGACGACCAGGCCGCCATCCTTGAGTGTTGCCAGCACCATGCTCTGGCTTGGATCGTCCGGATGTACATAGATGGCTGGGTCGTCTGAGTCGCCAGCCAACACGCCGTCAGCAACATCGCCTTCGTCCACTGTCAACGGGGTCTCTAGCGCAGCGTAGGCGCTGGGGATTGCTTCCAACGTCAGCGCCAGGGCAACAAAAATGGTCTGCTGTGTCTCATTGAAGTTGTTGTCGCTGACCAGAATCAGGCTCTGGCGACCGTCGGGCAGCAGCGGGCCAAAGGTCATACCCTCGAAGTTATCGAGCGTGACCCCAAGTTCGCCCAGGTCAGCCAGCAGGCTCTTGGCGACCGGCGGGTCCATCTCAAAGGGAGTCTCCGCATCGGCATTGAAGAGACTTTCCTGGCCGAGGACATCGAGTGCGCCGCTCGTCTGCGCCTGGAAGAGCCGGATACTGTTGCCAATGCCCTGCGCATAGGCGCGTTCCAGGGTAAGCAGGGTTCCCGACGCGTCCAGTGGCAGCAGATCGACCAGGCCATTGTCGGCAGCGCCGTCCGCCGGATCAGGCGCCTGTGGAATTGGGTCGGTGAGGTAGACGTATTCGTGTTGCGGCTGCTTGCTCCCCAGGTCGATCTGCAGTATGCGCACCAGCGACCCGCTCTCCAGGTCTGCAATCGGCCCATCTTGCACCAGGGCGCCTTCCACAGCAGCCCAGAGCGCGCTCCCGTCCACCGAAACAGCCAGGCTCTCCCACGCAAGATTATTACGGACGCCGCCGGTGTGATCCGCATTGGGCAGATACGTTGTGGGCAGGGGAAGGTCAGCTATATAGTCGCCCGCTTGGGAATACTGTCGGATGAACGGGAACACCATCGGTTCCGCCTCGACATTGCCTTCCGAGGCGACAAACAACATCCCTTCACGGGTGAGCGCCAATCCTTCGGGGTCTACAACGTTCTCGGCGTATGCCGCACCCATTTCGTCGCGCAACGTCGTCACCTTCTGGAAAGTGACATCGCCCTCGTCAAGCGTCCCATCACGCAGATCGATGGCCAGAGTGT
>Ga0209398_1000641_pt1 | contig 20801 bp, 16 predicted proteins | sample AshMeaBigSpring_FD_184125 | JGI IMG/M metagenome (GOLD analysis project Ga0209398, IMG submission 184125) | Groundwater microbial communities from Big Spring, Nevada to study Microbial Dark Matter (Phase II) - Ash Meadows Big Spring (SPAdes)... | ecosystem: Environmental > Aquatic > Deep... | reverse complement strand
TTGCGGAGCGCGGCGGCTCGGCGGGAGCCTCGCCCTCCCCAGGTGGGCCTCGTTTGCGGAGCGCGGCGGCTCGGCGGGAGCCTCGCCCTCCCCAGGTGGGCCCTGCCCTCCCGAGATCGTTCGACTTTGGTGAGCCCGTGCCGGTTCGTGTTTTGTCGCTGGATCACGCAGGGCGATGTGGCCCCGCGGCGGGCACGTCAACTTTTTCCTGGAGACCAGATCCATGATCCTCCGTAGTCTTGCGGGTCTCCGCGGCTGCGCCGCGGCGAGCCTGTTCTGCGTGTCCTGGTTGCTGTCGGGCCCCGCCTCCGCGGACTTGCTGGAGCGCTACGAGGTTCGCCCCGAGCGGAGCTTCCAGTTTCCCTTGTTGGACCCGGAGCAGCCCGCGCGGCAGGGGCCCACGGTTTTTGATTTTCTCGCCGACGGTCGGCTGGTGGCCATCGCCACGCTGGACAGCGACCCCGGCGTGCCGTTTGGCGACGGGACGCCGCTTGTGCTGATCGAAACGGCGCCCGGCTCCCGAGTCTTCTCCAGCAGGGGCCAGCTGCCGCTGGCGCCGTCGGCCGGCTGGAAGGACTATGGTCCGTCGTTCGTAAGGGTCTCCCCCGGCGGGGGCCGGCTGGCGGTCAGTGACAATCAGGGACGGATCGGGATCTTCGACACGGCTGAACTGGAAGACCTGAGCACGGCCGCGCCGCGCTGGTATCGCCAGGACCATTTCGCCGGCGCTTGGCTGGACGAGAACCAGCTGGCGCTCAGCTTCGGGTTTGCTCCGGCCGGCGTCGGCATCCTGGACGTCACCTCGCCCCTGGAAGCCCCACAATTCGATCCCGTGGTCGGCGGAATTGCGGGTGCCGCGGCGGACGTCGCGTTGGACGCCGACGGCAACCTGTACACGGGCAACGGCTACAGTTCGGATTTCGTGGGCACGCGCACGGGGCAGGTAAAGCGATTCGCAGCGGCAGACTGGGAGGCGGCCCGGACAAACGGTCCGCTGGACTTCGAAAGCGCCCCGCTGCTGACGCAGTACTCGTCGGCCGGCACGCTCCTGGCGGACATGGAGGGGAACCTGGTGATCGCCGGGGGGCGCAGCGACGCGCCGCTGGCGGCCAGCAATGGCCTGGCGATCTTCCGGCCGGCCGACGGGGCGCTGCGCGAGTTTGATCCGAACGATGTGAACAACGCCAGCGGCAACTTTTACGTGGCGGTGCGGAACCGGCTGAGCGGCGAGATTTTCGTCAATGAGCCGTTCCAGCTCGATACCCAGAACGGCAATTCCGACATCCGGCGAGTGCACGTGATCAGCCCCCACGTGCCGGAACCCTCGTCGCTGCTGCTGGCCCTGGCTGGCCTGGCCTGCCTGCCGCTCGCGCGGCGTTTCCTCGGGCGGCGGCCGGCCAGGATCTCCGCCGGGTGCCGCGGGGAGGTCAGTGGCACTGCGGCGTGCCGGATTCCGAGGTGGTAACGTTAAGCGCAACGGTTCACGGGTCGGGGTCTGGTCCATTTTTCGGCCGATCGACTCCACCTTGCGGATACGCGCTGGCCGAAAACATGGACCTGCCCCCCTCGACTCAGGGAAGATCTTCCACTGGGCTGGGAAACGGTGGGACGGTCAGGAATTTTGTGGCACAGGCTTCCAGCCTGAGTGGAGTCACGGTCGAGGCTCTCTGTAACAACAGCCCTTTGCCGCGCGATTCGGTACAGCCCCTGAACGGTTAGGCGCTGCACGACAATTGCCTACCGGTTTTTTTTGAATCAGCCGCGGGGCGCTAGCCCGCGGTCTTTCGCGGATGAACCGCGGGCTAGCGCCCGGCGGCTGATGAGTGATTTCGGTAACTTATTGTTGAACAGCGCCTTACCCTTCCGTGGATGACAACGCGTACACAGCGGCCGAGGAACATAACCGGAGTGTCTGGGACGCCCGCGTGCGGCAGGCCCGGAGCTTTGCCCGGCCCGCGGGCGATGCCGAGTTCGTGGACCCGCTGCGTCACCTGGACGGAGCCAACTGGCTGGGGGGTGACATCCGCGGCAAGCGGTTGTTGTGTCTCGCGGCCGGGGGCGGACGGCACGGACCGCTCTACGCCGCTGCGGGCGCGGAGGTGACGGTGGTGGACATCAGCGCCGCCCAGCTGGCGCTGGATCGTGAGGTGGCGGCCGCGCGGAAACTGCGCTTGCGCACGATCCAGGCCTCGATCGACCGCCTGCCGATGCTGGGCCAGGCTGAGTTTCAGGTCGTGATTCAGCCGGTCAGCACCTGTTATGTGCCGGATGTGCTGGCCGTCTACCGCGAGGTGGCGCGCGTGACCTGTCCGGGCGGTCTGTACATCAGCCAGCACAAGCAGCCGGCCAGCTTGCAGGCCGACACGGTTCCCGCGAGCCGCGGCTACGAATTGATCCATCCCTGTTGTCTCGAGGGCCCCCTGCCCCAGGTCGCGGGCAGCCCCCACCGCGAGGAAGGCACCTGGGAGTACCTGCATCGCTGGGAGCTGTTGCTGGGCGGTCTGTGCCGCGCCGGGTTCGCGATCGAGGACGTGCACGAGCCGCTGCACGCGGACCCCCGCGCGCCGCGGGGAACCTTCGCCCACCGCAGCTGCTTCGTGCCGCCCTACATCCGCCTCAAGGCGCGGCGCCGCGGAATCCGATCGCCGGAGATCGCGGGGGCGAGGCCGTTGTTGCATTCCGGGCAGCCGTGAATCAGAATGGCCGCCTGCAGCCAGCGGGCTGCGGTTCCGCCCGGCCCGGCTGCCCAGGATCCCCACGTCGGATGTCTCGCGAGGCCCTCCAGGAAATCGTTTGCTGCATCGGTCAGCCCGTGGCGGGCAATCCGACCCAGTACGTGATGGAGAAGGCGTTCGCCGCGGCCGGGCTCGACTGGCGCTACCTGACGCTGGAGGTGGGGCCGGACCAGCTGGGGGACGCAGTGCGGGGCATGCGGGCGATGGGGTTTCGCGGCGGCAACTTTACCCTGCCCCACAAGGTGGCCGTCGTGGAGTACCTGGACCGGCTGAGCGAGGCGGCCAGCCTGATGGGCGCGGTGAACTGTGTCACGCGCGAGGACGACTTGCTGCTGGGGGAGAACACCGACGGCAAGGGGTTCGTGCAGTCGCTCCGCGACGTCACCCAGCCGGAGGGAAAACGGGTCGTGATCCTGGGCGCAGGCGGGGCCGCCCGGGCGATCGCCGTCGAGTTGGGATTAGCGCGGGCAGCGGAGATCACCATTCTCAACCGCTCTCCCGACCGCGGCGAGCAGTTGGTGGAACTGCTGAACAGCCGCGTCGGTGTCGCGGCGCGGCTGGCTCCCTGGCAGGGAGATTACATCGTGCCGCCGGACGTGGAACTCTTGATCCAGGCCACCTCGGTCGGAATGGGAGATGCCCAGGCCCGCGTGCCGGTCGACGTCGATTCGCTCCGCCCCGACCTGGTGGTCGCCGACGTGGTCGTGAATCCGCCCGCCACGCGCCTCCTGCGGGTGGCTGCCGAGCGGGGTTGCACCGTGCTGGACGGCCTGGGCATGCTCGTCAACCAGGCGGTGATCGCCTTCCAGGCCTGGACCGGTGTGCAACCCGACTCGGGCGTGATGCGCGAGGCCCTGGAAGAGTTTCTCGGCTTCTGACAGGCAGTCGCATGGACGGCGCGGATGGAACGGGGGAGGTACAACTTTCGGCGGTCCCGCCCACCGGGTGCGATGCGGGATCGCGCCATAGCAGCTGCCCGACCCCCGCGCCGCGCCGGTCGGGCACCCGGAGGCGATGCTTGCTTGCGCAGCACGCGCGTTCCCCTGGGCGTATTTCAAGATCACCATTGCCGGAATCACTCGGGGCGATGCTTGCTTGCGCGGCACGCGCGTTTTCCTGGGGCGAGGCCGCGCTGAGGGCGGGTGATCCTGGCGCCGCGGCAGCCATTGCCCCGCGCCCCTGCCGGCTGCCCGAGCGAAAGGGAGATCGTGGTCGGTTGGCATCGGCGCACGCCGCCCGCGCTGGCGCCCGGCGCCCGGCGCGTGGCATGCTGCTATAATCCAGTGGATTCCGTCGCGCGGCGGGTTGGTCGTGAGCAGTGCAACGAGGACGGTTTCTTGAGCCACGTGCGCGACATCGACGACATCTTGCGTCGCTGGCCCTACGAGCCGAACTCGGTCAGCGTCCGCCTCGTGCAGGCCGCGGATGATCGCGACGTGATCCAGATGCGCATCGACATGGGGCTCTTGCAGCTGGAGACCGAGGGGCGCCCCGACGGGAAACGCCCCCAGGGGGCGGAGACCTATTTCGACTACTTGCTGGCGGCAGCCCTCCAGCGAGGCGACCAATTCGTGCTCAGCGAGACCGAGTGTGCCGAGGCCGATCGCGAGTTCGTGCAGTTTTATCACCGCCGCATCTGCTGGCTGGCCCTGCGGGAATTCCGCCGCGCCGTCCAGGACGCCGACCACACGCTGGCCTTCATGGATTTCTGCCTGCGGCATGCGCCCAGCGAGGAATGGGCCGTCTCCCACGAACAGTATCGCCCGTTCGTGCTGTTCCATCGCGCCCAGGCGGCGGCCCTGGGAGATCTGGAGGAACAGGGCCCCGAGGAATCGATCCAACAGCTGAACCAGGGGATCGAACAGCTGCGAGACCTGTTCCGGAAGCTCGGCGCCGAGGAGCGGTTCGCGGACGATCAACTCGTGAGGCAATTGGTGGAAATGCGCGAGTCGTTGCGGGAACGGTTCCAGGTTGGCAAGACGCTCCAGGAACGGTTGGCCGACGCGATCGCCAGAGAGCAGTACGAGTTGGCAGCCACCATCCGCGACCAGATTGCCAGGCGAACCGGCGGGTTGCGCTAGCCCGGATGATTCACGAGCCGCAAGCGCGCTAGCGTCCGGTTTTGGTGCAATTGAGGAGAACCGGACGCTAGCGCGTGCCGGCTGATCTGCGCGGTGTTTTTGGGAAGATCGCCAAGACCTGTTTCTCTGCTTCACCTTGCAGCTTTACTCGTTAAGGTTGATGAATAATCCGGGCCAGGGCCTCCCGCACCGCGCCGCCTCAAGGGCGGACGGACGCATGACCCTTCACACGCCGGGTGAGGTTCGGCCGGGATACCCGGGCGCGAGGTCGATGTCTTGGGCCCGCGCGTATCCGCGAGGTCGAGCCTATCGGCCGAAGAATGGACCAGACCCCGACCCGTGAACGGTTACCCGGATTCAGCGGGCCAGCGGCACGGGCCGGCCCGCGAGGGGCGGCAGCCGGCGGAGCTCCGGCTGCTGGATTTCCGCCAACTGTTCCAGCAGGATGCGGTGCATCTCCAGCACGGTGCGCGGGTGCCGGTGCACGTTGAAATGGTCCGCCGGGACGACCAGCTCCGAATGGACCTGCTCCAGGCGGGCACTGTCATAGGTCAGGATGCCGTCGGAACCTCCCGCGACCTTGCCTGCAAGGCCGGTATCGGGCAGCAGGGCCACGATGTTGTGCAACTTGACGCCGGGGGCGGCCGGGGTTCGGCGCAGCACGGGCAGGATCGGTGACTCCGGCGCCAGGGAGTCGATGCTGGTCGTGATCTCCAGCAGGCTCCGCTGCGGCTGGGGCGAGTTCCCCTCGGCCAGTTGGCGCATGCCTTCGACCACCACGTCGGGCAGGTCGATGATCCGGCGGCCCAGCCACTGCGTGACGCCGTTGGAAACGCGGCTGCCCAGGTGCGGGGTGGCGATGGTTACCACGCGCCGCACCGACGGGTTGGCCCGGAAATAGAACATCTGCTCCAGCGAACGGCGGACCTGCGGGGACACCGCCAGTTCCGCCGGCGGCTTGTCGCTCACCAGCTGCCAAAACTCCTCGCCGCTGTCGACGGACTGCAGCCTGGCAATCAACCCGCCCATGCTGTGTCCCACCAGCACCATCTGGTCCAAGGCGGGCGATTGGCGGTGGGGATCGAGCAGAGCCTGGGCCTGAGCCAGCTCGGCCCGCAACTGCGCCGCCGTCATCCAGAACGGCTGGCCCGTGGGATACAGGTAGAACCAGAACTGATAGTTGTCGCGGATTTCGGGGGCCCCCCGCAAGTCGTTGAACATCTCCATCCAGGTGATCAGGCTGGACCAGAATCCGTGCACCATCAGGACGGGCATCTTGTGGGGATCGTACGGCTCCAGCATGTACAGGCCGGCAACTTCCTGTGCGCGATTGGGACTGACCAGCCCCCGGGTGGAGATGTCGGTCTGCTGGAAAGTCGGGCTGTTCAAGGTGTACGCCAGCGGCGTCGTGATGTCGGTCTCCAGGGGAACCCGCCGCCCGTCGATCTCCACTTCGTTGGCAACCAGCGAGTCGTACAGCTCCAGGACGCACTCGTGCCGGTCCGACCCGTTCGGCCCCAGTGTCGGCTGCGCGGGCAGCACCCGGAGCAGCGCGGTCACGGGAAAGGCCAGGCCCGGGGCGTAGTACCGGGCGGCGGGATGGTCGCCCGGGAGGCTGCTGTGCACGCCGATCAGCGGGACACCCAGGCCGTGGGTCTGGTAGTGATTGGTCAACCCGCGCAGCTCGTAGTCGGACGCGAACTCCAGCCGCTCGAAGTCCTGCGGTTTCCAGCTGCCGCGGGTCACCACCTCGATTTCGAACTGCTGCGTGGCGGTCGTGATCGTGTGGCGCCCGCCCGGCTTGAGCTGCCCCTGGCGCTGCACGATCCGCAGCACATTCTCCAGCGACCCGTTGTACAGGTCGCACGCCTGGCGGAACTGCGGGTCGTACGGATTTCGGGCGCTGTCAAACCGCTCGTGAAACAGGTAGAGGTAGGCGTGGGCAACCGAGCCGCCGTAGAGATCCAGGGCGGTGGCTTCGCGGCCCGCGTTCTCGGCCCTGCGGGCCGCGATGTGCGAGAGTTCCGCAAAGGCGTAGACGTTTTCGGCCGAGGGCTCGGCCGCCAGAATCTGCTGCAGTGTTCCCAGGACCTCTTCGGGCCCTGTGCGGAAACGGTCCGTCAGATCGAAGCGCCGCAGCAACTGCGCGGTGCGCGGCGTCGGTTGAGGACCGCCCCACGATTCGAGCTGCAGGGGCTGGGCCAGAGGCGTCCGCGGCTGGCGCCGCAGCTTGACCCAGTTGGACGACGTGCAGCCGGTCGGCGCCGCGAGGGCCAGCACGGCCCAGGCGACCAGCCACGGCGCAAGACGACCCTGCACCGCGCGGAGAAGGTGCGCACGGCGAGCCGCGTCACGTGCTGGCACGCTGCAGCTAGCGGTCACGATGCAAACGCCGGCTGAGGAGCGTCCGGCGGCGGGCACAGCCTTGCCACTGGACGCCCCGGAAAAGTCGGGCAAGAATAGGATCCGCTTTCGACTCGCGTCAATGGCGATTGCCGTGGCGGCGAGCGGCGAAGCGGCGATCCGGCTGGAATTTTCCCAGGCAGCCGAGAGATGCGTGTCCGCTGCGCGAACGGCGCGCGCCTCCACGCCCAGGGTCTGGGGAGGCAACGGCAAACCCGGATTATTCATGAGCCGCAAGCGCGCTAGCGTCTGGTTCTGGTGGAATTGGGGAGAACCGGACGCTAGCGCGTGCCGGCTGATGTGCGCGGTGTTTTTGGGAAGATCGCCACAACCTGCTTCTCTGCTTCACCTCGCAACTTTACTCGTTATACGGCACCCGCCGAGGATGGTCGCCTTTCGCTCCGCGAAAGTACGGTCTTTCGCGGAGCGAAAGACGACGATGATGTGACAAAGCCGACCGGCGGCAGCATAGGTTGATGAATAATCCGTGCCAAGCGTTGCGTTCCCGCCCGCACGAGATGCGAATGCCTGACCAGACCGACCGAGGCACGGCGGGGGAGCTGGCCCTTGACGGCGGAAATGCTGTCATCCCGGAAGGTCCGCCCAGCTGGCCGCTGGCTGATCCCGAAGTGCGGAGCGCCCTGGAAAGGGCCTACGCCGACGGCAGCTGGGGCCGCTATCTCGGTCCCCACACGACGAGCCTTGAGCAGCGGCTGGCGGAATTGCACGGCGGTCTCCACGTGCGGCTCTGCTCGTCTGGCACGTTTGCGGTCGAGCTGGCCCTCCGCGCTCTGAACGTGCGTCCGGCGGACGAGGTGATCCTGGCCGGCTACGATTTCGCCGGCAATTTTCGCAGCGTTGAGGCGGTCGGGGCCCGTCCCGTACTGATCGACATCGCCGAGGACAACTGGTGCCTGGACGTGGATCACCTGGAGCCGGCGATCACCGATCAGACGCGGGCGGTGATCGTGTCGCACCTGCACGGCGGCTGTGCCCCGATGACCGAGATCATGCGGATTGCCCAGCGGCATGGTCTGCGGGTCGTGGAGGACGCCTGCCAGGCGCCCGGGGCGGTCGTTGAGGGGAGCCCGGCGGGAACGTGGGGCGACGTGGGAGTGCTCAGCTTCGGGGGCAGCAAGCTGCTCACCGCGGGGCGCGGGGGCGCCATCCTCACGCGCCACGCGGACGTCTACCAGCGGGCAAAGGTCTTCTGCGAACGAGGCAATAACGCCTTCCCGCTAAGTGAACTCCAGGCGGCCGTGCTCCTCCCGCAGCTGGACAAGCTGGCACAGCATAACAGGCGCCGCCGCGAGGCCGTCGACGTCCTGCGCGGGGCCTGCCGCGATCTGGCGCCGCTGCGGCCTGTACCGACCTTCGACAGCGACGCGGAGGCGTGCTACTACAAGCTGGCCTGGCTGTACGAGCCCGCCCTCTGCGGCGGCTGCTCACGCGAGCGGTTCGTGCGGGCCGCCCGTGCCGAGGGGGTCGCCCTGGATAGCGGCTTCGCTGGATTTGCCCGTCGCTCCGATCGCCGCTGCCGCCGCGCGGGCCAGCTGGAAAAAAGCCAACGGGCCGCGGAGCAGGCCGTCCTGCTCCACCACCCCGTCCTGCTGCAGCCGCCCCGGCAGGTGCAACGCGTCGCCGAGGCCCTCAGGAAGATTGTCGCGGCACTGCCGACGGGAGCCCCCCGGGAGGACCCCCGCCGGCCGGAAGAATGATGAATCAAGGACAAGATGAAGCCGCGAACGAAAGACCCTCCGAGCGTGCCGCCAAACTAGCGGGCCTGCCGCGGCAACAGCACAAGGTCCGGTGCCCCGCGCTCGATCAAGAACGCCCCGGGATGCGGGTGCCGCACCGCCGACTCGACCGGCCGCTCGCCAAATCCTCGGGCGACCGGCTCCAACTCCCCGCGCACGATCCGCACGTCACCGGGGGCGCTGATCCCCACCGTCACCCGGTTCCCGGAAATCCGGTGGATAACCAGCGTAATGTTGTCGCCGATCACCACCTCCTCGCCAACCTTGCGAGTCAGTACAAGCATCCAACTCCCTCCTTTTCGTGATCACCCCGGGCCGGTCGTCCGTTGCGTAACCGTTCGACTCCGGCCCGCACACCCCGACGGTCCGTCGACGGACGCCGCGTCCGCCGGCCGTCCGAACTTCCTAAGAACAATACGCAATCCCTGTGCCACGTTTGGTCAAACGGTTTCTGGATTGTCCAGACCGGACGTATCTTAAGCCATGGAAGCAACCTACGACGAAAGGCAGGGTTGTGGAGCACACTGGCCAATTTACCTGGTTTCCCACTCCCCGGCTCAGTTCAAGACGAATGTCTCTTTGTGAGACGGCACCGGGCGAAGAACGGCCGACGTTGACAGCGCACCGTTACGCGGCGGGTGTGCCCGACACGCCTCCGGCGATGGACGCTGCCGGCAGTGCTAGCTTGGGCGCAGAGCCCCCGCCTGATTGGCCTGCCAGAGGCGTCGGGTGCGGACGTCCAGGGCGGTCAGCCACCCGCCGCCAAAGCACCAGGTGTCGATGCAGATGAGATGTCCCCAGTCGAGGATCTCGCCGCTGATCTGCGGCGTGTGCCCGACAATCGCGGTCTTGCCCGAGCGGTGGCGCGGCGGGGGGCTGCTCGTCAGATGTTGCCAGAAGAGCGGATACTGGGACTGGCTCTCCAGCGGCAGATGGGCGACGTAGTTGGCATGCAGGAAGAGGTGCTCGTCCGATTCGTAGTACTTACGACATGTCGCGAGGAAGTGAATGTGCTCGGGCGGGATCTCGTCCACGCGCCCGCCGTAGCTGGCCAACGTTTGATCGCCGCCGAAGGAGAGCCAGGATTCGTAGTCCTCTTCGTTCTCCAGCCCGGCGAGAAATATCAGCTCGTGGTTGCCCAGGATCGGAATCAGGCGGCAGCGCGACGACAGCTGCATCAGCTGTTCCACGACCTGCCGGCTGGCGGGACCGCGGTCGATATAGTCGCCCAGCGTGACCACGACGTCGTCGGCCTGGACGTCGACGGCCTCCAGGAGGGTCTGGAGGGCGCGATCGCAGCCATGAATGTCCCCGACGGCGATCAGGCGTCCGGCCATGGGAGGTGTTCAAGGTGCGCGCGGCCGACGGTGGGAACCCGCGCTGGGGGGTCCGAGGCGGCTGGCAGGCTGCCCCGCGCTAGGGTAGCCTGAATCCGTTGCTCGGGGGAGGGCCTGACCGAGTCTGACGACCCGCGAGATGGGCCGGCGGCGGGTGAACCTGCGCGACATCCCGCTGCGTCGGCGGCTGCCAGCCTGGGCCCGTACGGGCCCCGTTTTCTGCGGCAACTCCGCGCTGGTTGTCGACGCCTGGCGGATTGCGTCGCGCCAGAGGATGGGTACGCAGGGCATGATGGCGACGGCGGGTATCGCGCGAAGGGGGATGCGCATGAACCGGTACGAAATCGACCTCCAGGCGTGCCGCGGGCGGCAGGAGCGGCTGCTGGGCGTCATGCGCCAACTGGACCTGGAGCTGGTGATCGTGCAGCAGATCGAGCACATCCAGTGGCTGGTCGGACCCCGGTTTGCCTGGGTCCACCAGCCGGCCGCCGCCCTGCTGGCCTCCGGTGAACTGCTCCTGGTGGCACCCGACAAGGAGCCTGCCCTGGCGGCCGCCGATCGCGTGGTGACCTATCCCGCGAAGTGGTGGTCGACGCTGCGCAACGACCAGCGCCAAGCCTGCGCGGAGGTGTTGGACAAGGCGCTGCCGGGCGCCAGGCGCGGCCGGCGCGTGGCGGTCGAGTTCTCCACGTTCACGCGTCATCTGCCGGGCTTGCAGCAGGCCGAACTGGTGGACATCGAACCCCAGCTATACCGCCTGCGCCGCCGCAAGGATGCCGACGAACTGGCTCGGCTGCGCCGGGCGATTTCCGCCACGGGCCGGATGTACGAACGGGCGCGCGAGATCATCCGGCCAGGCCTGAATGAACTGGACATGTTCAACGAGTTGCAGGCGGTCGCCGTGCGCGCATTGGGTGAAATGCTGACCGGCACCGGCAACGATTATCAGTGCGCTGCGCGCGGGGGGCCGCCGCGCGATCGCCGCATCGAGGCCGGTGAGCTGTACATCCTGGACCTGGGCCCGGCCTTTCGCGGTTATTTTGCCGACAATTGCCGGACCCTGGCCGTGGGCGCGCCGTCCGACCTGCAGCAGCGGGCCTGGGAACAGGTGGTCAGCGTCTTCCCGCTGGTCGAGCGCTCGGTGCGGCCCGGCGCGAGTGCCCGCGCGTTGTTTCACGAGGTGCAGTCGCGGCTGGCAGAGGCCCCGGTCGGCGTCTTCGACCACCACCTGGGGCACGGAATTGGCCTGTTTCCCCACGAGGCGCCCCACCTGAACCCGCACTGGGACGACTGTTTCGAGGTCGGTGACGTGGTGGCCGTCGAGCCGGGGTTGTACGCCCCCGAGCTGCGGGCCGGGCTGCGGATCGAGAACGACTACCTGGTCACCCAGGACGGGGTGGAGCTGTTGAGCGATTTCCCGCTCCAGCTGCAGCTCGGAACGTGACCGGTCACAGTTCGGGGTCGGGTTGCTGGTCTGGCCGGCAGGTCCCACCAGGCCCCGGCGCGCAGGCCGGGGACATGGAACGGACCGCTTCGAACCACCGCCCACGTTCACCCGCGGTGTGAACGGCGACCGCTGGGTGCGAACGGTGACAGCGGAACTCTCGTGATCCGCGGCCGGTCCCCGGGAGGAGATCGCTCAGGCCCGCTCAATTGCAGGATGGATCGCTCGGGCCGGTGGTGTGCTTCAGGACGTGCGACAGGATGTCGCGGCCGATTTCCCGCACGGCACAGGTCCAGAGCGTGTCGTCGACCGCGCCGAAGATGTAGTCGTGCCGCGCCGAGAGCGTCAGCCAGCCGCCGCCGCGCAGTTCCCCTTCCAGTTGGTCCTGGCCCCAGCCGGAATATCCGTTGAACATGCGGAACTGGCCCCCCGGGTGGGCGACGATTCCCAGCACGTACTCCTTGCGACTGGCGAAGTAAATCCCGGGCATCACCTCCTGTTCGGAAAACTGCGGATGGGTGTGGAGCACCATCAGGGGCCCGGGGACCGGTCCGCCGACGAACAGCGCCTGGTCATTTTGCGGGGACGGACCGCAAGCCGACTCGAGCGTCTGCCGCACCGTGCCGTTGCCCGGCCGGTTCAGCACCAGGCCCAGCGCTCCTTCCTCGTGGTGCTCCAGGACGAGCACCACCGTCCGATAGAAATTCGGGTCGGGCAACTGTGGCGAGGCGATCAGCAGCGTTCCTTGAAGCGATGTCATGCAGCAACTCCCGCATCTCGTGGGGCGTCCTGCCGGTGACCAGGCACCTTCGCTCGTGGTGAAAGACGAGACCCCTCACGCGGGTCACCGTTCCCATGCGGGTGCCAGGCGGCCGTGATGCCGCAGGGTCCGGTCGATGGTGTCGGGGCGCGCGGGTTGGGAGGGTCCGGCGAGCCGCCCAGCCCCCGATCTGTGCATCGCCCCAGAGGGCGAACAAGGCAGGCCGTCCGTCACGACGGATCGGACCGCGGGGCAAGGCCCTCAGGCGCTCGACCAGGTTTCCTTCCAGATGCAGCCGGCCCACGACCAGCCGACGCCGAAGCCGATGAGCATGCTGCGGTGGCCGCGCCGCAACCGGCCTGCCCGCCGAAGGTCATCGATCAGGATCGGGATGGTCGAGCTGACCGTGTTGCCACAGTCCTCCAGCAGGATCGGCATCCGCCGGTCGTCCAGGTTCAAGCGTTCCTGCAGCTGGGCCAGCATCTTGTGAGTGGCCTGGTGCAGCAGGTACAGGTCGATCTCGTGTTCGGACAGCTGGGCGGCCGCCAGGATGTCGGCGACCAGCTGCGGGACCGCGGCGACGGTGAAGCTGATCAGGCTGGCGCCGTCCATGTACAGATCGCTCTTCCACCGCTGCCGGTGTCGGGGCTTGTGCGCCTGGACGGGCGACCGGGCGCCCCCGCGCGTGACGAGCAGCGTATCGGCGCCGCTGCCGTCCGTGCCGAACTGAAACGCGCTCAGGCTGGGCGTCTCCCCCGCCTCGATCAACGTCGCCGCCGCCCCGTCGCCGAAGATCGTACGCAGGCTGCGGTCCTCGGGGTGGATGTACTTCGAGTAGGTCTCGGCGGTTACCAGCAGTACCCGCCGCACCGACCCGGTGCGGATCAACCCGTCGGCCAGGGCCAGTCCGTAGACGAAACCGGAACAACCCAGGTTGAAATCGAGGGCCCCGCACCGCGTGGGCAGACCAAGCCGGTCCTGCAGCAGGCAAGCCGTGGTGGGCAGCGGATAGTCGGGGGTCTGGGTGCAGAGCAGGAGAAAATCGATGCTGCCGCGGTCGATGTCGTACTGCTGCAGCAGCTTCTCCGCAGCCGCACACCCCAGGTCCGATGCACACTGGTCCGGGTCCGCGATATGCCGCCTGGCAATCCCCGTCCGCGCGTAGATCTGGTTCATGTCCCAGGCGGGGAACTCGGCCGCAAGCTGTGCGTTCGACTCCACCCGCTCAGGTAGATGTACGGCGATAGGGCCAAGGTGTGCGTACTTCACCTGAGCATCGGCCTCGGGTGGGAAAGGGTCTGATCGGTCCCCGGACAGGCCCCGCGAGGTGCGGGCGGGGAACCGGTGCGGCGGCCGGGGGACGACAGCGGCCTGCCGAAATCTGTTTGGACCGGGAGTCTGGAGCGAAGACAGCCTCCGCCCGCCTGCGGCCGTTATTACAGCGTAAGCCCAAGCCTGGGACAAGTGGGCTGTAGCACCACGCGAATCCGCTCGATTCACCACCCCCCAGCGGCCGAAATTGACACTGAAGGCCTTTCGCTCCCGACCGCTCAGCCCAGGGGTAGAGACCGTCGACCCCTCGAGTTCTGGTCCCGTTCCCCACCCAGACTCCCCGCTCGGCGAACCCGCACCGCCCGAGGAGCATCGACGTGACCGCCGGGACTTGCCGCCCATCTTCCCCCAGGGTGTAAACCGCTACGAAGGACTCGACCGTTGACACCTGCAAACTTACTGAGATTTCTCTATTTCGCCTATCTGCTAAAGCCGAAGTCGGAGCGTCAGGTCTACCGGTTCATCGGGCGGCACAAGGTGAAGCGGATCGTCGAGGTGGGTCTCCAGACAGGTCAGCGGGCCCTGCGGCTGATCGCCGCCGCCCAGCGTTACAGCGGCCAGGATGCCGTGTCGTACACCGGCATCGACCTGTTCGAGGCGCGGGCGTCAGGACTTCGGCTCAAGGAGGCGCACCGGATGCTGTGCGCCACCGGGGCGCGCGTGCGACTGATCCCCGGCGATCCCCTGGCCGGGCTGTCACGATCGGCCAACACGCTCCCCGGCACCGACCTGGTCCTGATCGCCGGGGACCACGAGCCGGAGTTGCTGGCCCGCGCCTGGTATTACCTGCCGCGGATGTTGCGAGCCGGATCGCGCGTCTATGAGCAGGCGCCTGCCGCCGGGCACGGCCCGCTGGAGTTTCGTGTTGTGCCACCTGAGGAACTGCTCCGCCGGGCGTCAACACCGCGGCCTGCACGGCCTCAGGCGGCTTGAACCAGCGGGCGTTCGCGGCCGCGTTCAGCAGCCCGTTGAAATACGAGCACGGCGCGCAAGCGCGTGGGTAGACCGACAAAAAAGTCCCGGTGATTCCGGCACACTCGCTCGCGCTTCGTGCTGGAAGTCGATTTTTTCAACGGGCTGTTAGAATGCCCGCATGACACGCGCCACGTCGTTTCCTGCTCGTTGCGGGCTGCTCGCGGCATCCCTGGCGGCCGCCCTGCTGGTCTGCGAGATCGGTCTCTACCTGATGGGGATCGGTTACCCGCTGGTCTACGTGCCGGACCCTTACTGCGGGTCGCGGCTCCAGCCGGGACTATCCGCCTGGTTCACCTCCGAGGGGCGGGCGCATGTCCGCATCAACCGCCACGGGTTCCGCGATCAGGAGCATGCGATCCAGAAGCCGCGCGGGACGCTGCGCATCGCGGTGCTGGGCGACTCCTATGCCGAGGCCCTGCAGGTGCCGCTGGAGCAGACCTTCTGGTCGGTGCTTGAACAAGAACTTTCGGCCTGTCCGCACCAGCCGGATCGCCGCGTCGAGGTGCTGAACTTCGGGGTGTCGGGCTACGGTACGGGACAACAGTTGCAGGCCTGGCGCCACCACGTCTGGCCTTACGAGCCCGATCTCGTGCTGCTCGCCATTTTCGCGGGCAATGACATCAGCGACAACTCGCGCCGGCTGTATCCGCACGCGGTGCGCCCCTATTTCGTGCTGGACGGCGGGCGGCTGGTCCGGGACGACAGTTTTCGGGAGCACCCGGATTACGTGAAGGCCCAGCGCTGGTCGACGCGGGTCAAGGTCGCAGCGATCAATCGATCCCGCGTCCTGCAGACGGCGGCACGCTGGCGAGCACGGCGGCACCTGCCCGCCGCCGACCCCGCGCCGGCGCTGCCCGAGCTGTCCGAACCGGGGATCGACCTGGAGGTGTATCGCGTGCCGGCCCACGCGGACTGGGTCGAGGCGTGGCAGATCACCGAGCGGTTGATTACGACCCTGCGGGACGAAGTCCGCGTCCGGGGGGCGGAGTTCCGCCTGGTGGTGCTGACCACGCCCGCCCAGGTCCATCCCGATTCACGCTGGCGGGCCGAGGCCTGCGCCGCGCTCGGCGTGCCCGACCTGTCGTACGCCGACCGGCGGATCGCCGCCCTGGCGGAGGCCGAAGACATACCGTGCCTGCTGCTGGCCCCACCGCTGAGCCAGTATGCCGATCGGCACCGCCTGTACCTGCACGGCTTTGCACGTGCGCAGTGGGGCCGCGGCCACTGGAACGTGGACGGCCATCGCGCGGCGGGCGAGTTGATCGGGCAGTGGCTCTGCCAGACCTGGCAGCCGAGCCCGGCAGGGGGGGCCGCTGTTCCCGCGGACAACCGCCAGCCACCGTCCGGCCCGTGATGACCGCCACCGCCTTGCCATGGCACGCCTCGCCGGGGCTGGGTTATCATGGACCGCGAACGGGTGGTATGTTCCGCCCGTCGATTCGCGACAAGTAACGAGCAGGACTTCCAGCCAGGCTGCACGATCCCTTATGCTGCTGCCGGTCAACTTGGTCACATCATCGTCGTCTTTCGCTCCGCGAAAGAGCGTACCTTCGCGGAGCGAAAGGCGACAAACCTGGGCGGGTGCGGTCGATGACAAGCATCGTCCCGAACCGGGCCGCCCCGGCGGGCAGGTTCGCGCGGCCCGGGGGGTCCGCCGGCCAGCTCGGTAGCGCCCGCCGCGGGGCCCTCGCGAAACGATGATCTGCCAGACACCACGCACGATGACCCAGAAGATCTGGGACGACCATCTGGTCGCTGCCTCGCCGGGGCAGCCGGCCATCCTCTATGTCGATCTGCACCTGGTCCACGAGGTTACCAGCCCCCAGGCCTTTGAGGGGCTGCGGCTGGCCGGCCGCCGGGTGCGGCGCCCGGAGCGGACCGTCGCCACCCCGGATCACAACGTGCCGACGACCGACCGGTCGCTGCCGATCGCCGATCCGATCTCGCGCCAACAGATCGACACGCTCAGGACCAACTGTCGCGAGTTCGGGGTACGGCTGTACGACCTGAACGACGTCCGCCAGGGGATCGTGCATATCATCGGACCCGAGTTGGGGCTGACGCAGCCGGGCATGACGATCGTTTGCGGCGACAGCCACACGGCCACGCATGGGGCCTTCGGGGCCCTGGCCTTCGGGATCGGTACGAGCGAGGTCGAGCATGTGCTGGCGACGCAGACCCTGCTGCAGTATCCCCCGCTGACGTTGGAACTGCGGGTGGACGGGCAACTGCACCGGGGCGTGACGGCCAAGGACCTGATCCTCTACCTGATCGGCCAGCTCACCACGCACGGCGGGACGGGATACGTGCTGGAATACACCGGCCAGGTGATCCGCGACCTGAGCATGGAACAGCGGATGACGGTCTGCAACATGTCGATCGAGGCCGGGGCCCGCGCCGGGATGATCGCACCCGACGAGAAGACCTTCGACTACATCCGGGGGAAGGAGTTCGCGCCGCGCGATTTCGACGGCGCCGTCCAGCGCTGGCAGCAGCTGCCGACGGACGCCGGGGCCCGCTACGATCGCGTTCAGACGTTTCGCGGTGATGAGATTCTGCCCCAGGTCACTTGGGGAACCAATCCCGGGCAGGTCGTGTCGGTGATCGACCGGGTGCCCGACCCGTCCGCCTTTGTCGACGAGACCGAACAGAAGTCCACGGCCCTGGCGCTCCTGTACATGGGGCTGCGTCCTGGAACCCCGATCGTCGACCTGCCCGTGGACCGCGTCTTCATTGGCTCCTGCACCAACGCCCGCATCGAAGACCTGCGGGCCGCGGCCGATGTTCTCCACGGGCACCGCGTGGCCAACTCGGTCCAGGCGATGGTGGTGCCGGGCAGCGGCCAGGTGAAGCACCAGGCGGAACTGGAGGGGCTGGACAAGGTCTTCCGCGAGGCGGGCTTCGAATGGCGCGAGGCCGGCTGCAGCATGTGCCTGGCAATGAATCCGGACCAGCTGCAGCCAGGCGAGCGCTGCGCTTCGACCAGCAACCGCAATTTCGAAGGCCGGCAGGGCAAGGGCGGACGCACGCACCTGGTTTCGCCCGCCATGGCCGCCGCCGCGGCCGTGACCGGGCACTTTGTCGACATTCGCCAGTGGCAATACAAGTAAGCAACTGGGTAACCGTTCACAGGCCGGGGTCTGGTACATTTTTCGGCCAACGCACCCACCAGCCGTACACGCGCGGGCCGAAAACATGTACCTGACCCCCTGGCCTCCCGGCAGGTTTTCAACCAGGGTCTGAACGGTTACGCAATTGGGAACCTCCAGCGACAAGCCATGCAGCCTTTCACCACGCATAGCGGCCTGGTCGTCACGCTGGACCGGGCCAACGTCGACACCGACCAGATCATCCCCAAGCAGTTCCTCAAGCGGATCGAGCGCACGGGATTCGGGCAGTATCTGTTCTTTGACTGGCGTTTCCTGGCCGATGGCAGCCCCGACCCGGCGTTTGAGCTGAATCGCCCGGGCAAGCAACAGGCCACGATCTTCGTGGCTCGACGGAACTTCGGATCAGGCTCCAGCCGCGAGCACGCAGTCTGGGCCCTGTCCGATTACGGGATCCGCGCGGTGATCGCCCCCAGCTTCGCGGACATCTTCTACAACAACTGTTTCAAGAACGGGCTGTTGCCTGTGGCCCTCTCGGAGGAGGCCGTGCAGGAGCTGTTCCGCCGCGCGGCGGAACAGGCCGGATACCACCTGACGGTCGATCTGGAGCGATGCCAGGTGCGGGACGCAAATGGGCTGTGCCAGGCGTTCGAGGTCGAATCGGCGCGGCGCGAGCACCTGCTGCAGGGGCTGGACGACATCGCCTTGACGCTCCAGGACGAAGCGCGGATCGCCGCCTACGAGGCGGCGCACGGGATGCCGCCGGTCAGGTGAGCTGCTGTGGCCGCCGGGCCGGCCAGCCGGGAGTGGCCGCCAAATTCAAATTGCCCAACCCTGGGAGGGCGAGGCTCCCGCCGAGCCGAAACCGCTTGCAGGTCCGGCGCGGGTCCATCCTCCCGCCGACAGACTCCACCTAGCCCAAGCGCGCTGGCTGAGTACCAGAACCAGACCCTGCCCCGTGGACGGTGACGTCTTCACCCCGGCATGGAAGCGGACACGCCGAACCGTGGACTCGACGGCTCGGCGGGAGCCTCGCCCTCCCAAGACCGGGCGAGGCCATGTCGAATCGAGATACGGTGGCGAACGTCGCTTCACGAACGGCATGCATATTCCGATCGATCCAGAATGAACGGCGCCGCCTGATTCCAGGGGGTCAGGTCCATGTTTTCGGCCAGCGCGTATCCGCGAGGTCGAGTTTGTCGGCCGAAAAATGGACCAGACCCCGACCCGTGACCGGTTCCACGGCGCCGCAAGGAAAAGGAGCTGAGCGTGAAACGAGTTCGATTGTCCCTCTGCGTGTGTGGGATGGCACTCTGGGTCGGGTGCGGCACGACCGGCCTGGCGGTCCAAGCATCGGGTGTGCGGGCAACGACGGTCAGCGAGGGCCTGGACCGTCCGACGGCAGTCGTGGTGCAGCCGCAAACGGGGCGCGTGTACGTGATGGAGAGCGGGGCGGGACGCGTCGTGCGGGTGGTGGACGGCCAGCGGGAGGACGTGATTCAGGGACTTCCCCGCACGACCGCTGCCGATCGCGGAGCGAGACCGGTCGGGCCGCGGGGGATGGCCTTCGTCGATCTCAGAACCGTGGTCGTCTCGGGGTCGGCCGAGTCCGCGGGACGCGCGGTCCTGGCGGTCTTCACCATCCAGCCTGCCGGCGGTGCCGCGGTCCAGGCTGGACAGGCGACGGCTCAACTGCAGCCGCCGGTGCCGCGGGACGTGGCCGCAGACGAACTGACCATGCTGGGCGTGGCCCGCGGTTCCGAGGCCCTCTTTGTGGTTTGCCGCCAGGTCGAAGCGCAGGGCTGGATCGCGCGGGCCGAACTCCGCGGCAACTCGGTCGGCGAATTGCGACCGTTGCCTGGACCCAGATTGGGATCCGGTCAGACCGCGATCACCGTCAGTCCCCAAGGCGACCTGGTCGTGGGACATCGCCCGGAAAATGGGGACGGAGACGGCTGGCACCTGGCGTTTTTCAACGCCCGCACCGGGCGGTCGTTGCTGAGTCTGCCCACCAGCCTGCGCGAGATCGTGGGGCTGGCGTACGCGGCTGACGGAAACCTGTACGCCCTTGGCTGGGCACGGTCCGCGTCAGGAGGAGAGGGTGGCCTCTACCGGTTGGACGCCTCTCCGTCCGAGGATGGCCAGCAGGCGATTCGCTCCGAACGCCTCCTGGCCCTCGATCGCCCCACGGCCCTGGCGGCCGCGCCGGAGGGTGACCTGTACGTGACAGTTCTCGGACCGGAATCGGCCGGCGGACCCACCGCCACGGGCAAGTTGCTGCGGATCGAGCTGACCCGATGACGACGGGGGGACGCAGTGGGGTCCAGTCGCGATATCTGATTCTTGAGCCATGTCCTGGAGCTTCGGTTCCGCTCCCGTCGCCCCTCCGCGGAGTCAAAGGTTGATGGGTCAGGCCGAAATCGGACCCTGACACCTCACCGGCCCCGGTGGGTGGCACTGGCGTCTCTGGCGTCTCGCCGCTGGCAAGATGCCAGTGGCACCCAACGCCGTGAACCCTCTTGCGACAGTGTAGGCGGCGTTCTCCGAACGCCGCAGGGAGCGAGTATTGGCTCGGCCATTGGCTCTCAGCGGCTCAGGACGTCCGTCGTCCTTGCATCAACGACGGTTCACGTCGTATTGTGGCACCCGGCGCGAGCCGCCATCACTCGCACCAGCCCGCTGGGCGCCGCCAGGCCTCAGCGAACGGCTAACGAGCACGGGCAAGCCCGTGGCACCCGACGCGAGTGTAGGCGGCGTTCTCCGAACGCCGCAGGGAGCGAGTATTGGCTCGGCCATTGGCTCTCAGCGGCTCAGGACGTCCGTCGTCCTTGCATCAACGACGGTTCACGTCGTATTGTGGCACCCGGCGC